>Ga0209588_1000366_pt1 | contig 11781 bp, 9 predicted proteins | sample Rivendell_Oct201_10_FD_188351 | JGI IMG/M metagenome (GOLD analysis project Ga0209588, IMG submission 188351) | Vadose zone soil microbial communities from the Eel River Critical Zone Observatory, Northern California, USA -... | ecosystem: Host-associated > Plants > Roots > Rhizosphere > Soil ...
AGAACAAAAGACAACCGTCTGCACTAACATTCTCGATTACGGGGTTGAGGAAGCCTTGGTGAAAACAATCCTTGACAACTTTTGCGTAAAGAGCGGCATTTTCTGTTCAAGATGCGAAGAGAAACTCAAGAAAGGCCAGATCTCGGACCTCGACGTTAGAGTAATCCGAACGATTACAGAGCTTGAGAAGGAGAATCCAACTCTCCAAGACGTCACTTTTCACAAAGCAGTGGAGGCGGGAGATGTTATGGCCCTTATGGTCGATCGTAGAGGAATGGACACCTTCCTCTCCTCAGGAGCCAAACTGGCAAAATCTCTCGGGGACCGTGTCGGCAAGAGAGTCCGAGTCCTCAACTTTGGAGGAGACGAGCGTGGATTCCTCGAAGACCTATTCACCCCCTTCTCAATTCTAACCATCAACACGATCTGGCTCCCAGACGGTAGCAGGGAAACCAAGGTCATACTGAACGGACGAAGACCCCGGAGAAACCCTCTGGACTTCGAGGTAGTCAAGAAGCTCGCCCGTGAACTCAAGGGTCTTACGCTACGAATAGAGTTCGAAGACTACTGACAGCTCCTTGGAACATCCCACCCACGACAGTCAAGTCATCGTAGTTGGAGCCGGCGTAGCCGGCTGCCAAGCCGCATACGAAGCATCAAAGAATGGCGCGAAAGTCGTTCTTCTAGAAGAACATCCTCAAGTTGGTGTCCCGAGCCACTGCTCGGGAGTCGTCAGCCTAAACGGACTAACGCTACTCGGACTAGAACCGAATCCAATTTTCACACAACGAATGATTCAGGGAGCCATCTTCAATCCCCCGAAAGGGGAGCCTTTCGAGGTCCGAACGAAGAACCCGGTTGCAGTCATAATCAACCGAATGCGATTTGACCAGTACCTAGCCAAGAGGGCTGTAGCCGCCGGAGTATCGCTTCGCACGAAGACCCGAGTCTCTAAGTTCGAACACTATCCGAATGGAGGCGTAGGACTCCTGGTTCAGGACGGGCCGCGATACAAAGGTGAAGTCGTTATCGACGCCAGTGGCGCGGGTAGCCGTCTGCCAGAGCAAGCGGGACTTCGGACCCCCGACTGGAACCAACTTCTCCCAGGACTGCAATACGAGCTAACCGAGACGAAGCAGCAGGGAGACATGGTCGAGCTCTTCTTCGGAAATCATCGCGCTCCAGAATTTTTCGCTTGGAGCATCCCAACTGGCGATAATAGCGCCCGCGTGGGACTTGCTTGTCGAAAAGGAAACGTGAAGAAGCTGCTTGACAATCTCGTCAAAGACTACTGGCCAAAATCCACAGTTGACGCGACGAAATCAGGATCCGTACTAGTGTCGGGACCCGTGGACAAGTGCTGGTCCGAAAACTTCCTGATCACGGGAGACGCGGCAGGCCAAGTCAAGCAAACCACTGGCGGGGGCATTGTCATCGGAGGCTATTCTGGCATGTTGGCTGGAAAGGCGGCCGCTACCGCTGCCAAGACGGCACAAGAGCAACGGTGGAAAATTCTCATGCAATACGACCAAGAATGGAGAGACAAGTTCGCGTCAGATCTGAAGAGAATGGGGATTGCTCATCGAATCTTCGCTGGGCTATCCGACGAGACTCTAAGTCGATTGTTCGAGGCGGTTAGAGACTACCTTCCAGAAATCCAGGAGTATGCTGACATGGACTTCCAAGGCAAGATCATATCGCATATGCTGCGAAAGAGAAAGTTCGCGGCCCTCCTCCCTCGGGTAGCATTCGACAGCGTGAAATCGATATTCTCCTAGAAAGTCGACTCGAATCGGGATTCAAACTGGTTTAAGAAGCGCCTAGGTTACTGGCGTCCCGAACGAAGTTTGCAGGTCCTCGTTGTCGGTTCTGGAAAAGTTGGTTCGGAAATCGCCAGAGACCTAGCTCGATCATCGGAAGTTGATTCTGTAATTGTCGCAGACGCTCTCCCGAAGAATCTCAAGAGCGTGAGAGGATACGAGAAGATCAGGACTCGACGCCTCGACATTTCTCAGCGGAAGCCTCTCCTCGAGACGATGCGTAGAGTCGACCTAGTTTGTGGAGCCCTTCCTGGAAGGCTGGGATTCCAGTTAATGACATACGCCGTAGAAGCTCATCGGGATCTCGTCGATATTTCCTACACCCCGGAAAACCCGTTCAAACTTCACAGCAAAGCCCGAGACCAAGAGAACATCGTAGTTCCACAATGTGGAGTCGCTCCAGGATTCACCAACATGTGTGTTGGCGACGCCTCCCGGAGACTCGGGACCATGACGAAGGTTCGAGTGTTTGTAGGAGGGTTGCCCCAAAGGCCGACTCCACCACTGAACTACAGAATCGTCTTTTCGCTCGAGGACGTGATCAATGAATACTCACGGCCTGCAAGAATCATAGAAAATGGCAAGGAGAGGATGGTCGACGCGCTGTCCGGACGTGGATTCCTGAATTTTCCTGGAGTCGGCAAGTTAGAGTATTTCATCACCGATGGTCTGGGCTCTCTTCCGAGAAGCTTTCCGAGAGTCCGTGAGATGTTCGAATACACTCTGAGGTATCCTGGCCACGCCGAAATGATGAACACTCTTCGAATCCTGGGATTCTTCGACAAGGAGGAATTTCAATTGAACGGCACAAGCGTCGTCCCCCGAAAACTCTCCATCGCCCTATTGAGAGGCGCAATGTCCTTGGGTCGACCCGAGGACCTACTGGCGTTGAGAGTCGAAGTTGAAGGACCGAGTGGAAAGAAGTCACTCCTTAGTTATCGAATCCTCGACTACTACGACCCTCGAAGCAAGGTCTCCGCGATGGCGAGAACCACTGCTTACCCATGCACTTCGGTCGCACTGCTTGTTGGTCGGAAGAAGTTGAGGAGCGTCGGAGTCGTCACACCCGAGAAGATCGCGAAAGACCCTCAACACTTCGAATTCGTCAGGTCGAGACTACGGGCCAAGGGAGTCAGGGTTGCAGTGCCTGCGGCGTAGCGAATACCTCCTTGGGCAAGTTACCTGGGACCCCCGTCACCCCTCATTAGCACTTTATGCTTACAACAAATCCTGTCAATTTCAGGCGATTGCTCCGCCCCAGATTGATCTGATAACCGCGGTCTAGAGCCGCAGAATTCCCATCAACCCTTGATACCATATCAGTGGTAATGCCGCTAGTATTCATATAGCAACAGGCAAGGGTCCCGCATTTCTGGTACCTACACCCGCTCTTTTCGTCTTAATCATATTCGCCGAAGTGCATGCATTACCAAGTTTTTGTGAAGCATTCTCTTAGTAATCATGCCGAATCAATTGGAGATACCTTTGATCATAAGCGTTCTGAACAACAAAGGCGGAACTGGAAAAACCACCACAGCAATCAATGTCGCGGCCGGACTCGCCGCCGAGAATAAGAAAGTTCTCCTCATAGACCTCGACCCCCAAGGAAACGCGACTACAGGAGTAGGCTTCGAGAAGGCAACTCTAGCCAGCACAGTCTACAACCTTCTCTCGCAGACGAAGAGAGCTGACGAAACGATCCTCTCGACAAAATTCCAGAACCTGTTCCTTCTACCAAGCAACCTCGATCTAGCCAGCGCAGAAGTCGAACTCTCCAGCACGCCCGGACGAGAATACATCCTACGAGAAGCACTCACACCGATCAAGGAACAGTTCAACACGATCGTAATCGACTGTCCTCCTAACATTGGACTACTCACTCTCAACGCGCTAGTGACCTCAGACCTAGTCTTGATCCCGGTCCAGTGCGAATTCTTCCCCATGGAAGGCCTACCGACGCTCATCAAAGTCATGGACCTCGTAAAGTCAAGACTCCGAGCCTCGTTCGACTTCCGAGTCGTACTGACAATGTTCGACGGCAGAACAGCACTCTCACGAAAAGTCCAATCCCAAGTCTGGAACAACTTCGGCGACCGAGCTCTAAAGACAGTGATCCCGCGATCCGTCAGAATGGCGGAAGCACCGAGCAAGGGACTACCGGGAATAATCTATCGTCCCAAGAACCCTGCGTCAGAGCAGTACAAGGCACTGACTAGAGAACTACTTCGGATTCAATTGCCTGTCGAAGCTTAGCCGTCCTCGCTCTAAACACGCTGTCCTGATTCTCCGGGTCAGAACTCATTTCCCTTTTTCTTGAGATAAAGAAATCGTTTAGTTTAGAGCGTCTGAAGAGATCCCAGACTCAGTATGATCGCACTAAACTAGGACGCGAGCTTCGCCACGACAGTATCTGCCAGAGAACTCTCCAGCATGTCCTTTGCCAGCCTCTGATACTCTTGAGAAGCCTTGTTCAATGGACTGTAGATGATCCCCGGGATTCCTTTGCTCGGCGCTTCTGCCATCCTGATGGACCTAGGAATCACGGCCTTGACAACATTGTCCCCAAATTTCTCCCTCAACTCCTTCTGGACCCTCTTTGCGAGCGCAGTTCTTCCATCGTACATTGTCAGAAGGACCTGAAAATCGAAATCAGTTTTTACCCGCGATTTTACCATTCTGATAAAACCAAGCAGTGTGGGAAATCCCTCCATAGAATAGTACTCGCACTGAACCGGGACCATCAAAAGATCGCAGGCGACGATGGCATTTACTGTCAGGATTCCAATATTTGGTGGACAGTCGAGCAGGATTACGTCGAACCTTCTCTTTGCCGCCGCCAGAGCTTCACGTAGGACGAATTCTCGTCCTCGAATTGTAGCTAGCTCAATCTCGGCTCCCGCGAGGTCCAGATTGCTCGGCACAACGGTGACGTTTCTGATCTTTGTTTCAAGCATCACCAGTTCGATCTTTCTGGACTGGGTTAGAACATCATAGATCGTGTAGAGGAGTTTCGATTTCTCAAAGCCGAAGCTGACGGTCGCGCTCCCCTGAGGGTCCAGATCTACCAGAAGCACCCGTTTACCAGCCGCAGCAAGCGCGGTTCCTAGATTTACTGCCGTGGTGGTCTTCCCTGTTCCACCCTTGTTGTTGGCGATGCTGATTATCAAGGTCGAACACTGCTCGCTTCTCGTCGCTGACTTTCACTCTCATTGTAGGATAGGTTGACAACTAGCGAGGAATTGAGAGAAATCTTGGCAGGAAAGTGGTTGCCGCGGGATGGATTCTTCGCTACGGTCTCTGCGCTATATTAGCCAAAGCGCACACGCGAGGCTCCTCACTTTTGAAGGTCTACGACTGAATTAGTCGATTCATCGAGGCAGGCTATCCCATAAGAGTCAATACAAGCTCAGTCTCGATGCTCTCTTGTACATCTCTAAGCTAGTCCAGCAAAGCCTAGAGAATCGTTAGAGGGTCGCGGTCGAGACTCCTATTTTGCCGCGAACTCTCGCAATCTCTCTTCGAATATTGTCCGGGCCGGAAAGCCCATAGAACACGCGTAGGTGTTGAAGTCTACGAGATTCTTCCCGTTCCGCCTAGCCTTGTTCTGGATCTCACGGATGCTCTCGCCAACAATAGCGTAGGTGGAAGCGTATCCGGGTCCGTTACCTTGGTGGGCTGGAAACAGCTGATGATACACGGTGCTCTTCGCCAACCCTGTTCTCTTGTGTGCCCATTCGATGAAATCCCTCAAGGACTGCTTTCCGGAGTTGATGCGAGCATCGCCGATGACCCTTAGGAATCGTACTATTCTCCACATCCAAGTGTAGAACTCGTATTCCTCTGCCCAGACCTCCAGACCGCCCCGTTTCTCGAAGAACTGGACCAGCGCTTTCTCGTCGTTGCTCAGCTTCTTCCCAGTCTTCAGCTTGTCCATGACCTCCTGGAACTCGATTTCCCGATGGAACGAGATTCCCTCGGAGAGGGCAGCTGATAACGGAGTGAACAAAACCTCCGTCAGCGAGGGCTTTGCAGCGTATGCGGTTGCCGTGTTGGACGCGTGGACGCAGTGGCCGTACTCTTCGTGGACCAATCCATTGAGCAATTCTCCCGGGACTGTGCTAGGGTCCCTTTTCGGATCGGTGGTGATCATGAAAATCTCCTTCGGATTGTTTGTGAAGCTGTCGTAGAAGAACGCGCCAGCACTTGGAAAGATCGCCGACAAGTACAGCGGTGTCTCGATGACCTTAGTCTCGTACTTCGGATTTATCCCGACAACATCCTTGTTCACAACACGTTCAGTCCGCTTGCGCAACTCACCCAGGAATGGCAGTATGTCCGTCTGCTTCACAGACCTCTTCGCTGTTATGGCCTTGGAGACGTCCTCAGCCTTTGCTGCTACGCCGTATTTTTTCGCGAGTCTCTGAGTTATCCGCTTGAATCTCGGAAACTCTCTCTCTAACCACCTGAGACCCTTAGCCTCCACTTCGTCAGGCGACTCCGGATAGTCCCATAGGCGTCTCAGCGCTTGCGCGTAGATCTTTTCACGGCCCAGATCCGCGCCGTCCCGCTTGATTATCTTGTAGACTTCGTCAAAGCCTTGGTTCTTGAATCCCTTGACTCGGAAGATAGACGCATACTTCTTCGTAGCCCCTGCAAGATCATCCAACAGCTCCTTCAGCTGCTTATCCGTTGTCTCCTTCTTGATCGTCTTGATTATCTCAAGAAGACCATCGCAGCGGATCAAGGTCAAGAGTCGAAGCCCGGTAGGCCATTTCTTCTCGGAAGTCTCTTGGGCGGCTGCCTGTAATGCCCGGACCGCGTTTCTCGTAAGAGGCTTGAGATGACTGGGCACGATTCCCTCTTTGATCATATAGCCGAAGAACGCTGATAGGACTCCGTCAGGGTACGACTGGGGCTCCTGGAGAGCGTAGCCGGCAGCAATAGAATCGATGACCTTCAGCTGCAAATCGTTCTCGGCCTCAAGACGGAGCTCGTCAGCTCTCTTCGCGATCCTTTCCAGGTTCTTCCTCGAAGGGATGAACAGTCTGCCAGCATACTCGTTCACCCCTTGTAGGTAGGCGGTGGCTGGGTCCGATTCCTTGACAAAATCGAAAATCTCCGTCTCAACATCTGACGCAGGCTTGGGCATTGGCAAGTGTCATTCAATCCTCGTCTATGTTTAGCAATCTCAACTGAACAGTCGACTACTTAATACTAGCCGAAAAATCGGTCTCATTCCCATCTTAAATACAGAAGAGAGCAGTCGCAGTAACACACCTTGCCCAAGACATCCCGAGCAACCCCTACACGAAATTCTAGGAAGAGACTGACAAAACGGGATGCACGGACGACTAATCAACGAGTGTCTTCCGAGGAAGCGATCAAAGCCGGTGAACAGATCGCCATGGCGGCTTTCTCCTCCACCCTGAAGCTAGCTGCTGCATTCGGCACTGCTGCTGCCAAGACTGCGGGACTCGCATTGGCATCTTTGGCGTCAGGAGCAGACAAGTTCTCAAAACTTGTGAAAGAAGAAGCCCAGCGGTCCCATGATGGACGATCTAGGATTTCGACTGAACCTAATTCAAACCTTCGTAAGCGTAGAAGGGCGAACTCACGCCGAAAACTCACCCGTTCCTAGCGTTCTTCTGTGACCGATTTACTCAAAGCAATATTCGCCGGATCTAGCTTTACAGTTTCAAGCGATCTCTCGATGATAGAGGTCTTGAGGAGGCTCAAGAGCGTAGCGCCAATAAGACTAGCTCCGATCACCAGAACGATCCTCTCGATGGGATAGGCGAGAAAGATTATGGGCCAGGACTTTAGCGCGGCCTTACCCACAACTGTTGCGTAGAGCAGACCGCCAGTCAGATGTTCTATCATTGTTCCAGTGAATGCGAGCACCGCGACGGGCTTGACAAGGCTGGCGTACTGGTGAGAGGCTATCTTGGTTGAGAGATTCTTGGTTAGAGGCGAGACTAAAACGGCTAGGGCTGCGAGATGCATCCATAGGTATGGGATGGGAGGACTGGCTAGGTCTGTCCCGACGAACAGGCTTGTGTAAGGGTTGATGATGAAGAGAGCGATCATGATCAAGAACATCAGCGTCGCCTCCATCCTCCTCCCGCGCACTGCAAGGCTGACCAGCGTTACGTTGAGCGCTCCGGGAAGAAAGTCTAGCCCAGCGAACTTTATCGGATTCCAAGGAAAGAGAGATGCGACCAAGGTTCCAACGAAGACTGCAACAATCCCATAGGCTGGTTCGAGCAAGATTCCGATGACAGGCGCAATCATTCCAGCTGCAGTTATGGTTCCTGAGATTCCGATCAATTTTGAAATTGGAATCGCGCGGAATATGACGTAGACGGCGGCGAGAGTCGCAGTCAGGGTCAGTTTTCTTGTGTCTGTATTATAACGCAAAGGTTTCAGCGGGTCATTCTCCTTTCTTGGGTGATTTAAGCAAGGGCTTCGCCAGCCGCTGGAGTTCCAGGATGCTTATTCCAGTTTTGTCAGAAATTCTACGAAGGTCCTCGTATTCCACTTTGCCACCTATGGATCGCCCTCTTCTATCCTCGGCTATCTTAACCCTCAGAGGAAAGCTCTTCCCGGCTATCCGGAGGCTAATTGTTCTACTTGTTCTGGGTGTAATGTGGCGAATGACAGGAAGTTCTCGCACTCCAAGTGTGCCTGTCTCCGCGATGAGAACTTGGGCAAGCTCTTCCGCGTCGTCCTTCCTTGCGATAACCGTGATTATGTGTCCAGGCCGATTTTTCTTCATGTAGACGGGAGTTACTGTCACGTCTCGGGCTCCCTGGGACATGAGTCTCTCTACTGCTCGTCCAATGACTTCCCCGGTGACGTCGTCTATGTTGGTTTCAAGTATCACCATTTCATCATGAGAGTGTTCGGTCTCGAGGCTCTCGCCCACCAATATTCGCAGAACGTTAGCCACCTCATCGATCTCTCTCGAGCCTGCTCCATAACCAACCATCTCTGGTCGAACAGCCGGGTGAGACTGAGAGTATCTTCCAACTAGATTCACGGTGATTGCGACTCCGGTTGGGGTACTGAGTTCCTGGTCCCCAAGACCCCGCACCATTGGAAACTTGCTGATTCGAAGAATCTCAGCGACCGCAGGAGGTGGATTCGGATATGTTCGGCCTGAGAAGCGGGCCGTTCCTCCGCCAACTGCCATGGGCGTCGACCACCAGGTTGCTGTGACCAGTCCGAGTTCCTCTGATATGCGTGCGACTCCTAGGACATCGACCAGAGTATCTGCAGATCCCAGTTCTCCAAGTTCTACATCCTTAGGTGAATGGCCATGCACCTTGGATTCAGCCTGCAGCAATGTTTCGATCGTTGAAAGTGAGAACTTGGATCCCCAAATGGACAGTCCTAGCTTTCTGGCGCATTTCTCTGCAGAGCGAAGAATCACGCTTCCTTTGCGTCTGACATCTTTCTCGTCTGAATTAATCGTGACGAGGTGTGCACCGATGTCGCCGCGCTCAACCTTTCGAGCTTCAACTTCCACGCTACTGGTTCCAGGCAGGTATTCAGCCACCACCCTCGCCACTTTCTTGAGACTCTCGAGTTTTCCGCCGATGTTGACGAGAGCGCCGAGATACTTGTCCCCTGAGACCCCGGAAGAATTTGCGTCGATGACTACCAACAAATTGTCGGGGGCTGTCAACTGTCGGGGTCCTAGAATCGGTTGAACGAAGAAGAAGTATTAATCAACCTATTCAGACAGTTTGCCTGTTCAGCCTTGGAGTCTTCGGCCGATAATCTCTGCGTCTATGGACTAGGCGAGTGCCCTGTCCTGACGGTTATGGGTGATAAGATGAAAGCTATGGAGCAAAGGTCGAAGGTTCTGCCACAGGACCCTGGCGCGGCGGCTGTCAGCCAGATGATCCAGCCACTTCTCCAGATGAACGCCAACATCTACGCGATGCTTCCCAGCTTCTGCCCCAACTGTCCCAAGCGGATTGTCGCGATCGAGAAAGAGCTAAACCAGCTGAGAAAACCCGCGAAATAGGAACCGCATCTGCTCGTTACTCTTGGGACTCCTGCTCGTTTTCGGGCATCGACAGAACCACGATCCAAGCCGGGACCAGCCCCTAGATCAAAAGACAAGCCCGATTTCAAAAAGTAGGCATTTCAAGCCCCTCCCGGGGGGGCAGGCACTAATTTTCCCCAGACTCTAGAAGAAGTTGGCTAGGCTTTTTCCCATTGGCAGAAGTTGCTAGCGGTCTCTAAGTTGCGGTTAATCGCCACTTCCGCGATCGATTCTGCATCCTTGGCCATCTGGCCAACGTCCCAGATGATCGCTCGTAACCCTACCGCAAGGTTGACCTCTTTCACGCTCCGCATCACGTCAGCTGTCAATGATCTTTCCAACGCGTCGCATGCTCCGACTCGCTCGATGCACTCGTTGGATTTCTTCAAGTCGCCTTTCATTAGCGCGTTGAACGAATCCTCGATCAGCGACCGGACTTTGTCGCTAAGATCTAGCAGGCCCTTCGTGATCTTAGGGTCCACTGCCTTCGCTGTCCCTTTCAGCTTCTGGGATTCTAGTGCAACGTGGCTTGCCGAGTCAGCCATACGCTCGAGACTCTTAGCAATCACCCTGTTCCCCACTACGTGCATTGGACCCTCGATACCTACCTCCTTGGCCACCCTCCTGTCGAGCACGGCAAGCAACAGCTGGCGTATAATCATCCAGTAGATCCGATCCGCTTCTTCCTCCATGTGCACCACCTCGTCAGCCAATGCCACTCGACCCTCGACGACCGACTTTACCGCCTGCTCCAGCATCGAACTCAGAATTATCTGGAGCCTACGCATCAACCCATAGATTGGAAACTTGGTAGGATCAACAAAACTCTGCAATGTTACAGATTTCAGATTCTGCTCGACGATCCCTAGACCCGTCAATCTCCGGCTTACCCCGCGGACCTCCTCCAGGTGGCGAGACGACAACTCCTTCTTGGAAACGATCTGGATCGTATCATGACCCGTGAGATAATTCGCCGTAATGATCCGGGTCAATAGATTTGGACTGTCACACAAGTCCGCGTCGATAATGTACCTGAAGTTCTCTCGCTCCCTCGTCAAACCGGGATAGACGGTGATTCCGCCGTCGGACTCGCGTCTGAAAGTTACAATGTCACCCTGCTTCAGACCCACTTCTTCTACCCAGTCTTTGGGAAGAGAGACTATCAGAGTAGAGTATCCGACTTTCTGGACTTTTCGAGCTTCCATCATGAGGGACATATTGTATATCCTCTATACGAAGCGGAAGGCAAATGTTGAATATATACTTGAGCTTCGATCTATGATTTGTCTATACTGGGAGCGACGGATAATGTTGTCTCTCCTTCAATACTCTCCCATTCTCCGTATCCACTGATTCGAACAGGTTTCTTGCTCACATTTTCCAGAGGATGAGCGGGAGTTGTGGAAACAGGTTGCCCGGGCTTGGACGTAAGTTGACGGCGGCTACTGGATGATATGTGGGGATATCATGCCTTGATGCACAGACTGCAAGAGCGATAGCCCAGAGTCGATCGTCATGTGTTCCCTCCAAAAAGATCGTAACTACAGAATCCAGATCCGGAAAAAGAGAGTGAGAAAGAAATAACAAGAATTCTTATTTCAAAAAATTTCGATCCCGCAAGTCTCGCGCGCTATCGAGAAACCTGGCGGGAACCGGACCCGGTTTCTACATGTACTTTTTCAGCGTGTCTTCGATCCGCGCCTTCGGCACAGCACCCACGATCTGGTCAACCGGCTTCCCGTTCTTGAAGACGAGCAAGGTCGGAATAGCCATGATGTCGAACCTACCAGACGTCCCAGGGTTCTCGTCCGTGTTCAACTTCCCAAAGGCCACCTTCCCCTTGTACTCCTTAGCCAGCGCATCAATAACTGGGCCGACCAGGCGACATGGTCCACACCAGGGGGCCCA
>Ga0209588_1000367_pt1 | contig 11765 bp, 17 predicted proteins | sample Rivendell_Oct201_10_FD_188351 | JGI IMG/M metagenome (GOLD analysis project Ga0209588, IMG submission 188351) | Vadose zone soil microbial communities from the Eel River Critical Zone Observatory, Northern California, USA -... | ecosystem: Host-associated > Plants > Roots > Rhizosphere > Soil ...
ACGGCGTGGTCAGCCTGCGCCCTCTATCTGGTAGACTGGAAACGACGTGATGCCGAATTTCCATCGTCCCCGGCCGCCGCTGGATGCTTTCGTCGAGTGTTTCTGGTATTTCCCTTCCTACAGTGTGGAGCACGACCGCGAGCGTGCATTACCCACCGGAACGACTGAGGTCGTCCTTAATCTTGGCCGGGAGCCTATGCGCATTTTCCGGGACCACCAGGATCTGGTCGGGCACCACTTTGATCGTTCGGTCGTCTGCGGCCCTCATTCGCGCTACTTTGTGTTGGACACCTCGAAGTCGGGGCCAGTCGTGGGCATTCATTTTCGACCAGGTGGAGCAACTCCATTCTTTGCCTGCCCGGCTGATGAATTGTCGGATCGCCATGTCGCTCTGGAAGATCTCTGGGGTCCCGGGGCGCGCGAAATGCGGGACCGGTTGCTTATGCAAACGTCATCTCCGAGTCACATGTTCCGGCTGCTCGAGGATATGCTGCGGAGTCGCCTTAGAAAACCGCATCTGCTGCATCCCGCCGTTGCTTATGCAATTCGAAAATTGACAGCCTCCCCGGATCTCCCCTGCATTCGTCAGGTGCGGGACGAAACCGGCTATAGCCCAAAGCGTTTCATCGAGCTGTTCAATCGCTCGGTCGGTTTGACACCAAAAGTGTTTTCTCGCATTCAGCGATTTCAGGCTGTCATCGCACGGATAGCACGAGGCGATCGCGTGGACTGGGCGGGTGTTGCCGTTGATGGCGGCTACTGCGATCAGTCACACCTCAACCGAGAATTCCGCGTGTTCTCGGGAGTAACTCCCGCGGAATACCAACCTGTCTCCGAGCAGCGCCCTAGCCACGTCCCCGTCTAGCCTGAAATCCCCCAGAGTATTTGCGAAGATTCGAAAAGGAAAAATTTGTCCAAGACACCTGTCCCGCGGCTGATCTAGGCTTGCTGTAATGCGCTGCAGGGAAGGCAATTGATTTCCACGTTCAAGCATTCGGCGCAAAGGTATTGTTCCGCCTCCCGGAACCCAGCGGACGTATAGGACATGCTCAGATCAAGATTGGCGACACCAACAACGAGTACCCGGAATGGGGTTGCGAGGTCCGCTGGCCCTCGGTGGACAACATTCGTAGTCCAGTTGCACGTCGACCTAGTGAATGACCTAACGAGCCAGGCTCGACTTGGGAGCGAACTGATGAAATACGCATTCCTTGTAACCCTTGTGTTCTTCACGGTGGCGACGATGTTCGCCCAAAACAGCAGCAATGAAATGGAAACGGAAATCATTAAAGTCGAAGAAGAATTTGGGCAGGCGATGATCAAGAATGATGCCGAGAAGATCGCAAGCTTCCTTGCGGATGACTGGATCATCATTGATCCCGACGGCGGAATCATCGATAAGGCCCGCTTCCTGAGCGTCATCCAATCTGGTGTGCTCATCCATGAAGCCATGGATTCCCAGGACGTTCGTGTCCGCGTCTACGGAACAACTGCCATTGTGACAGCGCTGACCTCGAGCAAGGCGAAGTACATAGACCGGGAATTCAGCACTCGGGAGAGAGCGACCGATGTCTTTGTCAAGCGGGATGGAAAATGGCGATGTGTGATCACGCACCTGACCACGTTTACAAAGAAATAGTGCCGACAGTCTCCAATTCTAGAGTCGTAGTGAACTCGTCGCAACTGAGAAGTCCGAGGCGTCCCGGAGGCGGAAAGCGCCGGCGATCCCGCCACGTTCCAGTGATCTGGTAGACGGCGCCAGCCGCCAGCAGCAGAACTAGCGTGCCAAGGAGAACCACGAGAATTATGATAGCCGTCTCCATGCGATATCCCTGAATATCCAACGATACGCTCAAACACTTCCTTCACATCTTCTAACCCCTTTCCTGAGGTTAGTAACGGCCATCTGCGCATTCACATCCAATTTGATGGTTTCCGGAGGAGGCATCCATGCTTGTTTCTGGAGCGAAAGAAAGAATCGATGCCGCTCTGCAAGGCTGGTCCGGGATCACATCCCAACCGCATCGCTTTGGGGGTACAGAATACTGCCTGGGGCGACGAGAAATCGGCCACGTACATGGCGACAGCTTGGTGGACATTCCTTTTCCGAAGGAAGTCCGCAATGAGTTGGTCACAGCTGGTCGCGCCGAACCCCACCACATCCTTCCCGGGAGCGGCTGGGTCAGTATCTTTCTAAGGCAGCCATCTGACGTGGATCGGGCGATCGAACTGCTCCACCTTTCGTACGAAATTGCCACGCAACACGCCGCAACGTAAAGGAAGCCGCCTCCCCATCGAGGCACACCCTCCCCGACCTCGTGGACTAACCCTTATTGGCTGGCGATGAAACGCTGCTCTCACTGGTCTCTTAGTTCAGCGATCCACTTATCTAAAACCGACTGGTCGTGCGGCTCAATCCTGGTAAAGAGGATTCCCATCCCCGCGTTCGATCGAGCAGAAGTCACCTTACCCAGAGCTTCGAAGTTCTCACTTCTGTGGGAAATCTCTATTCTGACTTTTGTTTCCGGTGGCAATGGTTTCCGTGTGTCCACGTGGCATCCAAACAGGCTCAGGTCGCTGGTTTGTTCTCTAATCTGAGTCTCCGACTGCAAATCGGTCAGTTCGATACGGGCATGGAAGGGATAACGCCGTGCGCGGTGGCGCTCAAGCTGCATTTGTACCATCTCCAAGGAATCCTGATCGCAGGTCGGTTTAGTCAGGCGGCCTGTCGCTCCTTGCACTCGCGGCAAACGTGCGTCCAAGGCACCGCTTCGAGGCGCGCCTTAGAAATGGGCTGCTTGCAAACCACACATACTCCGTAGGTGCCCTGTCTCATCCGATCGAGTGCCTCTTCGATTGCTCGTAAGAGACGACCATCTGTCTGGTGCAAGCGGATCTGCAGCTCCGCTTCCGCATCGGCATTGGCTTGGTCAATCACATCACCCGCCCAGCCACCCGCTGCTGGCACCCGGGACTGAGCCTCGCCCAGGGCAGACGACAACTCACCCTGCTTCTCTAGCAACAATCGCTTGAAATGCGGCAAATCGACTGAACCCATGACCGGTCCTCTGTGGGAGGAGACCTTGCCTCTGGCCCGGATTCTACACCCACACGAACCCCCTGTCCGCGACCCTGCCCATTCATGTCGGCTGCGCGGTCTTTTTTCTTGACGTCACCCGCGTTGAGCGCTAGCTTGCGTTCCTAGCGTTTGGTTTTTTGTTTCAGACGGATTCAGCACTCGCCCCGGTGGAAATGACCACGAAGCGCTTTATAGGGAGTCTTATTATCCTGGCGATAGTCTGCGCACTGATTTTGTTGTTTTTCGTCCGTACTGCCGGACAGGGGTAGGGTGATAAAACCGCTTCAGCCACCTTTTCCATTTCTGCAAACGAAAAGAACCCAAGCAAAAAGAAATGGGAGGAAATTCATAACGAATCTCCTCCCGCATTGCTTTCAAGTTGTGTGGGTGGATTTTGCGGGGCTATTTCAGCTCGACCAAGAGCACCTCGAAGGGCTCGTCGGTCAAGTTCTCGGGAAGGTGGCTTCCGCCAAGCAACCACATCGTCTGGCCCGCCTTAAAGCGGTTCTCTTCGGTTTTGCCGTCGGGAAGTGTGAAGCGTGAGTGTTGATCGTTGAGAAAAACTGCCAGGCCATCGGGATGCGAATGCATCACTGATTTTTCGCGGGGCCCGTAGGAGATGCGGAGCACCCGCACGCGGTCATTTTCGAAGTCCACTTTGTAGTGTTTCGAGTCTACTTTCACAGGGTCGGCAATCGGTTGGGGTTTCGGAGCCGTAGACATGTTTGCTTCCTCCGTTCGAAAGGTTCAAGGTTTCCTGGGGAAAAACAAAGCATAGTCCTCCGACCCCAAAAGAACAAGCCTCCCCCGTCGAGGCATAAGCCGTGTCTTTTCAGACTTCCGCCCCGGTGTGAACTAGAAAGCTGATCTGTCAAATCAACTTTACGCCTGCAACTTTTCGCGGCTCTGCTGATCTAATAGGCATGAGCACAAAAACACTTCCGGTTACGGCAGGCAGTTTTGAAAAGGTCTTTGCTGCAGTTGCGACCGAGCGACCGCATACGCGCCGCCAGAGAAATACTCTGACGGACTGGCGCGAAATCGCTTGGGCGGCCCTCGAGAGAAAGAAACTGGGTGACGCGCTGCGGCGTGCGATTGAGACCCTCTCCGTGAAATATAGGGAAGTGCTCTTCTTGCAAGACGTCAAGAATCTCAGCACAGCGGAAACCGCATGGGTCTTGAACATCACTGTTGGAGCCGTGAGATACCGCTCGCTGCGAGCAAGGATGCGCGTGCGCGATGCGCTAGCGTTGCGTCTCTTGCCGAAACTCAGTCAGAAAAACTCCGACCTTGCCAATTCGTACGCGCACGACATTTCCTGCGAAACCCGTGACCTGACCTGTCAGAATTCGCTTTCTCTCGCGTAGACAAAAACTACAGCTACCTTAGCGGGGCGAGCGTCTTCCAGTCGAGCCATGATGCGTGAGCCGACGATGGGCGGCAGCAGTCCGCAAAACCTGCATTACGAAGCCAATCCTTCGTATCAGTTCCGCACTTTCCGGGTCCCCCATCTCCTGCAAAATCCGCGACCTGACTCCACAGAATTCGGGTCCGTCCTACCCCGCCTTCATGCTGGCCCGTCAGCCAATCTTGAACGCCGGGTGCCCTGGGCGTAAGATTTCGCTGCCACCGAGTATGCGCCTTGTGTTCCCGGAGTACATAAAAAGGAGGTCCCCGCCATGCCTGTGACCAAAGAATTCACCGTGTTAATGGAGGATCGGCCTAGCGCGCTCGGAAAAGTCTGCCGGGCGCTCGCCGATCGCGGAGTGAACATTCTCGCGCTTCAAGCCTTCCCGATCGGAGGCAAAAGCGTGACTCGATTCATCGTAGACAATCCGACGGCGGCCAAGACCGTGCTGGACTGCGAGCGGCTGACGTACGTAGAGGCAGAAATCGTCCAAGCCAAACTTCTGCATCGACCCGGCGAGATCGCGCGGGTAGCATCCCGCCTGGGAGAGGCCAACGTCAACATCAACTACGCATATTGTGGCTTGGAACCGGGTACGAATATCCCACTGGTCTTCTTTGGTGTCGCTGAAGTTGGCCAGGCAGCCACAATTCTCGAGCAGGCAGCAGCCGCCGCAGCGCAGCCTTAGATCTCGGACGACTTTCAAATCTGGCTCACGGGAGCAGGCCTCACCGGTTTCATTTGGTCGAAGATGGGGTGTGCATCCGCGCGATGCGGATGGTGCGAAGGTAAAGGAATCTCAATGGAAGAAGAAATCGGCAAGACTGCCGGAGCGATCTGGGATGCGCTCAACACGAGGAGCGAACAGTCCCTCGGCGAGTTGAAGAAGGCAGTAAAGGGAAGGAACCCACCTTCGACTGGGCAATTGGGTGGCTGGCGCGCGAAAACCAGATTGCGATCACGCCCGAGAAGCGCTCTTTCCGAATCCGCTTGAAACAAGAGCATGCAAAGGGGACGGGCGCCTCGTAGGCTTGATTGTTCTCCCTCGGGAAAACAGCGCTAAGACGTGCTACCGCGTCCTCCGCTGCCGTTGCGTTGCGCGTCATTGCTCTTCCTCTGTGCAGGAATGCCAGTCCGGATCGCCGAAGTGTGTCTGGCAGAACCAGCGATGACACCGTTCGCAATACTTGGTGGCGACAATCATGCACGGCTCATCCCAGGGAGAAACGCCCTGGCAGAATACCCCGCTCGGCTTATTTTCTTCTTGGCCTGGAGTTTCTTGAGCGCTGATGTGATCTCCGAGGCTCAACCTTACTAGCTCTTCTTCGAGGTTACGGCATAGAAGGCTGCCCACCGCCGCTCCACGTCCTTGCTTTTGCAGTGCGGACAGACGATCTTGCCCTTCTCATGCTCTGAAATTGTCAGGATTTTTGAGAACTCTTTCTTGCAGGCCCGACAGAGAGAATTGTATTGGGGCATGGTTTCCTCCCCGTCGAAAACTCACCTTAGCGAAAATCGTAGTCGCACGCGCACCCGGCGTCAATCGGCTTGGCATTCCAAGTTATGGGAGAGAGTCCCCTATCTGTGATCACCACGACGAATCGTGTTGGCAGCAAAACCCCCGAGTACATCTTTCGGCCCTTCAATGACCAACTTCTTCGCTTTATTGGCGAACTTCCCTGGCTCTTTTCCCATTGGCAGGCTGGCGCTATACGTCTTCCAGCGTCTCTTCGTCAAGGCCGAAATAGTGGCCGAACTCGTGGAGTACGGTAAGGCGCACCTCTTCGCGGATCATCTCTTCGACCGAACGACCTTCTTCGTTGGCCACGTCTTCCGCGTGGGCTTCGATGTTCTTCTGGTAAAGCACGATGCGGTTCGGCCCGGTATTCGTGCCGAAAAAGCTTTGCTCGGTGCGCGGCGTGCCTTCGAAGACGCCCATCAGCAAATCGTTCGGGTCACGCCCCTTGGGCGTGTGGTCCTCGACCACCACGGCAACGTTGTGAATGTGCCTGCGGAACTTCGGCGGCAGAGAGTCCACCGCCTCGCGCACCAACTCTAGGAACGGCTCGCGCCTCATAGTCCGCCTAGCTCACTGGCTTCGCTCTAGTCTTGCAGTCGTCGGTATCGGGGTCAAAGGTGATGTTGAGAACCGGGTGCAGCTCGATGCCGTTCGCTGCAGCGCCCGTTCCATGTTTGGGCGGATCAAAAAATCCCACCCCCTTCACCGTGACTTTGACTGGAGGATCGACCCGCTTGAATTTTGTTGTCGGCGCCCCGCAGTGCGTGATAAACGCTTTTCGCGCATCCAGGAATTCTGCCAAATGCGCTGATGCACAAGCACCCTGACACGCTGAATCGGGAATCTCGATAACCATTGTCTTGCTCGGGACACCCACATCGGCGATGACGATGTGAAAATCTCTATCTTTCTCCGCCCCGAACTCCGTCAGGTTGGCTTCGACTTCGAAGGTCTGTAACTCCGTCGGCGGCACCCGGTGCAACTTCGGGCGTTTGTTCGGTTTTGGCAAGGCCGTAAGTTGAGCAACGGTCTTCTTCTGGATGCTGGTGAAGTCCACATTCTGGACGTCGACATCTGTCAACGTCTTGAGCGTCCATCGGTCACTTCCGCACTTCACGCCGCACGCAGGCGGATTCTGCGCAAAGATTACGCCCGAAACCGCAAGGACAAGCCCGAGTGAAAGCACACGACCAAGAATACTCATTTCCTTTCACCTCCTTTTGCTCGCCGTTGCCTTCTTGATGAGCGGAGCTGCCGTCTTCGCGTCCGCGTCGGAACCGAACCCAATGACGGCCGAATATCTTCGCCCGATTACTTGTGCCACAAAGAACGTCATGTTTACTCCCGCCCCCGCAATGGCTTCGGCCATGGCTAGCCCCAAACCGGGCTTATCGTCTCCTTCTACAAGCAGCGTCGGAATTGAAGAAGCGGCGAGCTCCGCTGCCGAAGCCGCGGCAGCCACTTTCTTGCCCGAGACCGGGTAGAGTTCAATCGCAGCCCGAGCTTCATTGCCCGGATATCGATACCCCATCAGCACGCGCAGGTTCGCCCCGGCCTTCGTAACTGGCTCAAGGGTCCGTGCGAGCATCCCAACTTCGTTCTCAACCTCTTTCCGCCAAAGCGAAATGCTTTTCACCGTAACTGGCATGGCAGCGCCTCCCATGAAAGTCTCATCGAGACGGATGAAGCGAATACTACGCCCCCCTTGTGCTTTTGCCCAATCCCTACCTCGCAGCGATTCAGTCGGCGGGCAAGCTCTTCGGCATGTCGATCGAGGATAGGAATGGACCGGGGTTCTTTCTCATTACAGTCACATAGCAAAAAGAGGAGGCCGAAGGGATGAAAATGTCACCTATGCGTGAGGTTGAACAGAAAAAGAAATCAATTCGACCCTTGAGCCAATCGCGATACGGCGACATGGCTTGTGAAACCCTCTACGTTCACAAGCATGTCCAAGGGGCAAGGTTGGGGGAATCCCAGCCGGCGGCACGAGGGACAGAAATCCACCGAATGCTGGCGGCCTACATCGACCACCTGGTTAGAACCAACCGCGTAACGGACCTGGAAGTGTTCGATTCGCTTATGGGAACAGTGGGCGCCGAGGCACGGGAAGTTCTGGAGAAGCTTCGGGACAACCACGCCTTTGACCCGGAGAAGATCCTTGCCACGGAACTCCACATCGCGCTCGATGAAGACTTCCTTCCGGTCGAGCATCCGGGCGATGACGGACCAATGGCCAGCTACGAGGGGACGCTTGACTTGGTGATGCTGCATTCGCTTACCGAGGCCGAGATCGACGATTGGAAGAGCTACTACCAGATCATCGACGCGGACACCTTCCAATCGAAGTTCTATCCGCTCTTGTTGATGTGCCTCAATCCATCCCTGGAACGCGTGAAATTCGTTCTCGAGTTCGTCCGGTATGGAGTTTCACGCTGTGTCGAATACACGCGGAAAGATCTGCCCTGGCTCAAGGAATTGGCACAGAGGGAACGGGAACGCCAAAGAAAGCTCCATGAGTTCGTTTCTGGCGGAGACCGGGAGTTGAAAGCATCGCCGGGGAAGCACTGCACTTGGTGTCCGCTCCTGTTGAACGGCTGCCCTGTGGCAGAAACGAATCCCTACGGGCAAATGACGGCCGAAGAGCGGCTACGGTTTGCTCTCTGGGTGCAGGAGGCGGAGAAACAAAACACGAAAGTGCTGAAGGATTTCATGGTGGAGCGAGGTCCGATCCGCTATCGGGATGAGAACCAGAGCGAATATGTTTCCGCTTTCGTGCCGATAGAAAAGAAGTTCTTTCCATACGGCGATACTGTTTCGATCCTTGATGAATGGTTTAGAACACATGCCGATGAGAGGGACTTGCGGAGGAAGCTGACGATCTCGGGGCTCTCTTCTGCAGTTAAGGCAGCGAAGCGCGCCGAACTTGCACAGAAACTGGCAGACGTCGCGGACGTGCGTGTGGAAACCGAACTCAGAATCGGACGAGAAGAGAAAAGGAATGGGGAGGGCCCAAGGCAGATGAAAAGCAAGTTTTCGCAGCCCTGATTCACGCTTGACAAACCAGCGATTGGGCGAGATACTATGTCTAGTCAGACTAGTTAGCAGAGGAAGAAGAATATGCCCAAGACTTCCAAGAAACACGGTCAAGGGGTTGGAGCACGAAAGACACGTAGCCTGAAGCCTGCCGAGCCTTCCTGGCAGATTCAAACGGCTAAGGCGCGGTTTAGCGAGGTGTTTCGGCGGGCTCGGACCGAAGGTCCCCAACTCATCACGCGACAGGGTAAGGAAGGTGTGGTGATGATTTCAGACGTGCAATACGAGCAGCTTGTCGGCAAGTCCCATCAGCCGAAGAGTATTGTGCAGTTCTTCCGAGAGTCACCGCTTGTCGGAGTCGATCTGAACTTGGAGCGCGAGAAGGATGAGGGGCGGGAAATCGAACTATGAGTGGATATTTGCTGGACACCAACTGCATCTCCGAGCTCGTGCGCCTCAAGCCCGAGCCAAGCGTGATGGCCTGGATGCAAGCGGCGGAAGAGACGTTGCTCTACCTGAGCGTTCTGACCCTTGGAGAGATCCGAAAGGGATTGGCAGGCCTGCCTCAGGGCAAGCGCCGAACGCATCTGGAAACCTGGCTGGAGATAGAACTGCGGGCTCGTTTTGCCGGCAGAATTCTGCCGATTGATGTCCCTGTCGCGGATAGGTGGGGCTTGCTCGCAGCCACCGCAAAAAGGGAAGGGAAAACGCTGTCGACTATCGATGGCCTGCTAGCGGCGACAGCGCTTCACCACAATTTGACGGTCGTTTCGCGCAACGTCAGGGACTTTGCGGACACACGAGTGCAGGTGTTGAATCCATGGAAAGCATGATGACTCGGTCTGGAGCGGCAGAAGCAGTTTACGGGAAGGCTTTAGGTGGAAGGGGGCACCGCCACGAACCCATTCTCGGCCGCTAGGAATGAACTCCTCGCGGGCCTACTTGGCAACGAGGACCAATCCTGAGGGAGTATCTTCACTGAAGCGGACCTGGCTGGCGACACCGAAGTCATCTCTTCTTCTCTGGGGCGCGTCCGAAGACGTCCCGCAGACCTCCGAGCTTTCGCAGTCTCCGCAGAGCCTGATGCCCCGTTTCTACTGCCGGGCGCTCGTTGATTACACCCCGCACCGCGTCAGTATTACTGCGTGACTGAAGACCCTTGCGAAGCCGTCGGATTTTCCTGACCTCGAGTAAGAGATTTATCCCTGTCAATGCTGGCTTTTTCACCGCGCCGCAGTGTTTGCAGGTCCAACGGCGATTATACGCAACAAGTGGTGCGCCCGAGATGGCGAACATTCACAGCGCGTCGGTGGAGGTGAGAGGGCGTAAGTGCCCTACTGAGGCTATGTCCGAAAAGTAGATTCTGGCACGCGCCTGCCAACGGTCTCGGCACTATTCCTGGAAGCAACGCCTTTCTTGCTCCCAGGCCGACATCAATTCCCTACAAGCACCACGTAATCGGCCAGAGAAATCCTGTGGGAGGACCCATGCGAATGACGATGCTGACATTGAAGAACTTTCGGTCACACCAGGCGACGATGTTGGAGCTGGATCGATTCAACTTCATACGCGGGCCAAACGGGTGCGGCAAGAGCTCCATCCAAATGGCACTGGAATACCTGTTCACGGGGCGAAGTGAACTAACGGATGCGGCTGGCCGGGGAGCTGAGGCCCTGATTCGTTCTGGAGCCAAGGAACTTCAGGTTTCGGCGACTCTCGAAAACAGCGAAACGATATCCCGGCGGAGAACAGCGAGATCGCACATCGTTGAGCTGGATGGAAAGCGCGTGCCAGTGGACGCGGCCGAGGCCTTCCTGGAGAAACGATTCGGCTCAACTGACGTTTTGTCCGCCGAGCTGAATGCGGGTCGCTTCATCGAAATGTCGGAGGCCGAGCAGAAAAGGCTGTTAGCTCAGGTGGTCGATGCGGGGAAAGTAGACATTCCTGCCGAAATCGGCGACGCGCTGCGTGCCATCGATGAAGAGCTGCCAAGAATAGCTAGCGTCGGTGACGTCGAGGCTGCCTACAGGCGGTTCTATGACTTGTGCGTGGAGGCGAGCCGCAAACTAAAGGCAATGGGGCAGATGGAGAAGCCCGATGCCCCATTGGACCTCCCGTCTGTGGAGGAGGTAAAGAAGAAGCTCGAAGATTTGCGCCAGCAGAAGGAGCGACTCATCACCCAGAAGACAGAGGCCGACGCCTCTTGGGAGAGTGCGCAGGCGCGATTGAAGCAGTTGCAAGCGGAAATCGAGGAGGTATCATCCGAAATCCTCAGCCCGAGCCAGGAGCAAGAGTTGGTCCAGCTTGAGTCTCAGCGGGGCCATGCAGAGAAGCCCCGCCAGGAGTTGGCCGACCTAATTGCCGAACAAAAGTCAATGGAGACATCTCTTGCTGCGGTGGCGGGATTGAGTAGCACGTGTCCGACGTGTCGGCAGTTCGTCGGCGAGGAAGTGAAAACCAAAGAGACGGAAGCGCTGCGTGAGCGCCTTGCCGACCTTGAGGGATTGATTCAGGGAACGAAGGAAGAACTGACCGAGTACGCCGAGACCGGAGCGGCAATGTCCCGCCTCGAAGGGCACCGCAAAGCTCTCGCCCGGCGGGCAAAGCTAGTGGAGGAGCAATCGAGGCTTCAGGCAGTGCAGAGACCTAATAGGGGGGATCTCGAAAGCCGAATGACTATCTTGGTGGAGAGGATCAACAAGGGAGAGCGCGTGCTGGAAAAA
>Ga0209588_1000369_pt1 | contig 11726 bp, 11 predicted proteins | sample Rivendell_Oct201_10_FD_188351 | JGI IMG/M metagenome (GOLD analysis project Ga0209588, IMG submission 188351) | Vadose zone soil microbial communities from the Eel River Critical Zone Observatory, Northern California, USA -... | ecosystem: Host-associated > Plants > Roots > Rhizosphere > Soil ...
AGGAATAGTGAAGTTGCTGACTCCGATCGCTCTGCACTTCCCTTTCCCGAGTAGCGTCTTCATTGCTCTCCAGGATTCTTTGCGAGTTTCTGGGACTGGGAAGTGAATGAGATAGAGATCCAGATAGTCGAATCCTAGTCGTTTGAGACTGGCTTCGCATGCTCGGAGGGTGGAATCGTAGCCTTGGTCTCCGTTCCAGAGTTTCGTTGTCACAAACAACTGTTCCCGAGGAACACCGCTTTTCCGAACTGCCTCTCCTACGTCCGCCTCGTTGCCGTAGATCCGCGCAGTGTCAACGTGCCGATATCCAACACTTAGGGCGAACTTTACAGCGTTCTGGGTTACTCTTCCCGGAGGAGTCTGGTAGACTCCTAGGCCTAAGATCGGTATTCGCACATTATTGTTCAGCTTGACGGTCGACTCGATGTTCAGGTTAGCCATCGAAGTTGCCATAGTATCCCCACGATTCTGTCTCTGAAACTTAAAGGCTCGATGAGGGACAAGTTCTGGGTGTCCAATGTATCAGGAAGTCGGACTAGGGCCCAGAGCAGGTTGGACGCCCGAGGTGGACGTGAGGATTGCGAACCCGCCACCAGCTCTTCTCGCAAAGTATACTGTGAAGGAGAAGACGTTCTACTACGACTACGCTAGCTTTGTGGTTCGGCTAATCCAGAGTGAGACAGTAACAGGTAGAATCCATAATGTTGTTTCCACCGAGCGAATAGCCACCGACAGGCCGGTCGACATCCGGGTAATGGTCTTTCCCGCCCGGACATTCCGTGGGCGACAGAACAGAATTCTCCATGGAAGCTACAGCCAATTCGCATCCCAGATCAGTCTCTACCCTCTCAGGATCCCCAAAGATTGGATTCGCGAAGAAGGAATTGACCTGTTTCGCACAGGACTTGAGAGTAGGTCCCAGAGAAAGCTGAGGGCTCTCTATGAGATATCTGAGAGCGCAGTATCGACGATGATTCACGAGATTCTGCATGTGAAGTTTCAGCAGAGAGACATGAGCCCATACGGAGAGGAGGCCCTCGTGCGAAAGCTCGAGAGGCAGTTTATGCAAGGGTGGGAAGACTGGATTCTCGTCCCAGTCCAGCAAGCCCTCGCTTTAATGAAGGAAAATCCGAGCTAGTGCTCGTCTCCATGATGCCGAGTCGCGTGAAGGGCGATTAGGAGAGAGCGCTTAGTCCCTTGGTCGTCAGCAAGTTGTTTTTCGTCAGATAACCGTTCGTTCTGAGAATAGCGGTCTCCCTTTCAACCTCTTTCTTGTCCATAGAGAGAGCCTTTGCAATGTCCTTGGGTTTTCGGCGTCCTCCTCGGAGCGTCGAGAGTATTGTGTACTGGGCGTTTGTCATATTCGGTGGGAGACTTCGCGGAACGGCTCCATGCGAGCCTATCCAGGGCATCGCGCCTTGCATGGAACGCATCATCTGTGAAGGATCAATTCTAGGAGTAGAGTATGTTGCTCGGGTGATCCCGCCTAGGACTCGTTGGACAACGATATAGACGATGAGCCCGGTACCTCCGGCTGCGCCAAATGGTAGAACGCCGACGGGGAGGCTGACGCCGATCGAGTTTTGTAGTGACGAGTAGAGTGCGCTCTGATTGCCCAGCACATTTGGCAATTAGGACCCTAGAGCGGAGGATCCGAGTGGCGAGTAGGAACATGACAGAAAGAGGAGGGGAATGACGGCTCCGATAATGGAGACGATGATTCGGATTAGCGGTCTGATAACTTGCATACAGTATAGCTGTTTCTATCTCGGGACGAGCACCCTTAAATCCCATTCGGTTTTAGAGACCTGACATCAAGAATCGAGCCGGTTGACGAGCTCGTTGAGATCTTTTACCTCCGGGACCTGCTTCTCCGAATAGTTCCTTGTGGGACCAGCGTTCTTCCGGTTCACCCAGACTGCTTTGATCCCGAGCTTGACTGCAGGCTCAATATCATGGTACTGGCTGCCAGCCACATGAACCCAGCTTCTATCTCCGATGATTCTTCGAGCCTCCTCGAAATGTCCGAACGCCGGCTTGTAGGATCTGACGTTCTCCGCCGTGACCATGATCTCGAAAGGGCTCGTAAAACGCCTGACAGTCCGGGACAGTAGATAGTTGTCGACGTTTGACAGAATCCCGAGAGTATGCTTTCTCGCGAGTTTGGCCAGCGAGGGGTTAGTGTCTGGGAATGGTGTCCAGTTTGGAAGTTCTCTTGCTAGGAATGTCGATTCGGCTTCTGGGAGATTCCAGCCGATTTTTCTGGCGACAGCGAGACTGGTCTTTGACAGAACGTCTCGATAGAGAATATGGGGCTTCTCTTTCTCGACCCTACGCTCCTCCTCTTCGTATGCTTCGGAGGCCTTGGATTCCAGACCGGGGTCTCCTCCAGTCTTCAAGATCGCGTTGTGGAATGCGTTCCGTATTCCCTTCTCCCAGTCGATCAGAGTTCCGTAGCAGTCGAACGTGATGACCTCAGCCGCAGTCATGATATGTCAACTCGTTCCCTCTAGTCTCGTCTTCAGCAATCGTCGCAGCATTGTTCGATATTTCTTCTGGTGACCATGGTTTGGAAAGGGCAACGGTTCTGTGTTGAGGACCCTTCTCGCGAAAGCTGTTTTGCTCAAGGCTTGAATCGCAGGCTTGAAGACGGTCTTTTTCACTATCAATATTCTGTCGGGATCAATCGCCTCGACCCGCTTGGTCAAGGTCGATGCTCCTTCAAGAGTGGAGATTCTCCGCTGTCTTGGCGGCAGCTTGTCGACCGGAAGCTCGCAGGTGTCTATGAGAAAGAAGCCCCTCGCTCGGAACTTCTCGAGCGTCGGTCGTTTATCACAATCTATCTTTAGTGGACCATCCAAGGGCCAGAGTTCCAAAGCCTTCATTGTCTCCCGGAACAAGTGATCCTTTCCGATCATTCTTGGGAAATAGAAGTAGCCGCCAGAGGATGGCGGAGATTCGGCCACGAGTAGAATCCTGATCTTATCGGGTCGATACTTTTGTCTCGCTCTTGCATAATCTTCTCGTGTGAATCTTGTGGTGCCGAGGGCAGGATTTGAACCTGCGACTGGGCCGGTCTCTGTCAAGGGACCGTCAGCCCGGTATCGGATGTTACCATCTTCAGCCGGGTGCTCTCCCTCGCCTCCTCTTTTAGAGGATCAGGCTGAGCTACCTCGGCGGACCTCGGCAAGCACGACACTTTTCTAGAGCAGAATTAAGCTTTCTAGATCCTAACTGAGAGATTGAAGGGATCAAGGCGACAAAGAAATCCCGGGTATCGAAAGGTCTTAACTGCGGTCCCCTACGAGCTTGCCCACTCAAAGAAACGTGTCTAGCCGTTGACTGTTGAACCTCAAGCACAAGCCCCCGGTCCAAGTTCTGGCTTGTTGGCGAAGCTGGGAACACTATCCATTCTCTATATTGCGGTCTTTCTAACTCGGATAGGGTTCGGCGTCATCCTAGTCATCTTTCCCTTCTATCTTCCGATTCCAAAAAATCAATCGGCGCTAGCGGGCGCAGTAACTGCAATCTATCCAGTGGTCGAGGGAATTTCAGCTCTCCCCGTGGGCGCCTACGTGGATCGAAAAGGGCGAAGAAAGGTGTTCGTAGCGGGTCTAGGGCTTATCGCAATCTTGAGCCTACTGATCGGACTATCCAACAATCTTGTGCTGGTGGCCGGTGCCCACGGCTTAGAAGGCTTGGCAGCAGCTATGGTCACAGTTGCCTCCTTGACTATGATTACCGACTTGACGGTCGTAACGAACCGCGGAGTCAGCATGGGCGGATTCGACCTAGCCAACCTGGCAGGCTACGGGGTAGGCATAGTCCTAGGTTTTCTATTCAGCGGTGTCTTCGCCGCAGACCTCGGGGCAAGTTTCTTAGTCGTTTCTGCAATTCTCGGGGTCTCAGCTGCTGCTGTATTTCTCATCCTCCGGGAACCGGCGCACATCACCCATGCACGAAGAAGCCTGAAGGAGATGTATTCTAGCCTCACTAGCGATGTAGCAGCCATCCTTCCAGCATGGTTCGCCCTCACTGTAGTACTGGGGTTCTACATCTTCTTGCCTAGAATTGTTGGCCGGATGGGAAGAACGGATCTTTCCCAGTCTGCACCTGCGATACTTCTCGGGTTGCTCCTTCTAGGAGCTGGGGCCATTCTGTTCGGCCGGTTGTCGGACAAGGTCGGCCGAACTAAGACCATGGCTATTGGAGCCATAGGTGAGATAGGATTCCTTCTAGTTCTTCCTGAAGTTTTCGGTCCACTCATCAGCATCCCTCCCAACACGTCTTGGATTGACTCCTACAACATGGTCGGACCCGTCATCATTGTCGCAGGGGTCTTGTTCTTTCTCGGGTCGGCACTGGTCCCTTCCATCCTCGCCTTCATCGGGGACAAAGCGGCCAAAGAGTTCCGAGGCTCGGCAATGGGATTGTACAGTCTCATGCTCAGCGGAGGAATAGCCGCGGGACTCGTACTAGCCGGAATAGCTGACGACTTAGGAGGCGTCCAAGCGGTCTTCTACTCTGCCGCCATAATCTTCTCAGGCCTCAGCCTCACTAGCGCCTACCTTCTGTATCGCAACAAGCAGTTTGAGAACTCAGCCGTGGTTGGTGACAGAACTCAAAGCAAGCCCACTTAGAACATTATGATAGTCGGCCCGATGACCCGAGCGCCCGAGTCGCTTGGTTTCGGCTCGTTGGCTTTTGCAGCAAGGTTTCTAGCCTGACGAACTGAACGGGCTCACAATTTTCAGATACCAATTACGTCCGCGCTGAGTTCTAAGGGAACCAGAAGCAGCGACCGACCTGACTACACTCGGTCTCGCGGTTGACTTGTCCGATCGAACGTGGAAATAGATTTAACAGCCCGGCCGGCATCGGCGTTTTCTCGTGGGCCGGTAGATCAGCCTGGTATACTGACAGTGTCAGGCCGAAGATCGCCCGCTTGGCAGGTCAACGTAGGACCCTGAATGCGGGAAGGCACTAACCCTGCTCCGTAGGGCCGCGGGTTCAAATCCCGCCCGGTCCACCAAGACGCAAGCCTAGCAAGTGTGAATGATCTCTCGAGTTCTAGCATGCCTCTCGCGGGGGTCGATTCAAATCTAGATTTTTTCAGATGGCCCTACCTCTCGGCTTCTAACTTATAGGAGTCCTGTGCTGACGTGTGGTTCTGAGGATAATTTTTCTTGGCTGCTAAAAGAGCCAAACGCTGGATTGAGACGGTAAACCCCGCGAACGGAAAGATACTCAGAAGATTTCGAGCCTCAACCCGGACGGACGTCGAAAAATCAGTGGAAAAGGCCCGGAAAGCGTTCGAAAAATGGCGCGAACTCTCACCCACCAAGCGGGCAGACTTTCTTCAGAGAGCCGCAAAGACTCTCAGGTCCCGCAAAGAAAAACTGGGCAGAATAATGACACTTGAAATGGGAAAGACGATCAAGGAGTCAGTGCCCGAAGTCGCAAAGTGCGCCTGGGCACTGGAGTATTTCGCGGAGAACGGTCCGAAATTCTTGAACCCTGAAGCAGCAAAGACTGACGCCACGGATAGTTACGTTGCGTTCGAGCCTCTGGGTGTGATTGGGTCCATCATGCCCTGGAATTTTCCATTATGGCAGTGCATCCGCTTTGCAGCCCCATCGTTAATGGTGGGCAACACAGCAGTCTTCAAACCTTCCAGCGTCACTCCACAATCCGGCCTCCAACTTCAAGACGTATTCGATTCAACGGGCGTTCCGCCAGGAACCTTCAACGTGGTTCTGGGAAGCTCGGAAGTCGCATCTTACCTGATAGAAGCCAACACCGCAGCCATCTCGTTCACCGGCAGCGTCCCAGCCGGCCAGGATGTTGCAACACAAGCTAGCGGTCGGCTGAAGAAAGTCGTCCTCGAACTCGGCGGAAGTGACCCGTTCATAGTATTGGAAGACGCAGACGTCGAAGCCTCATCGACCGGCGCGGTCGCCGGACGATTCATCAACAACGGACAGAGCTGCATCTGTGCCAAACGCTTCTTCGTAGCCAAGAAGATCGCAGACGACTTTCTAGACCGATTCATCTCCAAGACCAAATCCCTCAAAGTCGGAGACCCTATGAGCCCGGAAACAGACGTCGGACCCGTAGTCAGAGAAGAATCACTCCACACGCTTGATCGACAAGTGAAAGAGTCTGTAAAGATGGGCGCCAAAGTAGAACTCGGAGGAGAGCGGCTCAAGCGGAAAGGATTCTTCTATCCACCAACAATACTGACCGAAGTGAAGCCCGACATGCCAGTGATGAAAGAAGAGACCTTCGGTCCCGCAGCGCCCGTCATGATTGTAAAGGACGATGACGAAGCGGTAAGATACGCTAACAATAGCGAATTTGGCCTGGGCTCTAGTGTATGGAGCAGGGATGTAAGGAGAGCCGAAAAAGTGGCTCGCCAGTTACAAGCCGGACTCGTGACGGTGAATAACATCGTAGTGTCCGACCCTCGGATGCCTTTTGGCGGCGTCAAGAAGAGCGGCATAGGACGCGAACTCTCACGATATGGAATGTTAGAGTTCACGAACATCAAGTCGATCCGACTCTATGAGAAATCCCCCCTAGCGTTCGTACACGTCGAATAACGCGATACACCTCGGACAGTCCCTCTCTTGTCCGGAAAAACGGGTCTCATCTGGGACGACAGATTCCTAGACTACAACTTCGGACCCCAACACCCCCTGCGACCTATCAGAGTCAAACTAACTTACGATCTTATACGATCTAAGGGAATCCTTGAACAAGGGTCCATTGAAGTAATCAAACCTCGACTCGCATCCAGAGAAGAGATCCTTCTCTTCCATGAAGAAGACTACGTCAGACTTGTCGAGCAATACAGCAAGAGAGGGTCCGATCTCCTTGACATGGGAGACACTCCAGCGTTCAAAGGCTGCTACGAAGCCACAAGCCTAGTGGTGGGAGCCTCCATCGTCGCAGCTGACGCAGTAATGAGCGGCGGCCTCTCGCACGCGTTCAACCCCTCCGGGGGACTACATCACGCGCATCCTGAGAGAGCCTCAGGATTCTGCATATTCAACGACCCCGCAGTTGTAATCTCACATCTGAAATCAAAATACAAGGTGAAGCGCATTGTCTACCTCGACATAGACGCTCACCACGGCGACGGCGTCATGTACGGATACTACGAGGACCCAGCCGTGCTGGATATCGATTTTCATGAGAGCGGAAACTTCCTCTTTCCGGGCACTGGCTTTCCGGATGAGATCGGAAAGGGAGAAGCTCAAGGACTGAAACTCAACATTCCGCTGCCGCCGTCGACAGGAGACGAAGCTTACCTTGAGGCCTTCCAACAGATCGTCCCAGATGCGCTCATGAAGTTCAGACCCGAAATCATTCTAGTCCAATGTGGCGCTGATGGTCATCTTGACGATCGTCTGGCACACCTCAGACTGACAACCAGGGTCTACGGAGAGGTCGTCAGCCAAGTGCACGATCTCGCCCACGAGCTGTGCAATGGAAGGCTACTATTGTTCGGAGGCGGCGGGTACACGCTCGCAAACGTGCCACGAGTCTGGACTGTAGCCTTCTCGACCCTTGCAGGAGTAAAGCCTAGTGACGAAATCCCGTCAGTGTGGTCCAAGGAATTCGAAAAGGCGGCCAAGGAAGACCCTCCTCACAAATTGTACGACAAGCCCACCTCAGATGACGAGAAGACTCTGAAAGAAGTCCGCAGAACAGTCAACGAACTCCAAACGAGCCTCGCTCATAGATCGTGAGAGACGCGAAGCTGTTTCTGATGGAACCTTTATCTTGAAATCAATCCGTGATGGGACGAGATTCTGCCCATGACCAAGGGAACCACCTCATTCGGCAAGGCGGGGGGAAAAGGAACCCACATCCGATGCCGGAGGTGCGGCCGACACTCCTACCACGTTAGGAAGAAGAGATGCGCCGCCTGCGGGTTCGGAGCCACAACTACGCTCCGAAGATACTCTTGGCAAAACAAGAAGATCAATAGAACCCGTATCGTCTGATCTTCCATCGCAAGGATCATCCTTCAATCACATTCTCGGCTTTGAGATGCTAGAGAAATGGAGAAAGTCAAGTGCCCCCGTTGTGGTAGAGAGATGCGATGGATTTCGCGTTTGAAGATATACTTCTGCGACAATGACGGGTACATTCTGAGCCTTCACGAAGCAGAGTTGAACGGTCTAGTCGAATCCGAGACGCCTCTAAGCGCTCAAGCTAGCCACTAGTTCTGTAACTCGGAATACTTGCAATGGTTCCAGTTTCTTATTATTCAAATTAGACTCTCTAATCATGACTCATGAGGTCAATCGACTACTCTGCGCTCAGAGGGTTGAAGGCTGGCGCACTAGGCGGCGTGGTCGGAGCGGCAGTCCTAGGCCTCCTAGCTGGCCTCAGCGCATTCGTTTTGGACCAGGAAGTCTTCTACGTCACGATTGCCGCAAAGCTCGGCTTGTCGTCTCCCATCATAACAGGCTGGGCTTTACACTTCCTAGTGGGTCTCGTTGCTGGAGGAGTGTTCATCGCGATAACTGCCTTGCTCAAGCGGCTCGCCCTTGATACGACACGAAAGAGTTTCTGGGTAGGCTTGCTAGGAGGAGTCGCTATCTGGATCGTCGTCTATGTGCCCGTGGCCGACCTGCTGGTCCCCACTGACTTGTCGAATCTCATGTTTGCGGGCGGGAGTTTCATCTTCCACCTGGTGTACGGAGTAGTAACGGCACTCGTGTCCCTCTGGTTGATCCGCCGAAGCGTAAGGACCCAGTTAACGACATAGACTTAGAAAATACTTGGTGGTTGAACTGGTGGGCTCGGCAGGATTCGAACCTGCGACCTTCGCCGTGTCAGGGCGACGTCCTAACCAGGCTTCGCCGACGCTGCGAGGCGTCTTAGACGACGAGCCCCGTGCGAGCCCACGAGTGATGATGTATCAAGCTTTCCTGCGAGTTGCGAACAAGTGACCGAGTTTTCGCATCTACGGTAACGACCGACATTAAACCAACTCTTTACGAGAGCGCATGGCAACCATGAAAATACTGATTGGAAAGCGAATCATAGCGGCACTACTCGTAGTGGTTGCGATTGCGGCGGTAGGACAATCGGCACACGCCCAACCAACAATATCCACCCAAGCCGATCGGGCTTCGTACGTACCAGGCGACTCAGGCACTCTCACGATAACCCTGATCAACCCTTCAGGACAGAATACTCTTGAGATCAGAAACATAACTGTATACTTCCCTTGGGCTCAGTACGTCAACGGAGCATGGCCTTCTGGAGCAAATGCCACCCAGGACTTAGCTAAACCATGGCCAATATTGGGGAGCGCGCAGAGCGGCAACAACATCAAGACCTTCACTTTCACCTTCACTATACCAAGCTGGTTCAGTGGGACATTTGGCGGCTCCGGTTTTGGCAACTGTCCTGATAGTATGGGTCCAAGATATAGCACAAGCTACAACAGCTGTGTCATTGTCGGGTATACAGACAGTCCACCTCAGTACAGGTCCCATCAGTTCGGCATCAGTATGGCAATTCCGACCTACCAACCCGTCTCACTGACCTCCCAATGGCTCCCCATCGCGACCTTGGTCGTACTTGTCATCGCAACGGTATTCTTGGCAATGGCCTACGGCAGCCTTCGACGTCTAAACAAGAAGTAACAGTCGTAGGACACCTCGTCCCTTTCTTTTTTCTACAGAGTGAAGCGTAGCACCCATTCGGGCACTCACGTTTGTTTAGGCTACGCTTTGAGTGGCCAAATCAGGACAGAGTGCCAAGCCAGAATAGTCGTAGGTTATGTCTGACGGGAGAGCTAAATCTGTGAGTTCCAACCGCGGTACAGATTCCAGACTCCCAATCAGCAACCCAGAAACGAAAAGCTCTACCTCGCAGTCCATGTCGGAAGTAAGAACTAACCTTTTACCGCTTCCTAGAGGCGAAGCGCTCTCATGAAAATGAAGAGCGTACCATTGACACTGCTGGCGATCAGCATCCTCGCAGGCATTTTGCTAACGCCGAGCCATGCCTCCTATTCTGTCAACACTTATGCAAGGACCGACAAGTCAAGCTACGTCCCGGGAGATACCGGGACTCTGTTCATCACAGTCCGGAACCAGGGAACCCAATCATTTGCAGTAAAGAACATCAGCGTCACCTATCCTTGGAAGGCCTTCATTACCGACCATTGGGACGGCAACTTTACTACGACGGGCATCACTCAAGCCCTGGCTGCAGGGCAGACATACAATACACAGTATTCATTCACTGTCCCGACTGATGGAAGAGCATCTGTCAGCATATTCGGGGGAACCGTATCCATAGATGTCGGAACTGACATTGGTACATCAGGGACTATCTCCCATGTCGATGCGCCAATCGCCTATGCAATTGCAACGTATCAGCCGCTTAATCTGACTAGTTCGGTGTTACCGATCATTCAGATAGTTCTGCTTGGCATCGCTGTTGTCATGCTTGCACTGGTCTTCATGGGAATCGGCAAACTCTCCAAGAAGTAAATTCTCCCTGCCATCAGGTAGGGAAACCCCTTCTTTTTCGTAAAGCTATTTGTACAATGCTTAGTTGAGCAAGCGCCCGGGCCCGTAGCTCAGTACGGACAGTAGCGTCGGCCCTCTATCAAAAGAGGATAGCCGAAGGTCGAGGGTTCAAATCCCTCCGGGCCCGCTAACAGCGAGACAAATCAGCCTCAACCGCTGACTATGAAACGTTGAACCATCTTCAGATAAGGCCGCAATATGCTCGGAAGCGCATCATGAAGCATCGCGAAATCTCCATGATGAAATACTCGGAGCTGGCGGCTAATCCCGCCATACAACACCACGAACAATCCAAAAAGGATGACTAGCTGAAAGATGGGTCTAACAGGATGATACATGAGGAAGAACTGGTCAAGGGTAAACAAAGGCAATCCCACTCCTGCGGCCAATGGAATGGCCTTTGACAATGCGGAATCGATATGCGTTGATACTTCACTGCGGAGCGAAAATCTCGCTAGTGCCACAATCAGTATTGAGAGTAGGGCCCGACCGATGGCACCGGAGAGGGTTCCTATCGGGAGAGCAGCGAACCCCACGAATCCTATGAACGCGATGGTGGATACGAGAGTGACTGCCAAGTATCGTCTGGTGTGACCAACAGCCTGTAAAGTCGTGACCAACAATACACCTTGGGCGACGAAAATAGAAGACAGCGAGAGGATCGACAATGTCAAAGCCTCGCTTACGTAAGATGCGCCGTATACGATGTCGAGAGCAGTCGGAGTTATTGCAGCTAGAGCAGCACCAAGCGGAAGAACCGTTAGATTGATCAATCTGAAGGCGGTGCCTAATCTGTCGGAGACCTCTCTGGGATCGCCCGTCGAGTGAGCAGCGGAGAGCGCAGGATATATCGCCTGATTCACAGGCATCCACAGTACAGATAGAAAGTTCACACTCGACACCACGAGATAGTATGGTCCGAGTATGGTTGGACCCAACAGCACGTAGATGATGCCCATGTCGCCCCATTGCTGTCCCAACGTAATCAAGGCGGAAGCGAATACTGGGAGGGAGAAGACCAGAATTGGACGAACTGGAAAACTTCCCCCTTTCGGAAGCTGGCCATGCCAAAGATAGACCGACAGAATCAAGGTTGCGATCCCTCCGATAGCCCAGCCCGAAACGATACCCAGCGCTCGGAAACCATAGAATGCCAGAACAAGC
>Ga0209588_1000372_pt1 | contig 11691 bp, 10 predicted proteins | sample Rivendell_Oct201_10_FD_188351 | JGI IMG/M metagenome (GOLD analysis project Ga0209588, IMG submission 188351) | Vadose zone soil microbial communities from the Eel River Critical Zone Observatory, Northern California, USA -... | ecosystem: Host-associated > Plants > Roots > Rhizosphere > Soil ...
TCAGGTGGCTAGAGCGCGCCCCTGATAAGGGCGAGGTCGGTGGTTCAAGTCCACCCAGGCCCACCATCCAACCAATAAATACGCGGCCATTCTCACTTTCCCCTCATAGGGGAATTTGTCAAAAAACCATTTTGCCAAAAATTTGCCAAATCTTCGCATAGGCCGAGGTCGGCGCCATCCAGTCCCACCGCTGGGGCAATAATGCCACTAGACAGCCAACCCTCTGCCGGCTTGAAGAGTTGACCAGACCAACCAAACGTGTGACAGCCGGCTCGGGAAGGAGTTCTTCACCGTCCCTCCAAGAGACGGGATAAGTTGGGATGACTGGAGAGCTTTCTCGCGAACAAGCGCCCCGCAGTCAGCCACTCGCTGCCGTGCCACGTGCCGGGCACCTAATAGACGGCGCCTACGGGGGCAACAACAGGTCCGCAAACTGTGAGATTATTCCTGGACCAGTGACAGATGGTAGACGGCGACGATGGCTCCCGTGAATGATTTTGATCCCAAGCTCATGGATCTGCGGGCGGCTCTTGCTGAGGTGCAGCGCTTGCTTGAGCATCAAGCTCCCAAAGAGCCTTCGATCAACGGAGAAATATGATGAGACGGAACAGTCGCGCGGCGGTTCTGCATCTGCGGAAGCTGAAAGGAGGACCTGGGACAAGTGTCCCTTCACTCAGCAGGGCTAAGCTGATGCAACTGATTGAAGAAGCGGTGTTGGATGCTTACACCGAAGAAGAACAAGCAGCCGGGTTCCTCACGATGATTGAGGAGCATCTGGCGTTGCCGTTTTCTGTGAAGATCCTTGGCGTCGACGCTGACGTGGAGAGGGTCGACATGACACTAGATGGCCAAATTGTTGGCATTTGCCGCCGCGGCAAAACGCGGCAGAAAATCCCAATCCTGGACTTGCCTTTGCCAACGCCGACTCCGGCAGGCGCGGAATGGATTGCCGCTTATCGCCATTGGTGCCGAGGTTTTCGGTGAGCGAATATCAGTACTACGATTTCCGTGCCCTCGACCGTCCGCTGACGAGAAACGAGATGACCACGCTACGTTCCATCTCCACGCGGGCAGCAATTACCGCCACGAGCTTCACGAACCACTACGAATGGGGTGACCTGAAAGCCAATCCGAGCAAGCTTTTGGAGAAGTATTTCGACGCTTTTGTCTACGTCGCGAACTGGGGAACGCGTGAGTTTCATATTCGGCTTCCGCAGGGATCGATCGACTACGAGTTGCTCAAGGCCATGGCGCCAGGCGAGTCCCTGCGGGTACGAAAAATCGGGACATTCGTGATCGTTGAATTTGGATTCGAGTCGGGGTGGGATGGCGAGGACGACGGGACCCGATGGATGGCCTCCCTGATGCCTCTGCGCTCAGATTTGCTTCGCGACGACCACCGATGCCTTTATCTCGGGTGGCTTCGCTCTGCTCAGGATGGCGGACTTGAGGAAGATAAAATGGAACCGCCCGTTCCTGCAGGCTTGGAAGAGCTATCCGGTCCGCTACATGCGCTGATCGAATTTCTCGAAATCGATGAGGACCTCGTCGAGGTTGCAGCACAGGCTTCAAAACCTCTCGCCGCCGGACCGAGTCGCAGAGAGCTATCCGCATGGATTCGGGGCCTGCCGGAAAAGGAGAAAAGCGAGTTGCTGATCACTGCGGTCGTGGATCAAGACGAGCGCTGGCGAAACGACCTGGTGCGGCGTTTTCGACGTACGAACTTACAGCAGACTTCCGACGCGCTCGCTGTAAGCGAACGGCGTAAGGTAGGCGATCTTCTGGCAGCGGCTCAGACGCGCGCGAAAGAGAGAGCCCGGTTGCTGAACGAACAGCGCACAGCGGAAGCAGCAAAACGCAGAGCGGAAGACCTGGCAAACCGGGCGCGGTATCTCGATCAATTGGGACGACGCCAACCGGAAATCTGGAAACAGGTTGCGGCGCATGTCCAGACGCGGCAGCCCAAAGATTACGATAGAGCGGTCAGTTTGCTAATCGACCTGCATGACCTCGCCGTCTGCCGTGGCCAGACAGCCGGATTTCAAGCGGCTTTGGAGAAGGTCCGGCAAGTACACGCCGCCAAGGAGAGTTTCCTGAGCCGACTCGCCAAGGCAAACCTGTAGGCACAAGAAGTTCACCCGGCCGTGCCAATGGCGCGTTCCGAAGTGGCTCGATCCGAGGAATATAGTGCAGGGCGCGGAATCTCAGTTAGCCTCGGGTTTCAACGGTTGCTTCAGTTTTTCGCTCGAGCCACTTACGTAACGCCTTCTCAGTTATCAGCCGGCAACGGCTCACTCGGACCGTAGGCAGGTCTTTGTGCTGAATCGCATAAGAGAGGAAGCGAAGAATGTTAGTTAAACTTCCGGCGAGAAGTGAACCGTAAAGAGATTGAAGAATCGACCGGTTTATATATGGATGCTGGAACTGGCACGAAGAAAGAGCTCTACCGGCAAGCTCTATCGGCGGGTGAAGAAGGATCCCTACGGGGGCGGCGCGACTCGACAGTCGTTGCCTGTTCCCCGACGAGCCCAACCTATCATTTTAGAGAGGCGCCGGCTCGAACATGACGGCTTGATCTGCATCGCTAAAAATTGCGCCCACAACGGCGCCATCCAATCAGCATGCTGCACCTGTTTTGATGCGCCTTCCCAAATACAAGGCGGAGACTGTCGCCAACCCGGCGCAGCCCTTCGACGCACTCTACTTTATCGACACGATGAAGCCAGCGACCTTGAGCTAGGGGGCGTCTCAGTCATGCTTCTGAAAATCCTGCGAGGGCCTGGTCCTCCGAAACAAATCAGAAGACATACAAACTGCTATGGCGCCGACGATGGCGCTGGAGGCTGAATCTGGTTAGAATGAACCTATGCAAAACTGGCGTGAGCGAATCAGTGTAAACCCGGCCGTCTGCCACGGCCGAGCGTGTGTCCGCGGAACACGTGTCTTGGTGTCCGTCATAGTGGACAACGTTGCGGCAGGTGTACCGCGCGAAGAGATATTGCGGAACTACGCAGCACTGACGGACCCGGATATCGATGCGGCATTGGCGTATGCGGCTGAGTTGACGCGCGAAGGCACCATGGATTTGCCGCTGGAAATCAAAGCTTGAAGTTCAAAGTCGACGAGAATCTTCCAACAGAATACGCGTCGATCCTTCGTGGGGCGGGTTTCGAAGCGGATACGGTCTCCGACGAGAAACTCTCGGGTGCCAGCGATTCGGTGCTCTCCGAGCGTTGCTGCACGGAAGATCGCGTGTTGATGACGTTGGACTTGGATTTCGCGAATGTCCAAGGATACCCTCCAAAATCCCATCCTGGAATCGTGGTCTTTCGGCCTGAGTCCCAAGACAAGCCAACGCTTGTTGCTCTTTTGAAGCGCCTCGTCCCCGTGTTGCTGCAACTTTCGCCAAAGCATCAGCTTTGGATCGTCGAGCCGGACCGCATCCGGTATCGCGAAGAATGACACTCCGAGACCAGGGACCTCAATACTGATAAGGGCGAGGTCGGTGGTTCAAGTCCACCCAGGCCCACCATTTCAGAGTGTTACCTATGTCTTAGGCCGGTCAAGTTGCAATGCTTTTCTGCACCTCCATTCCGCGAAGCAAGTCAACTATGCTTTTCTATGTGTCCCTTTTCTTACTGCCCGGGAACGCAATCGCGCAGACCACGACACCGGCACCTACCGAGCGGGCTAGCGTAGCTGCCGATCAGGAGCCGGGAGGGGCGCTGCGAACTTTCCGCAACTATTTCGTGAAGTCAGGCACCATCTACATGAAGGCCGAGACACTGCGGGAAGCGCTCGAGCAGCGTCCTGAATTCGCGGCCTGGGGCGTGCGGGCGATTGGCGACCTTCAGAAAGCGGACGTGATTATCGAAGTGACGCTGCCGTTCTTAACTTGGGAGTGGAACTACAAGATGACGCAGAGCTCGGGTGGCGCGGTCTTGGTGACGGGCAAGATAAAGGCGTTGACGGAGGACATTGTCGCGCCGCAACTCGCGGCGCAAATGGCGGAGCGAATCAAGGTGGTGCGCGCGCTGCCGGTGTCGACCGAGCAGACCGCGGTCAAGCCAGCAGCAGATGGCAATAGCGAGGCAGCCTCACCCAACAAAGAATGGAAGGTGGAGTTTCTTTCGGGACCGTCCCACATGCGGCAGGGCAAGGGCACGTTGACGATTAGCCAGGACGGAATCATTTGCCGAACCCGGGATGGCGCCTCATTTGCGATCCTCGCGAAGGACCTCGTCGCCGTCGAGCACAATACAGAAAAGAACCATGTGGATTGGGCTGACATATGGGAACTGGCGAATCCCAGCAGCGAAGTGTTCATCGGCACGCTTGGCACGTCGCTCATTGCGCTCCCGGTCGGCCTTGTCGGGGGAGTCATCGTCGAGGCGAGGCCAGCCGAGCAACTTGTGCGGATCGATTGGAGGGAAAACGGTGTGTTAGAGAACTTGACGCTGAAAGTGGGCGATTACAAGGCACTACTCAAAGAGATCGCCTTGATCACACACGATGTGGAGATCGACATATCGGCCGAAGCCAAGTTGGTCCACGAGGCACTGACGAAGCCTGACCGTCAAAGCTGGTTCATCAGACTCGATCGACAGGCGTGGGTAGGCTGGAAACCGCTGTCCGCGGGAGAATATGAGTTAGTCTTCATGCCGCGTGAGCACCAATTCGGCGTGGTTTACTTTGTGTTATCGACGGACTCTACGCCTGGTGGGATTGCCGGGCCCAATACGGCCTCCAGGCCCGTGGCGCACGCTGTGGTGCAGGTGAAAGATCGGGCGGGCGCGCCGGCGCAGAATTCCGCGGGCAAGCAGTTTATGTTCGCAAACGTACAATACAAGGTTGAAAAAGGAATGCCGCGGATCTCTGAGATCTCGAAAGAGGATCGCGTCTGGCTCTTCACTTTGGCGCCTTTGAAGCTGGAATCGGTCCCAGAAGCAAAGGACTGAATTCGTGGGCTCGCTCTCGCTTATCAACAATCCGACCCAGGCTTGCTGTAGCGGCTCTCAGAAGCGGTGTGCGGGGCCAATCAGGTGCCAGTGGACGGAGAACCACGTTAGAAACAGGCAGGCAAACGCGACCAGCGAAAACTTCAGCTTGGAAATGAAGCGAACCTCGGAGCGCCGCCACACGAGCAAACCAGCTGCAAGCGCGAAGAGGCTGAAGAAAATCGCGAGCCCGGTGACCAGATTCATCATCACAAAATATTTGTCCACGTCGTGACTCGGCAGCATGGACTCATTCTCCAAGCGGGACATGAGGACCGTCGTTCCGGTCGCCAGAACAATCCATGCGATTGCGGACAGTCGTGGCGCCAGCGTCAGCCCAAGCGTTCCTGGCTGCGGTTTGAATGCCGGTCGCTTGGGCATGATGATCCGCCGGCCCAGGCGGACCAAAGAAGCCACGATTACGAGTATTAGGATCGCCAGGCTAACGCCCAGAACCGGCAAGATCATGTTGCCGTTTTCATGCCAAACGACTCGTTCGAACTGGACTCCGGGAAAATTCACCGCGATTCGAACGATCTTTCCCGCGCTGTCGCGGATCGCGAACATCCGCCTTTGATCGTTTTCGTCCTGCCACAGGTCCTTGCCGATCGGTTTCCATTTCCGCACGGGGCCGCGCAGATCCTTGAATTTGTCTACCTTCAGAACACCGTCCTTGTCCACGTCGGCGTCCCCTTGTGAAATCAGATTGCCGACGCTTAGCTTGGTGCTGTCCGCGCGTCGGGTGGCTTGATAGGTTCCCTTGATGGCTTTGCTTTCTTCGGCGGCACGCTTCTGAAAGTTAGGCGCCTGCGCGGACGGGTAATAGCGGTCCGCGAAAGAAGTCAGGATCTCCGTGCGCGTTTTGCTTGCTGCGCCCGCGGAATTGTACGAAATGAAAATCACAAGCTTCTCTTTCGGCTCGACGAGAAACATGCTGTGGAATGCGATGAGGTCGCCATCGTGCCCGATAAAGCGCAGCTTGTTGCGCCAGGTTTGATAGAAGCCCATGCACATTGCGGGCAGAGCATCGGACGTGCCGAACTGCTTCGTCCACATCGCCTGTAGCGTTTCTGGCTTCAGAATCCGGTGGCCGTCCAGTTCGCCGCCATTCAAAAGAGCTTCCGCGAACCGGCCCATGTCCGAGGCTGTAGACGAAACGCCGCCCGCTGGAGCCGGCGTAAAAATCTCAAAACCAACCACCGGCTTTTCCGTGCTGTCCCGGTAGCCCTCGGAAGGCAACTGAGAGAGGTTTTCCGCCAGGGGCTGGCGAAAGCTGGAATGCGTCATCGCCAGCGGCTGAAAAATATGCTCGGCCACGTAGTCCGCAAACGGCTGCCCGGAAGCGCGCTGGACAATGTAACCGCCGAGACCGACGCCATAATTCGAATAGGCCGGCACTTCACCGGGAGGAAACATTCGCCGCGGCTGATTCTCGATCAGAAATTCGCGCAAGGGCGTCGCTTTCTTCGGATCGGTCAGCAGGATGTCACGGATCTCTTCCTCGAAGCCTGCGGTATGAGTCATCAGATTGCGGAGCGTGATGGGTTTGCCAAAGGCGGGAGCAATTTGAAAATCGAGATACTTGTTTACGTCCGCGTCGAGATCCAGCTTGTCCTGCTCGACGAGCTGCATGACGGAGATCCAGGTAAAGAGCTTGGAAATCGAAGCCAGGCGAAAAATGGTGGAGTCTGGATCGACGGGCTTCTTCTTCGAAATGTCTGAAAAGCCGTAGCCCTTTTTAAGCAGCTCCTTCCCTTCCTTCCGGACTAAAACCGTGGCGCCGGCGGCGTCGCTCCGTTCCAATTGCAAGGGAACGATTCCGTCAAAGAATGCTTCGAGGTCCGCTTTTTCGAGAGCATGCGGAAGCGGGGGCGGAACGGCAGCGGCAGGCTTCGCTTCTGCTGGAGCGGGAGCCGCCTTCGGGGCGACTGCCGTTTGTGGCCGCTGCGCGTGTACCGAAGCCGCGCAGGCTATCGCTGCAAGGAGCAATGCGCGAAGCCGGATCATGAACCCTCCATGGCTCTGAAAAGCCGACCGAGTTTCATGGATATCGGAGTGACGTGCAACTGGAAACTTGGTCTCAGTCACTAAGGGGTCGACGGTTTCGGCTCCGCGGCAGGAGGCGCGACGAATTTGGCATCGTCCACCGGAATGTTGTGCTGGAGCTGGTCGATTTGAATCGTGAAGCGATTGCCGGGCCGCGCCAGGGTCCAGCGGAAAGGCAGCTTCACTCCGCCGGCGTCGCGGTAGTCGGCGTAGTCAATTTGGGTAGGGTTACGGCCGAGCGGAGTTTCCGCATAGCGAACGAGGCGGAGCAACAACCCGGATTGCCGGTCGAAATAGAGTTGGAGAAGCGGTTGCCCTTCGTTGCGTCCGACGACGAGGAAAGCCTCCTGGCCATTGATTTTCTCGCCTGCATCCACGCGAAATTTTGCGAACATCGTCTTCAGGTGCGCCGCGAAGGTGAGGTCGGCGTCCATGTGCGCAGCGGTGCTTTCCTCCGCGGACATCAGGTGCGTCCGCCCGGGAACGCCGAGCCATCCCTGATTCCCGTCAAATGCCGTGATGCTGTCTCCACCCTTGAGGTGCATGATCGAAAGGCGCTTGTCCGGTCCTTTCGAATAAACCTCCACGGGAAATCGCTCGCCGCCAAACGCAGTGACCGTTCCCTTCTGAACGCGAGTCGAGATTTTTTGCAGTGCGCCGGCGCCACCAAGGGCCGCAAGATATTTATCAAGGAGCTGATCGGCCGCGGGTAAAGCGGGCTTGCCTTCAGCGGACTTTTTTCCCTCGCCGTTATCCGGCTTGGGTTCCTCGTCGCTGATGATGGGAATTGCGACCGGATCTTTGGCCCCGCGGTGGCAAGAGAAACAAGTCACCTCACGACGGCCTTCGAAATTGTCTTTATTGATGGCCATCATCATGGCGATCATTTTGCGCGCCGTGACTTTGGGCTTCTTGTCGTCTTTCTCCATCGCGCCATGGACGTGGCAGTACTCACATTCGACGCCAAGCGAAGCGCCGATAAACTGCATCGAGGGAACCACCTGGTCAGCAGGGATGCCCTTCAGAGTTTGGATATTCTTGAATTGCTCTTCGGCGAGCTTGGGAGGGGCTCCTGACGGGGCCGATTGCTGCAAACTGGATTGCGCTTTCACGCCGAAAAAACCGAGAGAGAGGCTCAGGGCCATTCCGCTAATCAACAGCCACAGTTTCAGACCATTGCAACTCATAGATGGAATCCTCCCAGGAGATGGGACGAATGCCCAGGCAGCACGGTTTCGAAGAACCCGGTTCAGTGCTGCGGGCCGAAGGGAGATCAGGCGCCGATCTCGCCGCGCTTCGCGAGCGCTGTGACGCGGTCGCCGGCCCGAAATGCCAGCGCCTCGATGGTCATGGTGGGCTGGCCGCGGCCGGAGGTCACCAGGCTGCTTCCATCGCAAAGGAAAAGATTCTTGACGTCATGAGTGCGGTGATCAGCATTGATGACGGAAGTCCTCGGATCGTTCCCCATGCGGCAGGTGCCAAGGAGGTGGACGGCGAATTGTGATTCACCAACGGGCTGGGACCACTGCTTTTGCGCACTGGCAGCATCCAACAGCTCGCGCGCCCGCTCGTTTTGCCAACGCCACAGTTTCAGATCGTCGGGATGATCCTTGTACGTCATGCGAAGCGCCGGCAGACCCCAAGCGTCTTTCAAATCTGGATCGAGAGAAAAGCTGTTGTTTTCGACAGGCAACGAAGTGCCGTGGCAGAAAATCTCCATGGTGCGATTGAAATAGTGCGCGAGGGCGCTCTTGAAGTCCTTCCCCCAGCGGGGCGTCCCGGGGGGTAGAGCGTTTAACGCAAAGCTGATGGGCGTGAGATCGAATCGCGCATCCAGTCCGCCGCCGCCGTAGAAGCCGACCTTCTGCGGATCAAGCTCGTAGAAATCGTGCAGCACGCGGCTCACAGCGAAGCCTTTGTAGTCGTTGAGCGGATGTTCGAACACCCCGACGGTAACACCGCCGCTGTTCAGCATAAGATTCTTGCCGACGAAACCGCTGGAGTTGGCGAGGCCATTGGGGAATTGTTTGTTGGCGGAGAGCAAGAGCAGGCGCGGAGTCTCCGCGCCATTCGCGCAAACTACAACCGCTTTGGCTTTCTGCAGATGGGTGTTGCGTTTCTCGTCGAAATAGACGGCGCCAATTGCACGGCCATTCGTGTCCGTCTCTATGCGATGGACATAGGAATTGGGACGGATTTCGCAGCGGCCGGTCTTCTCCGCCACTCGAATGGCCGTTGCCAGCGAACTCGATTTGGCGCCGACTTCGCAGCCAAACGCTAGGCAGAAACCGCAATTGATGCAGGCGCTCCGTCCCGGCTGCGGCTGGGACAGGATCGCCATCGGCGCGGGAAAAGGATGCCACCCCAGCTTCCGGGCCGCGCGTTCGAAAATCACGCCGGAAGATTTCACCGGCAGCGGCGGCATCGGGTACGGTTTCGAACGCGGCGGATCAAAAGGGCTGGCGCCGGCCAGGCCGGACACCCCGATTTCCCATTCCACTTTCGTGTAGTAGGGCTCGAGGTCGGCGTACGTGATGGGCCAATCGGCAAAGGTCGTGCCGGGAATGGGGCCAATCTTGCTGCGCTCGATGAAATCAATTTCGTGGAAGCGCCAGAAGTTCGCGGTGAAGTGCACGCTCGTGCCGCCGACGCAGCGGCCATAAAGGACGGCACGCTGCGGCTTGGCTTTTTCGCTGGGCGTTTTGCGGAAGGTGTTTGGCTGGAGCTTCGGATGGTTGGTGAGCTCGTCTTGAGCCAGGATTTCGACTTCGTTGTGCGTAAAATCGGCTTCCGTTAGATAGGGTCCTTGCTCCAAAACAACCACGCGAAAGCCGTTGGTCGAAAGTTCCTTGGCGAGGATTCCGCCAGCCGCGCCCGAGCCTATGATGACAAAATCGACTTCATCGGAAGTCTTGTACTTGGGCTGGTCGACCATCATTTCTTGTCTGCCTCTTTCGGCGCGGGTTGCCAGCCTGGATAATCCTTGTCGTAGAATCCGAACGGCGCTTGAAACATGTGCTCGCGCTCGCGGCCGATGACTTTCCATCCCGCTCCACTGTCGTTGCCGCCGTAATCAGGATCGATCAGGAATCCGGCAATGGTGTGCTGCCGCAGCGTCTCGAAGAAATTCTGCGCCCCGGGACGCGCCCGGAAGGGCCGCCGAGGGGATGGCACATTTTCATCTAGGGAATGCAGGACTTCGTCCTGCTGTTGGGGCGTCAACGAGGAGAATCTGACTTCATTCGGAAACATCTCAGTCACTCTCGCCTGCAATTCCGGCAAACCCTCCCGATACGTCTTTTGGTCATCGGCACTGAACGTGGCGAGTCCTCGATCGATGAAATACAAGACGCCCGCTTCGCGTGCTCCGGGCAGCTCATCCGTGGGAATGATGCGCGCCGTTATGGCATCAATCTCCGCAGCCTGTTCGGGCGTGAAGAACTCGAACTTGGGCGGCTTGGCCGCCATCGCGGCGTCATGCGCGTGTTTTGAGGCAGAAAGCAGCGCAGGCCAATTTGCCGAGATCCAGGCAGCGCTGATGCCCGTGCCTGCACGCAGGAGAAAGGTACGACGGCTAAGCTCGTTGATCATCGTCGATGAAAGTTCCTTAAACTTGCAGACTCTAGGCTGAAGGCGATAAGCCGTCAAGAAAAATTGCCAGCTACGAGTGATTCAGATTTTCCATTTTGGCTGGCATTGCGACACTCGTTGTTTGCCGCATGCAGCGAAGCTGGTGTAGGATGCCGCAGATTTGGAAAGCGCCGGGCCATTTCGCGAAACTGGCCGCTATTTGAGACACTGATACAGCTATGGCTACGTTCACAGGAGCGATTGGAACCGGCAGCAAGTGGCTGCTCGACAAGATTGTCGGGGCCGTCGCGGCCACAGGAATAAATCCCAACGTCCTGACCTTTCTCGGACTGGTCGTCAATTTCATCGCTGCGGCCTTTTTTGCCGTAGGTGGATTCTTCCTAGGCGCGCTCATCATTCTCTTCGCTGGTTTCCTGGACATGCTGGACGGACAGGTAGCGCGGCGGCAGAACCGCGTCACCGCGTTTGGCGCATTTTATGATTCAACACTCGACCGCTATGCGGACATGGCTCTGTACATGGGCCTGCTGGTCTATTACTCGGTGAGCGGCCGCACGCCGTACGTGGTGCTCGCCGCCGTCGCTACGGCCGGTTCAGTCATGGTGAGCTACGCGCGCGCGCGCGCCGAGTCGCTCATTCCGCTCTGCAAAGTAGGATTCATGGAGCGGCCCGAACGGCTGGTCTTGTTGATCATCGGCGGCCTCTTCAATCGCATGGGCCCGGTGCTCTGGGTGATCGCCGTGGTTTCCACCATCACCGTCATTCACCGCATCGTATACACCTGGCAGGAAACGCGCGCGGGCCGCACTCTTCCCGGTATCAAACTGTCGCTTTAGCGGGAGTTTTTCCCAAACCTTCGCCAGACGTCGATGACACGTTGGATTCTCAGCTTGACTTTGAGTTAACCTGTGATATACTTATTTCTGTGTACATCTACGCCTTCCCGAATTGAGAATCTTTTCAGCCTCCGCATCTCTCAATCGCCCACCTTGGACTCAACTCTTTTTGTTTGATGGGCTTGCGAATTGGTCTGAAGCAATGTGAAATCTCGGCCTTT
>Ga0209588_1000373_pt1 | contig 11679 bp, 10 predicted proteins | sample Rivendell_Oct201_10_FD_188351 | JGI IMG/M metagenome (GOLD analysis project Ga0209588, IMG submission 188351) | Vadose zone soil microbial communities from the Eel River Critical Zone Observatory, Northern California, USA -... | ecosystem: Host-associated > Plants > Roots > Rhizosphere > Soil ...
TGTCGTAGCCGGTTGACGCGCCTAGCATTACAGTTGCTTTTTTGATTTGAAGTGGGCGCGTTGAGCGGCAGCCTGGTGAGCTCTGCGCCAGAAAGACCATGCGATGATGTGTGCGGGTTGAATCCGCTTTCGAGCAAGTCTGATAGCAATGCGGCGGATTTCCTGGATTGACCAACGGATCAGTGGTGGGGTGGTTATGCTTTGGCTTTTGCCGGGGGGCGCCGTTTCGTTTTTTTGGGCGGTGGCGGATTAGCGCGATGTCGGATCGCGGCCATCATGGCGAAGGCGAGCATCACCAAGGACACATGACGGTGCCAGCCATGCCAGGATCTGCTCTCGTTGTGATCGAGCCCGAACTCGTTTTTCGCGGTTTCAAAGCTGTCCTCGATCGCCCATCGATGGCCTTCGACCGCGACCAGCGTTTCAATGGCTGTTCCCGCTGGGCACCAGGTGGTGAAGAAGGCGAGGTCATCATCGGCGATGCGACGACGGATCAGTAGACCGCGTGTCCACAAACCGTCATTTGCACTGTTGAACTGCTCGGCCTCGAGATCGGCCAATTCGAGATAACACCAATCGTGCAGCCGCGGTCCTTTGGTTCCGGCTCCCGCCGACAGGCGCTTCCAGTCGGATGAGCGCCGCGTCCGGGCGAGGTCCGCAGCCGTACCGGCGACCGGCGGTCGCTTGCCCCAGGATCGAAACACATGAGCGCTGCTGACCCCAAGCACGTAGCCTTTGCCTGCCCGACGTAGTTGCTGTTCGATGTTGCCAACACCGTAGACGGTATCACCGGCAACCCACTTGAATGGTACAGACGCGGCTATCGCGCGTGCGATCATTCTCGTCGCAAGCTTTGGTTTGGTCGCAAAGCCGACATCGGCAGGCACATATGTGGCTTCCAGACGATCTGGATCGTCGGTCCATTCCTTCGGAAGATACAACGCGCGATCGATGAACGCATGGCCATGACGCGAAACGTAGGCAGCGAAGACGCCGATCTGGCAGTTCGTGATCTTCCCTGCCGAACCAGTGTATTGCCGCGCCACTCCGCATGACGCCTTGCCCTGTTTGAGAAAACCGGTCTCGTCGATCACCAGCACCGCATCGTCATCCGCCAAATGCTCGATGACATAGTCGTGCACGATATCGCGCAGGGCATCAGCGTCCCAGTCTCCACGACCCAGAATCGCCTGCTGCCGCCATGGGCCGGGATCGCCAGCCGCCTCCGCGCGCATCCAACCGGTCTTGCGCTGCTCATCTCCGAGTAGACCTTCCAGGAATAGACCTGCATTCGTCGCAACACGCTCTTGCGTGAACAACGGACGTATCCGTTGCTTGATCTCTCGAAGCGACGCCGCCCACAACGCAAGCGTCTCCTCAACCGACGCGGCCCGCGCCCACGACATTCGAATCATGGTTGCCCATGGATTCAGAGGCCCGCAAAAAAAGCAACTGTAATGCTAGATCAGATCCTGAGATGATTTAGGCCGGCCCATCTGACGACGCCATTAAGTAGAAGTTTAGAGCCGAAGCGCTCGTCGGTGGAACTAACGCGCCATGCGGCGCGTCGCGGATAACCCGGCGTGCATGAGAAGCCGTCGCGGAAGCAAGGGAGGGAGTCTCGCTGCAGAAGATGCACGGCGCGTCCCGATCGCATCGAGGTCCCGATTACTTGCCCGTGTGGCGCGGGCTTGGCCAATACGATTGACATGCCATATCGGCCATCATAAGATCGTGTACAAAGTAATAGGATCGCATTATATGAGACGCCGTACTCTCCAGCCCGTCGCGCCGCTCGCCGAGATGCCGGGCCTGGACAACCATCTTTGCTTTGCGCTCTACGCCGCAGGCAACCACATGACGCGCATTTTCGTGCCGTTCCTGAAAAAACTCGGGGTGACGTATCCGCAATACCTCGTCCTCGTGGCGCTTTGGGAACGGGGCTCCCAGGGAGTCGGCGATCTCGCCACCACCCTGGGGATGGATCTCGGCACGCTCTCACCGATGCTCAAGCGGATCGAAAAAAAGGGACTGGTGTCGCGCCGGCGCGATCCGGCGGACGAACGACGGGTTTTTGTTTCCCTCACGCCCAAGGGCGTGGGGCTCCGCAAGCGGACGCAGCAGATGCTGGGCGAATTCTACTGCTTCCTGAACATGCCCTTGGAGGAGCTTTTCGATCTCAAGGATCGGCTTCGTCGCTTCGTGCGTATGGCCGGAGCGAAGGATTCGGAGGCGGCTTGAATTAACGAGATAGCGCCCGACAGAAGGCGCCGACATAGCGGCTAAAGTGGAGGAGCAAAATGCCAGAGGCAATTCTGCATCACTACCAGTTGTCTCCCTACTCGGAGAAGATTCGCCTGGCGCTGGGCCTTAAAGCGTTGAGCTGGCGCTCGGTCGAGATTCCGGTTTGGACGCCGCGTCCCAAGCTGACGCCGATGACCGGGGGGTATCGCCGGACGCCGATCCTTCAACTCGGCGCGGAGTTCTACTGCGACACCCTTCTGATCCTGCGTGTCATCGAGGAGCTTGGGTCGTCCAAGAGCCTTTATCCGGCGGGCCAGGAAGGAGTGGTGAAGGCCCTCTGCTGGTGGATCGAGAAGAGTTCGTTCATGAACGCGGTATGCCTGACGATCGGCAATATGGCGGGCAAGCTGCCGCAAGAGTTGATCGACGAGCGCCGGCCGCTCTTCGGCGTTAACCTTGACCCGGACGAACTGCTCCCCAAACGCGGCACTTATCTGCAACGTGTCAACGCACACATCCATTGGCTCGGCGAGATGTTGGCGGACGGCCGGCAGTTCATTCTTGGACAGGAGCCGAACGCCGCGGACCTCGCCGCCTATCACCCGATCTGGTTTGCAAGACAAAACGGTGGACCCGAGATCGAGGTCCTTCTGCCGACTGCGAGGATAGGGCGCTGGTATGACAGGGTAACTGCGATCGGGCATGGCAGCGTAACTGACATGACGCCCGACGACGCAATCGAGATCGCGAGGAAAGCGCAGCCGAGCGAGCCGAAGGATTGGTCGCCAGAGGGTGAGAACGTCGGCCTCAAGCCTGGTGATTGGGTCAGCGTCACGCCGGACGACTATGGAAATCCGGTGCACGGGCGCCTGCTGGCCTGGAAGGCCGACGAGGTCGTGATCCGCCATGAGGATCCTTCCGTCGGCCGCGTGAACCTTCACTTTCCGCGCGCCGGATTCGATGTTCGTCCGGAGGTGGGGCAGGAGGCCGCGTAGGCATTTGAGCTGGTGTCGAACGCACCCGCTCTTCATGCGTCGATGGATGGTGAATATTGGCGATCGCCCTGGCGATGCGCGGCCGCAGCAGTGCGCTTGGCCGCGCCAAGCCAACGCACGTTTGCATCACAAGCCTCCGCAAAAAATAAATCGAGCGCTCGCTCGATTATTCTTTTCAGCCACACCGCCATGTGATCTAGTTTTAACACCTGGAACACAGCTGCGGCGGCGAAATCTGCACGGCTGGAAATTGTTCACGGGAAACAAATCTCAGGGAGGAGACCACCATGGAAAGTCTAGATCGCCGCACGTTCGTGCAGGCGGCTGTCGGCGGTGCGCTGACTGCCGCCGTCCTCGCCGTACCGTCCGCCCAGGCCGCAGGCCCGGGCGACTACTTCGTAATCGCGGAGATTGTCGCCAAACCCGGAAGCGCGGACGCGCTCCGTGCGCTGCTGGTTCCGTTCGCCGAAAAATCGCGCACCGAACCGGGTTGCAAGCTTTATACATTGCTCGAAGTTGAATCGGAGCCTGGCCGCTTCCTGACCTACGAAAGATGGACCGATAAGGCTGCGCTCCAGGTCCACATGACCACGCCGCATATCAAGGAAATCGTCCCGAAGCTCGAGCCTGTGCTGGCCAAGCCTTTCACCCAGATCTTCCTGGGCGCGGTCAGCGGCGCATAGGCCGGGCGATCATTGACGGCATCGCCGTCAAGGAACGCCGGCGATGTCCGACGCAATTTCTTGCTTCCAGCAATACAAATGAGGAGGACGAGATGGGTGATTTACGATGTGCGTTGCTAGGTTCGTTCGTGGCGTTTGCGGTGGCGGTCCCTGCCTGGGCCGGCGACGTCTACGTCATGGAATACAGTCAAGGCAAGAAGCCGGTCATTGTGAAAAAGGATAGTTTCACGCCCGCGGACGTACCGAATATGGGTGAGGGAAAGCCGAACAAGGGATTTTCCTACACCACAGCTTTCGAATTGCCGGGGGCAGCAATTCAGATCGCCCGCGGACACGTCGATGCAAAAGGCACGATCGCGGTTCACGACGGAAAGCAGCAATACATCCTCTATGTCATCGGCGGCACCGGGAAGCTGACCCTGAATGACAGTAAGGGCGAAACGATCGGTGATATTACCTATAAGCCCGACGATATCATCGTTTTTCAACCTAACACCAACCATGGGTGGGTTAACGGCGATACACCGTTTGATTTTCTCGGTGTCGATCTTCCCGTACTGCGAAAATAGCTGCGAACGTCGACTGTCGCTCGAATTCGGCACGAGATATCCAAGGGCCCATGATGGCACCTTGACCAACACATAAACATGATCGGCGGATGACGTCTCATTTCGAGGCGTCATCCCGCACGGAACAAGGCGGACAGCTGGAATCCCGTCAGCCGGTGCCGGAACAGTCTTCGTCTCATCAGAACCAGTGTCCTTCATCAGCACCCAGCGTGCGTTCTTGATTCGCTGGACCTGCGTCACCGTGTTGGCGATGCGATCGTTCCTGGAGGACTGGTCGGCGGCGAACTGAAGATTTGCCCTCATTGCCATGCGTCACGCTTTTCCGGCGCCCCATCATTTCCTCGACATCAGTGCGAGGGAATCGTTGCGATGACGAGTTTCCCTCTGCCCGGCTCGCCTTCAGGTCAAATCCATTTTTTCCATGTGACGGGATCTACCCATTCCTGCGGGAATCGAGGATCGCAGGTCCGGTAGGCCGGCTCGTTTGCAAGCCGGAACTTCCCTGTTATATCGGTTGCTTAGCGAGGAAACGTGCAATGCCGCCTGCGAGCGTACGAAAGTCCAATCAGACGGGATCCGACCCAGCCATATCTCTGTCCGGTGCCTTTTCCAATGAAATGCTGTGTGCACGAATTTTCGAACGGCATCGCGCCACGATCAAGATTCAGAAGCCGCAAGTGGCCGTCGCCAATCTGGTACGCATCATCGAGGCCACGCTGACGCTATCGAACCGCCATGGCTTCCACGCCATGACCCTGCGCGAACTGGCCAAGACGTCCGGCCTCAGCATGGGTAGCCTCTACTCGTATTTCGACAATAAGGAAACGCTGCTCTCGATGATCCTGGGCGAGGTCTCGGCGACTGTGACCGAAGTGCTGAATGCGCTGCCCGAAGAGGTCCCCGGGGGCGCAGGCCGTCATCTGGACTGGCTGATCGGGACGCACATACGGCTGACGGACGAGATGCGTCCATGGTTTACTTTCGTCTTCATGGAGGCGAAGGAGTTTCCGCCTAAGGCCCGGCGCATGGCAATCGAGAGCGAAGCATCTACTGAGCGAATTTTTGCTGCGGTGCTTGAGCGAGGCAAGAAGAGCGGCGAGTTCCAGATCGTCGATGTCGGCCTTACCGCAGCGCTGATCAAGCCGGTTGTGCAGGATTGGTATGTCAAGCATGCCAAATACCGCAAACGCGGCATAGGCGTCGATCAGTTCGTGGCGGCGGCAACGAGATTTCTGACTGGCGCAACGGGCAGGCGCACGAGACGTTAAGGGCCGCGTCTCATCATGCTGGAAGCCATCACGGCGGCGCGATGAAGCGAAGCGATACTGCTAACCTCTCACTGCTTTTCGGTCAGTCTCCGGGGGCGCGCGCCTTGCCGAAATACATCAGTTCCCAGATGGCGCGATCTTCGAAACGCTCCACGCGCACATCCCGCTCGAACTTCTCGATCGTGATCTTGCCTGTGAAGCGGTGATAGGCGCCGTCGAAGCCGATCAGTTGGGCGATGATCCGTTTGAGCAGAGGGGCACGCTCGGTAAGGATGGCTTGCAGGATGGTCTCCTCGCGCTCGAATGACACAACATAGCGCGTAGCTGCGTCTTGATAGGTGTAGCGCGTGACATCCGCCACCGGCTTGCCGGTCTTGCCGTCGCTCGCGATGCGCTGCCGTTCGAAGGATACTCTTGTATCGTCGTCCGCGATGATCTTGCCGTCCCTGGCGAGCATGTAAACGATCTGCGTATCATAGCCGTAGGCTTCGGTGGCGGTGATGTAGGAGGCGATGACCGTGTAGGGTCCGACGCTGCCACGTGCCCAGTACCAGTTGTGCATGAGTGTCTGCATGGGAACGTCGCCCCAGTTGTGATCGTGATATCCGCTGCCGGAGGCTCGGTGTTCCTCGGCGCCGATCGTGTAGCGGACGTTTGCCAGCCCGTGAGGCACCGCGGGAAGCCACGCAAAGAGCTTCTCTCGTGCTTCAGTGCCGAAATAGAGATGACCGGATTTGGGGCGCCAGGCGGGGACGTCTCCCGTCAATTCGATGTCGACCGTTATCTCCTCGATGGTTGCCGTGATATGGTAGCGATTGAGATCGCCGACGAAGCGGTTGGAGCCGATCCTGACGTCGCAGCCCGACTTCGATGCGCTGAACAGCTCCGCCTTGGTGTCGAGAAACTTCACGAAGGTGCGGCCGTCAGGCAGGGTGAGGTTGATGGTGATCCTCGGCGCGAGAGGACCGTTCGGGCTGACATTGGGCTTGGTGTAGAAAACCACGACGACGGTCGCACCATCATCGAGATGAGCGTCGAAATACCACCACTCATACCGGCCCTTTTCCGTGCCGATGCGTTGACCATCCTCAAACTCCGCTACTTCAACGGGGGAGATGCCAAGCCTGTTGTAATCGGCGGGACGATCCGCCAGCCGAAGGTGGCGCTGCTTGCGATGCATAAGAAAAGATGGACGACTAGCCACTGCGAACACTTTGAATAATTGATAGCGCGTCACTGGCAGGAAAGGTGTGTTTGAGAGCTTCGTCGAGCAGCTCATCTGTAAGTTCCCGTTCAACATCTCGCAAACTCGGCTTCGCTGAACGACTCTTTCCTCGATCCTTGGCGGATCGCTTGACTATTGGTCGGTCGCTCTTGGTCTTCATTGGCATCTCCTTTTACTGGGCCTTGAGTCGCGAACTAACGATGACGGCGTCTACTCGGCTGCGGGGTGCGGTCGGGCTTCGTCTTGGCCCTGATTTATGTTATCCTCGATCTCCGCCGTAGGCCGTTGTAGCCGGGCCGCCGTTCGTGCCTTGTCGATGGCGAGGTCCGCACTTGCTGGGCGGACACGATCCATCCGTTGGAAAGCAAGCAGATGCCCGGCGGGATCAACCACTGCGATTGCCGAGGGCGCATTTCGCTGCTGCACGCTCTCCTTCGCGGCTTGCAGGACCGTCTGGGCTCCGGCTTGATCGAGGGCCATTACGTTGACGGTCTGTGCCCCGGCTGAAAGGCAGAAGACCGTTGCCAAGATCCCAACACTCATTCCAAGTTTCGTCATAGCCAGCTGATTTCGTTTCGTTAGAGTTTGGCCGCGCGAAGAATGCTATCGCTGCGAGCTTACGTGTCCCTTCGCAGAGATAAACAAGGCAATCAACGGCTGGCCCATCAAGACGCGATTAGTGCATAAACCCATCCGTCAGCGTCTGCATGAAGAGAACGAGCGCGTCCTCTTCTGCGTCCGACAGACCCAGACGACCAACTTTGCTCGTGTTCATATTGGCGGTTGACTCCGGAGCTGGCCAGCAGGTCGTACCTTCACCCGGATCATGGGGCTGGCAGCGCGGCAGCACATCGCGCGTGTTGTAGAAATGCACGATCTGCTTCAGGCTGGTAAAATATCCATTATGCCCGTAGGCCTTCACGAAGGCCGGATAAGGCCGCTTGTCCACGTTGCGCAGTGTCGGCACCTGAATTCGCGCCTGGTTGTCCGGCGCCAGCTTGAGCCATCGCGCATCGACTGCCGAGGGCTGGCTGAGTAGATGTCCGTTGCTGAGAAAAGTGCCGACACCCCCATCGACGAATGACGATCCCAGCGGATTGGCAACATAGCCCAACGCGTCGGGCCGATCTTCGCCATAGTAAGGAAGCCTCGGGTTGGCGGGAGTGCCGATATTGCTGGCGGTAAAGTCGGTGAATAGCGGGTCCTCGCCAGGCCCGCCATCGCGGTGACATTCATTGCATCGCGCCTTGCCACGGAACAGATCGTAGCCCTGCTGCTCCTGCGGCGTAAACTGCGCCTTCTTGGCGAGCACCGCGTCGAATTTCGAACTGAATGACGTCACCTCGGCCGAGGCTTCATAGCCGGCGATGGACTGCGCCATCTGATCGAAGGTCGCGCCGACCCGGCCGCGATCGATCGGGCTCAGATGGACCGGCAACGGATCGGCCGCGGCCGGCGGCCCGGGCCTGTTGCAGACCTGCTCGACGTCGCCCGGCCATGCGATCGCAAAACTCTGCGGTCCCCATACGCCCTCGAACAGGGCGCGATAGGGCCGCTGCGAGGCGCGATAGACCGCGCAGGCGATATCGGGCAGCCCCATCTCCACGGGATTGGTGGGCGGACCTTGCGCCTGCTCGGCAGCCGGATTGCCGAGCCGGCGTCCCGTCGCGCGCATGTCCCAGAAATTGCCGCCGACGAGGTCGCCCTGCGCGGGATTGTAATGCAGCACGGGCGAAAGCGGCGCGTAGGCGTGCGACTGCGGCTTGCGGTCGCTGAATCGCGTGCGCACCGACCCCGGGTAAGCGCCCGTGATCCGGTTCAACTCCGACACCGGACCGGTAAAGCCGGTCTCGGGCATGTGGCAGAAGGCGCAAGCCTCGTTGCGGTTTACCGACAAATCCTTGTCATATAGCATCAGCTTGCCGAGCAACTCGATCTGCTGGATCTGATTGTCCGGCGGCGCCGCAAGCCGTTCGATCGCCTGCGCCTCAGTGCGGTCAATCTCGGCCTCGACCTTCGCAATTTCCTGCAACACCTGAGACGAGAGATTTGAGCTTCTCTCCTTCGCGCCCGGCGCGTCCGCGCCCATAGTGACTGCGACTACGGCCGCCGCGATCGACAAAATCGCGCGCTGTATCTTCACTTCGGATCCTCCGCAAGCCGACGCTGAATAGCCCATGCCGCAGGGCATTTTAGGAGTTTTGCAACACTATCTACCAATGGGCGACATGCACTTCGCCACCGGGCAGCGGCGTAGCGGCCGTCACGTTCATGCCGCCGCTCGAACAAAGCGCGCTGCCCTGATCTCCTCGAGGAGGTCATCGACGCCCGCCAGCGCAAAGCGCAGCGTGGCTTCGTCGACGAGGCGCCCGTCGCGCACCTTCTCATGCACGCCCCCGATCACGATCTGGGGCCGGAGCATAGGGCGCGCCGGGATCGATGCCAGCGTCTCGTTCATTTGCTGCTGCGCGCGCACGCCACCAGTGAACGCGGGCGAGGCCGTCATCGTCAGTACCGGCTTGCCCCTTAGCACCGAACGACCATAAGGCCGCGAGGCCCAGTCGAGCCCGTTCTTCAGGACGCCGGACATGCCGTGATTGTACTCGGGCGAGACCATGATCACGCCATCGCTCGTCTCAATGGCCGAACGCAGGGCGCGCACCGATTCCGGCGCGTGCTCGCCATCGTCATCCTCGTTGTAGAGCGGCAGCCCGTGCAGGGAGAAAATGTCGAGCGCAGCCTCGGGCGCAAGCGCGTCCTGAAGGCCGCGAAGCACCGCCGTGCTGTTGGAAGCCCGGCGCAGGCTGCCGGAGAGGCCGAGAAGGCGGAGTTGGGTCATCGGGCGCAGTTCCAGATGGCTTGGATTTCAGTTCGCGACCCAACGAACATCACGACAGCGCCGGTCAGCTCAAGTAAATTCGATTTTAATATTCGACTTACGATTGCTCTCCAGTTGCTGGAGCGATTTCGCCTTTGGGTTATTAGCGTCGTTTAGATCGGGGACCAGCCAATTCCGGTCTACCCCGATAAACGGACATCGTCAGACCACCCCCAGCATGTCCGCTTTGCGCCAGATTTTGTTGCAAAAGTGTTGCCAGTAACGGAAGTTGGTCATCCGCACGAATGATCTGACGAAGCTACCTCCGCTCGACGGCGTAGCGTGACTTCATTTCATCGAATGAAATTGAGAGTGCATATCTCTCCGCAATAAATAGGCCCAATAGACCCAGGCAATTGCCGAAATCATCGGCGTCAGTTTCGGCGACGCCTCGAAGCCCTCATGATCTAGCCTTTGGCTTTAGGCCCAGCTCTTCGCATTTGCTTTTGATTTCGTCGACGGAGCCCGAGCGGCAAGGAATTGAGCCGCTTCCTCAATCGAGCTGCCGTCCCCGATCAATGCTTTGAGGTCTTCGATATGCATTTCGATCCATGGCGCGCTGTCATAAATGTCGAGCGACTCGGATTTGCTGGTGTTCATAAATCCTCCCGGATGCCCCTGAACAATGGATGGCGCAGTTTACCCTCGGCAGACTTCGCCCGGTATTCCGTTAACAACTACGGTTCGACCCTAATGCCCCGGTGAGCGATCTTCTTGGTGTAAGGCTGCGTGGGGCACAGCCCCACGCAGCCTTACATCCGGCGAAGCGAGCAGGTCTACTCCGCGGCGATCATCTGCGGTTTGAAATTGATGCCCAGCGCCTTCGCGACGCCGGCGCCGTATGCGGGATCGGCCTTGGCGCAATTGGCGATATGACGCTCCTGAATGTGCTTCGCGGCGCCGCCGACCTGGCGAGCCGTATTGGCGAATAGCGTTTGTTGCTGGGCAGGGGTCATCTTGCGGAAGAGATCGCCCGGCTGCTGGTAGTGATCGTCGTCGATCCGATGGTCCCAATGCGCGGCCGCACCTTCGATCTCCAGCGGTGGCTCGTTAAGCTGCGGCTGGTCGGTCCACTCGCCCCGGCTATTGGGGAAGTAGGTGGGAGTTCCGCCGAGGTTGCCGTCCGTGCGCATTGCGCCGTCGCGGTGATAGCTGTGGAACGGGCATTTCGGTGCGTTGACGGGGATGTGGTGGTGATTGACCCCGAGCCGGTAGCGCTGTGCATCTCCATAGGAGAAGAGGCGCGCCTGCAGCATCTTGTCCGGCGAATAGCTGATGCCCGGCACGATGTTGGCGGGTGAGAACGCCGCCTGTTCGACTTCGGCGAAGACGTTTTCGGGGTTACGGTTGAGCTCAAAATATCCGACCTCGATCAGCGGGAAGTCGCCCTTTGGCCAGACCTTGGTCAGGTCGAAGGGGTTGAAGGGGAAAGCCTTCGCCTGGGCGTCCGTCATCACCTGGATGAAGAGCGTCCAGCGCGGGAAATTCCCGGCCTCGATGCTTCCGAAAAGATCCCGCTGATGGGTCTCGCGGTCCTTGCCGACAAGGGCCTCGGCTTCGGCATCCGTCAGATTCTGAATGCCCTGCTGGGTACGAAAGTGGAATTTGACCCAGATGCGCTCGTTTGCGGCGTTGAGGAAGCTGTACGCATGGCTGCCGAAACCATGCATATGGCGGAAGCTCCTCGGAATGCCACGTTCGCTCATGACGATCGTGACCTGATGCAGTGCCTCGGGCAGCAGCGTCCAGAAGTCCCAGTTGTTGTCAGCGCTGCGCATGCCGGTTCGCGGATCACGCTTGATGGCGTGGTTGAGGTC
>Ga0209588_1000374_pt1 | contig 11641 bp, 7 predicted proteins | sample Rivendell_Oct201_10_FD_188351 | JGI IMG/M metagenome (GOLD analysis project Ga0209588, IMG submission 188351) | Vadose zone soil microbial communities from the Eel River Critical Zone Observatory, Northern California, USA -... | ecosystem: Host-associated > Plants > Roots > Rhizosphere > Soil ...
CGCCAGCGACCGGCAACTGTGTCGCAGCCTGCCTGGCCGCCTTAACCGACGGGGTCATCCTGGTCGTCGAACCGAGCTTCACTCCGAGGCAAGCAGCGCGGGAAGCTAAAGAGTGCATCGAGGCCGCCGGGGGCCGCTTGCTTGGAGTTGTCCTTTTGCGGCGTGCGCTGCTGCCTACGAATCGAATGGGCTGGCTGCGAAGACGGACGAAGCCCGGCCATACTTGCTGAATGCCATCATTGGGATTCCTATACTTATAATTTAAGTCCGCGTGACTAGGACTCGGCGTCGGCATGAGACGTCGCTACATTCTATTAAGTCTTTTCAAGTTTTCCGACGTTGCGCTCCTGGTGGGGTCGCTCATTGTCGCCGCTGTGGCGAGCCGGCGTAGCTTCGGTGCTTTCTCGCTCGCGGAGTTTCTTTCCATGCAGATCTCAGTGCGCAACTTCGTGCTGTTCGCAGGGCTGCTCTTGCTTTGGCATTCTCTGTTCTCCTTTTTGGGTCTGTACGAATCCAAGCGGCTCTCGCACCAACGCATCGAGGCCCTCGACGTCTTGAGGGCCACCTCGCTGGCAACGGTCGCTCTGCTCTTGGTGGGCAGTCTCTTCAGCCTGAGTGTGAACCAACCGCTGTTCCTCGGCGTCTTTTGGCTGGTGAGCACGTCCACTGGGGTCTTGAGCCGACGCACGATGCGGTTCCTGCTCGAACAAATGCGGCTGCGGGGTCGCAACCTGCGCCAGATTCTGATTGTAGGAACCAATTGGCGTGCGAGACAGTTTGCAAAGACGCTAGAAGCCCATCCCGCGCTGGGCTGTCGCGTCCTCGGTTTTGTTGACCGGGATTGGCCGGGAATGGAAGAGTTCCACAAAACAAGTTATGCGTATGTTTGTGACCTCAATGGCTTTCTATCCTTTTTGCGTGAGAACGTCGTGGACGAAGTGGTGATCGCACTGCCGATCAAATCTTCCTATTACGAGGCGGCACGTATTGCGGCACTTTGCGGGGAGCAGGGCATCACAACCCGTTTCCTTTCTAACTTGTTCGATCTCAAACTAGCGCGCGCGAAGGCCGAATATGTGGAATACGATTCTCTGATTACCATTCATGCGGGATCGCCACAGGGAAGGACAGTGTTCGTGAAGCGGCTCCTGGACATCCTGATTTCGCTGTCGTGCATCAGTTGCTTCGCGCCGATCTTTATAATCACCGCTATGCTTATCAAGCTTACTAATCCAGGGCCGGTCTTTTTTGTTCAGAAGAGGCTGGGGCTAAACAAAAGGGTTCTCTCAGTCTATAAGTTCCGCACGATGGTGCAGGGTGCTGAGGAAAAGCAGGCCGGACTGGAACAGTTAAACGAGGTCACTGGACCGGTGTTCAAGATCAAGGATGATCCCCGCATCACCGCTGTCGGGAAGTTTCTTAGAAAAACGAGTATAGATGAACTTCCCCAGCTCTTTAATGTCTTAAGAGGGGACATGAGCTTGGTTGGCCCTCGGCCGTTGCCTTTGCGGGATTATCGAGGTTTTGACAAGGATTGGCACCGCCGCCGCTTCAGTATCCGCCCTGGGATTACCTGCCTCTGGCAGATCAGCGGGAGATCCTCTGTTCCCTTTGAAAGGTGGATGGAATTGGACATGGAGTACATCGATCGCTGGTCTGTTTGGCTGGACTTGCAAATCCTCATTCGAACCATCCCCGCGGTTCTGAAAGGTTTTGGCGCCGCCTGAGATTTTCCGCGAGCGGGCACCGAGGCCACACCCGGAGGCTCGCTTAGGCGAAGCAAACATATGAATTCAGAGTCGAAGATAACCGCGGCGGCTACTGCCCCGCCAAGTATTGCACAGGTGCACGCCCCAGAATGGCAGCCGGATCCGCGCGGTTTTGCCGGGACCCTATTCCACCTGATGGAAGAACTCGACCTGCGCTATTGCTTCCTGGCGGAGCCCTATACGAATCCGGGCGCTCTGATTTCCCCCCTCGAAATGACAGTTCATTCAGAGGATCGCGCTTGCTTGCCAATGTTGTTCCAGAAACTGGGCGAACGAGGCTATCTGCCGCTGCAATGCCTGCCCCTAGCAGCTAATGATTGCCGCTATGACTTTGCCGATTCCCTGGATGCAGGCGTGCGCTTTTTCAGTTTGACGATTCGAGAGGCGTACCCCAAGGGCCGCCTCTTCACCACCGATGGTGAGATCCTGACTCGGCGTCAGAATCGCGGGAACTGCTGGGTCGCCTGTGAGACTGACCAGTTCTGTCACATGCTATCGAAGGTCAGCCTGGAGGGCACGGTCACAGAGGGCCAACGGGACCAGCTTAAGCAGCTCGCCGAAGCGCTCGGCCCACCCCAGGCCAGGCGGGTTGCGGCGCTGCTATTCGGCGAGGAGTTGCAGCAGGAAGTGCTCGCCGCGTGCGCTGGTGGTCAGTGGGACGGAATCCGGGAACGACTTGAGGCTCAATTGCTGCGTGGAAGTTTGCGTCGCCTCCTGGGCCCGTTGGCGCATGCTGTCCTGCAATTCCGCTCTGCGCTGCGGCGTTGGCTCCGACCAGAAGGAGTATATATCGTCATCCTGGGGCCGGACGGCGCTGGGAAAAGTACCTTGACACAAAAAATCCTTGAACTGCTCGGACCCCTGTTCACCAGCGACAAAATTCTTCAATGGCGGCCGCAGTTGCTCAAGCCCAGACCGCGATATTTCCCCGGCTTCAATCCTCCTCACACTAAACCGCCGCATGGGCTTATAGAGTCGGTAGCGCGCGTTTTTGCCGTACTATTGGACTACTGGGTGGCCTACCCGACTGTCATCCGGCCGCTGCTGGCGCGCGTTGCTCTGGTCATCTACGACCGCGATTTCCACGATCTCCTGGTGGATCGCCTGCGGTATCGGTATGGCGGCCCAGATTGGCTCCCTGGGCTCGCCGCCAAGCTGTTGCCTCAGCCGGGAACGCTGTACCTGACGCTCGATGCGGACCCAGACGTCATCCTGCGTCGAAAGAACGAGGTCGCGCCCGATGAGCTTCGGCGCCAGCGGGGAGCTTACCGAGACTTGGCTGCCAGGCTTCCCAGTTCCACACTGATTCGCACCGATGAAGGTCTCGAGGCGAGCACGTCTGCAGGTGTGAGAGCAGTTCTGACATATATGGCCAGTCGCTTTGCGCATCGTCAGCGACGGCTATTGACGCGGGCAGTGCGGAAAACGAAGGCACATCGAGCTTCTTCGCCAACGGCTCCCTCGAATGGGTGCGGCATCCGCGAATCCCATTCGTTCATAGACAGCATTGCAAACTTCAGCGCCAGCTTGAGGTCTTGGGTGTTCAAAGGCAGCCTAGCCATTGCCGATCAGGGTCTCATCTCTGGGTCGAATTTTGTTCTGAGTATTCTCCTTGCTCGCTATTTGGGTGCCGATCAATACGGCGCCTATGCTTTGGCCTTTTCAACCTTTGTGTTGCTTTCTCTGATCCACCAGGCCTTGGTGTTGGAACCGTTGTCAGTCTTTGGCCCGTCGGTCTACCGAAACTCTTTGCGACATTACCTGGGCCTCATGATGTGGCTGCAGCTCGGCATGGGCGCGATCTTTGTCATCGCTGCGAGTTCTGTCGGAGTCTTAAGTTCCTTCCTCAGAGAGCCCAGTCATCTCGCCATGGCTTTTGCTGGAATGGCCTTTGCGGCGCCCTGTGTATTGCTCCTTTGGTTTGCGCGCCGGGCCTTTTACCTACAGCTCCGGCCAGGTCAGGCGCTGATCGGCGCGTTTGCATATTCGGCGCTCCTCTGGTTTGGAATCTGGACTCTCGGTCGCGCGAAGTTGCTTTCGCCCTTCGCCGCCTTCCTCGTCATGGGAAGCTGCGCCCTGCTGACGAGCATTCTGCTTCTGATTCGGCTGCAGCCGGCGGTGGGAGTGAGGGGTACCGCAGCATGGCTGGCGCTAAAGGAAGTTAGCGAACGACACTGGCGCTACGGCGTCTGGGCACTGGTCAGCGGGCTGCTTTTTTGGATTCCATGGAATATTTTTTACCCCCTGGTGGCACGCTTCTCGGGTCTGGCTGAGGCCGGAACTTTGAGAGCTTTGCTGAACCTGACCCTGCCGATCACGTCGGCCTATTCAGCCTTTTCGATGCTCTTCTTATCCCACACCGCCCGCCTTGGGCACGAAGGCGGCTGGGAATCAGTCAAAGCTCAGGCTTGGAGGATTGCTGGGTTGTATGCTCTGGGATCGGGCTCGTACTGGCTGCTCGTGTGCCTCTTCCGGAGCCAATTGATTCATTTTCTTTACACAGATCAGTACTCTCAAGTGGTTCCTCTTGTGCCCGTGCTCGCCATCTCCTCGATCTTGTCGGGTGCTACACTGGGGCCCACTATCGCAATACGAGCCATGCGCTCGCCTGCCACCGTGTCGCTCATCTATTTTGGAGCAAGCGTAGTCGCCTTATTGGTAGGCATCCCCGCGTGTCGGGCTTGGGGATTTCGGGGCGCAATTCTTGCCATTTTGCTCTCAAGCATGATGACTTTTCTTACCGGATTCCAAATACTCCGATCTCGCGATCGACAACCGGTACCCGACACAAAGCAGATTGCACTCGTAGATCAGCCGATTGAGACCAACGCAGAAACACGCTAGCCGAAATGTCGACGTCAACGGTTACCAATTTCCTTTGCGCGGTGGATAAAAAGACTATATTTGGTTTCGCTATGGCCGCCGCTCTAGGTGTGCTTGTGGCTACCTACCCGCTCGTCGGTTTAGCAGGGTTGCCAGTGTGTGTCACTCTGTATGGGATTCGCCGTTGGTTTCGAGAGCGCTTGGAATTTTGGCAGGTTCTGGTCCTGTTGGCCATGACCCCTTACTTCATCCTGAACTACGGCTTCGACAACCTCGCAGTTGGAGGGGCTGGATTCCGGTTCTCGGTGGGCGACTTGCTAATGTTCCTAGCGCTTGTCCTGGTGATCTTGGGGAAGCAGCGCGGCATGCTCCACAGTACGATGCTAGACTCCACCGTTGTCTGCCTGATCGCCTTGCTGCTGTTGTCGTGCGCTCATTTGATCGTCGATGTGCCGCAGTACGGCTTATACGCGCTGCGGGACAGTTCCATGTTCTTCGAGGCGGTCTTTCTAATGTTGGGAATGGTATGGGCACAGAATGCTCGGAGCGCGCAGCTTTTGACGCGCTGGCTGTTCTTTGTTTTCTTTGTGAACCTGTTCTATAGCTACAGCTTCTCCTGGGGCGAGCAAATCCGGGCTATTTCTCCTAGTGCCGGCGTCTTTCATTCGGTCCCGCTGTTCGGGAATTACCAGGGGAGTGCTCTTTGGTTACTCCTGGGAGCGCCCTTCTTCGTCTGGCTTGGACCATCTCTAGTTCGCTGGCCGCGTTGGGTTCTGGTGGTGCTTGCTGCGGCACAACTAGGTGGCTTGGCCATACTGCAGGCTCGATCGATGTATGTCGGTATCGCCATCATTCTTCTCATTCTGCTTATGTTGGGTGAGGCCAAGAAACTGCTCAGCTTTGTGTCCACGCTCGTCTGGGGAACTGGAGTCCTGGCGGTCTTGCTCTTAGTGGTTTCCGTAGCAGGCATCGAAGTTCAAGGACGCATGGGGCCCGTCGATTTCTCCTTCATCGCCAACCAAACTAAAACGTTGTTGGACCTGGGCGACACGAATGCCCGGATGTCACATGACGCCGACCGCGGCAAATGGTACCAAGAGGTTTGGGACCGGATTCGTTCCAGCCCGTCGCACCTAGTCGTGGGCGAAGGTTTTGGCCAGACCCTAATTAGCTTTGAGAATGACGAGGGCATACCCGTCCGCCAACCCCACAATTCCTCACTCAGTGTGTTGGCGCGTTTAGGCTTTGTGGGCTTGTCGCTCTGGCTGTTGTTCATTGTGCTGGTTTTCGCCCGCTATGTAGGGTTTCTCCGGATGCCGGACACATCGGCGAGAGTTTCTAGTCTCGTCGTTTGGCTGTTATGTACCTTTGTCTTGTCCCTGTTGCAAGCCAGCGTTCAGCCCTCGTTCGAGTTTTCCTCCGGCGCATCTCCGTTTTATTTTTTGTCGGGCTTTGGTCTAGGCATCATCCGATGCCAGCAGCGAGAGCCCCTCACCGCGTCCCTTGCTGCGAGTTCGAAGAAAACCCCAATCACTTCAACCCATTGATCCAAGATCCAGCGAGTCTTCCGGCGCGTGGCCAAGCCGGGGGCGGAGTTTGGGCAGTTGCTGCCAAGACGTCCTCCCGTCCGAGGAAGATTGCAAACTCACTGGCACCCCAGGGCGATCGGGCTGGCGCAATTATGATGAATCGAAACGAAGGGTCACCTGACCGGCATCTTTCTGAGGACCGAGAAAGACCACGTAAGCTTGCCAACCCAATAATCGTGACGACAAGCTGGGACGACGGTCACCCCTGCGATCTTCGGCTAGCGGAGGTGCTGGCAAAGAGGAGCCTGCCGGCAACGTTCTACGTCCCTTGGGTCGGCGAGGACGGTAAGCCGGTCCTCCGAGCTGAGGCTCTTCGGTCCTTGCTGGGCCAGGGATTTGAAATTGGCGCGCACACGATGTCGCATCGGATCCTGCCCGGGCTGCAGGACAAGGAACTGTCGAGGGAAGTGCGGGGCTCAAAGCACATGCTGGAGGAGCAGCTCGGCGTGGAAGTGCGGATGTTTTGCTACCCGCGAGGACGCTACGACCGCAAAGTTGTCGACTGCGTGCAACAGTCAGGTTTCGAGGGCGCGCGGACAACGCGCATGCTTGCTCATACACTCCGGTTCAGCCCTTTTGAAATGCCGACCAGCGTGCAGGCTTACCCGCACCCGCCTCTCGACTACCTCAAGAACCTAGGAAGACGCAAAGATCTGGCCGGACTATGCCGATATCTGACTCAGTGGTGTCGTTACGGAAGTTGGGTGGAACTGGGCAAGCGGCTCTTCGATCAAGTGCTCCGGGAGGGTGGCGTCTGGCATCTGTACGGCCACTCCTGGGAGATTGACGAACTCGGACTGTGGAGCCAGTTGCGGGAACTGCTCGATTACGTCAGCAACCGGACGGGCGTGTTCTATCCCAACAACGGTGTCGTCGTCCAGTTGCTGCAGGAGCAATTCTCCCGGGTTCCGGAGGTCGTATGAAGATTGTTCTGGTTCACAACTTCTACCAGCAGCACGGCGGCGAAGACATCAACTTTCCGAAGGAACGGGATCTGCTCAAACGCGCGGGACACGACGTCGTGGAGTACTGTCGCAGCAATAACGAGGTCGAACAATTCGTATCGATTCGCCGGCTCGCGCTGGCGAAGCGCACCATCTGGGCCTCCGACACGCGGCGGGAATTCCAGCAATTGCTCCTTCACGAGAAGCCACAGATCGCGCACATCTATAACACCTTCGTGATGATTTCACCGTCTATCTACTGGGCTTGCCGGGATGCTGGTGTGCCGGTCGTCCAAACCCTGCGGAATTACCGGCTTTCTTGCCCCGCTGGTGATTTTTTCCGCGATGGCCGGGTCTGCGAGGAATGCAAAGAACATAGTCTGCTGCGGGGCGTGCGGTATGGCTGCTACCGTGGCTCGCGGCCAGCGACGGCGACTGTCGCGCTGATGCTCGCGGTGCACCGCTGGAAGCGGACATGGACTCGGATGGTCGATCGCTACATCGCGCTGACGGAATTCTCCTGCCAGAAATTCCGCGAAGCGGGTCTGCCGCCTCACAAGCTAAGTGTCAGGCCCAATTTCGTTGATCCCGACCCCGGGGTAGGTGGCGCGCCCCGCGAATATGCTCTCTTTATCGGGCGGCTGTCACGTGAAAAAGGGCTGGCAACCCTGCTTTCGGCCTGGGAACTGCTCCCTCGGTCCATCCGGCTTCGCATTGTTGGCGATGGTCCGCTTCGTGAAGAATTGCAGGCGCGGGTTGCACAGCGGGGAATCTCGAGCGTGACTTTTTGTGGGCGCTTGAAGCACCCGGAAACAACAGCCGTGATGCAGGGAGCAAGATTCCTAGTTTTCCCGAGCGAATGTTACGAGAACTGCCCCACGACGATCCTAGAGGCCTTTGCCTGCGGAGTTCCCGTGATCGCATCGGCGCGCGGAGGAATGCAGGAACTTGTGGATAACGACCGTACCGGATTGCTTTTCCGTGCCGGTGATCCCGCGGATCTGGCGGAGAAGGTTCACTGGGCCTGGTTCAACCAACAGCGCACAGCTTCGATGGAACGAGAAGCCAGAGGCGAATACGAAAAGAAATATACCGCAGAGAAAAACTACCAATTCCTGATGGAGATCTATCGCTGTGTTGCTTTCAGCCCCGCGCCGGTAGGGGAACTCGACTTTTCTGCCGTCGGTGCCTGATGTCGGACATTTGGGGGCACGACTGACGACCGAGGCGGGTCAGCACCGCTTATTCCATCTGATCCGAGGGGCATGGTTGCACTTGACAACTAGCCGCCAGCAACTTCGTAGTTCTGACGCGCAAGGACAAACCCAGGCAGTCGAGAACGACGCTGTTGAAAGGAGATGTGCGTATGGTTTTGGGGAGCCCGTACTCCGTTGGCAGACATGCCCAGCAAGCGGAAGTCCTCACTGCGAACGTGGGTTTCTTCCGCGAAACTGCAAGCAAGTTTGACGCCTATGAGAGTCACATGTTCGACCAGGAAATGCAGCAAACACTGGAGGAAGACCTGAGCCGAATTGCAAATCGTTTTGTACCCTCGCGTGGGCCGATCCAGTGTCTAGATTGCGGGGGTGGAACGGGAAATTTGACCTTAAAGATGCTGAAGCGCGGCTGGACGGTCACAGTGGTAGACATCTCGCGCGACATGTTGACCATCCTGGAGAAAAAGATCTCTGAAAGAGGATATTCGGCAACCCTTGTTTGTAACGCAGTGGAAGACTTCCTGCACTCAACGACCGCAACCTACGACCTCATTTCGTTTAGCGCTGTTCTCCATCACCTCCATTCGTATCTGGCTGTGATCGACGCCGCGGCCAGCCGGATCAACCACGGCGGCTTTTTCTACACGAACCTCGATCCCGTTCGCCCGCCTCATCCTAGCTTGACACGCGCATTCTCGACTCTGGATACCATCCTGGCGAAGGCTCTCTTTGATCCCAAAGACTTTCTTCCCGGAACCGCGCGGCGTCTGAAGAAGCTTTTCTTGAGAAGCGACCTCTCCCACCAGCGGCCCGTCGTGAGCCTAGGGGACATCGCCGACTACCATGCCATCGGAGGTATCGATCCGGTTCCCATCCTGGAGCTTTTGCGGAGGCAGGGCTTCATCTCGGAATGCGTCAAATATGCAGCGGGCAGGACCCGGGTGACAAAGCTTCTGAACCGATATGTTCCTCTAGTGCAGCAATTCAAAATTACTGCGCAGCGTTTTTCTGAGCCTTCGTAAGCGAATATGACGAAGTCTACCGTCCGGACTGACTCTGCTGGAGCGACCTGCTCAAAATCTATCAGTCCGCAATTCTCTGTCGCGTGCACGCCGCGGCGCCTCTAAGGTTCCTGGTCGCGGTCTGACCCCAAAGCTGCGAACAACGGATCCAATTCTCCTGGCCTGCAGCTCTTCCTGCTCTGAAGGCTCGAGAGCGACATGCCCTCAACGAAAGTGAGGTCCCGATGTTCACAATCCAAGATTTGAAGAATCATCTTCATGTGCTGTCGCTGCTGGCTCTCAGCCCGGCGCGTGCCCGTGAGGTGGTTCCCTACGTCGCGGGTCTCGACGAGGGGCAGCGCGCCCATCTGCTCGCCCTCACCGATTCACACCATGTGGTTCTCCGTGCCCTCCAGCCGCTGGCGCAAGCCGCCGCTAAAGCCGGGGTCTCAGATGTCGCCGAGTTCGCGCAAACAGCACTGGCGAAGGAGCGCGCGCGCATCGAAAACGGGCTCGCGTTTCTGAACGCCATCTGCCGCGAAGTAGAGTCCGCAGGTTGGCCGGTGGTGGTGATCAAGACGTTGGACCATTGGCCGGATTTCGGCAACGATCTCGATTTGTTTACCCAGACCGACCACGAGTTCGTTGCGCAACTGCTTTTCCGCAAATTCAAAGCCAGCCGTCTACCGCGCACCGTCGGCGATCATCTCGCCAACAAGCGCAGCTACAGGATTCCGGGACTGGACCAGGAAGTCGAGATCCACTTCGGCAGGCTCGGGCAGGCCGGCGAACACGTGGATTTGGCGAATCGGTTTATCGCCCGCCGCAGGGCCATGCAGGCGGGCGAGCGTACTTTCCCAGTGCCGGCTCCAGAGGAGCGAGTGATCGCGGGGACTTTGCAGCGCATGTACCGTCACTTGTACTTCCGGGTGTGCGACATCCTGAATGCAGTCACGCTGGTCGAAGCCGGTGTGCTGGATTACGCGGAGTTGCGCGCCGCCTCCGACCTCGGAGGGATTTGGCTCGGTACCGCGACCTTCCTGGTGATCGCTTCGGAGTACAGCGGGCAGTATCGTGGCACGGGCCTGATGCTCCCCTCCGACGTAATCTCGTCGGCCCGGTTTGGCGCAGATAAGCTCTTTGCGCGCGACCGTTTCCTTTGTTTCCCGGTGATGCCTGAGGGAGCTGTCCTCTACACTCGACAACTAAAGCATACGGTCATGCGCGGGAACCTTCCAGCAACGGCACGCCTCAGCCTGCTGCCGCCTCTGGCGTCCGCCGCGGCCCTGGCCTATGCAGTCGCGGGCAGCAGTGAACGGATCTGGTAATTCAGTTCGGCGGTCCTTTTGTGGAACGAACAGCAACGTGGTGGCGTCGGAAAGGATTTTCGTTGACAAACGGTCTACGGTCGGGATTAGCGCGGAAACGGAGAGCGGTTCGCCGGGTCCGACAGAAAGAGGGATTCGGGGTCCTATTCTGGGAAATACTGAATCAGGGCCTCAAGCCGCTAGTGAAGGTTTACGAATCCGTGGTGTGGCGATGGAATCGCGCCAGTGGCCGTACCTGTTTCAACGTCCACGGCCATGCTCTCACCGTGTTGCCCGGGGATTGCGGGATTTCGCGGGAATTGTCCGTCTACCAGATGCATGAGCCCTTGGCCACTCGGCTCCTGCAACAGTTCCTGAAGCCTGGAATGAACGTGGTGGACATCGGCGGGAACCTCGGCTATTACGCTTTGCTGGAAGCCCAGATGGTCGGCGACGCGGGGCGCGTCATTGCGATCGAACCTGTCGCGGCTAATTTTGCGCAATTGTCAAAGAATGTCGAGGCCAATGGCTACCGCAACATCCTCCTGCATAATGTTGCGATCGGCGCGTCGAACGGCACCGCGCCGATGTACCTCACCGAGAAATCCAACTGGCACACCCTCCATCCCGTGCCCTGGAGGACGCGAGAAATCACGGTGCGCGTTTCCACTCTGGACGCGTTGCTGGCGCAGCATAACCTTTGTTCGGTGGACCTCATTCGCATGGACCTGGAAGGCTACGAAGTCGAGGTAATCCGGGGTATGGCGGAAACGGTCGAGAACTACAGCCCACGGCTGCTGGTCGAACTTCACCCGCACGTGGTTGGCGCCGAGGCCATGCTGGGGTATCTGAGACAGCTAAAGGTCCTCGGTTACGAGCTGGACTGGGTGCTCGACAACGAAAGGGATCGTCCAATACGCTGGCGGTTCTTGCAGGCCGAGAAGATCACTCTGGAGGAACTCCTCACAGATCCGCGGATAACTACAGACGC
>Ga0209588_1000375_pt1 | contig 11634 bp, 9 predicted proteins | sample Rivendell_Oct201_10_FD_188351 | JGI IMG/M metagenome (GOLD analysis project Ga0209588, IMG submission 188351) | Vadose zone soil microbial communities from the Eel River Critical Zone Observatory, Northern California, USA -... | ecosystem: Host-associated > Plants > Roots > Rhizosphere > Soil ...
CGCCAACGACGGCTTCCACGAAGCGATCGGTGACGCGATCGCGCTCTCCGTGACTCCCGAGTATCTCCAGCGCATCGGTCTGCTCGACAGCCTACCGAGCGCAGCGAGCGATACGGCGATGTTGCTCCGCATAGCCCTCGACAAGATCGCCTTCCTGCCGTTCGCGCTCGCGCTCGACCGGTGGCGCTGGGGAGTTTTCTCGGGGGAGATCACACCCGCGCAGTACACCGCAGCATGGTGGGACGTGAAGCATCGCTACCAGGGCATCGCGGAGCCCTCCGCCCGCTCGGAGCGTGACTTCGATCCTGGCGCGAAATACCATGTCGCCGCCAACGTGCCGTACATGCGGTATTTTTTGGCGTACGTCTTGGAGTTCCAGTTGCATCGGTCTTGGTGCCGCGCGGCCGGGTGGACGGGACCGCTGTACCGCTGCTCGGTCTATGGCAACCGCGCCGCGGGACAGCAGTTGGCCCGCATGCTGGCGGAGGGGCAGAGCAAGCCATGGCAGGAGATTCTCGCTGAGGCGACCGGCGAACGGCAGATGGACGCGACAGCCATTGTAGATTATTTCCAGCCGCTCGTCGCCTGGCTCGAGCGGCAGAATCAGGGCAAGCCAGTGGGTTGGTGAGAGAGGTTCGACCATGTTCGTCGTACCGCTAGTTACAGCGGCGATTGTCGCCGCGTCACTGCAAGCGCAGTCCCTCCCCGACACCGGCGCCCACATTCGCGGCGCTGCCATTTCCGCCTTCAACGGTCGCCCCATCGCGGGGGTGATGATTTCGGCTCCCGAGGTCAAGAGGTTCGTCGTCACCGACTCGACCGGGCGGTTTGCCCTGGATGGATTGCCCAGCGGACGGCGGGCCATCCGCGTCTCCTACGCGGGGCGCGAGACCGAGGACTACGTATTCACGTTGCAGAGCCAGCGGACGAAACGCATCGCCGTGGTGCTCGACGTCGATGCCCTCGATCTCGACCCGCTCGTCGTGGAGGCGCGGCAGGCGAACCTGTGGCGCGACTTGGCAGGATTTTACGAGCGGCGGCGGACCTACAGTGGCTTCGCCCACTTTTTCACGCGCGAAGACATCAGTCGGGCGCGGCTGCCGAAGCTCAGCGGTCTTCTCACGCTTGAAGGCATCGTGACCCGCTGCTCCCGCTATCAGGAGTGTCGCCCCACGCGATTCACCCGCGGCAGACTCTGCGCGGTGCCGATCAGCGTGGACGGGGTTGCGCAGCGCGAGTTCGATTACGACCAGATCGCGGTCAACGACGTGGCTGGGGTCGAAGTTTACCGCGGTGTGCCGCCCGCCGACCTCAGCGGGTCGGTCGTGCCCGGGCCGGGTTCGTCGACATGGATGGGCCCAGGGCTCCCAGCCGCGGGCTCGTGCGGCCTGGTGGAGATCTGGACCCGGTAGGGGGTATCACGGGAACGTCTTTGCGCTGAGGTGCCCCATGTCGCTCCGTGCGTGGTACGCCGCCGCCCTGCTTGTGGCGGCGGGCATGCTTCCAGCTTCCCTCGCTTCGCAGCTCGATTCCGCCGCCACCATCCGCGGCACTGCAAGCTCCACATTCAATGGCCATCCGCTCGCCGGCGTGATGGTCTCCATGCCCGCGGTGCACCGGTTTGCGGTTTCCGATTCCGCCGGCCGGTTCGAGCTGGCGGGGCTTCCGTCAGGCCGGCAGCGCATTCGCATCAGCTACGAAGGCCGCGACACCGAGGAGTACGACTTCGATCTGCGGCGGGGCAAGGTCAAGCAGCTCGTCGTATTGCTGGATGTCGACGCGGTCGATCTCGCTCCCGTCGTCGTGGAGGCGCAGGCCCGCGATTTTTCGCGAAACCTGGCGGGATTCTACGACCGGCGAAAATGGTATGGGGGCTTTGCGCGGTTTTTTACGAGAGAGGATCTCGAGCGCGCGCATCTACCGCCGCTACGCGTGGTCCTGGCACGTGACGGCATTTTTGTTCGCTGCCTCTCCGGGGGGTGCATCCCGGTGCGGTGGTATCGCGGCGCGCTCTGTGCGGTTACCGTGTCGGTCGACGGTATGCCGTTTTGGGAGCAGGACTACGATCGGATTGCGGCGGCCGACGTGCAGGCCGTCGAGGTGTATCGCAATCCTTTTTGGGGACTGCCTCCAATGCCCCAAATCGCCACTGCCGGCCGAAGCGGGTCGTTTGATGCGTTGCCGTCCTGCGGTGCGGTGCTGATCTGGACGCGCTAGACGTTGAAGCGAAATAGCAGGATGTCGCCGTCCTTCACGACGTAGTCGCGTCCCTCGCTGCGCACCAGGCCTTGTTCGCGGGCGGTCTTGTAGCTTCCCGCTTTCACGAACTCCGTGAAGCCGACGGTCTCAGCGCGGATGAATCCGCGCTGAAAGTCGGAATGGATCTCACCCGCGGCGTCGTAGGCCGTGTCGCGGCGATGCATCGTCCAGGCGCGCACCTCGTTCTCGCCGACGGTAAAAAACGTCTGCAAGCCAAGTAGCCGGTACCCGGCGTGGATGAGCCGGTCGAGTCCCGGCTCGGCAACGCCGGCGCTCGCCAGATACTCCTGCCGCTCCTCGCCCGACAGCTCGGCCAGCTCCGCCTCGAACTTGGCGGAAAACGGGACGATCTCCGCTTCTTCGTGATGGCCCTGCACGGCGACGCGGAGCTTCTCGATCCATTTGCCGCCGCCGGCCGCGAGGTCGTCTTCGTTGACGTTTGCCGCGTACAGGATCGGTTTGGCCGTGAGCAATCCAAGCTGGCGCAGGAATTTCACGGCGGTCTCGCTCTCGCCGGCCTCGCGAGCGCCGCGGCCGGCGTTCAACTCTTCAACGACACGCTCCAGCAATACCAGCTCGAGCTGTGCCTCTTTGTCGCCCGCCCGCGCCGATTTGCGCGTCTTGTCGAGCCGCCGCTCGACCACGGCGAGATCGGCCAGGGCGAGCTCGCTCGAGATGACATCGTGATCCCGCACCGGGTCGACCGGACCCATGACGTGCACCACATCCGGGTCCTCGAAGCAACGGATCACGTGCACCACCGCGTCCACTTCGCGAATGTGGGAGAGGAACTGGTTGCCGAGCCCTTCGCCCTGGGACGCGCCCTTGACCAGGCCCGCGATATCCACGAACTCGACGACCGCGGGGATTTTCTTTTTGGGCTTGACGACTGCGTTGAGCTGCTCGAGCCGCGGGTCAGGGACCTCGACCACGCCGACGTTCGGTTCGACGGTACAAAACGGATAGTTCTCCGCTGCAGCCGCTTTAGAAGATGTCAGCGCGTTGAAGAGGGTCGACTTGCCGACGTTGGGAAGACCAACGATGCCCAGTCTCAGCAATTACTTGACTCCCTCTCGTAGCCATCGATCCACGGCTTCCACCATCTGCGGCATGAGCGACTCGATCTGTTTCACTTCTTCCGATTCAAATGGGTTGAGCACATAATCGGACCAGTCACTGGTTCCTTCCGGCAGTGGTCCCACGCCGACCCGAAGCCGGGCGTATTGCTGTGACTGCAGCGCCGCTTCGATGCTCTTCAGCCCGTTATGCCCGCCCGCCGAGCCCTCCGCGCGCAACCGGAAGGTGCCGAGCGGGATCTGGAAATCATCGACGAGGATCAGCAGATCGCGTGACGGCGTGAAGGTCGGATCGGCGCGGAGCGACGCGAGCGCCGCGCCGCTGCGGTTCATGAACGTCGTGGGCTTGAGGATGCGCACGGGTAGGCCGGTCACCGTGCCTTCCGTCGCGCGCGCGCGCTCGGCGCGACGGAAGGGAGGAAGGTTCCAATGCTCGGCGACGGCGTCGGCCAGGAGAAAGCCGGCATTGTGGCGCGTCGCCGCGTATTCCGGACCTGGATTGCCCAGGCCGACGACGGCGCGCAGGGGCTACTCTTCCTTCTTACCCTTCGGCTTCTCCTCTGCCTTCGGGGCCTTCCCCTTCTCTTCGGTGGCGGGCGCAGCACCCTCGACCTCTTCGCCTTCCTCGCCCTCGCGGACCTTGCGGATGAGCTCGGGTTCGGCGACCTCGGTCGGGGCCTCGGCGGCCGGCGCGGCGACTTCCTCGGCGCGCGGCGGCACCACCGTCGCGATCGTCAGATCGGCACCCGTCAAGATGACGGCATTGGGGATCGTCAGGTCGCGGGTGTGGAGGGAGTCACCGATCTTGAGCGCGCTCACGTCGAGCTCGACGCGATCGGGGATGTGCTCGGGCAGCACTTCGATTTCGACCTCCCGCGTTACCTGATCGAGCACGCCGCCCGCGTTGCGGACGCCGTCCGGTGTGCCCACGAGATGGACCGGCACCTTGAGCGTGATCTTCTCGTCCGCGTGGATCTCGTAGAAGTCGACGTGGATGATGTCGGGGCGGAGCGGATGGCGCTGGATCTCGCGAATCAGGGTGCGCGCCTTCTTGCCGTCCACGGTGAGCTCGATGAGCGTGCTCTCGGGCTCGATGCCCGTGAGCGCCTTCTCGAGCGCGAGCGCGTCCACCATCAACGCCTGCGTGGACCGGCCGTGGCCGTAGATCACGGCCGGAACCTGCTTGTGGAAGCGCGCCTGCCGCGCCGCGCCCTTGCCCGTTTTCTCCCGCGCCGTCGCGGCGAGACTCACCGTCTGTGCCATTTTCTCAGCCCTCAGCCATCTGCGGTCAGTCGAATAACGAGCTGACCGATTGGTTCGAGTGTTCGTACCCGATGGCTTTCGCCATCAAACTTGCGATCGACAACACTTTCAGCTTCTCGAACATCCGATCCTCGGGAATGCGGATCGTGTTCGTCACCGTCACCTCTTCGATCGGCGCGGCCCGCAGCCGTTCGACGGCCGGCCCGGACAGCAGCGCATGCGTCGCGAATGCGAAGATGCGCCTGGCGCCCAACCGCTGCAACGCCGCCGCTGCTTCGGCGATCGTGCCCGCGGTGTCGATCATGTCGTCGGGGATCAAGACGTCTTTCCCCTCGACTTCGCCGACGACGTTCACGACCTCCGCGATGTTCGCGGATGGGCGCCGCTTATCGATGATCGCGAGCGACGCATCGAGCCGCTTCGCGAAGCCGCGGGCCATCTTCGCGGACCCGACGTCGGGCGCCACGACGACCGGCTGGTACAGCTGCTTCGTCCGGTAGTGGCTCACGAACGCCGGCGCCGCGTACAGATGGTCCACCGGGATATCAAAGAATCCCTGGACCTGATGGGAGTGAAAGTCCATTCCCAGCACGCGGTCCGCACCGGCATGGGTGATCAGGTTCGCCACCAGCTTGGCGCTGATCGCCACGCGCGGTTGATCTTTCCGGTCCTGCCGCGCGTAGCCGAAGTACGGCAGCACCGCGGTGATGCGGGCGGCGCTCGCCCGGCGCGCCGCGTCGATCAGCAGCAACAGCTCCATGTAGTTTTCCGCCGGCGGGTTCGTGGGCTGGATGATGAAGACATCCCGCCCGCGCACGTTCTCGTCGATCTTGACGAAGATTTCGCCGTCGGCAAACCGCCGCATCGTCACCGCGCACAGCGGCTGTCCCAAATGCTGGGCCATCTCCTCGGCGAGGGGCCGGTTGGCCGTTCCCGCGAGGAGCAGCAGCTGGCTGCGTGACAACGACAGGTCCCGCATCGGGCCTCGGAAAGTAGTCGGCAAACCGCGTGTCGCCAAGGGGTTGTGAGTTGCCGATCCAACACGCTAGCGGGTCGTTGGACCTCGGTCCATTGTTAGCGGCCCAGCCACCACATCATCGCTTGAGTGTCGGCACAAAAGGGGGCTCACATGCGTGCCACGCATCTCGCTGTTACCGGAAGCATCCTGGCAGGCGCTGCGTTGGTCACCCTTCGACTCCCGTTAGGCGGGCCTGTCGCTCCGACCGCGCAGTCCCAAAACGCGGTCGCGATGGATGACACCGCGCGGATCTCGGCCGGGCTGCTGCGTCGTCTCGCCGCTGCGGCGGACGGGTATCGCACGGGTGAACCGATCTGGATCGTTGCCTCGACCGTGGAGCCGTATTCCGTAGTGGGCGTGTTCTCGAGCTTCGAAGAGGCACGGCGGCGGGCCATGGCAGTGCGGGGCGGGCGGCCTTATGGCCCGTACGTTACTCCCCGCGACGAGGGCCGCCCCGTGATGTTTGTTCCGGTGAGGCATTCCTGGCCAACGATCTATGGATTCGATTCGACGTGGAATCCGCCTGCCATGCCGTGGCCCGTCTCCGACGTCGACAGCATCGTGATCACCGCGTATAACCGGTCAGGAGCAACGTGGAGAGCGTCGAGTCGCGGGAACGAGACTGACGCGGTGTTCTTCACACTCTCGGCGCACGACAAATTCGTGGCGCCGTACTATGCCGCGCTCTCGGGGCTCGACGAAGCCACGCGGATGCGGGAGACAATGCTTCAGTACATTCGTCGGAGTCCGGTACCGTACGACGGGCGTAAGCCTTAACGGGGTTTGGCGGCGAGCACAGTGGCGAAGCCTGGATCGGCGTGCAACACAGTAAACCAGCGGGCGGTCGCGATGTAGCTACGGGACTGGGGGAATTTGCGCAGGAAGGCGTCGAGCTTCCCAAACGCGCCTTCGTGGTCACCCAGTTCGGTGAGGACCATCGCCTCGTAGAGCTCAAGGCCTTGCACTACCGGGCCCGACGCGTGGGAGCGTGTGGCATGCATCACGCTTTGAGCGCTGTCAGACAGTCCTGCCCGTGCGAGAATGGCGGCGACCATCAGTCGGCGTACGCCCCAACCCATCGCGAGGATGCTCATTGTGTCGCGCCGCTCGATCGTTTCGACGAGCGACCAGGCGCGTGACACGTCGGAGCGCCGGCTGGAGAGCCACCCCAGCAACGTCAGCTCGCACTCCCACAGATGAAAGTCGTTGGGGAACCGTAACCTGCCCGTGGTGCACCACGAGCGCGCACCAGCGGTATCGCCTCGCTCGAGCGCGGCGAACATGAGCACTTGCATGCTGCGCGCCGTTTCCGTGAGGTATGCATCGGCCTCCAACGCACGTCGCAACATGAGGTCGGCCTGGGTCCAGTCGCCTTTCTGTTGATAGATCTGGCTGAGCGTATTCCACGCGCGCGCCAGCCCGGGCGACCGCAACACCGCATTGCGAAGATCCTCTTCCGCCTGCTGTATCAGCAACGCCTGTCGCGCGGAATCTTTCGCAGGCAGCTGCCATAGACTCAGCCGCACAGTACCCCGGAGCTCGAGGGCGCGTGCATCGTCGGGATTCATGTCCAGCGCGCGTTCGGCGTGTGCCAGTCCTTTCTCGAGCCAGCCGAGCTCCGCATCATAGGCATGCACTTCAGCCTGCTGCGTCGCGAGCCAGCCCTGTGCAATGATCGGCTCGCGCCAGCGACTATCCAGGCGCTCGCTTCGGGCGAGAAGGTCATCGGCCTGGTCGAGCAGGCGTCCGGCACGCACGGGGTCCAATGCTTCTGCATCCTGGACCAGCGTTTCCGCCTGTCGCACGAGCTCCCACGCGGGCACGCTTTGTGTGGTTGCTTGCTGCTCGCGGAGACGCAGCTCGCGGCCGAGTCGCACGCGCAAAAACCGTGACACCGAGTCCACCAACTCCGCCTGGAGCGCGAACAGATCTCCCCACGGCCGCTCGATTTGTGCGGTCTCGATCTGCTGCCCCGTTGCCGCGTCGATCAACCGGACGCGCACACGCAATCGTGTTCCGGGCCGTTCAACGCTTCCCTCGACGATCGTGCCGACGTGCAGCGATCTTACAATGCTGTCCAGCGAGATGGCTTTATCGCTGTACGGACGCACGCCGCTGGGCGAAACGACGCTGAGGGCGGACACGGTACTGAGCTCGTCGATCAAGTCCTCCGTCAGACCGTGCGCGACGTGACGCAGCGTTCCGTTCTCGCTGCGATCCGAGAAATACAGCACGGCCATTCGTGTCGGATCAGGCGAGGTTGGTGTGGATGCTGTCGCGGGTTGCCCTCCTCCCCAACGCTGCCAGGCCATCCAGGCGCCCAGCACCACGACCGTGGTGACGACTCCCGGCACGAGTAGCCGGTGCCAGCGCGGTGATTCCAGCTGTGTTGTATCCGCCGCGGCGAGCGCAGCGCCGAATTCCGCTGCGGAGGCAAAGCGGTCGGCCGGCGCCTTTGCCAACGCCCGATTGATCGCCTGCTCGATCGTTGATGGGATGCCCGGGCGAATCACGTGGATCGAGGGAGGACGCTCGTGAATGTGGCGCGCGAGAATTGCTTGCGCCGTCGGCCCGGTGAACGGTGGCTCGCCCGCCAGCATCTCGTAGACGACGCACCCGAGCGAGTACACATCGGTTCGGGGATCGAGTTTCGTTTGGCCGGCTGACTGCTCCGGACTCATGTAACCGGGCGTGCCGACAACCACTCCGCTGTCGGTCAAAGGCGCGACGCCTGCGTGAACGAGCGCCTGGGCGATCCCGAAATCCGCGACCATTGCCAAACCGGACGACAGGAGGATGTTCTCCGGCTTCACATCGCGATGGATGAACCCCTGCTCGTGCGCATAGGTGAGTGCGCTGCCGATCTCCCTCGCAATCCGGACAGCTTCGGGAACCGATAGCGGCCCGTGCTCCTGGAGACGAGCCCGCAGCGACTCGCCCGCCACAAACGGCATCACGTAATAGAAGAGCCCATCGACTTCGCCGGACTCATGGAGCGATAGGATATGCGGATGCTGGAGACGGGCGGCGATTTGGATCTCGCGCAAGAACCGGTCGGCCCCGAGCGCGACCGTGAGTTCGGGGCGCAACACTTTCACGGCGACGTCGCGATCGAGCCGCACATCGCGGGCCCGGTAGACGACAGACATGCCGCCGCGCCCGATTTCGCGTTCGAGAGTGTAACGCCCGGCGAGCGCCGATCTGAGGCGGCCGATCTGGTCCGCAGCAGGGCTCACGTGACGCTCCAGGGTTGGCAGGAATCTACGATATGGGTGCGTAACCCCCGTCGCCAGCTATTCGAACATCCCCCGGTTCTGGGACGTATGAGAACGGCCCTTTCATGGAGTCTTACAGATGCGTTCGATCGCCGCCTTCCTTCTAATGTCACTCCTTGCTGGAACTGCTCTGACGGCTCAAAATCCGCCGCCTGCTCCGGGCGGTCCTCCCGACGCTGGCCAGCGCCGCTTCCAGCCTCCCCCCGATCACTGGATGACGATCGACTCGCTCAGCCAGGCCCTCGGCCTGACTGCCGATCAGCGCACCAAAATCACACCGGCGTATACGGCGCTGAACGGCGTCATGAAAGACGCCACGGCGCGCCGCCAGGCGATCCGTCAGCAGATACAGGCCTCGGGCGGCTTCACGCCCGGGCAGGAGCCCACCCCCGCACAGCGCGCGAAGTTCGACAGCGTGCGCACCGAGATGGAGGGGTTTCAGGCCGAAGCGGATCAATGGGCGGCCGCGATCCGCAACAACCTGACGCCGGCACAGCAAGTGAAGTTCGACGCGCTGCCCAAACCGCAACTCGCGTTCCGCCGCCGGGAGTAGATATTTCGGTCTCCCCTGAGAACGGGTTGACCGATGCTGCGTCGTTTGCTTCTTATAGTCTTTGTCTCCCTCCTCGCGCCGTTGGACAGCGAAGCCGCTGCCCAACGCGCGTCGAGCGACTCAAGCCTCCTCACCGTCGATCGCATCTTCGGATCGCAAGAGTTCCGCGGCGGCTCATTCGGCCCGCTCGCCTGGTTGTCCGACGGCGTGGGCTATACGACGCTCGAGCGTGTCGCCGGTGGAAAGCCCGGCCAGGACATCGTGCGCTACGACGCCGAGACCGGCCTGAAGACGATTCTCGTGCCGGCCGCGCGGCTCAAGCCGCCCGGCGACTCGACGCCGCTCGACATCGAAGAGTACACGTGGTCGGCCGATGGCCGGCGCCTGCTGATCTTCACGAACTCGCAACAGGTGTGGCGCACCAAAACGCGCGGCGACTACTGGGTGCTCGATCTCGCGGGGTGGACGCTCAAGAAGCTGGGCGGCAACGGTCCCGCATCGACGCTGATGTTCGCGAAGCTCTCCCCCGACGGCGGCCGAGTGGGCTGGGTCCGCTACGGCGAGTACAACCTGTATGTCGAAGACATCGCCAACGAAAAAGTGACGCAGCTGACCTCCGACGGTTCACGCACCACGATCAACGGCACGTTCGACTGGGTCTATGAAGAAGAGCTGGGCCTGCAGGATGGCTGGCGCTGGAACCCCGACGGCCAGTCGATCGCGTACTGGCAGCTCGATGCCACCGGCGTGCGGGATTTCTTGCTCTACAACCTGACGGACTCGTTGTACGCCTTCACGACGCCCGTGCAGTATCCGAAAGCCGGACAGACGAACTCGGCGGGTCGCGTCGGCGTCGTAAGCGCGAGCGGCGGAGCAACGCGCTGGATCAACATCCCCGGCGATCCCCGCAACAACTACATCGCTCGCATGGACTGGGTGCCCGCCCGAGGCGGAAGCAAAGAGCTCGTGATTCAGCACATGAACCGGCTGCAGGACACTCTGCACGTCATGCTGGCCGACGCCCAAACGGGTCAGGTGCGGACGGTCATCACAGAGATCGATAGCGCGTGGATCCAGCAGTTCGACGAGCTGCGGTTCCTGAACGGCGGGAAGGACATCCTGTGGCAGTCGGAGCGGAGCGGATGGACCCAACTGTATCTCTTCCCGCGCGATGGCAGTGCCCCGCGTCCCCTGACCAGCGGGAACTTCGACGTGCTCGGCGTGCAGCGCGTGGACACCATCGGCAAATGGGTCTACTACGTGGCCTCACCCGACAATCCCACGCAGCGCTACCTCTACCGCGTGAACTACGGAAAGCGTGCCCCGGAGGAGCGCATCACGCCAACGAATGAGCCGGGCTTCCATTTCTACAACCTGTCCCCGAACGGCCGGTACGCCGTTCACGGGTACTCGCGGTTCGGCGTTCCGCCGACGACGTCGCTCGTGGGTCTCCCGGAGAATCACCTGATTCGCACGCTCGAGGACAACGCGTCGCTCAAGGCAAAAGTCGCGGGCCTGCGACTCGGCACGACCGAGTTCCGTCAGGTCGACATCGGTAGCGGCATCAAGCTCAATGCCTGGCTCATCAAGCCGCCGAATTTCGATTCCACGGCCCGCTATCCGGTGCTCTTCTATGTCTACGGCGGCCCCGGCTCGCAGACGGTCACCGACACTTGGGGCGGCCAGAACTATCTGTGGCATCAGATGCTGGCGCAGCGCGGCTACATCGTGGCCAGCGTCGACAATCGCGGCACGGGCGCGCGCGGGCGCGCCTGGCGCAAGCTGGTCTATAGGCGGCTGGGGGTCATCGAGACCCAGGATCAAGCGGCGGCCGCGCGGGCGATTGGCCGGCTGCGGTATGTGGACTCGACGCGCGTCGGCATCTGGGGCTGGAGCTACGGCGGGTTCATGTCGCTGAACGTGATCACGCAGGCGCCCGACGTGTACCGCATGGCGATTGCCGTCGCGCCCGTCACGCACTGGAAGTACTACGACACGATCTACACCGAGCGCTACAACGGCCTGCCGCAGGACAACGTGGCCGGGTACGACAAGGGGTCACCGCTCACATACGCGAAAAACCTCAAGGGCCGGCTCTTGATCGTGCATGGCTCGGGCGACGACAACGTGCACTTCCAGAACACCGAGGCGATGGTCAACGCCCTCGTGGCGGCGAACCGGCCGTTTTCG
>Ga0209588_1000377_pt1 | contig 11613 bp, 10 predicted proteins | sample Rivendell_Oct201_10_FD_188351 | JGI IMG/M metagenome (GOLD analysis project Ga0209588, IMG submission 188351) | Vadose zone soil microbial communities from the Eel River Critical Zone Observatory, Northern California, USA -... | ecosystem: Host-associated > Plants > Roots > Rhizosphere > Soil ...
GGTGAAGCCCATCGCGCGGCGTTCCTTCGGCAGCGCGTCCCCAATCGTTGCAAACATGGCGGGTGATCCCATGGCCTGCCATGCCATGACAAACGCAAGCCCAAGAAAAAGGTAGGGCCAGGCAGGACTCGAAAAATAGATGAAGTAGCCCGAGACAGCCGCCGCAAGAAAAATCAGAAAGGCTCGCCGCCGGCCCAAGTGATCCGCCAGCCAGCCACCCGGGTATTGGTAGATGGCGTCGAAAAAATCTTCCGCCGTGCCAAAAAGACCGACTATCGCAACGCTCGCTCCCAGTGATTCCAGATATTTCGGGAGAAACTTTTTCCAAAGCTCCTCGCCAAGCCCCACCAGAAACACTGCGCCGGAAACCGCCGCAACGTTGCGTTCAATTCCCAGAGAGTTTGATATGCGTTCCATCAGCGGAAAGCCCCGTTCGGCTTTCCGCGCTTTACCATCTCTTTGCAGTACGCGTAGAGCGCATCGTAAACAATCCACTCGGCCGCGTTGATTTCGTGGTCGTTCTGATAATTCAGATGGCGAAACCCTTCCGCGATGGCGTTCAGCCCCGCACCCTCTGGCTGCTGCCACAACGTGTTGTCGGTATCCGCGCCGTTCACGATTTTCCCGAGCAGCACGAGTGCCGCATCCCCAGTCAGATTGTATTTCTTCAGAATTGCCTCGAAGGAACATTCCTTGCCATGGTGGCCCAGCTCAACCGCGGGAACATCAAACGGCGTGGCCCCCAGTTTCTGCGCCTCGCTCATCACTTGCTCCGCCGGCACAAAATGAAATTCCGCTGCCGCGTCCACAAACTTTCGGATCAGCCATGGGCAAGCTACGCGATCGACTTTTACATGTTCACGCGTGATCCATTTCATTGTCGTCTCCTCCCATACTTAAGCTGGGTTGTCACTCTATCGCGCCATTCTTCCTCATAGGAGGCCTAAATCATGCATCCTTGGCTGCGGAAGAGTGAAGAGCGTTCGGATCGAGAAGCGCTCCCCTTGTGCACCGGGTATTTTTCGTTGCCTTGACTTGGCTCCTCGCGCGGCCTAACATTCGCCCCGCTGCATGGTTCTCCTTCCCGTGCATCACAGTTTCCGCTGCGGAGAATTTGTGAACGATTGGAAAATTGCCCAGAAGGACGTTTCAGATCTCTCTCCTTCGCCCGCCAGGTAACTTAGTCATGGCATGCAATCTCAAGAATCAACTTGCCCGCTGCGCATCACTTCTCGCCTCGGTAGTTGCGGCGATAACCTTGGCGTTGATTGCGCACGCGGCGACGACTCCGCCAGGACTCAGCACATCGGGCCAGGAGCAGCAGGACTGGCCGACCTACGGTGGCGCACCCGAAAACAATCATTATTCCAGGCTTGCGCAAATCAATCGGAGCAACGTCAAGCGCCTCGCCGTCGCATGGAGCTTTGACACGCAGGAGGAAGGGGGTCTTCAGACCAGCCCCATCATCGTCGAGGGCATACTCTACGGAATCACCCCAACACAAAAGGTTTTCGCCCTGGATGCCGCAACGGGCAAGCTCTTGTGGAAGTTCGACTCCGGAATACGTGGAACGCAACCGGATCGCGGGCTCGCTTACTGGGCTGATGGCAAAGACAAGCGCATTCTCGTTGGCGTGATGAACTTCGTCTACGCCCTGGATGCCGCCACCGGCAAACCGATTCCCTCCTTTGGAAACGGCGGCCGAATCGACCTCCGCGAAAACCTTGGCCGCGAACCGGCCTCCGCTCAATCCATTGACTTGACCAGTCCCGCCGTCGTTTACAAAGATCTGCTGATATTCGGCGGCCGCAATCCCGAGACTCTCCCCGCGCCTCCCGGCGACATTCGCGCCTACGACGTTCGAACCGGCAAGTTGCGCTGGTCGTTTCATACCATTCCCCACCCGGGCGAATTTGGTAATGACACTTGGCCGAAGGACGCGTGGAAGACCAGCGGCGCCGCGAACAATTGGGCTGGGATGACGCTCGATCCCCAGCGCGGAATTGTCTATGTTCCAACAGGCTCCGCCGCGTTTGATTTCTACGGCGCCGATCGCATCGGCGACGATCTTTTCGCGAATTGTTTAATTGCCTTGAATGCGCGGACGGGCGAGAGAATCTGGCATTTTCAGGGAGTCCGCCATGATCTTTGGGACCGCGACTTCCCTTCACCGCCCGCGCTCGTCACCGTGAAGCGTGACGGAAGAGAAATTGATGCCGTAGCGCAAACAACAAAACAAGGTTTCGTCTATCTCTTCGACCGCGCCAACGGAAAGTCCCTTTTCCCCGTCGAGTCCCGCAAATATCCACCGAGCACCGTACCCGGCGAAGTTCCTGCTTCCGAACAGCCGCTTCCGGCACGCCCCGCGCCTTTTGCGCGCCAGCTCCTCACCGAAGACCTGCTGACCATGCGCACGCCGGAAGCACATCAGTGGGCGCTGGAAAAATTCAAGAAATTCCGCAGTGAAGGGCAGTTCGTTCCTTTCAGCCTCGGAAAAGATACGGTAGTTTTTCCCGGCTTCGACGGTGGCGCGGAATGGGGCGGCCCCGCCGTGGATGCAGAGACCGGAATCATCTACATCAATTCGAATGACGTCGCATGGACCGGCGCGCTCGCCCCGAACACCGGCGAAAATAGCCAGCGCGCCATCTATATGAGCCAGTGCAGCGTCTGCCACGGAGAAAAAATGACGGGATCGCCTCCCGCGATGCCTTCCCTGATAGGAGTGGGCGACCGCCTGACTCCCGCGCAGATTGCGGCGACCATCAAGAACGGAAAAGGACGAATGCCGGGCTTTCCAAATCTCACCGGGGATCAAAGCTCCGCGCTGGTCAGCTTTTTGGTGAGTGGCGAAAGCAAAGAGCTCGCAAGCTCCGCACCGCCTCTCACGCCCATGCCCTATCGCTTCACCGGCTACTACAAGTTTCTCGACCCGGAAGGCTATCCCGCTGTAGCTCCGCCGTGGGGCACTCTGAACGCCATCAATCTGAACACCGGCGAATATGTCTGGAAAATTCCGCTAGGTGAATATCCGGAACTCGCTTCGAAGGGGCAAAAAAACACCGGAACGGAAAATTACGGCGGCCCGATCGTTACCGCGGGCGGACTTCTGTTCATCGGAGCAACCAACTTCGACAAGAAATTCCGCGCCTTCGATAAATCCACCGGTGAGTTGCTTTGGGAAGCAGCTCTCCCCTTCTCCGGCAACGCCACTCCCGCCACCTACGAAGTGAACGGCCGCCAATTCGTCGTCATCGCCGCGGGCGGAGGCAAGGACCCCAAGTCTCCATCTGGCGGCGTCTATGTCGCCTTTGCCCTGCCTCAGGAATCACCGAGCACAACTTCCGCCACAGGCCTGAAGCATTAGATCCAGAAATCAGATTCATCACGGCCACTCGCGCCGGATTTTACGGATTCCTCTCCACGGCTAGCAAGCCGATTGCGCTTCCAGAGCTTTCGAATGCCCGGCCAGGGGCCTACTTGTTTTCCAGCAGCGCGCTGAGCAGGTTGGCGAGCTGTGACTCCTGCCGCGAAACTGACTCCTGATGTGCCGCGGCGCCGTCCCTTTCGGTCAGCCGCGCGAGGTGTGCCGCCAAATTGCGCACAGCCAAATCGTTTGGCACATACGTGCGATCCGCGGGTGTGATGGCCTCCCAGCCCAATTCTGTGCGGCGCAGCTCCCAGCGAACTTTTTCGCGCCGCCGTTTATAGTCCGCTGCTCCACCCGCGATGGTCGCGCGAGAATCAATCTGCAGGCGCGCCCATCCGTGGTCCCGTTTGATTTCCAAGCGCTCCACCTGGAGTCGCTCAAAGATGACTACCGGCAGCGCCAGCTTTGAGAGGTCATCCTCGCGCAAGACATTTCCCGAGACGTTGCTCAATTCGGAGATGCCTTGGGCAACTTCGTCTTTCGTCGGTTGCTTGTTTGCTTTCGCGATGATGATGCTCTGCGGAACATCAAAGGTAGTGGTTGTAACGGCCGGGGCAGGCAGAGCCGGCGCGCGATACACGACGCTTGTCCGTTCCGAAGCCGTCTTCGGCGGCCGATTGCCTGCGGAAGCCGCTACAGGGGATCGCTCTTCGATTACCGGCGCAGTGTCGTGCGGCTTGGCAGGATTCGAAGATCGTGTGGATGCCGGGGCTTTCGCTGCGGTCAGAATCTCCGCGTTTTCAACTTTGTACCGATAGAAGCGTGGTCTTCCTCGCGACTTCCAATAGGCTCCCTCATAATTCTGTGCCTCCAACCCCGTACTCACCAAGCTGTAAAAACTGTGCTCCCTCGGATCCAGGACAATGCCGACATGGCCGGGCCAGGCAATCAAATCTCCCGCCTGCGCCTTTCGCACGCGCACAAAATTCTCGTTCCCCGCGTAGAGATCGAACGAACTCGCATACGGGTACTCAAAACCAGCATCGAGATACGTCTGATGAACAAGGTGAGAACAGTCCCGCGCCCCGCGCGCCGGCTGGTCCTGATCCCGCGTGGCATCCACGATCGCCCGCCCTTCCTCGGCGCTCAACAATCGGGAATTCGACCGCGATCCCTGCGACGCAGATGGAACCTGAGCCTTTGCCGGCAAGCCCGCGAACATACAACCGCCTGCCAGGCACGCCGCGAGCGCAAAATCGCGTGCCACTCTCCAGTTGAACTTCGTCTTCGTCTTCGCCTTGCCCATGGCCGATTCATCCTTGGCGGTTGCCGGGAGATAGTTTCCCCTTCTCTTAGGATCCATTTAGGACTGGGCGTAGCAATGGAACTTGCTCTGTGCGTCATCGGCCAAATGGCCAGTCGCAGCAAGCGGTGAAAAGCCGGTGGCTTTTTCTGGCTGGATTCCAGAGGAGGGCTGGGGGCTCCGAACTTCTTCTTACTTCACTAATAATTGGACCGTTGAAGCGTGGCTGAGGTTGCCCGAGCTTCCCGTGACCGTAACGGTATAGGGCCCTGCCGGCGTACCCTGCGCTGGCGGTGGGCCCGTGCTTGTACCCCCGCTGCAGGACGTGCATAGCGCGGCGAGAACCAGCACCACGGTCGCACTGAGCCACACGCGCCGGGGTGAGTCCCGCCCCAAATTCCAAAGCTTCACGGCTGCCAGAAACCAGACAAAGCACGCCGCCAGCGCCCACCATAGGTGCATCGGCGGCCCATATCGCGGCAGGAACGGCGGTGGTGAAAACGCACGCGCCGTCGTCGTCAACGTCACCGTCACACTCGCGGCATTCGTGCTGCTAAGCGTCACCGTGGCGGGCGAAACCGTGCACATGGCCGCCGGCGGCGCTCCCGTGCAACTCCAAGTCACTGTCCCACTGAATTTATTCGCCGGTGCGGCAGCAACGGTGAAATTCGCAGAGCTTCCCGCGACGATGGTCGCGCTCGATGGCCCCGCCGAAACGATGAAATCCGGCGACGCGTTTCCCGCCGGCAAACCACCCAGTGCCATAAGCAGGTCCAGCCTCCCATTGCCCATATCGGCGCCCACAAATTGCGCGTGCGCCACAGCGGAGGCGGCCAGAGACTCATTGATGTCGGTTCGCAAGTTCCGCAGCAAGGCACCCGCACCCGAAACAAACGGCGCGCTAAACGATGTCCCCCATCCCGCCGAATACGTGCTGAACGGATACGTGGTCACAATCGCTTCGCCAGGAGCCGCCACCCATACGATGGAGTTTCCATAATTCGAAAACGTCGACCGCGCATCCAGGTTGCTCGTGGAGGCCACGCCCATCACGTCGCTTTGCAATGCCGCGGGATAAACCAGGAATGGCGGGCCCTGACCGTCGTTCCCCGCCGACGCCGCGCAAACGACGTTAAGTTGGTTAGCGTAGTCGAGGGCGCTCTTCAGCTCCGTCGAGGCCGTCTTGAAGTCGAAACTCATGTTGATTATGTTGGCGTTGTTCTGCACGGCGTAATAAATCGCCCGCAAAATGTCGGAGAGGAAGCCTGTGCCATCCGCGTGAAACGCCTTCAGCGGCAGGAGCTGCGCCTTCGGTGCCACCAGGTGGATCACACCCATCACCATGGTGCCGTGCCCAAACGCCGCGTATTGCACCTTCCCATCGAGCACCGCCGCCGTCGATTGGTCCAGCACCGCTGCCGTCGATTGATTCACTTTTGCCGGCGACGGGCAATTCGTGGAACCGCAGGCGGGCGGCGGATATACAAGAAAATCCGTTGGAGACAAGTCGTTCAGTTCGGAAGCCCCTGCCTGGTTCCGTGTGAAGTCGTAACCCGCCAGCAAAACACTTTTCAGCGCCGGATGATTTGGATCCACTCCGGTGTCAATGTCCGCGACGATTCCGCTGCCGCTCACTCCAAATTGAGCCTGGGCTTGCGGTACATGAACGATTCCGGCCGCAGGCTGATTGGCGTAGCCATTCCATACCGTTGTGCCGAAGTAATTTACCGGCGCATTGTCGGTCAGTCCGGGAGGTGCGGTCGTCACTGTGTTCAGCCCGCCGACCAGGCTGAGCACCTGGTCCACCTCCGCATCCACGATTCCCGGGTTGGCGCGCAGGACAGGCAACAAGGCAGCCGGGTCGAGCGGCGTGGTCAGAAGGAATACTTGGCCCAACGTCCCGTCCAGAGATGTGGTAACCACAGTGCAGTTTTGCAGCAGGCAAATTTGCTGAAGCCCCTGGAGATTAAGAGTCGACCGCACGATGATCCGGTTGTCGGCCATCGCGGGCGTGGCCCACAGCACAGCCGTCAACGCACCAACCAGCCACATACTTCGCTTCATGGCTTGGAGCTCCTTTCCAACCCGCACTTGCAGAACTGGGCCGTGATTTCCCTCACCTAGCCTGTCGTCCTCGAGGTCCTACCATAGGCCTCCAAAGGGAAGCCTTCCTTATAATCTCGACATCCGTCAGCATCTCAAGTCCCGCCCTTCAGACGCTAAAGCGTGCGGACTCAATATCTTCCGGAAAGACCGACCCCAGCCCTGCCTCGGAGGGAGGCACGCCCAGCAAATAGCCAGCCCGGTCTTTCCTACAAATATAGGGTAAAAACGGCGGGGGAAAATATAGGGTAACGCCCGGATCGTTCAGTACGGTAAATACCCTATTTCGAGTCTCCTAGCCTTCGCGAATGCACGAATCTGCATGGCCTCCCGGGAAAGGGTACCTCTTGAATAGAGAAGGCTCGTTGACGCCCCGCTTTAATTAACGTATATACGTTAATGTGTTCTCTTGGGACGCCCGCAAAGCCATTGGCAACCTAAGAAAGCACGGCGTTGCCTTCGAGGAAGCGGCCACCATCTTCCGCGACCCCGAGGGACCGGACTGGACTGGGATGATCTTGAGCACTCCCTTACAGAACGGCGGTCGGCCCGGATAGGCTTCTCCGTTGCAGGGCGAATCCTTTTTGTGGTTTATACGATTCGAAGGCTAAAAAATGAAAAAGAAACGATCCGCATCATCAGCGCGCGGCAGGCAACGCGCAAAGAGCGTCAAGCATATGCCGGATAGTCGGCTGGACCTTTCCGATATTCCGGAAGCCACTGACGAACAGCTCCGCCGCGCGCGCCGCGTGGGCCGGCCCGTCACTGGCAACGCCAAACAGTTGATTGCCATCCGCATTGCCCCGCGGCTTCTCGCTCAGCTTCGCCGCTTGGCTGCCAAACAGTCAAAGCCCTACCAAACGCTCATCCACGAACTTCTGGAACGCGCCGCAGGAAAGAAAGTGGCCTGAGATCCGTCTTCTAGAAATTACTGGAGGAGGAACAGTTTGAATTCTGACGAACGGTTAGCCCGCGTTCTCACACTTTCCTTTTTTGGCTACGCGTTGCCGATGGCTCGTTTGAGCACTTCGCGCGAAATATTCGCTCCGCTCACCACCAGCACTACGTGATCGCCGCAGCCGGTGCTGGATTGCAAAAGCGCCGCCGCGCTCGCCGCTCCCGCCGGCTCTGCCAACACGTGTTCTTCCAGAAGTAACGTCGCGATCGCCCGCAACATCTGCTCTTCGCTCACCAGAACCACGTCGTCGACCAGGCTCTTCACGTCGCGCACGTTCGCCGCTTCCGGCGTTCGCGTTGCCAACCCATCGGCAATCGTGTCGCACGTCTCGGTGCCCACCGCTTTGCCTGCCTTCCACGACAGGTAATACGCCGGAGCGCGCTCCGCTTGCACGCCGATGATCTTCACTTGCGGCGCGATCTGCTTCGCCGCTGCCGCGATCCCGCGAATCAGCGCCGTATCCCCCATCGGCACAAAGACCGCGCTGGTCTCGGGAAGCTGCTCCAGGATTTCACAGCCAATCGTCGCCGGACCGGCAGGCAAATCCGCGTCGGTCGCGTCGTTCAGAAAATGCACGCCCGGCTGCTTGGCGTACTCCGCGGCCAGCGCGAACGCCGACGCCAAGTCGCCGTCTCCGCTCTCCACAATCGCCGCGCCGAGCCCCGCAATGCGGCCACGCTTCACCGGATTGCAATTCGCCGGCAAAAAAATCTTTGCCTTGATTCCAAAGTGTTTCGCCGCGTAGGCCACCGCCGCTCCGTGATTCCCGGTGCTGCAAGCCACTACTTCCTCTATCGGCCCCCGATTCATTGTCTGCGCCAGCGCCCAAAACGCGCCCCGCACCTTGAACGATCCCGTCGGCAGCTCAGCTTCCAGCTTCAAATAAACATTTCTGCCCGTAGTTTGTTTGAGGAACGGCGCGGGAATCAGCCGCGTCGGCGCGAAATACCTCGCCAGAAATTTCCGCGCCTCACGAATCGTGGAAATACTTGGAACAATTTGCAAACCAGCCTCACTTGCCGAAGAGTTCATCGATCTACCGCCATTTCAACTCCCAACCATCTCCAGTGCGGCGCCTGAATCGGTAGTCAGTTCTTCTGCGGCTCTCTCAGGAAGATGCAGAACCATGCGCGCGAGGGCCAGACTGTCGTTCGCCACTTCAAACCGGTCCGAACAATCCGTCTTCACATACGGAAGACGATGCACAAACCGTTCTCGCCCGCAGACATTCACTTCAACGCGTGCGCCCCGCGCATCGGTGCATTCCAATTTCCAGCTGAGTTGCCGTGCATCGCGCACGCTCTCGCTGAATTTGCGGAACGTGTACTTCTCATCTTCGTGCCAGAGCACGGCCTTGCGAAATACCAAGCCAAGCGGCATCTCATAGGCCAGCGCCTCAAAGGTGGAACCTCGGCCCCGCGCGCTCGGAAAATGGATATGCGTCCAGGTCCAGAAATGACGGTGCCGGTATCCGCAGTTGTGCCCTTGCATCCCATAGCCTAGAGGCTGCCCGCGAAAGGAGCGATCATTTAGTGCGATCTCGCCTGAGAAAACGGCATCAGAATGAGGCGTGCGCGAAAAACCGATCCAACCCTTGCTGCTGAGTTCCGCGCGAAAAGACGATCGGTATCGCAAATCCCAAGAGATTCGCTGCCCGGCAACCTCGATGCGCCCGCAGCATTCGTTCTCACCAATCCGGTTCGCGCCAATCCCCAGGAAAAAGGGACTCGCACCACGCTTGCTAAAGCTTGCATTTCCTAGTCGCGTCTTGTTCGAACCCTTCGCCTTCGAGCCCGCGCCGATCAAATCTTCGCCCTTCGAACGAAGACTCTCAAGTGGGAATCCCTGGATCCAAGTCTCCGGCTTTCCCTCTCTCGGAAACCACGTTGCCCAGACTTGCACGGGCTGCCCCTGCGGATCGCTCGAGCACCCGCCCCGCCCCGGATTCATCAGCAAATACCGGAACCACCACGCCCCGCTCCCATCGCCCAGTCCCAGCCGCAAGAACCAAACCTCATACCGCCGCCGCATCGACAGCGCGGTGAACACCTCGTTCAGCGTCTTCATACGCCAGGAAGAATACCACCGGTGCGGGCAGCGCAAACGTGAGACTTCTTGCGCCGCTTCGTCGCCAACTCTCCATTAGTACCTCTGCGTTATGTTTACGCTTCCCTTTCGCAGCACCTTTAAGGGTGCTATCATGCCAGTGTGAGGTGAGTATGTTCGACATTAAGAAAGACATTCAAGCGATGACCACATTCCGGCGCAATCCGGGAGAATTCATGAAGCGCCTCAAGAAAACCAAGAGGCCGCTCATTCTTACCGTTAACGGCAAAGCGGAAGCGGTCGTGCAGGATGCGGAAGCCTATCAGCGTCTGCTCGACATCGCGGCACAAGCCGATGCCGTCGAGGGAATCCGGCAAGGACTTGAGGACGTAAGAAAGGGACGCGTGCGTCCCGCGCGTGAAGCTCTGGAAATGTTCCGCCGCGTCCATGAAATACCTCGTTAGGCTGACCGGTCGCGCCTTGCGGGATATGGAGGCGACCTACGACTACATCGAAGCGGATGCTTCCGAGCACGCGTTCTCGTGGTTCAATCGTCTCGCCAAAACAATTTATAGTTTGGAGCGATTTCCCGGTCGCGGCCTGGTCATCCCGGAAAACAAGAAGCTTCGTCACCTCCTTTTTGGAAAGAAACCCCACATCTACAGGATTATTTACGCCGTGGATAAGCGCCGTCATGTTGTAAACGTGCTGCACATTCGGCACGGCCTCAGGCGCGCACTTTCTGCAAAGTAAGAACGCGTCTCTAATGTTCTGCGCCCCCCGCGCCACTGAAGGATCACTCCGCAAATCCATTTCAACGCGCATCTGAACTAAACAATTCAGTGGCTCGCAACCGCTGCTACTTCTTTTTTTCTCGACTCCTGCCAAAGCTGAATGTACGGCTCCAGGTCCTTCATCATTTTCTGGAATTGTGGGATGTCTAGCGATTGCGCGCCGTCGCTGATGGCTTTCTCCGGGGCGGGGTGCACTTCCACGATTAATCCATCGGCGCCGATCGCCACGCCCGCGCGCGAAAGCGCCGGCACCAGGCTGCGCTTCCCCGTCGCGTGGCTGGGATCCAGGATCACTGGCAGATGCGTCAATTCATTCAGCGCGGGAATTGCCGCGATGTCGCAAGTATTTCGCGTCACCGTTTCGAACGTGCGAATTCCCCGCTCGCACAGAATCACATCGGGATTTCCGTGCGCCACGATATATTCGGCCGACATCAGCAGCTCTTTCACCGTGCTGCTCAACCCGCGCTTCAGCAGCACCGGCCGGCCGCATTTTCCAAGCTCCTTCAGCAGCATGAAGTTCTGCATGTTTCGCGCGCCCACTTGCATGACGTCCGCATATTTCGCGATCAGCTCTACGTCGCGGTCGCTCATTACTTCTGTGATGATTGCCAGCCCCGTCGCCTGCTTCGCCTTTTGCAGCAGCTTCAAGCCTTCTTCTTCCATGCCTTGAAAATCGTACGGCGAAGTTCGCGGCTTGAACGCGCCGCCGCGCAGCATTTTCGCGCCTGCTTTCGCCACGCCCTCCGCCGCCTGCATGATCTGTTTTTCCGATTCCACCGAGCACGGCCCGGCCATCACCACGAATTCCCCGCCGCCGATTTCTGTTCCATTCACTTTTATCTTTGTTTTCCCCGGGCGGAATTCCTTGCTCACGAATTTGTACGGCGCGGAAATCCGCATCACATTTTCCACCTGCGGCATGGCTTCGATCGATTCCAAGCACGCCGTCACATCCCCCACGCCAACGACGCCGATCACCACGCGCTCCTCACCTTCTATGGAGTGCACTTTGTATCCGAAGTGCTCCACCTGTTTG
>Ga0209588_1000379_pt1 | contig 11568 bp, 7 predicted proteins | sample Rivendell_Oct201_10_FD_188351 | JGI IMG/M metagenome (GOLD analysis project Ga0209588, IMG submission 188351) | Vadose zone soil microbial communities from the Eel River Critical Zone Observatory, Northern California, USA -... | ecosystem: Host-associated > Plants > Roots > Rhizosphere > Soil ...
GGACTTGGTTGTGAAAATGCTGAATTCCGGCGCTCCCGGCGTGATGCTGGATCTCGAAGATTCGAACGCCAATGCCTGGGAGAACAATTCGCGCGGGATCAAGAACATTCTCGAAGCGCTCGCGGGGCGGCTCACGTATTTCGACCGCAAGCGCAATAAAACTGTCGGCATCAATCCCAGCGCCACGGTCATTTTCACGCGACCGAGAGGCTTGCACATCCACCAAGCAGGCGTTCTATCCGGCGAGCTAATTCCAGCGTCACTTTTCGACGTCGCGATGGTGGCCTATCACGTGGATTTCAGCGCGCTGAAACATCCTCTGTGCATCTACATCCCGAAATCCGAATCGGCTGACGAAGCTCTTTGGTGGCGCGACCTTTTCCAAATGATTGCGCGCCTCAAAGGGCTGCCCGCAAACGCGATCCAGTGCATGGCGCTGGTCGAATCGCATCCCCTTGCGTATCAGATGGAAGAGTTTGCCTGGAATCTTCGCGACCACATCCTCGGGCTAAATCTCGGCCGCTGGGATTACATGGCCAGCCTGATCCATTTCAATCTCGAAAATCCCGAGTGGGTGCTGCCCGACCGCAACACCATTCCGCACAACGTGGCCTTCTTCCAGAATTTGCGCAATCTATTGCCGGAAATCTGCCACAAGCACGGAATGCTGGCCATCGGGGGAATGACTGCGCTCTATCCCAGCCGTGAAGACGCCGAGCTAAACGCGCGCGCGTTGAAAGCGCTCGCAGAAGACAAGAAGAATGAAGCCAACTCGCTGATGGATGGCGCCTGGACGGGTCACCCGGATCAAAACGAAATCGCCGTGTCGCAATTCCCGGTACCCAACCAGCTCCAAGCACGTCCTGTGGACTCCAACAAGCATCCGGAGCTGCGTCCACTTCCGGCGGGGGCCGGCAAACACACGCTTGCAGGCACGCGTGCGGCGATTCGAACGGTCATTCGCTACCGCAATGGAGTGCTCAACGGGAAAGGCGCGAGCCTGCTCGATGGCTACATGGAAGATCTGGCCACCGACCGCATTTACCGGCTGATGATTGCGCAGCGCGTGCGGCATTCGAACAGCATCGAGATCCTTGACGACGCGGGGCTGCCGATTCGGCACACCCCGGAATTGATTCAAGAATTGTTCGACGAAGAGCTGGACCGGTTGTTGCATGAATCCGCGAACGGCAGCAACGGAGCAGCGGCAGCCATGCTTCGCGAGGCTCGCAGGATTAGCGAGGAAATGATTCGCAAGTCCGAGTTTGATCCTGCATAAGAAAGTTTTGTCGCACTTTTCCTGGCGAACTGAGGAGATTTGGAAAGCAAGGAGCATTCAATGTCATCCAACGGAAGCAACGGCGCCAACGGCAACGGCCACAGCAATGGGAATGGCCGTAAGCATCAGCCTCATACGCACTGGAGCACCGATCCTCGGTGGTCCGGTATCACGCGGCCATACTCCTATTCCGATGTGTTGCGGCTGCGCGGCTCGATCCAGATCGAATACACGCTGGCGCTCTTGGGTGCGGAGCGGCTCTGGAACCTGATGCACGCGGACGCTTATGTTGCCGCGCTGGGCGCCATCACGGGGAATCAAGCCATCGAGATGGTGCAGGCCGGACTGAAAGCGATTTACGGGAGCGGCTGGCAAGTGGCGGCGGATGGAAACACGGCGGGCGATGTGTATCCCGACCAGAGTCTTTACCCCTGCGATTCCGCGCCGAATCTCGTGAAGCGGCTCAATCGCGCGCTGCTTCGCGCCGATCAGATTGAATCGGCGGAAGGAAAGAAATCCGGCACGTATTGGCTGGCGCCGATCGTCGCGGATGCCGAGGCAGGATTCGGCGGTTCACTGAACGCCTACGAACTGATGAAAGCCATGATCGAAGCGGGCGCAGCAGGCGTGCACTTCGAAGATCAACTTTCCTCCGCGAAGAAGTGCGGCCACCTGGGCGGAAAAGTGGTCGTGCCGATTCGCGAGTTTATTGAGAAGCTCGTCGCTGCGCGGCTCGCTGCGGACGTCTGTGGAGTACCAACGATCCTGATTGCGCGCACGGACGCGGATTCCGCGGGCCTCCTGCTTTCCGACGCGGACCCGCGCGACCGCGAATTCATCCATGGGGAGCGCACTCCCGAAGGCTTCTACCACTTCCGCGGCGGCATTGATGCGGCAATTGCGCGCGGCCTCGCCTACGCGCCCTATGCGGACATGATCTGGTGCGAAACCTCTCATCCCGACCTCGAGGAAGCGAAGAAATTTGCCGAGGCTATTCACGCGAAATTCCCCGGGAAACTTTTGGCCTACAACTGTTCGCCATCGTTCAATTGGAAGAAAAAGCTCGATGACGTCACCATCGCCGACTTCCAGCAGGAACTCGGGAAGATGGGGTACAAATTCCAGTTCGTCACGCTGGCGGGGTTCCACGCGCTGAACATGTCAATGTTCCACCTGGCGCGGGGCTACGCGCAGGCAGGGATGACAGCGTATTCAAAACTGCAGCAGGAAGAATTCGCGGCGCAGGAACTTGGCTACCGCGCCGTCACGCACCAGCGCTTCGTCGGCACGGGCTACTTCGACGAAATTGCTCAGGTGGTGTCGAGCGGCAATTCCTCCACGACCGCACTGGCGGGCTCGACTGAGACTGCGCAGTTCCATGTCCCTGTGGCAAATGAATCGCCGAAGACGCTCACGTCATAGGGGCACGCCAAGGAAGTGCTTCGTCATGACTGGGCCGTTTTAGGCGCGAAAACAGCGGCCCGCCTCAGAAGGCGGCCCCTACTGCTCAAGCACGTGAGTTTGGGGGCAGGGGCGGAAATCGAAGGTGATGACCAACGTGGCGTTGCCGACGTTTCTTTGCATTCGCAAGTTCTTATCTGGGGATGCATCCGCAGGCAAATGAGGCCCATTGTTTTTGAAAAAGCCTTGCCACAATATCGAATTGAAGACGTCTCCGGTTTCTTGCGGGACGCGTAAGTATTTCTGGGCCGCCGGCCCCAAACCCAAGACCTCTATCTTTGAGATGCGGTAAGGCTTAGATTCATCCACCTTGATAAGCAGGTCGATTCGTGAACCCGATTCGTCGATAGTCGTGTCAGGTTCAGACGTGGCGTCAATGTACCCCTTAGAGCCGTACAGTCTCCCGATTGCTTCAAGCCCATCGCGGATCTTTGAGACATCGAACAGATCGCCTTCGTGCAGGTGGATTTGCTGTCTGAGTGAGGCGTCAGTAATTACTAACGGGCCCTCTGTGGCGCTCGCGAACCGCAGATTCCCAAGCCTGTATTGCGGTCCGCGATCTATCGTGACTCTGAGGGCATAGTGCTTCTCCTTGGCCTCCGCGCGGACAAGATAGGGTGTTCCCTCCACGTTAGTTCTGAAATAGCCCCGTGAACGGATCGCTTCCCTCAGCGGATTAAGAGCCTGACTGACCCAGCTCGAATCGGGCTCTTCCGGGGTGATCCAAAACTCTGAGTGCTCGATGTCTTCAACGAGCCGAGCTCGAAGCGCGTCGGAGAGTGGAGTTTCGCCCTCGAATTCAACGCTGATTATTGTGATTTTCGTTTTCTGAACAGGGGCACGTGATGGGGGAGCGATTTCGGAGCAACTTTGGGATTGGGCATACGCCAGACGAGACGAACACAGGGTTCCAAGCAGAATCACAATGCCGAGCCGGAGAAATATTCGGCAAGTCATGGATTGGAAACTATAATGCCAAACTTTAATTCATGCCAATTAGTGAGCGTAATTGGTGACGGGCCGACAATGCTTGCGAGGGCACAGCAGTGCTGCGTCCCTACAAAGGTATTCGCCTGGTTGTGTGCGCCGCGTTGGGGTTAGGAAGAAACCAAGGGCCAGGATTGGCCGTCGGGATAGGACCGGCGCTGCTTCAACGAAGGTGCGTAGCTCACGGTCTTCGCGTTTTTCATTACGGCTTGGAAGGCGGACTGGAATGCTTCCATTTCATCCTGGGTGCCGACAGTGATGCGGGTGTAGGTGGGCCAGACGGGCCAGATGCGTCCGATGAACACATTGCGGGCGGCCATGGCGTCGATTACTTCTTTTGCGGGGCGCTTGGTATCGAGCATGAAACAGTTGGATTCGGAGGGAACGTAGGAATAACCCTGGCGGTCGAGCCATTCAAATGTCTTTTGGCGGATGGCGGCATTCACTTGTTTGCGTTCCGAAACAAGATGCTCGTGCTTCAGGCTCGCGGTTGCAGCAGCGACGGCGGTTATGGGCATCGCACCCCAGCCACCGTAGGTTTCGAGCTTTGCCAATAGATCGGGACGCGCAATGGCCATGCCGCAGCGCAGGCCTGCCATCCCGTAAATTTTCGAAAAAGTGCGCAGCACAATCACGTCCCGGTCTGCCTTGACCAAGTCGAGTGCGGAAATGCCATCGGAAAAGTGAATGTAGGCCTCGTCCACCAGGATGATCGAGCCTTTTGGTTTTTCTGCCACGAGGCGCTCGATGTCCGCATGCGAGGTCATGGTTCCGGTCGGATTGTTTGGCGTGCAGACGTAGAACAGACCGGCGTCCGGCCCCGCCGCGAGCATGGCTTTGACGTCGTGCGAGTAGGTTTTCGTGAGCGGCGTTTTGGCGATGCGGGCGCCGGAAAATTGCGCTGCGCGCATTCCGGCTTCGTAGCCGGGATCCGCGGTGACGTAACTCTTTGCCGGCGAGGTGAACGCCAGCACGGAAAAGTGAAGCGGCTCGCTCGAACCGGGAAAAACCCGCACGTATTCCCGTTTCAGGCCCTGCGGTTCGGTAAACTTCTTCTCGAGATCTTCGGTCAGCCAGGAGGAATAGCGGCCCCCTTGCGGAGTAATGTCGGCGATGGCCTTCCTCGCGGCATCGCAGGGGCCGAGCGGATTTTCGTTTGCATCGATGACGACAGCTCCGGGAGGAATGGGCTTGCGCTCCGCGGCAGCGAGAGACGGCTCGGTGGCGATGCGCAAGGCCATCGCCGCGGCGGCCGCGGCCGATAACTGGAGAAAGGATCTGCGCGAACCATTTGCGGGCACTTCGAACTCGCTCATGCGAACCTCCCCCAAACCGTGAGAATGGCTTCACTATAGCAAGAATTTGACGGCGCAGAGCGGATAGAATTATTCGCGCGTTGGATTCATATTTCTGATTGCGCACAGACCGATTGCAGGGAGGGGCACCATGCCAGAAGCGGCCCGGAAAAAATCCGAGACACTATCCATCACCCAAAGGATCGATATGCTGGATTGGAAGGTGGCGGCGGAATCGCTCTCGGAGCGCGGTTACGCAGTGACATCTCCGATTCTATCGGCGGCCGAGTGTGCTGCACTCGTGGCGCTTTACGGCGATGAAAGCCGCTTTCGGAGCCAGGTGGTTATGGAGCGGTATCGATTTGGAATCGGCGATTACAAATATTTCGCGAATCCCCTTCCGGAAATAGTCGCTGAACTCCGGGCCAGTGCGTATCCGCATCTCGCGGAGGTCGCGAACCAATGGGCGGAAGCCCTCGGTGAAGACACGCTTCGATATCCACGCGACCATGCAGCGTTCCTGAAGCTCTGCCACAAAGCCGGGCAGACGAAGCCCACGCCGCTGATGCTCCACTACGAGGTTGGCGGATACAACTGTTTACATCAGGATCTCTACGGCGAGATCAGCTTTCCGCTGCAGATGGTTTTCCTGCTGTTGCAACAGGGGCGCGATTGGGAGGGCGGAGAATTTATCCTGGTCGAGCAGCAGCCGCGAGCGCAGTCCAGGCCGCAAGTGGTTCTTGCCGATTGCGGACAGGCGATTCTCTTTACGACCCGCTACCGGCCGGTGAAAGGCTCGCGCGGCTACTACCGCGTCAATTTGCGTCACGGTGTCAGCCGGGTGCACCGCGGCACGCGCTACACCCTGGGGATCATCTTCCACGACGCAAAATAGGGGGGCAAGCGGTTGACGGAACTGCGCCGGCGGCTGTCCGAATCCGCACTCTCTATCCCATTAGCGGGCACAAGTCTCCAGCACCATGCGTTTTCGCGGCTGCTAAGTCTTTTGCGTTCAGCGGCGCAATCGGGGAAAGATGGCCGACGACTTGCCCATGGAGTCTGATTGCATTCGGAGGTCTGCTGATGGGCACGCTGACACAAAACCTGCGCTACGCCATCCGAGCGTTCTCGAACAGCCCTGGTTTTGCCGTGGTTGTCGTGCTGACGCTGGCGCTGGGAATCGGCGCGAATACAGCGATTTTCTCGGTGGTGTACTCGGCGCTGTTGCGGCCGTTGCCGTATCGCGAACCCGGCAAGCTCTTCCACCTGGGCGAGTCGCGCATGCAAGCGGACTACGCCACGAGCGGCGCTCAAGTATCCTATCCGGACTATTTGGATTGGAAGCACGCGGCCAAGAGCATTCAATCGTTCGCGGCCTACAGCGGCGACGCGTTCACGATAGCAGCCACGGGGGAACCGAAAAACACTTTCGCCGCGCAGGTGACACCCAGTTTCTTCTCGACTCTCGGCGTTAAACCCGCCCTCGGACGCGACTTCCTCGAGGACGAAATGCGGTCCGATGGCCCGCATGTTACCATTCTCACCGATGGCTTCTGGCGCACCGAATTTGGCGCCGATCCGAACGTCATTGGACGCATCATCCGTATCGACAGCAAGCCGGCCACCATCGTGGGCGTACTTCCTCGCGACTTTGAGTTTGCGCCCGCCAACTCCGCGCCGGTTTGGGTGCCCATCCATCAGACGGGTGATCCGATAACGCGCCGCAGCCTCCACTGGCTCAGTGTTTTCGGACGGCTCGCGCCGGGCGTCACTCCCGACCAGGCTCGCGCGGAATTGCAGAGCATCAATACCCGGCTCTCACACGAATATCGGAAAGAAAACAGCTCGGTCTATTTTGTGATGGAGAGCCTCAATGAACAGGTCGTGGGCAAGGTTCGGCCCATTCTGCTGATTCTGTTGGGAGCGGTGGGATTCGTCCTGCTGATCACGTGCGCGAACGTCGCCAACCTGCTGATGACGCGCGCGATCGGACGGCGCAAGGAATTTGCCGTGCGATCGGCGCTGGGCGCGAACCGAGGAAGCTTGCTCACGCAATTGCTGACCGAAAGCTTGCTGCTGTCGTTCGCCGGCGCGTGCGTTGGACTGGTCGGCGCTCAATGGGGCGTCGATTTGCTGATCGCAGCCATTCCGGAAACTCTGTTGCAGGGCACACCTTACCTGCGCAACGCAGGGATCAACCTTCCCGTGCTGCTCTTTCTTTGCGGTGTCACCGTGTTGACCGGAATTCTTTTTGGGTTGGCGCCTGGGCTGCACGCTTCGCGGACGACTTTGAACGATGTGTTGAAAGATGAATCGCGAAGCGGAACAAGCGGAGGCCAGGCACGTCTGCGCAATGCACTGGTCATTGCCGAAATATCGATTTCTCTGGTGCTACTAGTCAGCGCCGGCCTCCTGCTTCGGAGCCTCCATGCGCTGCTTCGGCAAGATCCGGGTTTCAATCTTCACAACGTGCTGGCCTTCTCGGTCAATTTGCCGGATTCTGCTTATCCGAGCGACAAGACTCCTCCCTACTACAGCGCGGCCGCGGTCCGCTTCGATCACGAATTCACGCAGCGCCTCCGTTCTTTGCCGGGTGTGATTGATGTGGGGCAGACCTCAGGCATTCCCGCAAGCGGCGGGAGCGGCACGATTCGATTTGTGGTCGAGGGCCGCACCACAGCCCTGGGGCAGGAGGACGAATGCCAAATCATTACGGTAAGCACGGGCTATTTTTCCTCTTTGAAAATTCCACTTGTCGAGGGCCGTTTCTTCAACGCCACCGATAAGCAGGGATACTCCAGGCACCGTGGTCGTGAGCCGCGTCTTCGTTAAAACCTACTTGTCTGGAGAGAATCCCATTGGCAAACGGATTCGTTTTACGTTCAGCGCGCAGAATCCATTTCTTCAGATCGTCGGCGTAGCCGGGGATACCGCTTCCATCGATATCGCTGCGCTTCCGCCGGCGATTATTTATACCGCCAACGATCAGGGACCTTCCACTTTTCTGAGTTACCTGGTGCGTACTGCGGGGGAACCCGCGGCGTTCGTCGGAACCGCGCGCGCGGCGTTGCATGAGATGGATCTACAACTCCCGATGATCCAGCCACAATCGCTCGAACAGATCGCCAATCAATCCTCGTCAGTTTTTCTGCGGCGGTATCCTTCCTACATAATTGGGAGTTTCGCCGCACTGGCTCTGATTCTGGCGGTCGTGGGCTTGTACGGGTTGATCTCGCACATGGTTCTTCAGCGCACGCGCGAGATCGGCATTCGCGTGGCGCTAGGGGCACAACGCCGCGACATCTTGAGAATGGTGCTTCGTCAGGGGATTGTTGCCACGTTCGCCGGCGTTGTCATCGGGATTGTCGCCGCGCTGGCGCTTACGCGGCTCTTGTCCAGTTTGCTGTTCGGCGTCACGCCCGGCGACTGGGTTACGTTCTTGAGCGTAGCTGTGCTTCTTCTCGTCGTGGCCGTGGTGGCGTGCTCGATTCCCGCGCGGCGCGCGACGCGCGTCGATCCCATCGTGGCGTTGCGCTACGAATAAATCATGGTTCTTCGAACCACAACGAACCATGAAAGAAGCGAAGGAACGTGCGCTGAAAATAAAGGAGTTATGGCTTCTTTCTAAGGAATAGAAGTGCGCACAAACTGATTCACACGTCTTATCGCTGAGCGAAAGTCTTGGGGAGGTTTGATCGGTTCGCGGCGGGGCTAAGCTATTCGTGGCCGCCGCCGAGTTCGCGCACGATCGAGCCGACATAGGATTTGGCGTCTCCAAAGAGCATGAGCGTTTTGTCGAGGTAGTAAAGCGGGTTTTCGATCCCTGCAAAACCGGCTCCCATGCTGCGCTTGATCACCATTACGGTGCGCGCCTTGTCTACATCCAAAATGGGCATGCCGTAGATCGGGCTGTTTGGGTCCGTGCGCGCCGCGGGATTGGTCACGTCATTCGCGCCAATCACGAGCGCCACATCGGTCTGCGGAAAATCTCCGTTGATTTCGTCCATATCCAGCAGCTTGTCGTACGGAATGTCCGCTTCTGCGAGCAGGACATTCATGTGTCCCGGCATGCGCCCGGCCACCGGATGGATTCCAAACTTCACATCCACGCCACGCTTCGTCAACGCATCGTACAGTTCGCGCACTTTATGCTGCGCCTGGGCCACCGCCATTCCGTAGCCGGGAACGATCACGACCTTGTTCGCTGCGGCAAGAATCGCGGCCGCCTCCTCGGGCGTCGCACTGCGCACCGGCCGCGCCTCCTGCCGGCCGGCCATAGCGGGCTGTTCCTGTCCAAAAGCCCCGAAGAGCACGTTTGAAAATGAGCGGTTCATCGCTTTCGACATATTCACGGAAAGGATGAGACCGGATGCGCCGTCGAGTGCGCCGGCGATGATCAATAATTTGCTATCCAGGACGAAACCCATCGCCGCCGCAGAGAGTCCTGCGTAGGAATTCAAGAGGGAAATCACCGTGGGCATGTCCGCGCCGCCGATGGGGACGATCATCATCACGCCGAACAAGAGGGGGATGACAACAATCAGCGGAAAAAGCTGAGTCTTTTCCGGATGAGCTACCAGCATGCCTGCGACAACGATGGCCACGCCGAGCAGTCCGAGGTTGACGATGTTCTGTCCTTTGTAAGTAATCGGCCTTTGCGGCAGGAGTTCCTGCAGCTTTCCCGCAGCCATCAAGCTGCCGGTGAACGTGAGTGAGCCGAGAATTACTTCCAGCGAAAGCACGCCCATCATAAAGCGCGGCACATCCGGCGTGCGCAAATAGAACTCCGCTGTGCCGACCAGCGTCACGCACAGCGCCCCAAACGCGTGGCTTAGCGCCGTCCGCTGCGGCACCGCGGTCATGGCCACTTCGCCGAGCGGCACGCCGATAATCGTGCCTAACACGAGCGCGATGAAGATCCATTTGTATTCCACGATGCCTTGGTGCAGCAGAGTTCCGACAATGGCGAGCAACATGCCCAGCTCGCCGGCAAAAACGCCGCGGCGCGCCGTCTTCGGAGAGCTGAGCCACTTGAGCGAGAGGATGAAAAGAGCGGTGGCGATCAGGTAGGTGATTTCGATGATCTGTTCCATGCCGGGCAGCCTGGTCATGATTTCTTTGGCCCGCTGGCTTTGAACATTTTCAACATGCGATCGGTGATCAGGAATCCGCCGACGATGTTGCTAGTGGCCGCAACGATGGCGATCGTTCCCAGGATCTTCGCAACCGTCGCTCCGTGCGCGTGATATTCACCGGCGAGTAGAATCGCGCCGACGACCGCGATGGCATCCAGCGCGTTGGTCAGGGACATGAGCGGGGTGTGCAGCAGCGGGGAGACGCGGCGTATCACTTCAAAGCCGATGAAAGCGGCCAGCATGAAAACGTAAAGGCCGGTGAGCAGATCCATCTTCATGTTTTTGCCATCTCCTTTGGCGCAGCCGGCAGGGCTGGCAGGGAGAAAAATTCTCTGACGCGCGGGTTGACCACTTCCCCGCCGCGCGTCAGCAGCGTTTCGCGCACAATCTCATCCCCCAAATCGAGCTGCAGCTTCCCATCCTTCACAAGGTGGAGAAGAAAGGCGGTGATGTTCCGCGCGTACATCTGGCTGGCGTGATAGGGCACGGTGCTGGCCAAATTGAACCAGCCGATAATCGTCACGCCATACTCCACGGCGATTTCTCCGGGACGCGTCAGCTCGCAATTCCCGCCGCGCTCGCCCGCCAAATCCACAATCACGGAGCCCGGCGCCATGCTCGCTACCATCTCTTTCGTAACGAGAATCGGCGGTCTCTTTCCGGGAATGACCGCGGCGCTGATCACCACATCACTCTCCGCAACGACTTTTCCCAGCAGCTCGCGCTGGCGTTTATAAAATGTCTCGTCCTGCGCCCGCGCGTATCCGCGCGCGTCCTCGGCGTCTTTGGCTTCGATCGGGAGCTCGACGAATCGTCCACCTAGGCTTTGCACTTGCTCTTTCGCTGCGGGCCGTAAATCGTACGCGGACGCCACGGCTCCCAACCGGCGCGCCGTGGCGATGGCCTGCAAGCCCGCCACGCCTGCCCCAATCACCAGAACACGGCCCGGAGTAATTGTCCCCGCAGCCGTGGTAAGCATCGGAAAGATTCGAGGCGAAGTATCCGCGGCAAGCACCACTGCTTTGTAGCCGCAGATGGTCGCCATCGACGAAAGCACATCCATGCTTTGTGCGCGCGTCGTGCGCGGCATCAATTCCACCGAAAAAGAAATCGCTCCCTTGGAGGCGATCTCCTGGATGGTTTCGATCGATCCCAGCGGCCGCAAGAATCCGATCAGCGCCTGGCCGCGCCGGAAAAGTGGAACATCTGCTTTGCCGGTTTTGTCATTGGATCCGTAACAAAGGACCTGCACCACGATATCGGCCGCGCCAAACACTTCAGCGCGGCTCGCAACAATTTTCGCGCCCTTGGCGATATAGTCGGCATCCGGATAGCCCCCCGCGAATCCGGCACCTGCTTCCACCACAACTTGTAAACCCGCTTTCGTCAGATTCGGAATGACTGCCGGCAC
>Ga0209588_1000381_pt1 | contig 11518 bp, 12 predicted proteins | sample Rivendell_Oct201_10_FD_188351 | JGI IMG/M metagenome (GOLD analysis project Ga0209588, IMG submission 188351) | Vadose zone soil microbial communities from the Eel River Critical Zone Observatory, Northern California, USA -... | ecosystem: Host-associated > Plants > Roots > Rhizosphere > Soil ...
GAGTGTGCTTTCCTTGTCCTTCATCAGGAACCGGATCGCCTCGGAGGTGAGATACATGTCGTTACGGGTGTTGCCGACCGCCTCGGCAGGCACCTTGTCAAGCGTGCCGTACTTTTGCACCTGGTCGCCGACATCCTTCACCAGAACCGCAAGCGAAGGATAAGTGCCCTCGCTGATCGTGTGCTGGGCGACATATTGGGTCACCGCCGGGCGCGGATCGCCAATGATGCTATGGCCGGCGCCCTTGGCGGCAATCACGGTGGAGGCCGCGGCCGATGTTTTCTGGAACTGCGCCACCTGCGATTCCGGCAGCGCGCGGTTCAACGCGTAAGCCGTCGGCACGGTACCGATCAGGATCAGCATGATCAGGCCCATGCCCTTCTGACCATCGTTCGAACCGTGCGCGAAGCTGACGCCGGTGCAGGTCAGGATGAGGAGGCCGCGGATCCAGAGCGGCGGCGCCTTGTTGCCTTCCGGCGCGGCGTACAGCGCCGGATTGCGGACGATCATCTTCAACAGCAACAGCAGAATTGCAGCGCAGATAAAACCCACGAGCGGCGACAGCAGCAGCGCATAGCCGATTTCGGTGGCCTTGCCCCAGTCGACGCCTGATGTGCCGTCGCGGCCGCGCATCAGGGCATTGGCAACGCCGACACCGATGATGGAGCCGATCAAGGTATGGGAACTGGAAGCCGGCAGCCCAAAGTACCAGGTTCCGAGATTCCAGATGATCGCTGCGATCAGAAGGGCGAACACCATCGCGAAGCCGGCGCTGCTTCCAACCTGAAGGATCAGTTCGACCGGCAGCAGCGAGACGATGCCGAAAGCGACCGCGCCGCTCGACAGCAGCACTCCGAGGAAATTGAAGAACCCCGACCACATCACCGCGAATTCCGCCGGCAGCGAGTGGGTGTAGATCACGGTCGCTACCGCATTGGCGGTATCGTGGAAGCCGTTGACGAACTCAAAACCGAGCGCAATCAGCAAAGCGACCAACAAGAGAAGATACGGCAGATATGTCGTGACCTTTGTTCCGGTAGCATTGACATCGACGTAGATGCTGTAGGCCACGAACAAGAGCCCGGCCGCGAGAATGCCGAAGAAGCCAATCATCGTCAGAGGATTGAAGCCCTTGTCGAGATTGGGCCTTGAGGCCGGTTGAATGGGCCCGCTCTGGTCTACCGTCTGGTTGAGTGTAAAATCGGTCATGCCCAAACCCCTTAGAAAGATAACTGAGCGTTAATCTTTGAACGATGGACTTGAAGGTTGGATGACGGCTGCGGCCAAATCCCCTTCTGAACCAGATATTGAGCTCATCCTGGAAACGAGAAAGCTAAATAAATTCAATAATATTCCCAGCAACGACGTTGCTGCTGTCGGCGACCCGCGATCCATTGCATTATGATTTTATGACAAAATGTTATGGTTTTATGACAAAATTGATCTCTGGTATTTCGCGCCAGTCGAAAAATGGCCTCTTGACTAGAAACCGAAGAATTTAGCGCGCAACGCGTCCTCGTATTTCGCCTTTGCAGCCTTGACACTGTTGCGCATCTCGTCCTCGTCGAGGCTCGCCTGCTCCCACTTATCGATTTCGATCAAAGAATGATTTGCGGAGGCGAGCGCTTCCTCGCTGCGAATCGAGGAAATCCAGGCCTCTACGGCAGCCTTGTATGCGGTCTGCAGTTCGTCGAGTTCGGGATGCTCACCACTCATTTCAAACCTCCACGCGACCACATGACATTGGTTCAGATCGCTCAATACAGTGCCCAAATGAACAATAAAAGACATTGCTGGAGAAGCCGCGTCCGAGGTAGCCCGGTCGCCAGCTTCACTGATTGATAGCGTCAATAACGCGCCGGCACGCACATTTCGGGTGGGATCGGGCCACGTTGATAGTCCGGGTTGTGGACTCGTGGCGGCAGGACCACGGGATCATGCGCAATCTCCTTGTACGGAATCTGTTCGAGCAGATGCGCGATGCAGTTCAGCCGCGCCTTCTTCTTGTCGACAGCTTCGACCACGTGCCAGGGAGCTTCTGCAATGTGGGTGCGCTCCAGCATCGCTTCTTTGGCCTTGGTGTATTGCTCCCAGCGGCTGCGCGCCTGCACGTCCATCGGGCTGAGCTTCCACTGCTTCAGCGGATCATGGATCCTCATGGTGAAGCGCAAATGCTGCTCCTCGTCGGTGATCGAGAACCAGTATTTGATCAGCACAATGCCGGAGCGCACCAGCATGCGCTCGAATTCGGGCACCGAGCGGAAAAACTCCTCGACGTCGGCTTCGGTACAAAACCCCATCACCCGCTCGACGCCGGCGCGGTTGTACCAGCTCCGATCGAACAGCACGATTTCACCGCCGGCAGGCAAATGCGACGCGTAGCGCTGGAAATACCACTGTGTGCGCTCACGCTCGCTTGGTGCCGGCAGCGCCGCGACGCGGCAGACCCGCGGGTTGAGCCGCTGGGTGATGCGCTTGATGACGCCGCCCTTGCCGGCGGAATCACGGCCTTCGAAAATCACCACCACCTTGAGCTTGTGGTGCTGCACCCAGCTCTGCAATTTCACCAGTTCGCCCTGCAGGCGGAAAAGCTCCTTGAAATAGACTCGCCGGTCGACGGTCTCCTTGGCGGTGTAGCCGGAGAACTCGTTGGTTAGTGCGTCGAGACGATCGTCGTCTATTTCGAGTTCGAGCTCCTCGTCGAAGCTGTCCAGCGTCTCCGCGTGAAGGCGGTCGTGAATGGATCGATCGCCATTGATGGGTCTTTCGGTCATCGATGGGGCTCCGGCTCGGGATAACGCACAAGCTCGCCCCGCTATGTGTGCAAATGCAAATGTCAGTAGTGTGACAAGCGAACCACTGCTGCGATTGCGCGGCTGATCGAGTCAGCGAAAATTCGGAGGCGTCATTCGCCGCCCTACCACAGCGATTGTCGCGCGCGTTCCGGCCAGGCCCTGTCGTAGTCGTCGCCGCCGACGCGATTCTCGCTCATGTCGGCGAGGATCTGACCCGGCGTCGGCAAACTTTTGGGGTCGACCCGCTTGTCGGGATTCCACAGGTCGGAGCGAACGATGGCCCGCGCGCACTGAAAATAGATCTCGACCACGGTCATCACGATGACCGTGCGTGGCGCCTTGCCGTCAATCGCAAACGATGTCAGCAAATCCGGGTCTACCGAGACCTGCGCACAGCCGTTGACGCGCAGCGTGCTGCCGGAGCCTGGAATCAGAAACAACAGCGCAACCCTGGGGTCACGCACGATGTTGCGCAGCGAATCGACGCGGTTGTTGCCACGGCGATCGGGCATCATCAGCGTCTTGTCATCATGAACGCGGACGAAGCCGGGCAGATCGCCGCGCGGCGAGCAATCCAGTCCTTCCGGCCCGGACGTTGCCAGTGCGGCGAACGGCGACTTGTCGATCAGCACGCGATATTGCGGCGTGATCCTGCTGGCCACCTTGACGGTCGAGGCCTCGTTCGGCTGCCCGTAAATCGCTTCCAGATCTCCTATCGTTGCGATGACCGACATTGCCGTTCTCCCGATACTGGCGTTTCACCAACGCAGCGCTTACCGCCCTCAAATCCACCCTGGATGACGCGTGCAAGCTCGCGCGCATGTTGTTCCACGCTGTCGACATTGGTGATGGTCACGTCCGGCGCGGTCGCGGCATCATCGACGGCGCGGCCGAGCCTGTCCGCGAGCCGGCCGTCACTGCTGCGCGCCCGCGCTGCAAGGCGTTCGGCGAGAACCTCGGCCGGTGCCGTGATCAAGATCACCACGACATCCGCGTAAGCCCGGCGCAGCGCTTCAACCACCGTGCGCGAGACATTGGCGACGACCGTGCGGCGAGCGCGGATATCGTCATCGATCGCGCGCGACAGGGCGTAGCAATGGCCGTGCGCTTCCCAGTGAACCGCGAAACCGCCCTGGCGGCGCGCCTGCTGGAAGGCATCGAGGCCCATTTGCTCATTATCTTCGAAAGACGAGGCTTCCCGGGTCACCACGCGGCGCGGAAAAACGATGCTGCCATCATCTGCGCAGGCGGCCCGCGCCAAGCCGAGCAGCGTATCCTTGCCGGCGCCGCTCGGACCGACCACCAGGATGAGCCGGCCTGGTCCGATCGCGGCCGGCCGATCACCGGATATGGTGGGCGCTTCCCTCACGCCACGCGATGTCCTTCGCGCCAGACACTGCGCACCACCGGGATATCGCGCGCCACATGCACGCGGATCAGATCGGCGCGCTTGCCGATCGCGATCTCACCCCGGTCGGCGAGACCGACCGCTTCGGCCGGCGTCTTGGTGACGGTGCGGACGGCGGACGCCAGATCGATGGCCGGAACATGCTGCGGCAATTGCAGCGCCGCCATCAGCAGGCTCGAGGGGATGTAGTCGGACGACAGAATGTCGAGTAGCCCTTCGCGGGCGAGATCGACCGCGGCAATGTTGCCGGAATGCGAACCGCCGCGCACCACATTCGGCGCACCCATCAGGATGCCGATGCCGGCCTGGTGCAATCCACGCGCCGCCTCAATCGTGGTCGGAAATTCCGCCACCGAAACCCGATCACGAATGGCGTCGGTGACGTTCTCGTCGGTGGTGTCGTCGTGACTGGCCAGCGGGATCTCGTGCAGATGCGCCAATGCCACGATCTCGCGCATGTTGGTGGCCGCATATGCCTTCTGATAGGCAAAACGCCGTTCGAACAGCGTATCGAGTTCGGCGTCGGTCATGCCGGCGCCCTTGCCGCGATAATAGGCGCGCAGCTTGCCTTCGTCGCGAAACTGGCGTTGCCCCGGGGTGTGATCCATCAGCGACATCAGCCGCACATCCGGCCGTCCGACCAGTTCCTTGGCTTCCTCGACGACGCTCGGCATCGGAATTTCGCAGCGCAGATGCAGGAAATGATCCGATCGCAGCAGATTGGCGTCGCGCGCCGACGTGATCGCGTTGGCAAGCACGCCTGCCCGGCCGTCGACTTCCTCCGCGCCGTCCTCGCGCCAGACCCGCAGCGAATCCAGCACCGTGGTGATACCCGATGTCGCCAATTGTCCATCATAGGAGACGACGGCGGCGATCGGGTCCCAGAATACTTTTGGGCGCGGTACATAATGCGCCTCGAGATGATCGGTATGCAACTCGATCAGGCCGGGCATGATCATGTCGCCGGCCGCGTCCTGGCTGCCTGCAGGTCCGCTGCCCTCGCCGAATTCTGCAATGCGTCCATCGGCAAAAGCAATCCAGCCGCGCTCGATCACGCGGTCGGTGAGAACAATCCTGGCGTTACCAAGTACGGTCTCGTCCTTTGTCGAAGTCATCTCAAGCGTCTTCCCTCATGCCGCGGCGGCAAACGATGTCACGTCGACGATCCGGTCGGCGATCAGATGGCGGATCTCATCGTCGTGGACGATGGCGACCATGGCAACACCCGCACGCTTCTTTTCGCCGATCAAATCGACCACCACCGCCCGATTGGCGGCATCCAGCGAAGCGGTCGGCTCGTCCAAAAGCAGGATCGGCAGATCGGAAATGAAGCCGCGGGCGATGTTGACGCGCTGTTGCTCCCCGCCCGAGAAAGTCGATGGCGGCAGCGCCCACAGCCGTTCAGGAATATTGAGCCGGCGCAGCAATGCACCGGCGCGTTCGCGCGCCTCGGATCGCGCCATCCCGTTGACGATCAGGGGCTCAGCCACCACGTCCGACGTCGCCACCCGCGGCACCGCGCGCAGGAACTGGCTGACATAACCGATGGTGGCGCGGCGAACGCTGAGAATCTGCCGTGGCTCGGCCCTGGCGAGATCGATCTGCGCGCCTTGGTGCCGGATGCCGATGCGGCCGGCATCGCAGCGATAATTGCCGAAGATCATCTTCAGGATCGACGATTTGCCGGCGCCCGAGGGACCTGCCAGCACGACGCATTCGCCCGGCTCGACAAAAAACGAGACACCGCGCACCACGGGAAGCTGCACGCCGCCCTGCAAATGCATGGTGAAGGTTTTTTCGGCATTGCTGATTTCAATCATCGCAGTCATTGGCGCAACACTCATGCCGGCAAAATCGAAGAGACGAGCAACTGGGTGTACGGCTCGCAGGGATCGTCGAGCACCTGGTCGGTCAACCCGGTCTCGATCACGCGGCCACCCTTCATGACCATCACCCGATGCGACAACAGCCGTGCGACGGCGAGGTCATGGGTAACGACAATGGCGGCCAGATTCAATTCGCTCACCAGGTTGCGCATCAGATCGAGCAGGCGCGCCTGCACCGACACGTCGAGCCCTCCGGTCGGTTCATCCATGAACACCAGACGCGGCTCGGTAACCAGGTTGCGTGCAATCTGCAATCGCTGGCGCATGCCACCAGAATAGGTCCGCGGCGCATCGTCGATACGATCAATGCCGATCTCGACGCGTTCCAGCCAGGACGACGCCGTGTCTCGAATGCGCCCATAATGATTCCAGCCGACCGCCATCAGCCGTTCGCCGACATTGGCGCCGGCCGACACCGCCATCCGCAGTCCAAGTGCTGGATCCTGGTGCACATAGCCCCAGTCGGTGCGAAACAGAAACCGTCGCTCGGCTTCGCCGAGGCTTGCGAGATCGCGCATCACCCCGTCGCGCATCCGGTACGACACCCGCCCCGCGCTGGGCGCAAGCTGCGCCGACAGCAACTGCAGCAAGGTCGTTTTGCCCGAGCCGGACTCGCCGACAACAGCCAGCACCTCGCCAGGATAGAGCGCAAAGGACACGTCGCGGCAGGCCATGAGCCGGCCATAGGATTTGCTCAGGCCCTCGGCCATCAGCAACGGCTGGTTGTTGTCCTGCACGGCGCCTTCATGTTCAGCCATGCGGCCTCTCCTTGTGCGGAGCCGCGCTCTCGCTGCCGCGATGCCCCTGGGTTTGCCGGGTCTCGCAGTAGTCGGTGTCGGAGCAGACGAACATCCGCCCGCCCTTGTCGTCGGTAACGATTTCGTCCAGGTAGGATTCATCGGCGCCGCACAGCGCGCAGGGCGCATCGAAGCGGTAGCGCGTGAAAGGATGATCTTCGAAGTCGAGCGACACCACCGATGTATAGGGTGGAATCGCATAGATGCGCTTCTCGCGCCCGGCGCCGAACAATTGCAGCGCCGGACAATTGTCCATCTTGGGATTGTCGAATTTCGGCGTCGGCGATGGGTCCATGACGTAACGCGCGTTCACCTTCACCGGATAGGCGTAGGAGGTCGCGATATGGCCGAAGCGGGCGATGTCTTCATAGAGCTTGACATGCATCAGCCCGTATTCGCCGAGCGCATGCATGCGCCGCGTCTCGGTCTCGCGCGGTTCCAGGAAACGCAAGGGCTCGGGAATCGGCACCTGATAGACCAGCACCTGCCCGCCATGCAGCGGCGCTTCCGGAATTCGGTGCCGGGTCTGGATCACGGTTGCGTCCTGCGTGGAGGTCGTCGTCGCGACGCCGGCGGTCTTGGCGAAGAACTTGCGGATCGAGATCGCGTTGGTGGTGTCGTCGGAACCCTGATCGATCACCTTCAGCACATCGTCAGGGCCGAGGATGGCCGCCGTCACCTGCACGCCGCCGGTGCCCCAGCCATAGGGCATCGGCATTTCGCGGCTGGCGAACGGCACCTGGTAACCGGGAATCGCGATCGCCTTGAGGATGGCACGACGGATCATCCGTTTGGTCTGTTCGTCAAGATAGGCGAAGTTGTAGGCCGGCGCGTTCATTCCGCGGCCTCCCGCAGCGGCGGCGAAGCATCCGTTTCGGAAAACTCCTTGCGCAATTTGCGCAGCAGAGCGAGTTCGGACTGAAAGTCCACATAATGCGGCAGCTTGAGATGCTCGACGAAGCCGGTCGCCTGCACATTGTCGGAATGCGACATCACGAACTCTTCGTCCTGCGTGGGCGCAACGACTTCTTCGCCAAGCTCGCGGGCGCGCAACGCGCGATCCACCAGCGCCATCGACATGGTCTTGCGCTCGCTTTGTCCGAAGGCGAGACCATAGCCGCGCGTGAAGCACGGCGCCTCCCTGCCCGAGCCCTTGAACTGATTGACCATCTGGCATTCGGTCAGCGTGATCGAACCGAGCGGCACGGCGAAGCCGACATCTTCAGCCATGAATTCCACCTCGACCTCGCCGAGGCGAATTTCGCCGGCGAAGGGATGGTTGCGCCCATAGCCGCGCTGCGACGAATAGCCGAGCGCCAGCACAAACCCCTCGTCGGCGCGCGCCAGATTCTGCAGCCGCAGGTCGCGATCCGCAGGGAAGCTGAGCGGCTCGCGGGTGAGATCGCCCACCGGTATATCGGCATCCGCTTGCGGCGAAGGCTCGATCAGGCCGTCGCGGCCGAGAATGTCGGTGACACGCGGCATCGTCGCGGATGGCGCGTCTGATGTCGCCGGCGCTTCGGGCATCGAGGTTTCGGCCAATTGTGGATCCAGCAGGCGATGGGTGTAGTCGAAAGTAGGCCCGAGCACTTGACCACCCGGGATATCCTTGAAGGTCGAGGAGATCCGCCGGCGTACCTGCATCCCGGCGGTATCGACCGGCTCGGTCGCGCCGAAACGCGGCAAGGTGGCCCGGAACGCGCGCAACAGGAAAATCGCCTCGATCATGTCGCCGCGCGCCTGCTTGATCGCGAGGGCTGCGAGTTCACGATCGTACAGCGAACCTTCGGTCATCACCCTGTCGACGCCAAGGCTGAGCTGTTCGGAAATCTGAGCGAGCGAGACTTCGGGAACATCGCGATCGCCGCGACGCTCATGCGCCAGCAGCCGATGGGCGTTCTCGATGGCGCGTTCGCCTCCCTTGACGGCGACATACATGTTCAGCCTCCCTTCGCGACAAGCCGCGTGGTGCGCGGTATCGCGACAACGGTATCGTCGGCTACCAGCACAACATCGATGCCGCGCGGAAACAACGTCTGGTTGATCTTGAGCCGCTCGAACAGGTCCTCAGGCTGGATCACGGCCCGCAAAACGGCGACGCCATCGATGCCGGGGCCGCGCAATTCGATGCTTGGGCCTTGCGTCAGGCTTTCAACCTGAAGGACCAGCGTCGTCGAGCGGTCGGGATATTCGTTGCTGCCAAAGGCAAAACGATCAAGGCTTGGCAGCGAGCGCGCGTCGCCGATCAGGGCAAAACTGCAGATTGAGGAGTCCGCGATGACAGGCGCGCCAGTGTGAAACTTGAGCCACTTTGTCACTTCCGATGTCGCGGACATCGACGGGTCGAGCCAGAGCGGGGTGTCGTGATCGAACAATGTCAGCGCGATCGCCGCGGTGCCGCGCATCATGGCTGCAGGCACGCCGGCAGCAGCCGCGATGCGCTGAACGCTGCCGGGGCGCGCCATCGCATCCATCACCGAACGGAAGGTCGACTGCGCCGACAACACCTTGTCCGCGAACCCTGCTGGCAATTCGGCAACCGTGGTCATCGTTCAGCCCTCACCGCGCACCAGCGTGTAGAAATCGACCCGCGTCGCCGCGGTTTCCGCAGCCGTTCGATTCCGTTCAGAGATCATCCGGATTCGCAGCGGCGCGATCACCTGTGATTCCACCGCGTCCGCGAATTCATCCGACTGCACCAACGCGTCGCAAAGCGCGATCATCCGCGCCTTCTGCCGATCGCGGCCAAGCGTATAACCGAAGCCCAGCTCGCCGGTCGAAAGCCGCACTGCGGCGCGCGAGACCGTGGCCTCGCCGAGATTGAACGGCGCGCCGTCGCCGCCGATACGGCCGCGCACCATCACCAGACCGTTTTCCGGCTCGCGCAGATTCTCGTAGACCGGCACCGCCATCGCCTCGAGCCGGCTGGCAATCTCCGCCGCGCCGGAATGCGCCAGCACCGCCATCGCCGCTCTTCGCCGCGCCTGTTTGCCGTTTTCCTGCACCGCGGTCATATCAGCCTTGCCGAAATCAAGTTGTCTATGATATTAGACAACTTGATAACGAAACGCCATGACTGTTTCGTGACAAAGGATGATTTTTCCGATGGCTTTTCCCGGCCTTTCGACACCATGAGCCTGCAGGACACGGCCTCCGGCGTGGCACTTTGGCGGCAAGTCGCCGATGGGATCGAGCGCGGCATCGCCGATGGCCGCTTTGCCGCGGGCGATCGGCTGCCGGGCGAGACCGAAATCGCCGAGACCTATCGGGTCAACCGCCACACCGTGCGCCGGGCGCTGGCGACGCTGGCCGAGCGCGGCCTGGTGCGCGCCGAACGTGGCAGCGGCACCTATGTGGAAGCGCCACGGCTCGCTTATCCGCTGCGCTCCCGCACGCGGTTCTCCGAGATCGTCGGCGCCGGCGGCCGCGAGCCGGACGGCCGGTTGATTGACGCTTCCCAGGAGTTTGCGAGCCGCGAACTGGCACGACTGCTTGGCCTGAAGACAGGCGCGCCGCTGATCCGGATCGAAGCGCTGCGATTGGCCGATCGCACGCCGATATGCGTCGGCACCATTTGGTTGGGCGCAGAGCGTTTTCCCGACGCCGGCCGGATCTATGAGCGCATGCGCTCCATGACCAAGCTGCTGGCTCATTACGGAATCCGCGACTATCGGCGAGCTTCGACCCGCGTCACCGCGGCCATTGTCGATGCGACCGATGCCGCGCGGCTCGACCTTGCGCTGGGCCGCCCCGTGCTTGTGGTCGACAGCACCGACGTCGATCCCGAAGGGACGCCGCTGCTGACCAAGCGCACGCGCTTTGCCGCAGAACGGGTCGAGTTCGTCGTTGAAAACAGCTAGCGCGACATCTTCACGCGACCGCGCGCCGCCCGATGATGGCAAAGCGGAGTTTTCCCGAAATCCAGTCGATCGCGGCAACCGCCACCAGTATCATCAGGATCAGGAACGAAACCTTCTGCCATTCCAGCACGCGGATCTGCTCGGCCAGTTGCAGACCGATACCACCGGCACCGACGATGCCGATGATGGTCGCCGAGCGGGTATTCGACTCGATGAAGTAGAGCACTTGGCCGGCGATAACCGGCAGCACCTGCGGCATCAGGCCAAAACGTATTTCATGCAGCGCATTGCCGCCGGCTGCACGGATGCCCTCGACCTGTTTCTTATCCGCACCTTCGATGGCCTCGGAGAACAGCTTGCCGAACGCGCCGAAATCCGACACCGCAATCGCCAGCACGCCGGCAAAGGGACCGAGACCAACGACGTTGATCCAGACCAGCGCCCAGATCAGCGTATCGACGCCGCGGATCGAATCGAGAAACCGACGAACCGGAAACCGGAAGATATTGGACGGCACGATGTTCTTTGCCGCCAGCAGACTGACCGGCAGCGCGAACACCGCGGCTATCGTGGTGCCGAGCAGCGCGATCGACAAGGTTTCGCCAAGCGCGACCAGATAGGCCGGGAGTGAGGAGCCTGGATCGGGCGGGATCATCATCAATGTGATCCAGCCGAGCTGGTGAAGACCGGAAAGAAGCCGCGCCGGCGAAAAATCGAGATCGACCAGCCCGAATACAAAAATGCCCAGTGCGCCAAGCATCATGACTGGCGT
>Ga0209588_1000382_pt1 | contig 11491 bp, 13 predicted proteins | sample Rivendell_Oct201_10_FD_188351 | JGI IMG/M metagenome (GOLD analysis project Ga0209588, IMG submission 188351) | Vadose zone soil microbial communities from the Eel River Critical Zone Observatory, Northern California, USA -... | ecosystem: Host-associated > Plants > Roots > Rhizosphere > Soil ...
CTTCGCGGCGAGCTCACCAAGCACGGCGCCAAGCACGCGATTGAACGCCGGGAACGGGTGAATGACGTCGGCCAGGTCCCGCACCGGCGTGCCCAGCTTCACCGCCAGCACCAGCTCTCCGAGGATCTCGCCCGCCCGCGGTGTGACCATGGTCGCCCCCACCAGCACGCCACGCTTGCGGTCCGCGACCAGCTTCAAAGCGCCACCGTGGAAGTCGTGGATGTAACCCCGCGCCGCCTCCGCGGGATCGGCACCCGCGACCACAACGTCCAGACCGAGCTCCACTGCCAAAGCCTCCGACAGCCCCACCGAAGCCACCTCCGGATCCGTGAACGTGACGCGTGGCACCGCCGTGTGATCAGCCCGCGCGTCCTCTCCCCGCAAGCGTCGCGCGATGACCTGCCCGTGGTAGTACGCGAGGTGCGTGAACCCGCCGAGGCCCGTGATGTCGCCCGCGCCGTAAACGTCCGCATGTGCCTCGAGCGTCAAGGGGTCGACCTTCAACCATCCACGCTCCGTCTGCGCGAGCCCCGACTCTCGCCACGCCTCGAAGTTCGGCCGCCGCCCCGTCGCGACCAGCAGCCGGTCTGCCTTGACTATCGCGCCCGACTTGAGGTGCAGCACCACACCCGCGCCCTGCTTCTCCACCGCCTCGCACGCGTCGCCCACCATCAACGTTATGCCGTCCTCCTCCAGGTGAGGACGCAAAGCAGCGCCCGCCTCGGGCTCCTCCAACCCCAGAAAACGCGGTCCAGCCTCGATCACCGTGACCTTCGACCCAAGACGCGCGAACGCTTGGCCCAGCTCGACGCCGACCGCGCCTCCTCCCAGCACGGCCAAAGAAGCAGGCCGGTCGCGCGGCAGCGTCGCCTGCCGGTTCGTCCAGTAGTCCACCTTGTCGAGACCGGGGATGGGAGGAATCGCGGCGGTGCTCCCGTTCGCGATCACGACTGCCTTGCGGGCGACGATGTGCTCGCCGCCCACCACGACTGTGTGCAAGTCGGTCAACGAGCCGGCGCCGCGGATCAGCTTGGCCCCCGTCGCCTCGAGCGCGGCAGCCGCGCCGGTGTCGTTCAAGTCGCGCGCCATCCACAACACGCGCTTCGAGACCTTCGGAAAGTCGATCTCCCATTCCACGCGCGACGCGGCCAAAACCCGTGCGCGAGAGGCTTCGGCCAAAGTCTCGCCCGACCGCAGCAGCGTCTTCGAAGGGATGCATCCCCAGTAAGGGCACTCGCCGCCCACGAGCTCACGCTCGACGACCGCCAGCGACAGGCCGCTGTCCTTGAGCCCGCCCGCGATCGCCTCACCCGCCACACCGCCGCCAAGGCACACGACGTCAAATTCCTGTGGCAACCTGCTCACCTCCATCAGTGGTCGAGTGTCGCAACGACTCCAGAAGTGACGTCGCGGTGAAAGTACCGACGTAGCGCTCGCCCTCGTAGACGGCGACATGTTCCGTCGGGCTGGCCAGAGCAGCCGCAAAGGCATCCGACAGCGTGCTCGTCACCTGCACGCGCGGCTCATCTGGCAAGGCGCCCGACGACGGATGCTCCAGAGAAGATGGATCGATCACGGCCACCGACATCCGCCGCACCAACCTGTCGCGGCCCAGAAACTCGGCCACGTAGGCATTGGCGGGCCGGGTCAGGATCGTCTCCGGCGTGTCGTACTGAGCGACTCGGGCCTGCATCTCCATCAGGCAGATCCGATCGCCCACCAGCACTGCCTCGTCGATGTCGTGTGTGACGAACACCACCGTCTTGCGCATCGAACGCTGGATGTTGATGAACTCGTGCTGCAAGCGCTCCCGCGTGATCCTGTCGACGGCGCCGAACGGCTCGTCCATCAAAAGGATCGGCGGGTCCGCGCCCAGCGCGCGCGCGAAACCCACACGCTGCCTCTGCCCTCCCGACAATTGATGCGGGTACCGGTCGCGATACTGCCCGGGGTCCAGCCCCACCAACACCAGCAGCTCCTCCACGCGCGCCTTGATGCGCGCCTTGTCCCACTGCCACAGCCGCGGCACCGTGCCGACGTTCTCGCCCACGGTCATGTGAGGGAACAGGCCCGTCTGCTGGATGACATAGCCCATCTTCAACCGCAGGTGCGGAGGGTCGATCCCCCGCGTGTCTTCGCCGTCCACCAACACCCGCCCGTGGTCAGGATCGATCAGCCGGTTGATCATCCGCAGGGTCGTCGTCTTGCCGCACCCGGACGGCCCGATCAACACGCACGTCTGCGCGGTCGGGATGTCGAGCGTCAGGTCGAGGACCGCGTTCGACCCGCCGGGAAACTCCTTGCTGACGTGCTCCAAGCGGATCACCGCGTCGTTTACCGTAGTTGAATGGCGGGCCGGGTATTTCTCGACATCGTCGATCCGTGGATCAACTGGGACTGGCTCTCGACCCACGGGCCGCTCTTCCTCGCCGCGCTGGAGCAGCACGCCTTGCTGACGGCGATCGCGGTCGTGATCGGAACCGCGCTTTCGCTGCCGCTTGGCGTGGCGGCCCACCGTTGGGGTCTGCTGCGAAACCCGGTTCTGACCGTCTCGGGGATTCTGTACACGATCCCGTCGATTGCCCTGTTCTCTCTGCTGATCCCCTACACCGGCCTCAGCGTGCTTACGGCCGAGATCGGGCTTGTCAGCTACACGGTGCTGATCCTCATACGCAACGTCATGGTCGGGCTCGAGAGCGTTCCGAAGGACGTCCTCGACGCCGCCGATGGCATGGGTTACCGGCCGCTCGCCCGGCTTCTACGCATCGAGCTCCCGCTGGCGCTCCCCGCCATCTTCGCGGGAATCCGCGTCGCGACTGTGACGACGATCGGCCTGGTCACCATCACCGCGGTCATCGGCCTCGGCGGTTTCGGGGAGCTGATCCTCGAGGGGTTGGTGAGCAACTTCCACACCCCGCTTGTGGTCGCGACCGTGCTTTCGATTGTCATGGCGCTCGTCGCCGACCTGTCGCTGGCGGCCGCGCAGCGGCTGTCACTGCCATGGGCGCGGACGGCTTAGATGTCAACGCTCGCCAATGTCATCCGGTGGTTCCTCGATCCACTGCACTGGAGCGGGCCGGACGGCATTCCGATTCGCCTGGTCCAGCACGTACAGCTGTCGGCCGAATGCGTGCTGATCGGAGCTTTGATCGCCCTCCCGATCGGCATTCTCCTCGGCCACTACGGGCGATTCGGCAACCTCGCGATCAACGTCTCCAATGTTGGGCGCGCGGTGCCGTCGTTCGGCATGCTCGTGATCGCCTTCCAGGTGTTCGGCCTCGGCGATCTTCCGATCATCATCTCGCTGACCGCGCTGGCCATCCCGCCGATGGTCACCAACAGCTACGTCGCGCTGCGCGAGGTCGACGCCGACATCAAGGAAGCCGCCCGCGGCATGGGCTACCGCGAGCTCGCTCAGGTCCTCCGTGTCGAGTTACCGCTAGCGGTACCCCTCATCATGGCCGGCGTCCGCACCTCCGCGGTCCAGGTGGTCGCTACGGCGACGCTGGCGGCCTTGATCGCGGGCGGAGGCCTCGGGCGCTATGTCATCGACGGCCTAGACCAAGGGAACTACACGAAGCTGTTCGCCGGGGCCATCCTGGTGGCCCTCCTGGCGCTTGCGACCGAGCTCGCGTTGGCGGGCGCTGAGCGGCTGCTTGTGCCTCGTGGGATTCGCCTCCTGCGAGCTCCCACGGCCCATCGGGCCACCACCTTCAAGGTGGCTTAGTGGAAGAATCAGTAGGCGGCGGCTGTTGCATTGCCTGGATCAGCCACCTAAAGGGGGACACATCGGCATGAATTGGAAACTGCGCCCAGCCTACCTCGCGACCGTCGTCGCGGTTGTGATTTCGATCGCGGCCTGCGGCGGCACGCCCGCGCCGGCGGCCAAACCGACTCTCACGATCGCCGGCTTCAAGTTCTCGGAAGGCACCGTTCTCATGCAGCTCTACGGACAGGCCCTGGCTCATGACGGCTACACCGTCAATTACAAGCCGAATCTCGGCAGCCGCGAGGTCGTGGCGCCCGCCATCAAGTCGAGCCAGATCGACCTCTACATCGGCTACGCGGCGACCGACCTGGAGTACTACAACAGCAACGCCGGCGAAGCGACGGGCGATGTCAATGCAACAGTCACAAAGTTGAACAGCCGTCTCCAACCGCTTGGGTTGCTGGCGCTCGCGCCATCCTCGGCGCAGGACCAGAACGGCTTCGCGATGACCAAAGCCAACACGACCAAGTACAACGCCACCAAACTGTCCGACCTGACACCGATCGGCAATCAGCTTGTGCTGGGCGCAGGCCCGGAGTGCCCAACGCGGCCCTTCTGCCAGGTCGGGCTGGACAAGACGTACGGCATCAAGTTCAAATCGTTCAAGCCGCTCGACACCGACGGTCCGCTGACCCGGGCGGCGCTCAAGAACAACGACATCCAGGTTGGATTGGTGTTCACGAGCGATGCCGACCTGGCGAGCCTCGGGCTGGTTGTTTTGGCGGACGACAAGCACCTTCAGAATGCCGACAACGTGGTGCCGATCCTTCGCTCGAAAATCGCCTCCGATGAGGTGGAAAAGGTGCTCAACGCGGTCAGCAACGGGCTGACGACCGCGGACCTGATCAACTTGAACGCGCAGGTGGAGCTCCAGCACCAGGACGCCGACGCCGCGGCCAAGGCCTACTTGCAGGCGCACAACTACTTCAGCTGATGAGGCGGGACGCCGGGCTCGCGGACTTCGAGGCCGCGCGCAAGGAGTGGGAGGCCGCGTTCGCGCACGTGCCCGACGGCGCTCTCGCGTACCTGAAACCCGGCGACGACTACGCCCTGGGCGGTCTGCAGGTCCACGTCAACTGGGTGCTCACCCACTACCGGCGCGTGATGGACGGCATGATCGCTGGCGGCTTCGCGCAGCTGGGTCCACAGGACGGGCCCGGCGACGCCGAGGCCGCCGGCGAGAAGGCAAAGGCCGGGCTCGAGGCCCGCGACCGAATGAAGGCACTTGACGAGATGGGGCGCTTGCACGTGGCCGTCGTATCGGCGGTCATGCGGCTGCCCGAGGCCGACTGGCCACGCAAGTGTGCCGTCGTCTACGGCGCGGGCCAGGACCCGTTTCCAACCAGCCCCGAAGATGTGATCGAGTGGCTGCGCGATCACTATCGCGAGCACGTCCAGCAGAGTGGGGACCTGATCGGAGACTGGGAGGCATCGCGCTAACCCTCACGGCAGTATCGGGCCCGTACATTCGGCTGGCGTAAAGACGAGGACTCTCGCGTATACATTCACCGTGGCAACGACAAGTCACGACGAGGTCTACTTCAACCACCCGGGCGTGGCGATCGTGAAATGGGACTCGGCGATCCAGGCCGTCTCCACCGAGTGGCAGGGCCGGGCGGACCGGGCTCAATTCATGGCCACGCTCGACGCAGGACTAGGTGCCATAAAGAAGCACCACGCTTCCCGAGGGCTTGTCGACAGTCTCAAGCAGCTAGCGCTTCCGCAGCCGGATCAAGACTGGGTCAACCAGGAGTGGTTCCCGCAAGCACTCGCGGCAGGTCTGAGGAGGCTGGCTATCGTCATCCCGGAGAGCGCGCTGGCGATGATGAGCATCGAAGACGTGTTGAGTCGAGTTCGGAGCACCATGCTCGAGGTCCGGTACTTCGCGACGGTCGCCGAGGCCAGGAGATGGCTCTCACCCGATCTGCGTCAGACCTAACAGGTTTCCATCCGGGTCGCAAATCAGGGCAGCCGGTTCACCCACGCAGGTGTCGAATATTTCGTCGCGGCCAGCCGATGCGCCACTTCCAGCTCCGCGGCGGCAATCTCACTTTGTTGAACGTGGAACGTTCGAGAGAAGTACTGCTCCAGGTGACTCGCGACCGCGGCGCACGAAAGCGATGTGAACCACGAGAGCGGCGACACGGGTTTGTCCGCGCTCCGCACGCCGGTGGTCGCGAGGGAAGGCCGGCCGACCCGGATGAGCCGAGGCAAAAGCTCCACGTCCATCGCGTGGGCGATCGTCGTGTGGTGCAGGACGAACCCTCGCCGGCGCGCCTGCGCGGCGCCCGCGATCTTGCCTCGGGGCGAGATGATGTCGTTGATCTCGCGATATGCGGCAGGAATGCCGATATCGACAAAAGCTCGCACCGCCCAGTCGTCGAGCAGCGCGTAGGACTTGCGAAACGAGATGCCGGCGACTACTGATTCGGGCACGTACATCGAATACGTGATCGTCCGGCCGGGCTCGCACAGCATCGTGCCGCCGCCGCTCATGCGTCGCGTCACGACAAAGCCGAGCTGGCGCGCGACGACGCCGTCGACCTCGTTGAGCACCGATTGATGCGAGCCGATCACCAGGGCGGGCTCGATCCACTCCCAGATCCGCATCGTCGGCCGGCGCGCGCCCGCGATCACCTGCTCCAGGAGCACCTCATCCAGAGCCATGTGCATGTGAGCTGGATGAGGCGATGAGGGGATCAAGTCCCACTCGATCTTATCTAGCACTTTGGCAGAGTATTCCCGATACCGATGCACAGACGAACGCTGTGGACGCTCTACGCCGGCAACCTGCTGACTCAGATCGGCCTGTGGTTCTTCCTCCCTCTGCTGCCGATCTTCATCAGCCGGCGCGGCGGCTCGCCTGCCCTCATCGGCGTCGTGTTCGCGGCGGGCATCCTGGCCAGCGCGTTGATCCGCTACCCGGCAGGCTGGGCCGCGGACCGGTGGGGCACCAGCCCCGTCCTCCTTGGCGCCATGTCGGCGTACTCGGTGCTTTTCCTCGCCTACCTTCTACCGCTGCCGCTGCCGGCCTTTGTGGCTGTTCGCGCTCTACAGGGCGCCGCAGCGGGCGCTTACTGGCCTGCCGCGAACGGACTGATCGGGCACCTGACACCACCAGGCGATCGCGGCCGGGCGTTCGGCCTCTTGCAGTCGACCTCGATGGCCGGCATGGTGATCGGCCCGGGGATCGGAGGCTTCATCGCTCTCTTCAATCTGAGCGCGGTGTTCGTCGTGTCCGCGTGTGTCTGCGCGGTCGCCACGGTGGCGCTGTCGCGGCTGCCGAATGTCCGGGCGGAAGCGACGCTCGGCGCGCCGGTTGGGGCGCTTCGCATCATTAAGCAACTCATGCCCTTTATCTTCCTGGGCGCCGGGACGCACTACATGATCGGCACCTACGACACGATCTGGCCCCTCTACATGACCTTTCGGGGGGCGAATACGCTGGCGGTCGGCGTCTCGTTCGTCACGTTTGCGATTCCAGCAGTACTTCTGAGCGCGCGCGCCGGCGCTCTTGGCGACCGCATCGGCGCGCGCCGCCTCGTTGTGGTCACTTTGATCGGGACCGCGTTCTTCGCGGCTCTGTATCCATTCATCGCGTCGGTGCCGTGGCTCATCGCGCTGGGTTTGATCGAGGGCATATTCACGGTCTCAGGCGGCCCCAGCCTTATGGCCGAGGTGAGCCGCAATGCGCCGGCGGGCCAGCAGGGGCGCACGCAGGGCGTTTTCCAGACCGCGCAGACGTTGATCCAGATCGCCGGCGCCCTCGGCGGCGGCGCCCTGTTCGCGCTCAGCCCGACCTACGCGTTCCTGGCCATCACCGTGCTGTGCCTGCTGGGCGCGAGCACGGCGTTGAGGCCGGCTGCCGTTCGAGCCCAGCAGGCGACCGAGGTGCGCTGAACATGGCGGTTGCAAACCCGATCCAGATCGTCCCGCTTCGCGGGGAACTTCGCCTTCAAGCAGATGCCGCCGCCGCCGCCCAACCCACTCCCCTGAAGGGGAGAGGGAATCAATCAGTAGCGAATGTCGTCGAGGCTGCGCCAGCCGTAGGAGACCTCCTCGAGCGTCGTCGTCCCGATCGTGATCGGCTGGGCGCGCACGTAGGTGCCGCCGAGATGCTCATAGAACCCGCGCGCTCGAACGTTGTCGCGCAGCACCCACACGATCATGTCCGGAATATTCATCTCGCGCAGCGCGCCGGCCACCGCGCGCACCATTTCGCGCCCGTGCCCGCGCCTCTCGGCGGCATCCAGGACGTAGATCGCGTAGAGCTCGCCCGCAAAGCCGTGCTCCCCCGCGCGCTCGCGCCCGCCTGAAGCGAAGCCGACGATTCCGTCCGGCTCCTCCGCCACGAACACACGACCCGATCCCTCGCCGATCAGGCGTGTCCAGCGCTCGGCGTAGTTGGCTTCGGTGAGTGCGGCCAGAAAGTCATCCGGCAGCAGGTTGCGATAGGCGCTGCGCCAGGTCGCGACGTTCACGCGCGCAATCTCCGCCGCATCTCCGATCGTCGCCGGTCGAACCATGTCCGTCCACAATCTAGGCGATGGAGCCGGGGAGTACGGCAAGTCGGCTTACGCCGCGGCAGCGGCGGGCGGTCGGGCTGATCGCCTTCTCGCTGCTCGCCATCGTGGTGGCGAGCCTTGCGTATCTGGCCCCCGCCTTGCATCTGAGCGGGACTGCTGGCCCGAACAACACCTCAGCCAAATTGGACTCCACCGCGCAATCGCCTCCGTGGACTTTCCAGACGATGTACGACTTCGCGTCCCCATCGGTGGGCTGGGCGGCGATCGCCGTCGCGGGTGAGACGACGGTCTTCAAAACGGCGGATGGCGGCAAACACTGGCGCCAGGCGAGCCGAGTGCTGGGCAACGTCGTCGAGAGTATTCAGTTCGTCGACACGACCCACGGATTCATGGTCACCAACGTTCGCCACCGCCTTTACCGCACCAGCGACGGGGGCGCCCACTGGGCCGAGGCGGTGATTCCAGACGACAGGACATACCGCATCACGTTCACCGACGCACGTCATGGCTCGGCGTTCGTCCTGCCCAGCGTTCGGTACACAGCGCAGACGGTGTACACAACCGCCGATAGCGGCGCCACCTGGAGCCGGTCTCCGAACTTGCCCCTGGACGGGTACGGACCAACGGTCGTGCGAGGCGCCGAGGCCTGGGTCGGGGTGTACGAAACTCCGGCGAGTCGCCCTCACGTCTACACGTCGATGGATGGCGGCGTCTCCTGGTCCCGGGTCGAGGTCCCACGCCCACGTGCGAGCTATCCGGTGTACAACGGCACCTTCTACTTAGCCACGCAGGTCAACCTGCTCCCTGGATCAGGCGTGACGGTCCTCGCATCGGTCGGTCCCGTGTGCGAGAACTTGAGTGCGTTGTGCAGCCGCACGCCGCCCGACCAGACCCCTTTCGTGTCCTTCGACGGCGGCCTAACGTGGACTGAGGTCCTGCTTCCGCCAGGCGCATTCTTCTATTTCGATATCGCCTACCAGGATGCTGTGCACTGGTGGGCGATCGGTAAGGGCTCGTTGTGGAAGTCGTCCGACGCCGGCCAGACCTGGCAGGAGACAATGCCCGACGTGCCGCTGCCGGCTCCGTACCAGCTGCACGTGTTCGACTCGAAGCACGCTTGGGCGCGGGTCTATCCGTCCCTGGCGATGGTCACCAATGACGGAGGCCTCAGCTGGACGCGGGTGATCCCTCCGAAGGTCTCGTGAGCAGGCTGGCGGCCGAAATTGCACCACCCACGAAAAGAAGGAACGAACCGAACAGGCCGACGAAGCTGCCGGATTGGAGCACGCCGCTTCCAGCAGCCGCGGCGGCGTAACCGACGAAGAGCATGAATGTCTGGGCGCCCATGACCACGAGCGCACCGGACGCGAATGCCCGCGCTGTCCGATTTGGCCACGCGATGATCGAGACCGACGCGGCCAACGCAAACACGATCACCAGGACCGGCTCGGGGACGTTGCCCCACGCGCCGGGAAAGCCGCCGTTGAAGACTGATGCCGTTTGCGAATCGCCCGGGCTCGCCTCGGTGTAGCGCACGTAGGGCAAAACGCAGCCGGCGATGATGACGACTACGGCGGTGATCGCCGTGATGGCGCCGGTCGTCGCAAGCCAGGATTGCATCGACCTGGCGGTCCCGCCGGTATTTGGTACCCAGCGCGTGCCATCCCAGCGAAACAAACCATCAGGTGAAAGGTGCACTGGCGGAACCCCCACGTGTCAGGCCTTCACGTAGGCGATCACGGCGCGGGCTTCGGCCACGATATCTCCGCCATCCTGTTCGTCCTGTTCAATAGTGGCCTCGCAGAAAGCAAGACGACGGGTACGGTGGCGCAGCGTCGCACGGGCTAGCAGCCGGCCGGGCTTGGCCGGCCGCAGGAAGTCGACTTTCAGGTCCACCGTGGTGGTCGTCTCGCCCTCTTCGGCTTCGGTGAAAGCGACCGAGGCGAGCGACTCGTCCGCCAGCGTGGCGATCGCACCGCCGTGGACGATGGTCCCGCGCGAGGTCGGGAATCCGTGCGACTCGCCGGTCAGGTTTCCCGAAAGCACCAGCTTCCCGCGCGCGACCTCGACCATCCGCGTGCCGATGTTGGCGATCATCCCGTTCGCCGCCCACTCCTCGTAAAGCTTGGGCAGCGCCTTCACTCCGTAAGGCTCGTCGCTCAAAGTAGCTCCCCTTCGGTCCAGGCTTCTGAATCCAGGATCGTGCGGATCGAGCCGAATCTCTGCTCGGTTGAGTCCCAGCGTCTGTGACCGGCTCCGACGAAGGCGACCGCTGAGCCCCCACGCCGGGCCACGAGCCTCAGGGTCTCCTCGTCGACCGAAGCCATCGACCACCAGAACCGGAGCATTTGAGGGTCGCGCGGATCCTTTGGATCGCGGGTTGCTTCGAGGTCGGCGACCATTGCGGCGTCATCGAGCGTCGCCGTGCGCAGGTCAAGGCCAAGCCGAGCAGGCATTCACTAGAAGGTTAATCTCTGCGCGGTGATTGCTAGACGAGTTGGAAACCTCCGAGGTATTGGGCTGCCTCGCTCGCCCCACCGCCTGGCCCTGTCACCGGTTTGCTGGGGTGTCAGCGACGTCCTCGGTTGGGGCCACCAGCTCGACCCCGAACGCGTCCTCTCCGAAGCCGCCGCGGTTGGCGAGGCTGCGATCACAGCCGGTCCGCCGGGCTTCCTTCCCGACCGGAGCGATCAAACCAGGCCGCTGCTGAAGCGGCATCGGCTCCGCGTGGTGGCCGGTGAGGTCCACGCAATCCTCCATCACCACGACATCCGCGGCGCCGAGCTGGCCCACATCGACGGCCACGCGCAATGGCTGTCCGCCATCGGCGCGGAGACGCTGGTCCTCTCGGCGATCCCGCAGCGCATGGGCGCGGCGAAGCACGGAATCGTGCTGGACAACTCCGAATGGGCGCACCTGCTCCACTCGATCGGATCCGTCCAGCACGTTTGCGCGCGCCACAAGCTGAAGCTGGCCTTCCAGCCGATGTTCGGCAGCACCATCCAGGGACCCGAGGACATCGAGCGCCTGCTGGTCGGCTCCGACGCCGGGATCTGCCTCGACCTCGGACACCTCATCCTCGCCGGCGCGGATCCTCTCGAGGTGCTCGAGCTCGGGGTGGGGCGCATCCAGCACGTCCAGCTGAACGACGTCGACAAGGAGCTGGCCGAGCAGGTGCGCGACCAGGGCGAGGATT
>Ga0209588_1000383_pt1 | contig 11480 bp, 10 predicted proteins | sample Rivendell_Oct201_10_FD_188351 | JGI IMG/M metagenome (GOLD analysis project Ga0209588, IMG submission 188351) | Vadose zone soil microbial communities from the Eel River Critical Zone Observatory, Northern California, USA -... | ecosystem: Host-associated > Plants > Roots > Rhizosphere > Soil ...
CCCCCGGCCACGCCGGCGGAGGTCGTGGGGCTCGACGATGTGCCGACCGCGGGGGACGTTTTGGAAGCGGTCGTCGACGAGAAAGAAGCCAAGGTGGTCGCAGAACAGCGCCGCCTGCGTGCGCGTGCTGGGGAAGCCGCGGCAACCCGCGGGGTGGAGGAAGCGGTGCCCGCCGAGGGTGAGGCCAAGGAACTGCGCGTGCTCCTCAAGGCCGATTCACACGGGGCGGTCGAAGCGTTGTCGACCTCGCTGGCACGTCTTGCCTCCCCGGAGGTAGGCGTCACGGTCTTGCACGCGGCGGTGGGGAACGTGACCGAATCCGATGTTATGCTCGCCGCGGCGAGCCGGGCGATCATCATCGGGTTCAACATCCGGCCTGAGCCCCCGGTGCGGAGGCTGGCCGAGCAGGAGCACATCGACATCCTCACCTACCGGATCATTTATGAGGCCCTCGACGATATCAAGAACCGCCTCCGCGGCATGCGCGCGCCCAAGAGGGTCGAGGTGTCGCTCGGGCAGGCGGTGGTGCTCAAGACATTTACGATTTCCAAGGTTGGGACGATTGCCGGATGCTCGGTCAATGCCGGGGTCATTACACGCAGCGCGACAGTGCGCGTCATCCGCGACGGCGTTGTCGTCCACGAGGGGAAGATCAGTTCCTTGCGCCGATTCAAAGAGGACGTTCGCGAAGTGACAGCGGGCTTCGAGTGCGGCATTGGCCTGGAGCGCTTCCCCGATGTGAAAGTGGGCGACATCCTAGAAGCGTTTGAGATTCGGGAGGAACCGGCCTAAGTCGCGCGGGTAGGAGGGGCTCGGTCGACCCGGCATCCGGTCCCTTCGGGCGAGCGGACGCCGCGCGAGATCGCGCACCGGAGTCGCCATGGTGATCGGCGTCCTGCAGGTCGAGCTCACTCTGCCCGCCAGCAACAGTCTGAAGGACAAGCGTCGACTGGTGAAGAGTCTGCTGGACCGCCTGCACAATCAGTTCAATGTTGCGGCGGCAGAGATCGACGCGCAGGATAATCACCGGCGCGCCCACTTGGCCGTGACGTGCGTCAGTAGTGAAGCCAAGCACGCGAACCAGATCCTCTCCCACGTGATGTCGACTGTAGACCGGGAATCAGAAATGGTGGTCGTGCACTATGACATGGAACTTCGATAGCCCGGGGCCCGTGGCGGTGGTCGTCAGTGCGCCTGGGGTACGCTCCGGAGAACGGTGGTGGACTGTGGGGCATCGTCCCGAGAGAATCCGCGAATTTATCAAAGAACAGGTCGGCGAGATCATTCAGCGAGACCTGAAAGATCCGCGCATTGGTTTCGTGTCGGTGACCGGCGTCGAAGTGAGCGCCGACCTCCGCCATGCCAAAGTGTTCGTGAGCGTGCTCGGGGAAGAGCAAGCGAAAGTCGACACCATGGCCGGGTTAGCGAGTGCCCAGGGATACGTGCGCGGAGAGCTGGGCCGGCGGCTGCAGATGCGGTTTTCCCCCGAGGTCCTGTTCCGCTTGGACGACTCGATTGAGCGAGGCGTGCGCGTAATGAGCTTGATCCGCCAGGTCACTGAGAACCAGGGAGATGCCGACCCCCCCCGACCAGATCGCCGCCGTTCTCCGAAAAAGTCGTAGCGTCCTCATCGCCTGCCATGTCGCCCCCGATGGCGACACCGTGGGGTCGGCGTTGGCGCTCCGGCTTGCTCTGGCACGCCTGGGCATCCCCGCGCAGGTCGGTAGCGCCGACGGGGTGCCCGCCGCTTTTCGCACCCTCCCAGGTGCCGAGACGGTGTTGACGATCCCCCCGACAGGGCGCTTTGACGCCGGCGTAGCCGTGGAATGCAGTACCTTGGATCGCGCGGGTTCCTTTGGCCCGGCCTTGGGTCGTGCCACAACCTTGATCAACATTGACCATCACCTCAATACCGCGACATACGGCCACATCGTGTACCGGGAACCCGCAGCTGCCGCCGTCGGCGAGTTGGTGGGCAAAGTCATCCAGGCGTTGCGGGTCCCCGTTGACCACGAGATCGCGCAGTGTCTCCTCGCCGCGTTGGTGACGGATACGGGAAGTTTCCGGTATCGGAACACCACCGCTCAGACGCTGCGCCTCGCGGCCGACCTGATGGACGCCGGAGCGTCGGTGTCGGAAATCGTGGAACTGGCGTACGAGACCCGCAGCCTCGGGGGGCTGCGCCTCCGAGGGATGGCTCTGGCGAGCGTCCAGCTCAGCGCCGACAAGCGCATCGCCTGGACAACTGTCACTCCTCAGATGCTCGCCGCGGCGGGGGCGGTGTCGGAGGACACGACCGGTATCGTGGGGATGGTGCGCGAGATCGACGGGATTAGGCTTGCCTTGCTGTTTGAAGTGACTGCGGGAGGGATCAAGGTCAGCATTCGCTCCCGTGGCGGCGCGAGAGCCAACGTGATCGCAGAATCATTCGGGGGCGGAGGGCACCAGGGGGCCGCGGGGTTCACGGGGACGGGCGAGCTGGCGCAGGTGATGGCGCAGACGCTGGCCGCAGCGGAAACGGAGATTCACCAGATGGCGGAGCGGCCTTCGTTACCTTAGCGGATGACAGATCTTATGGAACGGGGTCGGATGGGGGAGCGCACGACGTCGTCGGTGGAGGGCGTCCTTAGCGTTTGCAAGCCGGTGGGGATGACTTCACACGACGTGGTCGACGCCGCGCGTCGGATGGCGCACACGCGCCGCGTGGGGCATACGGGCACTCTCGACCCCGGGGCCACCGGCGTGTTGGTGTTGGTCTTCAACCGGGCGACCCGCATCGCTGAATTCTTGGCTGATGCGGACAAAGAATATCGGGTGGAGGTCACGTTCGGAAAGTCCACGGACAGCGGTGATGCATACGGCCGCACGGTCCGGGACGCCCCCGCGGATACGCTCACGGGGGATCAGGTAGCCGCAGCGCTCCCGCAATTTGTCGGGGAAATTGTGCAGGTGCCGCCGCTCGCGTCTGCCGTGCACGTTGGGGGCCGTCGGCTGTATGAACTAGCCCGCGAGGGTGTCACGGTCGACGTTCCTCCGCGCCGTGTGCGGATATACCAGCTGAACTTATTAGACTTTATCGCTGCCTCCCCGCCGACGGCGATGCTCCACGTCGCGTGTTCCAAAGGCACGTATGTGCGGCGACTCTGTTCGGACCTCGGAGACGTGCTCGGGTGTGGCGCATTCGCGTCCTTCATGGTCCGGACCCGAGTCGGTCGCTATCAGCTGGCCGACTCGGCGACTCTTGAAGAACTGCAAGCCTTGGCCGATAACGGCAGCCTGGAGGACGCGCTCCTCTCGATGGACGACGCCCTCGCCGACTTCCCCGTGGTTGACTTGCAGCCGCCGCAGCGGCAGGCGGCCATGCGCGGCCAGCCCATCCCGCTGTTCCGCGTCGCGCGATGGCAGCAGCTGGTCGGGGCCCCGGTCGTGCGGCTCCGCGATGCCAGTGGGTTGGTGGCACTCGCGCGCGTCGAAGAAGGCCTGCTCCGCCCGTTTAAAGTTCTGCGGGATTAGCGCGGTGTGACGCGCGAGTCGGAGGCTCGCGGTTCAGCCATGGACGTCATTCGCGGACTGGAGGCGTTTCCGGCACACCGCACGCCCGTCGTGCTCGCGTTGGGCACCTTTGACGGGGTCCACCGGGGCCACCAAGCCCTGCTCGCTCATGCACGGGAACGTGCCAGGAACTTGGGTGGTCGATCTGCGGCGCTGACGTTCGATCCCCATCCGGCTACAGTGCTGACACCGGAATCTGCCCCCGCTCTTCTCACCACGATAGACGAGCGTCTGGAGTTGTTTGCGCAATTGGGCGTCGACGTTGCCATCGTCGCGCGATTTGACGACCGCCTCCGGCAGATGTCCGCCGAGGCATGGGTGAATGCGCTCGCTGCGTGCATCCGAATGACCGAAGTCGTCTGCGGGCCCTCCTATGCATTTGGCCACGATCGGCGGGGGGATTCCGACCTCTTGCGGCGCCTGGGCGCGCGTCTAGGTTTTCAGCTCAGGGTCGTGGACCCGGTCGAAGCGGATGGCGAACGTGTCAGTAGTTCGCGCATCCGCCGTTTGCTTCTCGCCGGCCACGTCTTAGACGCCGCTCGCCTTCTGGGACGATGGTATAGCCTCCGGGGGACGGTTGTGCGAGGGGAGGGGCGGGGTCGCGATCTGGGCTATCCCACCGCAAACCTCGAGCTTCCCCCCTCCAAACTCATTCCATCCACCGGCATTTACGCCGCCTATGCCCGTCCGTCCGTCGGCGAGTTTGCGGCGGCCGTCAGCATTGGAACGCGGCCGACGTTCGGTCCAGGACCGCTCAAGGTTGAGGCATACTTGTTGAACTTCAGCGAGAACCTATACGGATCACCCCTCGAACTGCATCTAGCGGCACAGCTGCGCGACGAGTTGACCTTTGCCTCGGCGGAGGAGTTGGTGGTACAGATTGCCTCCGACGTGGCGGCGGTCCCTCGGGCGTTAGTGGAGGCGACCGCGCGTGCGGGGCTGGGTGAGCCGATGTTGGGAAGGAACCGCACTATGGACTGATCGGACGAAATCCTGGCGGACGCAGATCCACTCACCGTGCCCCACCTGTGGCCCTCGCATTACGTTGCCCCACGTGTGCTCTTGTGTTATCGTTAAATAGGCGTCGATAGCTGGGAGGTCCGTGCCTCCGGCGGCCCCTCGGCTAATCGACTTTTTTCTGTGGGTGATCCACGACCCGGATCGATTGCGCGAAGCAACCCGGGATCGGGCAGGACGTGGGGGGTGGAGGGCGTGGTGCTCGCGAAGGAAGCGAAAGAAAAGGTTATGACGAAGTTCAAGCGCCACGAGGGGGATACAGGGTCTCCTGAAGTGCAAATTGGGCTGCTGACCGAACGGATCAACCAACTGACTGAACATCTGAATGGGCACAAGAAAGACATCCACTCCCGCCGGGGACTGCTAATGATGGTGGGCCAGAGGCGCCAGTTGTTGGCATACCTGATGCGATCCGACGTGGAGCGGTACCGCCAGATCGTCGACTCCCTTGGACTTCGTCGGTAACTGGCCCGGATTGTTCCAACACAGGCGCGTAGGCGGCACTCCGATGGGAGCGGACGCAGTCCGCTCCCATCAGTGTGTGAGAGGGTCCTAGGGTCTCGTACAGTCGTGAAGCCCGGGTGCGCACCAAGGAGGATGGTATGGTAGCACAGATCCACCGAGTCGAAGTCGAGGTTGGCGGACGGCCGATCTCATTTGAAACCGGGGCGCTCGCCCGCCAGGCGGGCGGCGCGGTCGTCGTCCGGAGCGGGGATACGATGCTCCTGGTGACCGCGACCGTGTCGCCGCAGATTCGGGAGGGCATCGACTTCTTCCCGCTGACCTGCGACTTCGAAGAGAAGATGTACGCCGCCGGGAAGATTCCTGGGGGGTTTTTCAAACGGGAAGGGCGCCCGGGGGAGATGGCCATCCTCACGTCTCGTCTCATTGACCGACCAATTCGGCCGTTGTTCCCCTCCGGGTTCCGCAACGATGTCCAAGTGATCGCGACTACGCTCTCCGTCGACCATGAAGCCGATCCTGCCGTACTCGCGATCAACGGCGCCTCGGCCGCGCTGGGCATCTCGGAAATTCCCTTTGAGGGGCCGATCGGCGCGGTGCGCATCGGCCACATCGACGGCGAGCTCGTGCTCAACCCCACGTGGAAGCAACTGCAGGAGTCCAGCGATCTGGACTTGGTGGTCGCGGCCAGCGAGGCGGCCATCATCATGGTGGAGGCGGGCGCGAAAGAAGTGCCCGAACAAACCCTCCTTGACGCCCTCGACCTAGCCCACCGGGAAATCCGCCGCATTTTGGCCGTGCAGAAAGAGTTGGTCCGCCGCGCCGGCAAACCGAAGATGACCTTCCCGCTCGCAGCCGTCGATGCCGAACTCGATAAGGTCGTCCGCAGTGTGGCCACGCCGCTGATCCGAGCGGCGCTCGCTCAGAAAGAGAAACTGAACCGCGAGGATGCGTTGCGGCGCGTGACCGATGAGGTCGCCCCGGCCCTCCGGGAGACCTACCCGGACCGCGGCAAGGAGATCGACGCGATCATCCAAGCGGCCACCAAAGACGAAGTGCGCCGCATGATTCTCACGGAACGCAGTCGTCCGGATGGCCGCGGTCACACGGACATCCGGCCCCTCGCGATTCAGGTCGGGCTGCTGCCGCGGGCGCACGGGTCCGGACTGTTCCAGCGGGGCCAAACGCAGGTGTTGTCGGTGGTGACCCTGGGCACCGGACAAGACGAGCAAACTATCGATGACATTTCCCTCCGGACGAGCAAGCGATTCATGCACCACTACTCCTTCCCACCGTTCTCAGTGGGCGAAGTGCGACCGCTGCGCGGTCCCGGTCGCCGAGAGATTGGGCACGGACTGCTCGCCGAGCGCGCGCTGGAACCCATGCTCCCTCCCGCCGAGGCCTTTCCGTATACGATCCGGCTCGTCTCGGAGGTCCTGGAATCCAACGGCTCCACCTCGATGGCCTCGGTCTGCGGGTCGACCCTCGCGTTGATGGACGCCGGAGTGCCGATTAAAGCCCCCGTGGGTGGGATCGCGATGGGGCTGATCATGGGCCAAGACGGCCGGGCGGCGGTCCTCACGGACATCCAAGGTCTGGAGGACGCAATGGGAGACATGGACTTCAAGGTGGCGGGCACGCAGAGAGGCGTGACCGCGCTGCAGATGGATGTCAAGAATAAAGGCCTCTCCCGCGAAATTCTCGCGAGCGCCTTAGAACAAGCGCGTCAGGCCCGAGTCGTGATCCTGGAAGCCATGACGCGGGTCATTGGCGAACCCCGGCCCACGCTGTCACCGCACGCGCCACGGATTATCACCATCGAGATCAACCCGGAGCGCATTCGCGAGGTGATCGGCCCAGGCGGCAAGGTGATCAACAAGATCACCGCCGAGACCGGCGTCAAGATTGACATCGAGCAGGACGGTCGGGTGCTGGTCGCCTCCGCAGACGAGGACGCGGCAAAGCGTGCCGTCGCCATGATCCAGGCCATCGTCCGGGAGATCAAAGTCGGCGAGATGTACTTGGGCCGCGTGACCCGCTTGATGAATTTTGGCGCCTTTGTCGAAGTGCTCCCGGGGAAGGAAGGACTCGTCCACATCTCAGAGTTGTCTGACAGCCGTGTGAATCGCGTCGAAGATGTCGTGAAGGTCGGTGACGAGCTATTGGTCAGAGTTAAGGAAATCGACAACCTCGGGCGGATCAACCTCACCCGGCGGGGAGTCGGGACGCCAGGGGAGGCGGGAGCGGCGAGCCCCGAGGCTCCGGCGGACCGCCCGGGCCCAAGCGACCAGAGTCGAGAACCGTCAGGAGTCGGATCCGACCGGGATCGGGATCGCCATCGTCGGCGCCGGCCTGGCGGAGGCGGAGGGTCCGGGCGCGGGCCTGGGCCCGGCGCACCACGTCACTAGACCGCGGTATAGGGCCTCTTTTTCTGCACTAGACCGGTTCGTTCGGGTGGGCCCGCCAGAGGTTCTCCGCGGGATTCGCCGCAGGGATTCATTTTTGGGCAGGTAACCGAGTAAACACCATGGCGCGAGACATACGGTCTTCTCAACCTAGCGAGGCCATTGCCGAGACGATACTGCCGAATGGCATCCGCGTGCTCACCGAACGCATCTCGCATGTCCGCACGGTCGCGATCGGGATTTGGGTAGGCACAGGATCGCGATATGAACCGACCGAGCAGCATGGGATTTCTCACTTCCTCGAACACCTCTTCTTCAAGGGCACCGAGACCCGATCCGCGCTGGAGATCGCGCAGGCCGTGGACGATATCGGGGGACAGATGAATGCGTTCACGGATCGGAGCAGACCGTCTTCTACGTGAAGGTGCTCGCGACGCATCTGGATCGTGCGCTGGAAATCTACGCCGACATGTTACTCAATTCCACGCTGGCCGATGAGTTTATCGAGCGGGAGCGCCAGGTGATCGCCGAGGAGATCAAGAGCTACGAGGACTCCCCGGATGAACTCGTCCAGGACTTGTTCGCACAGACCGTCTGGAACGGGCATCCTTTGGGGCGCCCCGTCATCGGCACGCTGGCCACCGTGACCAAATTGACGCGCGATGATTTCCGCACCTACATCCAGCGGCACTACCGACCGGACAACGTCATCGTCGCCGCCGCCGGAGACCTGCAGCACGATCAGGTGTGCGCCCTCATCACCCGGTATTTCGGGGGGTGGGCGGGCCGCGGCTCCCCCGTGCATCAAGCCGCGCCGCATTCCCAGGCCGATGTCGCGACTCGGCTGAAGGAGACCGAGCAGGTGCACCTGTGTCTGGGCACCCGGGGGCTCGCATACGCAGACGAGCGGCGTTACACGCTCTCCGTCCTCGACCACTTGCTGGGCGGGGGGATGAGCTCACGGCTGTTCCAGGAGATCCGAGAAAAACGTGGGCTGGTGTACAGTATCGCGTCGTACGCCGTGGCGTACCGTGACGGAGGGCTGTTCGTCATCTACGCGGGCATGAGTCCCCAGGCTGGCGCCGAGGTGATTCGGCTCACGCTCGCGGAAGTGGAGAAGATGAAACTCCACCCCGTCGACGAGACTGAACTGCGGCGGGCGAAGGAGTCCCTCAAAGGCGGCCTGATGCTCGGATTAGAAAGTACCGGAAGTCGGATGTCGATGCTGGCCCGATCCCAGATCTACCACGGCCGACAGGTCACCCTGGATGAGCTCATCGCCAAGGTGGACGCGGTGACGGCAACGGATGTGCAAGAGATGGCGGCGGATTTGTTTGCCCCTGGGCGCTTGTCGATGGCGGCGATCGGGCCCTTTCGGACCGATGGCCAACTGACGACAGCGATGCGTGGAGCGTTCGAGCGCGTCGAGGCTAAGGCCTGACGACCGGGGCCGCGTTTCCGACGAGGTGAGTCGGGTGGCCGAGAAAATTCGGGTGGCAGTGGCCGCCGCGGCCGGCCGGATGGGTCGGGCCGCGATCCGGGCCGTCTCAGCGCAACCGGACATGATGCTGGTCGCGGCGTTGGGCCGTCAGCACGGGGTGGGGCAGGACGCGGGGGCGGTCGCTGGGGTCGGATCCCTGGGCGTCACGATCGCAGGAACGCCGGGGGCCATGTTCGATGCGAAACCCGACGTACTGATCGATTTCACCCCCGGACCAGCAGCCATCGAGCACGCGCGGGCGGCCGTGCCCGCTGGAGTCCGCCCGGTTATTGGGGGAACGGGGATTGGTCAGGCCGACCTGGACGCTCTCGCTGCGTTGTGCGCGTCGAAGCGCATTGGCGCGGTGGTGGCACCGAATTTTGCGCTGGGAGCAATTCTGATGATGGAATTTTCGCGCCAGGCCGCAAAGTACTTTCCTCACGTGGAGATCATTGAACTCCACCACGATCGCAAACGCGATGCTCCCTCGGGGACCGCGTTGAAGACCGCCGCCGCTGTTGCCGCGGCCAGGACGTCGGTTCCCCCTCCCGCAGTCAAAGAGGAACAGACGATGCAGGGGGCCCGCGGGGCTCGGGCAGAGGGGATCCCGATCCACAGCGTTCGGCTGCCGGGGTTGGTGGCGCACCAGGAGGTTATTTTCGGGGGGCCGGGCCAGACCCTAACGATCCGACACGACTCCGTCAACGAGGAGTCATTCATGCCGGGCTTACTCCTGGCCACGCGGCGGGTGCGGTCGCTGACAGGTCTGATCGTGGGGTTGGAGAAACTTCTTGACTCATAATCACGGACAAAAAGTGAGACATCAGGTGCAGCACGAGTCGGGGTTCCGCGTCGGTCTTGTCGGCGCCACCGGGGCGGTGGGACGGGAAGCCCTGCGCATTCTGGAAGCCCGGCGCTTTCCCGCCGCCGAGATTCGATTGTTCGCCTCTCCGCGGTCAGCCGGCACGCGAGTGGGACACCGCACGGTGAACGCCGTCGGCCCTGACGCATTCCGCGATCTCGATGTGGTCATCTTCGACACACCCGATGATGTTGCGAGGGAATTGGTGCCTCAGGCGGCCGGTGCTGGTGCGATGGTGATCGACAACTCGGCCGCGTTTCGCCAGGATGCGGACGTCCCGCTGGTGATTCCCGAGGTGAACGCGGAGGCACTGCGCCGCGTGCCCCGGCGGATCATTGCCAACCCCAACTGCACAGTCGCGGCGTTTACGGTGCCGCTGGCTCCCCTGCACAAGGCCGCGACGCTCAAACGGGTCATCGCCTGCTCGTACCAGTCGGTGTCCGGGGCGGGGCAGCAGGGGGTGGAGCAGTTGTGGTCCGAACTCGAGGCCACCGTCGCTTCGCACCGTCCGCTCGACCGCCCTCAAGGCCGGGCGTTTGCTCATCCCATTGCCTTGAACCTAATTCCAGCTGTGGGATCTTGGCGGGAATCCGGGTTCAGCGAAGAGACCAAAGTCGCCGAAGAGTTACGCAAGATGCTGGACGCGCCGAGTCTGCCCGTGGGGGTGACCTGTGTGAGGGTGCCCACCGTTGTTGCTCACGGCGTGGCGGTGCATGCCGAGTTTGATCGCCCGCTGAGTGTCTCACGCGCCCGCGCCCTTCTGGCGGACGCTCCGGGGGTGGAACTGGTCGATGAGCCTGCCGCTGGTCGTTACCCCACCCCTCTGGCCGCTGCCGGACGCGATCCATGTTTCGTCGGTCGCCTCCGCCTCGACGAAGCGGGCGGTCTGGCCTTCTTCGTCGTGGCGGATAACCTGCGCAAGGGAGCGGCTCTAAACGCCGTGCAGATTGCGGAGCGGCTAATTGAGATGGGACTCCTGACCTCGAAGGTAACCTCGTAGCCGTCGCGAGCTCTCCGTCTTCCTGGGCCACTGAACGAATACGCGCACGCAGCATGTCGCGCCCGAAGACCGGGGAGGTCGAGAGGGTCGGAGACATTATGAGAGTCGTCGTACAGAAATTTGGCGGGGCATTATTGGCGACGCCAGCTGGGCGGGTGCAGGTTGCCGACCTCATCGCCGCCACCCGCCAACAAGGCACCGCCGTGGTGGCCGTCGTCTCAGCCATCGGTCGAGAGGGGGACCCGTACGCGACCGACACGCTGGTTCGGCTTGTGCGCGATATTGGCAGCCAGGTCGACCCGCGGACGCTGGACCTGCTACTGTCCACCGGCGAGGTCATCTCCACTGCCCTGGTGGCCCACACCCTCGTGCGGGCTGGCTGCCCCGCGATTGCCCTCACCGGCGCGCAGGCTGGCATCATTACCACCGACGAGTTCAACGACGCGCGCATTCTGCGGATTGATACCACGCGGGCCCGGTTGCACATGGAGCGGGGGAGAGTCCCTGTGATTGCGGGTTTTCAGGGGATTACCCCCGACGGAGAGATCACCACCCTGGGACGAGGGGGGAGCGATACGACAGCGGTCGCGCTGGGCGCGGCCCTCGGCGCGGACGTCGTCGAAATATACAAGGACGTCGAAGGGATCATGACCGCGGATCCCAAGCTCGTGCCTGCGGCACGACCGATCGATCGGATCACTT
>Ga0209588_1000386_pt1 | contig 11448 bp, 7 predicted proteins | sample Rivendell_Oct201_10_FD_188351 | JGI IMG/M metagenome (GOLD analysis project Ga0209588, IMG submission 188351) | Vadose zone soil microbial communities from the Eel River Critical Zone Observatory, Northern California, USA -... | ecosystem: Host-associated > Plants > Roots > Rhizosphere > Soil ...
CCCGATGGTTCTTCAAGAATGCCTTCCATCGATTCCTTTTTCCCGGATCTCTCGGGGCCTTCTGGACCCAACGAGATACCGTGCGTTCTGCAACATCGAAGCCAAGCATTTGCAATTCCCCGTGGATGCAAGGTGCGCCCCAGCTGGGATTCTCTGCCGCCATTTTGCATATCAATTCTCGCAACTCCCTGCTGATTCGCTTCCTTCCGAAGCAAATCTGATGGCGGGATAGACATGACCAATACATTTGGAAGCCGGTACGGTGCCAGCGAACAACCGTCTCTGGGCTCACAACAATCAGGGCTTGTTTCCATCGCGGCCAGTACGTTTGCGCAAGAACCCAGAAGAGCTTGTCAAACGCGGTGAGGCGCGGTCGGGGGTGCTTGCGTTTCAACACGGCCAGTTGCTGCCGAAGTGCAAGGTTTTCGAGCCAGAGGTTCCGGTGCGTGCGGAAAAGGCAAATAATCGAGGCCAGTACGACTCTTTTGAACTCACCGCTGCGAGCGAGTTGAGAACTGCATTTCTTCGACTGCTCCAAGTCGGGCAGCCGAAGTATTGTCTTGGGCTTGGGGCGTTTGGTTGTCTTTTTCCGACGTTCCATACCGGCGGCCTCCTGCGCCGCGTTCAGTATGGTCATCCACTTAGAAGGTAAAAGGACTCGAACCCCGTTTGTGGACAGCGATGAGCAGTTTGTCGAGAATGCCGACTACCAGACCGTTGGGTAAATTGGGTCTTGAACTCAAGTGGCACTCAGGTTGTACCCCAAAACCAAAAACTGTCACTCTTCGCGCAGAGCCATCGTCGGGTCGAGATTCGCCGCGCGTCGCGCCGGCAGCCAGCACGCCATCGCGGAGATCAGGAAGAAGATCAACGCCACAGTGGCGAAAGTCACGGGGTCGGTCGCCTTGACACCCACCAGCATTGTGGTCATGCCACGCGTAAGGGCGAACGCGGCGATCAGACCGGCGGCGACACCGACGGCCGTGAGGCGCAGTCCCTGCCCCACGATCAGCTTGAAGATTTGGCCAGGCCCGGCGCCGAGAGTCATGCGAACGCCGATTTCGGCGGTGCGCTGACGCACGACAGTGGCAAGAACGCCGTAAAGCCCCACGCTTGCGAGCACTGCGGCGATCACGGCAAACGCTCCAATCAGCAGTAGCGAAAAACGCGTGCCGGCTTGCGCGCGCTCGAGCAAAGTCTCCATAGGCTGCATCTCCGTGATCAACAAGTGTGAATCGACCGCCTTGATTGCCGCGCGAATGTCGCCTCCGTATTTTGCCGCGTCGCCCCCAGTTCGTATGGCCCATTGACGGACCGCGCCAGACCCGAGGAAAGCATCGGCAAAGTAAACCTGCTCGCGGCCACGCTCGGCCAGAGACTCGTCGCGCTGGTGTGCGACAACGCCGATCACTTCGACCCATTCGGCCTCGGGCGTACGGATGCGGATCAGGATTCGCTTGCCGATCGCTGATTGGTGAGGGAAAGCCTTATCGGCTAGGAGTTGGTCGATGACCACCAAGTTGCGGCCGGGCACGTTGTCGGCATCGGTGAACGTGCGGCCCTCGATCAAGGGCGTGCGCATGGTTTCAAAGTAACCGGGAAGCACGATTTGAAAGTCCACGGCTTGAAATTTGCCAGCGTCGGAGAGCGCTTCCTCGGTACCCCAGCGGATGGGACTGAAGTCCCCCGCTAGAGGAAAAGGAAACGAGGCGGCAACACCTTGCACGCCAGTGATGCCGCGCAAACGGTCCTGAATTTGGCGCATAAACGCAGCACGTTCCTCCGGCTTCGTTCCGCCTCGGTTGCCAAGAACTTGAAAGGTCAGAAGGCCGTGTGGATCGAAGCCTGGGTCGATGCGCTGAAGTTCGAGAAAACTGCGCAACATCAATCCGGATCCGATGAGCAGTACGAAGGAGAGTGCTACTTCCGCGACGACGACAAGCTTGCGCAAGGGGCCGCCGCTTGCGAGACCTTCGTTTCGGCTGGTGCCGCGCAGCACATTCATGACGTCCGGCCGCGAAGCGCGCCATGCCGAGGCCAGCCCGAAAATGGCCGCAGCCAGCAAGCCGGCGAGCGCCGTGAATGCGAGCACGACGGAATCGATTCGGATGGTATCCAGGCGGGGAAGGTTCGTGGGAGCGATGACCAGCAATTCATGAATTCCGAGCCAGGCAAGGGCGAGACCTGCCAGCGCGCCAATGGCGGCGAGCAAAAACGCCTCGGTGAGCATCTGGCGGGTGAGATGCCACCAGCTTGCGCCGATGGCCGCGCGCACGGCGAGTTCGCGTTCGCGCAGAGACGCGCGCACCAGCAGAAGGTTGGCCACATTGGCGCAGGCTATGAGCAAGAGAAAAATCACGGCGCCCATGAGCGCCAGAATGGCGGGCCGGACTTCGGAAACAAGATGCTGCCGCATGGGCTCCACGCGAATTGCGTAGCCCGCGGTGCGCTCGATCAGGAAGTTCTTGCGCGCCTCTGCTGCGACGTTATCGGCTGCTGCTTGCGCACGTTCCAACGGCACGCCATCTTTTAGTCTGCCTACGGCATGAATGGAAACGCCGTTTCGATTGGCGTTGTCATAGCCGAGGCGGTTCGCGAGCCACACTTCCGGGGCAGGTTCTACGTTTGCCGCGGACGGGAAGTACAACTGAAAGCCGGGCGCCAGCACGCCGACAATCTGGGGGCGAAATGGTCCGTTGGTAATCATCACCTGTCCAAGGACACTGGGATTGAGGCCGTAGCGGCGCTGGAAGTATTCGTAACTGAGGACGGCCATGATAGGAAGAGGGGGCGCCGCTGGGGCTCCCGGCTGGGCTACGCCCGGGCGTGGGGCAGGTTGAGGCAATCCGTCGGCTTCTGAAAACTCGCGGCCGAGCACGATTTTGGCTCCTACCAAACGAAAGAAGTTCGTTGTGACCACGGCGGAGCGGACTTGCTCGGGTGTCCCGTCCTCCTTGAGCAGAATGTTGCGGAAAGTGAAGACGCCGGCGAGGTCTAGGAATGCATCTTTAGTCCCTTCGCGCAAATCGATGAAGTCCTCATTGGAGAAGGGGAAGTCGCGGACATTACGATTGCGCATGTCGCTAGCGGCGATGACCAGCCGGTTGGGATCTTTGTACGGAAGAGGCCGCAACAGGACAGCATTGGTGACGCTGAAGATGGCAGTGCTCGCGCCAACACCCAGGGCAATGGTTAATGCAGCAGTCAGCGCAAAAATAGGACTTTTCCGCAGTGTTCGGCCTGCAAATGCCAGTTCTCGTAGCGCCATCCTTCCACCTCATTCATCAGCGGCTGCTGCGCAAAGAATAGTACCTCTGTTGTCCTCTTTCGGCTTCGAAACTCTTCGGCAACGACTGCTATCGGGATGTGGTAATGACTATCCGGCGTAGACGCGTTCTCGTGGCCGGTGCGAGCCGGGCCAGAAGTCCCGCTGGAGGAAAATGCAGTGCTACGGAGCGCTGCGCGCGCACCGACCTCCTCGAACGCCAGTTTCTAGGGAGTCTGACAGTTGAGGGTGCTTCTACGTGCGGCCGACCCACGATCAGCTGATCGCCGACAATGGATTCCGAGGACGCGACCATCCGCCCCGAACGTGTCGGGCGCGAACGGCACTTCCACCTGCCGCGTGCTCTCCGGTGCTCTATTTCTTGAGTGCCTTCGTGTCCCGCCCACCCTGATGCAGCACCAAGTACGTGACTTGGCCCTTCTCGTTCTTGAAGAACTCAATTTCTGCGTCCACGACTTTTGGGAAAAACATCGTCTCTGACTCAGCAAAAATCGGCACCTTGGGCTGTCCCGTTATCTGCGTTACCAGTTGGTTGCCTTCGAGAGTCACCACGAAAAGAAAGCCCGGCGCTAATTCGTAGCTACCCACGTAATCTGCAAGAATCTTTGCTGGCACCACAACTTCTTTTCGCTCCTCTGTTAACACGACCTTTTCGCCGTGGGCTAAGGCTGCGATTTTCGTCGCGATTCCACTTGGGCCCGATCCGTTCAGATTGCCCAGCACGATGACCGTTAGCTTGTCGTCGGGGTAGTACGACAATTGGGTATTGAAGCCTTCGATTCCGCCGCCGTGTTCGATCACCTTGCGTCCTTTCACCATGCTCACAGCAAGCCCGCATGCGTAGTCGTTTTTGAACGGCGTGGTCATCTTTTGCAAAGACGCGGAGGATAACAACTTGCCGCCAAACAGTCCCTGCTCCCATCGCAGCAGATCTTCTGTAGTGGAAAACAGCGCACCGGCCGAGAGGGGGATACTCATATCAATATAGCCCGCGTTCAACGGTCCACTGGGGCCGGGCGAATAGCCGGAAGCTCGGCTCAAAATAATGGCGGAGTTCGAATCGTAGCCTGAGTCCTTCATCCCCAGCGGATTGAAGATGTTTTCCTGTACAAATTTGCCATAAGGCTGCCCGCCGATCTTTTCGATAAGATACCCAAGCAGGACGTACCCAGAATTGCTGTAGTTCCATTTCTCACCGGGCTGGAATTCAAGCGGCTTGTCACGAAAGCGCGCTACCAGCTTTTCCGGAGTAGTTGGAATAGCCTCTGTGGAAGCGTAATCGGGAAATCCAGTAAAACTTGGGATGCCGGAGGTGTGCGTGAGCAAGTTAAAGATCGTCACTTTGTCCCATGCGGCCGGTGCGTCGGGCATGTATTTCTTCACTGGGTCATCCATCTTCAGCTTGCCACGTTCTTCTAAGAGAAAAATACTAGCCGACGTGAATTGCTTGGTGATGGAGCCCAACCGGAACTTCGTTGTGGGCGAGTTGGGAATGTTCCATTCGAGATTCGCGAACCCGTATCCTTTGTCGAGCAGTATTGTCTGGTCGCGTGCAGCGAGCACCGAGCCCATGAATTGCTTGCTTGAAACATAGGATTGAACCACCTGTTCCATGCGAGGCGCACTGTCCTGTGCTGAGCAACTACTCTGCAGCGCCGCGCAAGCTCCCGCCAGCCAAACGGCACTCACGATTCGTCGAATCATCATCTTCTTGCCCCTCTTAGAATTGAACAGGTCAACTGGTTTGGATGAGTTGTGTCTCCCGCAAAGCTACCGATGCTTCAGCAGCATGGTTGGTATCAAAGAATTCATGTCTTCCCGGATGCTGCTCTCTCCATCTCCGGCCGCACCACCGCAAGATCAACGCCACCCCAATCCCGACGATCGGCTGATGGCGATAGTGGTAGGCACGGTCACTGTGAGCAACATCGTTGAGAGAAGGAGCGCCAATGCCGAATCGGCTTCCATCGCTCTGTACTTGGCGGCAAACAGAACAACCACCGTCGCAAGTGGAAAGCTGCAGCAGACAAGCGCTTCACGAGCAAATGGGCCTTGCACATGAAGCAGGTGCAGCAGACCGAAGAGGACGGCAGTCTGCAGGGTGATGCGAGCGAGCGTGCCAAGCAGCACCGCTTTCGACAGATGGAAGGAGTGTGCGGCAAGAGTCAGTCCGACCGTGAACACGGCAACACCGGATGTTGCGGAGCCGATCATTTAGAACGAACTTGCGACGTCCTTCGGGATTCGAAGGCCCGCCAGGACAACAACAATGCCTAATAGGGGGGCTCCAAAGGAGGGGGGACTTCAGTCCGGACTGCAGCCCCTTGAGCACCCGTGCCTTACGTGAAGAGAGTCCTGCAGGCCCTCCAGTTCCCGGACTCTCCACTTCCAGAAAGACGAGTGCCATCGGCATGACGAGGTTGATGGCCAGAGTAACTAGTCCCACAGCATCCGCGCTCGTATCACCGAGAAGAGCCTGCAGCACGGCGATGCCGAAAACTGGAGTCGCCGAGGTTGATATCATGACCGCACAAATGACCGATGCGGCGCCCCGAAGAGATTCCACCCTTCGCAAGAGGAGCCACGAGACTAGGAACAACCCGACATGGACAAGTAAGAGCGCCAGAACCAAACGCCCCTGCTGAAAGAGCAGATCTCTTCGGATGTTCGTCATGCTGACGAACAAAGACGCAGGCAGCGCGAAACCAAGCGCCAGCTTGCTTAACCCCGCTGCTTGGTCGGCGTCGAACGCATTCCGCTTCCCAGCAAGGTAGCCGAGCGCGAGAACAAAAAATACGGGGAGTAGTGCTCCCACAAGTCCGCCGAAGTTCATGAACTGCTTCCTTTCCCGACGTGCTCACTGCGATTGCCAGCAACTCTTTTTTAGGCCCATTCGAAGCTCATTTGTGCGCACATCAAGGAGCTTTGCCGGAACGTAAAATTCCCAGCTTTCGCATGCGCGAGTAGACTGTAGACCGCTTCATTCCCAAGCGGACAGCAGCGCCCCTCGGACCAGCGATAACCCAGTGGGTCTGCTCCAACGTCTTGCGGATGTGATCTCGCTCAGCTCCTTCCACCGTGATGGACTCCGGAGAGTCAATTTCGCCAGTCTGCTGCAACCCTTCGAGCGGAGGACGTAGCGTGTTCCCGTCGGTCAGGATCACACTGCGTTCGATGAAATTCTGCAGCTCCCGGATGTTTCCCGGCCAAGAATGGCCTACCAGCGCCTCCATCACCTCTGTCGGTATCCTCTCGATGTGCTTGTTCATGCGTTCCGCGTAGATCCCCACAAAGTGCATCACCAACGACGGAATGTCTCCGCGCCGATCGCGCAGTGGGGGAACAGGAATAGGAAACACATTCAACCGGTAGTACAGATCGCTACGGAACTGATTCTGGGCAACTAGCTTGGCGAGGTCCTTATTTGTTGCGGCTACGAGCCGAACATTCGCCCGTTGGGTGCGCGTGCTGCCCAATCTTTCGAACTCTCCCTCTTGCAAAACCCGCAGCAGCTTCGGTTGCAGTTCCAGCGGGATATCTCCGATCTCATCCAGAAAAAGAGTGCCGCGGTCGGCCGCTTCGAAACGACCCACTTTGCGTACCACCGCACCGGTGAAAGCTCCTCTCTCGTGACCGAAGAGTTCGCTCTCCAGTAATCCGAGAGGAATTGCCGCACAATTTAGTTTCATATAACAGCAATCTCGGCGTGTGCTGTGTTCATGAATAGCGCGCGCGACGAGTTCTTTCCCTGTCCCGGTTTCGCCTTCGATGAGGGCAGTGGAATCAGTGGGCGCGACCGTCCGAACGAGATCCAATACCTCTCGGAGAGCCCTGCTTGCTCCGACGATATCCTCAAAGCCGTCGTTCACGCCGTTGCCGTTCATTACCGGACGGCTTTTGAATGCGTTAGTTAAGAACGATACCGAGGAAGTGGATTCGGCTGTCGCGCGCGCGGGAATGTTGGCCTCATATTCTGGGTCAGTGAGGCAGGCCTCGATGTCATTTTGATTTTCCGAAAGAACTGCATTTCCCCAAGCCATTGTTCGTTCCTCCCACTAGTCGCTCGGCCTTCTCTTCGGTTCCCGCAGGACCCATTCGCGGATGTATGCTGGGCAGTTCTTGAGCTGGATGCCGTCCGCTTCGCAGCGCTCAAGAAAAGTGACAACGTCTTGATCCACGAGGATTAGGTCTTTTAGCTCGAGCACTATTCGGCGACGGTTCGCTTCTGAGCTGATCAGCGTTTTCAACTCGGCTACGTTTTCTCTGTCCATTTGGCCGCTCACCGTAAAGACCACTTCTCCGTTCCCGGCTCTCTGAATCTTCAGCATCTTTGCTCTCTTTAAGGCGAGCTCCGTACCATTGCAATGCATCCGCGGCTCCAATCGTAAGTGCTGAAAATAAACGGATTAATAGATCGAGAATTGGCGAGGCTTTCGCCATTGGCGAAAGTTGTACAAAATCCTGCCTAGAGCCTTTGAGAAGCACGTACTACACGGCTAGGGGTTCTTAGAGGAATCCACAGTTTTGAAGCGTTTCTTGTCGATTTTCAGCGACCGAATCTTCGACTCCAGGGTGGAGCGTGGCATACCCAACTTTTCAGCCGCACCTGACGGCCCGAAAACCCGTCCCCGCGCTTTCGCTCAAGGCAGTCTCAATGATTGCTTTTTCCTGAGAAGGAAGATTCTTATAGAGGTCAACCCGGCTGTTCGCTTCCGTTGCAGGAGGCTGTCGAGAAAGCCAACTCTCATCGACCGAGAAATTCTCTGTTTCGCACACGATCACGGATCGTTCAATGACGTTTTGCAATTCGCGGATGTTACCCGGCCACGAATACGATAGAAGAAGCTCCAGAGTTTTTTTATTTATCCCACAGAAGTTTTTTCCTGCTTTTCTTCCGAAACGATCGATGAAGTACTCAACTAGCAGGGAAATGTCTTCTCTCCGTTCCCGCAGAGGAGGAATCTCAATGGGGAACACGTTGAGCCGATAAAAGAGGTCACTCCGAAAGGTACCTGCATCGATGGCGCCCTGCAAGTTACGGTTGGTGGCGGCTATCACCCGGACGTCAGTTTGGATGGAGCGAGTTCCGCCGACACGCTCAAATTCGTGTTCCTGCAAAACGCGCAAGAGGGCGATCTGCGTCTCGGCAGGAAGCTCTCCGACTTCATCGAGGAAGATCGTGCCTCCTTTGGCCAATTCAAAGCGGCCCACGCGCTGCTGAATTGCCCCTGTAAAGGCACCCTTCTCGTGACCGAACAGTTCTGAGGCAACCAACTCGCGCGGGATTGCCGCACAGTTCACACTGACAAATGCGCGTGAGGAACGCTGGGACCGCCGATGGATAGCGCGGGCCACAAGTTCCTTTCCTGTCCCCGTTTCGCCGGTGACGAGAACGGTTGAGTCCGTGGGAGCGACTTTGGATACGCGAGAGAGTACCGCCTGTAGAACGGGAGAAGTTCCAATGATCTCCTCGAACATCGATGCCTTATCGATTTCTTCGCGCAACGCAACGTTCTCGTTCTGGAGTCGTTGCTCAGCCTCCTTGCGATCCTCGATATCGGTCGCCGCGGCATACCAACGTGTGAGGCGGCCTTGTTCATCCCGAATCGGATTAAAGCGGAAAAGGAACCAGCGATACTGCCCGTCTTTTCTCCTTAACCGTACTTCCATCTCGTACGGAGATCCGCTTCGGAATTTGCCTGGACCCTCGCTTGCCGCGCGTTCCGCATCCTGTGGATGGAGCAGGCTATGCAAATCAGCACTCTGCCACTCCTCGAGAGTAAGGCCGTGATAATCGAGCGCGGCCTTGTTGTTATAGAGAGGACTTCCATCAGGCCCAAATTCAGTGATGTGCAGAGGACTGAGATCAAGGAGTTGCCTGAGCTCCCTTTCGCTTTGCCGGATCTTCGCTTCCGCCTGCTTTGCTTCAGTGACATCCATCGAGGTCCCTACAAATTCCACAAGGTCGCCCGACTCGTTCAGGACAGGATGGCCGATAACATGGAGGTGCTTGATCGTTCCGTCGGGAAGAACAATGCGGTAGTCTGCTCGATAAGCGGCCTTCTGGATTGTGGTTTTTTCAAAAAGTTCCCAAGCGGCCTTCCGGTCCTCAGGATGAATCCTGTTAATCCAAAATTCAGCGGTCGAAGAATCCTCATCAGGGCTGCTGCCCCAGATTTGATGGATTTCCGGCGAGACGGTGACGATCCCCGATACAACATCACGTTGCCAGCTGCCCGTGCGGCTTAGTCTCTGCGCTTCTAGCAAAGATTCTTCACTGCGGCGCAGCTTCTGGTTGCTTTGCGTGAGTTCGGCGGTTCGCTTCCTCACATTCGACACCAGGCGGCTAATGACTAAGCCAGTGATCGAGAACGCGATCACTAGGGCAATATCCCACGGGTCGTGCACCCGTAGATCGAAAATCGGCGGAGCAAAGAAATAGTTAAAGGATAGTACGGCCAAGATGCATCCACAGACAGACGTAGCGAACCTAGCCCACAGGGAAGTCAGCACGATGAAAAAGAAAAAGAGGAGGGCGGCCGTCACGGTAGTGGCATGGAGGCGAAACGCGATAAAAGTCAACAAACCAAGACCAATGCTGGCTGACAAGCATTCAGCGGCTATACGCGAGAATCTAGGCAAGTTCTGTAACCGTCTTACGGCAAACAGCTTCGTCCCGAAGAATCGTCTTGATCGTGTGATGGCTCACTCCACGCTCACACTCTAACTCTCGAATCTCAATCCTCACAATGCGGCTTTGATTTCCCCGCCTACTCCAAGACAGGCGAAAGTTCAGGCCACTTAGCGTGTAAGGGCACCTGACCCATCAAGGTTTATGGGGTGATGTCGGCGTGGGCCGTCCTACGCAAAGGTGAATCCGTCTGCTCAGTTTTTGTCACGGTTTTCGGGAAAAGCTCCAATCTGAAGAAATAACCTAGCCAATCCTCCGTGTGTCTTGTCACAGCGATCCGCCCATCCACCAATTGATGAAACTCGTGCAGCACGAGTGATATGCGGCGTTCGGTCGGCGGGATGCCTAACAGGGGACGCTGATGCGTGCCGGTAAGAGTGACTCGAACCGCAGCACGGCGCATCCTCCGCAATCACCTCTTCAACCGTTGCCGTCAGATCCGGCAGTGCCTCGACCAGAGCCTGAAGAATCGGTTTCACTCCATCTCCCCGGTTGCTGACCGGGAGCCAGAGACAGGTCAGTCCAATCGGGGGTCAATACCTCGTCCAGTAGATTCCAGTCGTTGATCGAACCACTGACTCAGCACCTAAATCGGAATCGTCATGTTTTATCAGTCGCCTCCGTGTGCGGGGACCATCGAGGGCGGACGGGCTGTTTCTAGCCCGAGATCGGGACGATTACGGAAGTCGTACGGTTCCCAGGTCACCTCTGGCGTGACGTGGAAATTCTCTGCTGGTGGCGGAGAAGCGGTCCGCCATTCGAGTCCAGTTGACGGCCACGGATTGGGTCCTGCGATTTTGCCATAGCGCATCGACCAAGTCAGATAAGCGAGGGGAAGTAAATAGCCGACGGCAAGAATAGTTGCTCCGGCAGTGGACATGACATTAAGCACCTGAAATTCGGGCGGATAACTATGATAGCGGCGCGGCATACCGAGGTATCCGAGGATAAATTGAGGAAAGAACGTGAGATTAAAACCTAGGAAAAGGACTATCGCTGCGATTCTCCCGAGGAACTCGGGGTAAAGTCTCCCAGAGATCTTGGGCCACCAGAAATGGAGTCCACCAAGATAGCCACTCACGGAAGCGCCCACCATGATGTAATCGAAATGGGCAACGACAAAATATGTGTCGTGGACGTGCATATCCAATCCAAGGCTGGCCAGAATAAGCCCAGTCAGGCCACCAATCGTGAACAGACCGATAGTGCCCAGAGCATAGAGCATTGGAGTGTCATAAGAGATGGAACCCTTGTAGAGGGTGGAGGTCCAGTTGAAAACCTTGACTGCCGAAGGAATGGCAACAAGGTAGCTGAGCAACGAGAACGACAGCGCCGTATATGTAGCCTGACCGCTCACGAACATGTGGTGTCCCCAGACGAGAAAGCCTAAGACAGCGATGGCAATGCTGGAGCCAGCCACGAAGCTGTAGCCGAAAATAGGCTTGCGAGCGAAGGTGGCGATCAGTTCGCT
>Ga0209588_1000387_pt1 | contig 11436 bp, 10 predicted proteins | sample Rivendell_Oct201_10_FD_188351 | JGI IMG/M metagenome (GOLD analysis project Ga0209588, IMG submission 188351) | Vadose zone soil microbial communities from the Eel River Critical Zone Observatory, Northern California, USA -... | ecosystem: Host-associated > Plants > Roots > Rhizosphere > Soil ...
GGAGCAGGTGCAGGGCCAGGCGGTCGACCCTCCACTTCAACTGGGAGTATGTGACACGCTCGCCGCCGCTCAACAGCGCCACGCGGTCGCCGTGCGAAGTGAACACGCCGTCGTAGAAGCGTCCGAGCGGTACGTCCTCCCAGTAGCCGCGTGCGCGGTAGCGAGCGGCGAAGTCCGGCGGGAACGGCGTGACGCCGGCCAGCTTGCTCACTTTGCCAGGGTGATGTCGTCGCCGTGTGCCGCCAGGTGCAGCTGCAGCCGGCCGAGCAGCGAGATCAACAGCTCCTTCTCGTTCGCGCCCAGGACCGACGCCATGGCGCGCTCGGCTGCAAAGTGCTCGGGCAGCAGCCCATCGAGGAGCTCTTTGCCCGCCGCGGTGATCGCGATCAGCGACATACGTCCGTCCGCACCGCTTCGATCGCGGCGTACGAGGCCCCTCGTCTCGAGAGCGTCGAGGATGGCGGTCACGGCCGCACGCGTCACGAGGAGACGATCCGAGATCTCGTGCGGGTTCACGCCATCCGGCGCCTGGCGCAGGATCACGAGCGCGTTGAAACCGGACAGCGAGAGCCCATGGCGGCGGAAGCGGCGGCCGAGCGCGGTGGTGACGAGGCTGTCCGTGCGGATGAGGTTGATCAGTACCTCGGTCGAGCGGCGATCCATCTGCGGAAACTCACGCTGGAGGGCGGATGAAGCCCGGACGGGAGCATGAAGGTTGCGCCGCGCCATCGCCAAATATAGTACACTACTTAACTACTTTGGATGCGCGCTGGACGGGGCGGAGGCTCGGCTTCACCTGCCACACCGGCGACCTCTCCTGGGACGAGCTGATCGCCTGGGTGCAGGAGGCCGAGAGGCTCGGATACTCGGCTTTCTGCACCACCGAGGAATCGGGCAAGGACGCGTTTGCCGTTCTCGCCGTTCTCGCGCGGGAGACGAAGACCATCAGCCTGGGCACGGCGATAGTCAACTTCTACTCGCGCACGCCGACGCTGCTGGCGATGAGCGCGCGCAGCATCCACGATCTGTCCAACGGCCGCTTCGGTCCTTTCGGCCTGGGCGCCGGCGGGATCGGATTCATGCAGCGCGGCCACGGCATCGTGGTGGAAAAGCCGCTGGCGCGCGCGAAAGAGACGGTAGCGATCGTGCGCGGGCTGCTGACCCAGAAGAAGTTTTCGTACGACGGGCAGTGGTTCAAGCCGAATGACTTCCACCTTCGCGAAGGGCCCATTGGGGACGACGCACCGCCGATCTGGCTGGCGGGTCTTGGACCGAAGATGGTCCGCACCGCGGCCGAGGTCGCCGACGGAGTGATCGCCAACTGGCTCACCGACGAATCGCTTGCCGAGTATCGCGGCCTGATCAAGCTGGGCGCCGAGTCAGCCGGCCGAGATCCGAGTGATGTCCAGATCGCGACGCTGGTGATGACGTGCGTCGACCCCAACGACGAGGCCGCCCTCTTTGCGGCGAGGCGCGGCATCGCGTTTTACTGCGCTTCGGAGCATTACCTCCACATCGCCGACATCTGCGGCCTGGGCGCAGACGCTCGGAAGGTCAAGGTCGCGTGGGAAGAGCGCGACTTTGATCGAGCCACGGAGCTCGTCTCGGATGAGCTGCTCGACAAGTTCTCGCTCGTAGGAACGGCCAAAGCGAATGCGGAGCGGATCCAGTGGCTATTTGACAATGGTGTCTACCCGATCGTCTATCCGCTGCCCCGTCGGGCGCGAATGGCCGAGGACCACCACACCGTGCTGAAGCAGGCATCACGCTGGGCCCGGGCCTTCGACGCCGCCTCGGTCGACCGCCAGACCGTGTAGCAACACGCCGCTCGCATGCAGTAGTTCGTGTAGTAATTCGAGCGCCTGGCGGCCGCTCCGAACAGGCTAACTGAGGCGCGCGATTGCTCCAATCTGGTTGAAAACCACCCCAGAAGCGCTCTGCGGACCAAACGGCGTAGATTTCGGGACCGTGAGGCCCCGGGTTCAAATCCCGGGCCCCCGACCAAACATCTCTCATTTGAACTCGCCAATGAGAAAGGCAGTGGTCGAGCTGCTTCAGCTCAACTCCGGCCAGCAGTCCACTCTTGATTGTCATCCCCTCGAGGAGAGTCCCGTTCAAGACCCGCTTCACGCAGGGATCCGCTAACGCAATGGGCCTGCGCGCCTGGACGCGACGTCGCTGGACACCTTGTCAGCGACATGCCACCCATGCGGCAGCGGGATCCCGTGGCGCTGCGCGAAGTCCTGGAGCAAATCGAAGTTTGGCGTCGTGCCATAACGCGCTGAGACTTCGCTACGCCTTTTCACGTCCTGACCGGCCATTGCCATGTCAATCGTCAACCCCGCCATCTCGCGGAATCCGTCTTCGAGCCCACTGGGAAATATGAGCTCGATAAGCCGCGCTGGCGTCGTCCCGTTATTCCAAAAGGCGTGGACGATCCCGCGTGGCTTGAAGACATACGAACCCGTCGGCGCGATGAACTCCCGGTCTCCGATCATCACGCCGATCTCGCCCTCGAGCACGTACGACAGCTCGTCCTCCTTCGTGTGTGTGTGCGGGACGACCAGTGCGTCGACAGGCACGGGATGCTCGACGATCGCCAGACGACCGGACGTAAGCGACCCTGGGACCTTAAAAACGACGCCCACGCCACCAGACAGTGTGACCTGATCGCCCTGCCCGGAAAGGATCAACTCGTTAATAACTTCCGCCATTGGAGCGCCTCCGCAATTCAGTAAACAGTTATGTAGACTGTCTTTTGCCACTCTAGTTCGGATGGTTAGGCGTGTCAATAGTCATTGAGCGAGGCTGTTCACTGAAAACGTCACCCCGGTCGCCGAAAAGCCAAGGCAGGCGGCCCTACCGGCTGGGGAAACGCGCCGAGCGTCAGGCCGAGACGCGCCGCCGGATTGTCGAAGCTGCTCTTGAGCTCCATATGACAGTCGGGCCTCGTGACACGACCGTGAGCGCCATCGCCGAGCGGGCCGGGGTGGAGCGGCTGACCGTCTACCGACATTTTCCCGACGAGAAGAGCTTGTTCGCGGCCTGCACGGCGCACTACATGAGCCTTCACCCGCTGCCTGACCCCCGTTCGTGGACCGGAATTCACGATTCGGGCGATCGCCTGCGGCGTGGCCTGTCCGAACAGTACGCCTGGTTCGCCGAGAACGAGCGCCGCCAGGCCAGCATCCTCCGCGACGTGGAAGCTGTGCGCGCGCGCCACTCGTTGCCAGATCGCCCGCCGTTCGAGGCGCCGGCGGTCGACGTCCTTGCGTCAGGATGGCGGGTCAGGGGTAGGGCAAGGGAACGCCTGCGCTCAGCGATCGGACACGCGCTCTCGTTTTACACCTGGCGCTCTCTGGAGCGGGAGCAGAAGCTCGCGCGCAGTGATGCTGTCGAGTTGATGGTCGCGCTTGCCGTCGGAGCGGTCCGGATGTGAGGCAATCGACCGAGCCGAGTGTCAGAGCCGCGAGCGGTGCGGCAACCTCGCCGGATGCCGCCCCGGCCCTGTCGGGCACAGCGGGAGCCGCTCTGGAGAGGCTTGATCGCGACGGTCACAACTCGAGGTCCTGCAGAGACGCGCCCCGGAGTGCGCCGCGGAGCGGCCGGCGGGCTAGACCGCGGCATATGGCTCGGCGACCCCAGGTTTCCTGAATCGGTGGTTCCTGAGTAGGTCGAGCACGCGGACCGCTAGTTCGGTTCGGATTCGGTCCGCGAATGCTCAAGATCGTCGCCAAGTACGCGGATACGTGGAATGCGTTCGGGACGCCGAAGGAGATGCGCGAGCGCAATCAGATGCTCGACGACTATTGCCGCGAGATTGGACGCGACCCAGACACGATGGATCGCTCCCTTTATCACTGGGCGACTAGCTCAGACACAGATCCGTGGGCCTCAAAGCAGGCCTTCTTTGACGTGATTAACCCGTACATCGAGGCGGGCGTCAACCAATTCATCTTCGACCAACCTCGCGACGACCAGCTCAGCATGCTGGAGTGGGTGGGTGCCGAGGTACTGCCCCAGTACGCAAGCGAGGTTCCTCGCACAGTAGAGGCGGCGGCGTCGGAGCGGATCGACACTTCGCTTTGGAAGAGACCGCAGGACCATCTCTGATCAGACAGCCACAGCTTCGGCAGCGTCGCTGCTATGCGACAGGCGGGCCAGATGTCGCGACTCAGCGGTTTGGGCACCACTCGAGGCGGTTGAGGACGGTCACGCGACGTTGCTCAGCTCTGTTCAAGACGATCCTGCCATCCATGGGGTGACAGAATCGCTTTTCGCTTCAGGGGTGACGGAGTCGCTTTGCTTCCACAACGTCAATTCAAATTGATTGACATCAGCGCTTGACAGCTATACGCTGATCCAACCGAGCTACAGTGATCAGGCGTCCTGGCTGCGTCTAGGCTCGTCCCCGCAGCGTCCGCCTCCAGATCCAACCTAATCGCTCGGGAGTAGTCCGGCACAGGAGGATCTCCGATGGCAGGCACCTGGCAACCTCTCACCAACCAGCCGCCGTTTCAGGCGTGCACCATGCTGCTCTTGACCGACGGCTCGGTCTTCGTCAATGGATACCAGTCGACCCAGAACTGGAAGCTGGTCCCCGACAGCGACGGAAGTTACGTCAACGGCACCTGGGTCAGGCTGGCCGACATGCTGACCACGCGGCTCTATTATGCGTCGGCCGTACTCGCGGACGGACGCGTTTTTGTCGCAGGAGGCGAGTACTCCACATCGGGCGGCGACACAAAGGATGTCGAGATCTACGACCCCGTCTGGAACACTTGGAAGACGATCAATGCCCCGCCGGGTTGGAACAACATCGGTGACGCCCCGTGCTGCATGCTGGCCGACGGGCGGGTCCTACTCGGCAGCATATTCACCACGGAAACATCAATCTTCGATCCCGCAACTGACACGTTTAGCGCGGGCCCGAACAAGGCCGACACGAGTTCCGAAGAGACGTGGACATTGCTCCCCGACGGCACTGTTCTCGTGGCCGAATGCAACAACCACCCTCAGGCCGAGAAGTACGTGCCGAGCAGCAACACCTGGGTCAGCGCGGGGACAGTGCCGGCAGACCTCGTCCAGGCTTCGAGCATCGAGATCGGTCCGGCCCTGGTGCTTCCCGACGGAACGGCTTTCTGCGTCGGCGCGACTGGCACAACGGACATCTACACGCCTCCGGCAAATCCCAGCCAACCTGGAACGTGGACGCAGGGGCCAACCTTCCCGGCTGACGGGACAGGCCAGCCGCGCGAAGCGAAAGACACGCCCGGCGTCCTGCTCCCGAACGGTCGCGTGCTCGTCACCGTCGGCCCGGGGGTTGACGGATTCAATCTCGGCGCGACGTTTTATGAGTACGACCCCATCGCCAAGAGCTTGACCCAGGTGCCAACGCCGACGAATGCAGGTGGCAACCCGTACAACATGCGCATGCTGCTCCTGCCCACAGGGCAGGTCCTAGCGTCCGCCTCGAGCGGCGACATCGAGGTCTACACGCCCGACGGTGATCCCGAGGATGACTGGCGCCCACTGATCACCTCAGTGCCATCACACCTCCGCAACAAGCAGACCTACCAGCTCATGGGAAGACGCCTGAATGGTCTCTCCCAGGCCTGCTCGTACGGTGACGACGCCACGATGGCGTCCAACTACCCAATCGTGAAGATCCGCAGCGACGTCGACGGCAAAGAATACTACTGCCGAACGTTCGACCACTCCACGATGGGCATCGCGACCGGCAACGCAATCGTCAGCACGCATTTCAAGGTTCCATTCAATGTGCCTCACGGAAAGGCTGACCTGGTCGTGATCGCCAACGGAATCGCGTCGGAACCGGTAGATGTCCGCATCAGGCCATGGCGACTCCACTTCCCGTTTGACGAGGCCATGTACAACAACCTGATCGGCAGCCTCGCCGATGGCCCGCTGTGGGTGCTCGGTCCGCACGGTCCGATCCCGGTCGATCCCCAAGGACCGTTTGGGAAGGACGCGAAAGCGGCCTGGGCGCAGCTCATGAAAGACACGCAGACTCTGGTGGCCCTCGGTGAGAAGGCGGCGAAACGCCAGGCCGCCGAGAAGTCACCGGTCCATAAGCACATGAAGAAGCAGGCCACACTGCGAGAGGCGGCGGGCGCGAAGCGCGTCTGACCGTCCAGAGTGGGCCGGGGCTCTCTCCGGCCCACTCCTGCACCCGGCTACTGATGTAAGCCCTGCGGTTCTGTCGTGTTGGTGCGCAGGAGTAGTCACGTGGGCAGTGTCAGTCTCTGCAGCGCCCGCAGCGCACTCCAAGCCACGAATCACTAACTGCGTGAGTGGAAAGCCATATGCGCTCAGCCCAAGCGTCGCGATGGCGATTGTGCCCTTCCCGACGATGCACCGGGCGTCTCAGGGGCATCTCGCGCTGTGGATCGATCTTGTGCACAGGGTAGTAGTGCCTTCAGCCGGATCAGGCTTGTCCCTCGGTCCGGTTTGTGTAGTAGTTCATGTAGTAATCCAGGCGGTGTCGGTGGCTGAAACTGGCTGGCAATCGCACATTGGGGGCGCGAAATGAATCCAAGAACCCGGCTCCACCGAAGTCAGGACACCCCTGAGTCTCCAGGATGTCAACGCCAGTCTGAAACTCCCCAGTTCTCGCCGGTCTGAAATTCCCCATCTCAGGACCGATTTCGCCTGAGCGCCGGTCTCAAATTCCCCACCTGGGCCTCTGTGGTGGCCGAGGCGCTGGTCGGCATGGTGAAGATGCCGGCACGCTTTTTGTCTTTGAGCCGATAGCTCTCGCCGCGGATGTTGACGGTGGTCGAGTAGTGGAGCAAACGGTCGATGATGGCGGCGGCGGCAACCTCGTCACCGAAGACAGCACCCCACTCGGAGTAGGACTTGTTCGAGGTGACGATGATGCTGCCTTTGGTGTAGCGCTTTGAGACGAGCTGGAACAAGAAGCTGGTCGCGACCTGGTCTAAGGGCAGATAGCCCATCTCGTCGAGGATGAGCAGAGTTGGCACGCGGAGCTTGACCAGTCGCTCACCGAGACGGTTCTCCTGAACATCGCGGGCAAGTTCGTCGAGCAGCTCGGGGACGGTGATGAAAATAGACGTTGTGGCCGTTGGCAACAGCCTCCATGCCGAGGGCCACAGCGGGCCAAGCAAGATGATGTTCTCGCCGTTGGCGAGAAAGCGCAGCGTGGCCAGCTCCTGAATCTGCTTACGGTCGATGGAGGGTTGAAAGCTGAAGTCGAAGTCGGCCAGCGTCTTCTGAAATGGGAAGTGAGCCAGGCGCGTCTTAGCCAGGAGGCGCCGCTCGGCGCGGCTGGCAGCCTCAGCTTCGAGCAGACGGTCGAGGAAATCGAGATAGCTCAGCGACTCTTTGGTCGCCTGCTCGGAGATGGGGTCGAGGAGGTCAGCGACTCGCTTCAACTTCAAGCGCTCGAGGTGCATGTGCACGCGTTGGTAAGCGACGCTCACGTCAAGCCCTCGTAGACCGACAGCCGTCGCTTCTCGACCTCTGGCCCAGCCAGCATCGGCATCCGTTTGGCGACCTGAGCAAAGGCCTGCTCAGCCTCCCACTGCAGGCGCTGGTCGCGACGCAAGGAGAGCGCCTCGAAGTGGGCGCGAATCACCTTCCTTTCATATGGGCGCTCGGCCAACGGGTGCTCAGCGAGGACCCGGTCCTGGTCGCAGATGACGAGGCGGTCCTCGGTCTGGCGAACCCAAACCTCGCGTCCAGCGTATTCAGCCGGGGCTGAATACCAGCTGCCGGCGTAGCTGACAAAGCAGTCCCGGGCGACGCGTCGACGCTCCAGGACCAAGGCGCGGTAGGCGGGCAGGTCCTGGATGGAACGCAGTCCTTCTTTCGGCAGGCGGTCGACCGGCCGCTCACCGGTCGTGCCATGGATGCGCACGTTGCAGGTCTCATCAAGCCAGCGTCTGCGCAGACCCAGTAGGTCATGTGCGTCCCGGTAGTCACGGACCCGCGGCCAGAAGTTTTTGCGCACGTAGCCGATGCCGTTCTCGGTCTTGCCCTTGGTCTGCGGGCGGTAGGGATGACAGAGCTTGGGTCGAAAGCCGTAGTGCTCGGCGAAGTCGACAAAGCCGGGATGAAAGACCGGGTTGCCGTGGTCGTCATCACGCAACCAGACCGTCTTGACGCGGTCATAGAGAATCTCTTCGGGCACACCACCGAAGTCGTGAAAGGCCTGCTCGTGACACGCCAGGAACAGCGCCAATGCCTGGCTGTCGGTGAAGTCGAGGTACTGCGCTCGCGACCAGCCGAGCGTCATCACGAAACCCTGCACGCGCTTGCGGCCTGCCTTCTTGAAGGTGCCCCAATCGACTTGCGCTTGGCGTCCAGGTGGAGTCTCGAAGCGCACAGTCGCCTTCTCCTTGGCCAGGGCGCGGAACGGATGCATGAACTCTTTGAGGATGCTGCGACCGCCGCGGTAACCGAGCTCGTGGATCTCGTCATAGAGAACTTCTGCGTTGCTCACCGGATCCTCACCGACCATTCGCGCGAGTAGGTACTCGCGGAAGGGGTCGAGCTTGGAGCTGATCTGCCTCGGCTTGCGCGCTGTCTGAGTTCCTTCGCGCAACAGCCGGCGGATGGTCTTGCGGTCGCGCCCGGTCTGGCGCGCAATTTCGCTGATTGACTTGCCCTGTACCCAGGCGTCGTGGACGTCCATGAACTCCTTCTGGCCGACCATCTCGGTCCTCCTGCTGCAACGTGAACTGCGACAGGAGCAACCTCCCATACCCGGGCTGGGTGGGGAATTTCAAACCGGCGCTATCTGAGGAGTTTCACACCGGCGCTGACACAGGAAAACCAGGGCGGTTCACGGTGGAGGAGACCGCTTAGATTTCGGGACCGTGAGGCCCCAGGTTCAGATCCCGGGCCCCCGACCACATTTAAGTTCAAGAGTCTGTGCTAACGACCCGCGCGATGGCGATTTGGGCCCGGGAGGTCACAGGGAGGTCACAGTCCTCCGCACCCTGAGATTAGGGTTGGCCCCGCTGGGCTGTCACCGGGAGAATCGCCGGTTTTTTGGCGCCCGAATCGCCACGGGGAACTGGGCCCCGCCTAGGATTTCTCGGTTGACGGCACCCCGATCTGTAGCACCAGCAGCCAGCTGGCGAAGATGCCGCTCGACAGCATGATCACGCTCGCGAGCGCCAGCGTGGCGAACACCCACCCTTGCTCGACATCAACGAGCGAGAAACCACCAGCACCGGCGAGGACGAATCCGAGGATGTTCCCCACAGCGCGAAACACGGTGGCACCTGGATGGGGTTGTCGAAATACGCGTTGACGAACTGTTCTGACTGAAAGAAGAACGGCTCCGCCCAGGCCGCCCACACCGACAGCCACGGCCGCCACGGCGGCGAACGGTCTGGGCATAAGAACGGCAACACCGATGAACATCACGCTGACGAAGCACCACACCGCGCTCGCGGCCCGCAGCCGCAGCAGAGGCGTGCGCTCGATCTGGTGCGGGTCCAGCGCGATGGCGACGAAGGTCAGTCCGGTCAGCGATGCCCCGGCCCCGACGAACCCGATGTAGAGGTCTCGCCACGCCGGCGCGGTGTTCGGATCCATTGCGCTGAAGGGTACTGCCCGAAGGGGCCAGGCCTATGACGGCACGGTCGACCTGAACCAGGCCAGCGTCTCCTCGATGGCCTTTTCGAGCGGGTGGCCGGGCCGGGACATCGAAGACCCCGCCGTCGACGCCCCCGAGTGGGCCGTGGCCCTACTCGTGCCGCCGACGCACGGGGCAGGACCCTGAGACACCCGGGTTCAGAATTCCAAGGCCGTTAGCCTCAAACAAACCCGGGGCGATTCAATTTCGGCGCTCACTCGAGGCGCCGGATCGCAGATTTTGAGGAGCTCCCCCTAAGTCATCGCGGTCCGGCGAGTAAGTCATCCACCCAGGGCCGCCGGCAAAGAAGTAGTCGTCCGTCCGAAGCCAGGAATCGATTGGTCAACGTAACTTGCCCGCATGAGCACCAAAACGACACAAGCAAAGGAGGGCGAGATGACTACTCAAAACAACCTGGAGGAAAACAAGCGGATCGTTCGCGCGTTCATCGAAACGGCGTTCAACCAGCACCAGACCGATCGAGTGGCGGACCATCTGACGGCCGACATGAAGTGGCACGGCGGCACCCTTGGAACAGTCGAGGGTCGCGACAATTTCGTCGGGCTGGTCGGCGCTATCGTCTCCGCCCTCCCGGACCTGCGAAACGTGGAGCAGGACATCATCGCCGAGCGAGACATTGTGTCCGTGCGCGCCGTGGTCGAGGGAACACACAAGGGAGACCTCCTCGGAATCCCCGCATCGGGCAAACACGTCCGGTGGGATGCGGTCGATGTTTACCGCGTGGCGGACGGAAAAATCGCCGAGGAGTGGGCCGCGGACGACCTGCTTGCCTTCGTCTACGGGGTTGGCGCGTACACCCCTCCCTGGCTGGCGCAGAAGTCGTAGAGCAGGCGGAGAGCCCCGCCGTTTTACCGCGTCAGAGCCGGCTCGAGCGACGCCAGAGCCCGGGCCAGCTCTGACCGGGAAACGATCCCGAGTTTCGGGAAAACGCGATACAGGTGGGCGCCCACGGTCCGGTGCGAAAGGAACAAGCGATCGGCGATCTCACGGTTGGAGAGTCCCGACGCCGCCATCTGCGCGATCTGGAGCTCCTGTGGCGAAAGGGACTGGCGAGGCGCCCGCGCGGGCTCAGCCATCCTTTCGCCTGAAGCCCGCAGCTCCGCGCCCGCCTTGTCCGCCCAGGGCTGCACTCCGAGGGCGTCGAACATGTCCCGGGCTGCCCTCAGGTGCGGCCTCGACTCGGTGATGCGGCGCTGCCTCCGTAACCAGCTGCCGTACGACATCTCCAGACGGGCGAAGTCGAATGGCCACTTCGGCTCAGCCTCGAGCGCCAACTCATAGAGGTGTTGCGCATCCGAATCGTCCGCAAGCAACGGACGTGCAAAGCGCAAACCAATATGTACCAGGGCTGCCGGCGTGCGCTTGCCGAGCGCCTCGAGAAGCGTCATCATGCGGCGCGCTTCGTCGTTTCGTCCCGCGCGCACCGCGCATTCGACGACATAGGGCGCAGCAGCAAATGCCACCACGTCGTGGTGCGCCGGTCCTAGGGGATCGAACATGCGCACGAAATGGTCGAAGGCTTCTGAGTGACGTCCGGCGGTGAGGTGTGTGACTCCGCGCGCAAACTCCGCTTTAGCGGGAACGATTGAAAGGCCCAGGGCGGCGACAGGTTCGGTCGCCTCGGCGATGAGCCGTTCGGCGGTGCGTTCCTCGCCCTGGAGACCGGACAAAGCAGCACGTCCCATCTTGCTGATGGCGGTCCAGATCGGCTGCCTGGTCTCGACCGCGAGCTGATTGGCTTCCTCCATCGTGCGAATAGCGTCCCGGAGTTGGCCGGTGTTGATTCC
>Ga0209588_1000388_pt1 | contig 11430 bp, 8 predicted proteins | sample Rivendell_Oct201_10_FD_188351 | JGI IMG/M metagenome (GOLD analysis project Ga0209588, IMG submission 188351) | Vadose zone soil microbial communities from the Eel River Critical Zone Observatory, Northern California, USA -... | ecosystem: Host-associated > Plants > Roots > Rhizosphere > Soil ...
AAAGTGATAGGGGGGGAGTGGCGAACCGGCCCAGCCCTCAATCCCCTAAAGGGATCCTCGGCCCGCCTCCCCCACCTCCTTGGAGACTGCAACCTCTGCGCCATTCCTAAAGTCTTTGTTTTCAATAGAGTGGAACTATAATTCCAAGTAAAAACGCTCTACCTCCCCGGCAAATTTACCTGCTGGTCCGGCTGGATTGCCGCACCGCTCAGGTCTCTTACCTAGCCCCTGGGGCTCCCCTGGGACAAGGACGCAAAAAGGCTCGCGTGTGTTCTTGAGTGCCTTGACCCTCTTCTTTCCCACCTGCTATTGTGAAGAGTTACTTTGGGCTCAGTGTAACTACTGGGTGCCGGAGCTCCTGTGGAGGGGCGTTTTCGTCTCATGGGCCTGACCAAACTGGTAATCCGGGGCGCGCGCCAGCACAACCTCAAGAATATCGATGTCGAAATCCCCCGGAACTCCCTCACGGTCATTACCGGCCTCTCCGGCTCCGGCAAATCTTCGCTGGCCTTTGACACCATCTACGCCGAAGGCCAGCGCCGCTACGTTGAATCCCTCTCCGCCTACGCGCGCCAATTCCTCGACCAGATGGAACGGCCCGACGTGGACGTCATCGAGGGGCTCTCGCCATCAATCGCCATCGAGCAGAAAACCACGACGCGCTCGCCGCGCTCCACCGTCGGCACCATCACCGAAATTTACGATTACCTCCGCGTCATCTACGCATCCGTCGGCGTTCCGTATTGCCCGAGCTGCGGCAAGCCCATCACGCGCCAATCCAGCGAGCAAATTGTCCAGTCCATCCTGCACGGCGAACTCTGCAAACCTGACGACCGCATCATGATCCTTGCGCCCATTGTCCGCGGCCGGAAGGGTGCCTACCGGAAAGAACTCGAAAAATTCGCACAAGACGGCTACGTTCGTGTTCGAATCAATGGCGAACTCTTCCCGCTGGACGAGCTCCCGGTCATTGACAAGCGCAAGAATCACACCATCGAAATCGTCATCGACCGCCTGCTCGTCAAACCGGGTATCGCCGCGCGTCTCGAACAATCCATCGTCACCGCGCTGAAGCTCGCAAGCGGTCTCGTCACCGTCGCCATCGTCGGCGGCAAGGAACACACCTTTTCGGAGAAGCTTGCCTGCCCCGATTGCGGCATTTCCGTTCCTGTACTCGAACCGCGTTCGTTCAGCTTCAATTCGCCCTACGGGGCTTGCCCCGCCTGCAACGGCCTCGGTTCCAAGTACGATTTCACTCCCTCCAAAATCATTCATGATTGGAGCCGGCCGCTCTTCGATGGCGGCCTCGGCCCGGGCTCCGCCTCCGCGATTCTCAAGCGCACGCTCGAGCTCGGCGGCTACGCGCACGGGTTCGATCTCGAAACGCCCTTCGGCAAATTCCCCGCGCGCATCCAGAACATGCTTCTCTACGGCTACCCGCCGTCGAACGGCCGCGGCGGTGCGGGTGAAAATGGCGCAGCAACGAAAAAATCCAAAGGTGAAAAAGGCTTTCGCTTTCCCGGCATCCTGAAATTCCTCGAGCGAAATTTCGAAGAGTCCGGATCGGACACCTACCGCGAGTGGATGACGCAGTACATGTCCGCCACGCTCTGCAGCGTCTGCCACGGCAAGCGTCTCCGCCCCGAATCCCTCGCGGTAAAACTTGCCGGCTGGTCCATTGCCGATTTCACCGCGCTCTCGCTCACCTCCGCGCGTCCCGCGGTGGACAAAATCCTCACGAAGCTGACCGCCCGCCAAAAAGAAATCGCCGCGCGTCCCCTCGAGGAAGTCGCCGAGCGCATTGATTTCTTGCTCGCGGTCGGTCTCGGTTATCTCAGCCTCGATCGCTCCGCTGCCACGCTCTCCGGTGGCGAAGCCCAGCGCATTCGCCTCGCCACGCAAATCGGCTCACGCCTCCGCGGCGTTCTTTATGTCCTTGACGAGCCCAGCATCGGCCTCCACGCCCGCGACAACGATCGCCTTCTCGGCTCTCTCGAACATCTTCGTAATCTCGGCAACACCGTCCTCGTCGTCGAGCACGACGAAGACACCATCCGCCGCGCCGATTTCGTCGTCGACCTCGGCCCCGGCGCGGGCAACGCCGGCGGCTACCTCGTCGCTCAGGGCAAGCCCGCGCAAATTGAAGCCACCGCGGAATCCCTTACCGGCCAATACCTAAGCGGCGCGGCCAAAATTCCCGTCCCGGAAAAACGCCGCAGCCCTAATGGCAAAGCCATCCAGATTCTCGGCGCCAGCGCCAACAATCTGAAAGACGTCGACATCACGTTTCCGCTTGGTGTGCTCACCGTCGTCACCGGCGTCTCCGGCTCCGGCAAGTCCACGCTGGTCAACGACATTCTCTATCGCGCCCTCGCGCAAAAGATCTATCGCTCTTCGGAGGCGCCCGCCGCTCATCGCGAAATTCTCGGCGCCGATCAAATCGACAAAGTGATCGAGATCGATCAGGCGCCTATCGGCCGTACGCCGCGTTCGAATCCCGCCACGTACACCGGCGTTTTCGCTCCTATTCGCGATCTCTTCGCCATGCTCCCCGAATCGCGCGAGCGCGGCTACCGCCCCGGCCGCTTCAGCTTCAACGTGAAGGGTGGCCGCTGCGAAGCCTGCCAGGGCGACGGCCTCCGCCGCATCGAAATGAATTTTCTTCCGGATGTTTACGTCATGTGCGAAGTCTGCCGCGGCCGCCGCTACAATTCAGAAACGCTCGCCGTCCGTTACAAGGGCCACTCCATCAGCGATGTTTTGAATTTGCCTTCTTCCGACGCGCTGAAGCTCCTCGAAAATATTCCGCAGATTCAGCAGAAGCTCGCCACGCTCGTCGAAGTCGGACTCGGCTACGTCACCCTCGGCCAATCCGCCACCACTCTTTCCGGCGGCGAAGCCCAGCGCATCAAACTGGCTCGCGAGCTTTCCAAACGCCAGACCGGCCGCACGCTCTACATTCTCGACGAGCCCACCACCGGCCTGCACTTCGACGACGTTCGAAAGCTCCTCGACGTCTTGCAACGCCTCGTCGATCTCGGCAACACCGTGCTCATCATCGAGCACCATCTCGACGTCATCAAACAAGCCGACTGGGTCATTGACCTCGGCCCTGAAGGCGGCGAAGGCGGCGGCCGCATCGTCGCCCAGGGGCCACCCGAACTCGTCGCCGGCACAAAAAAGTCATACACCGGCCAGGCCCTCGCCCGCGTCCTCGGCATCTCCAACAACGGCCACCCTAATGGCAACGCCAAGTAGCCACCGCGTCGCGGGCTTGCCGTCGCTTGGTATTGTCCGCACCGCGGGTTAGAGTATCCCTTGCTCTATGAGCGTATATTCCATCTACCCTGTCACTCTGGGCGCGGTCCACACCTATCCACTCGCCTCGCGCAAAAGCAAAGTCAGCATCCGCGACTTCGCGAAAGCTCCAGCCGCGAACACGTCGCTCACGAAATTTCTTGATGCTCTTTCAAACATCCTCGCCGCCGAAGATCTCCGCCATCTCCTCGCCGCGATCCACAGCGCTCGCAAACAGCGCAGAGCGATCCTCTGGGGCGTTGGCGGCCATGTCATCAAAGTCGGACTCGGCCCTGTTCTCATCGACCTTATGAAACGCGGCTTCGTCTCCGCCATCGCCATGAACGGCGCCGCCCTCATCCACGATTTCGAAATCGCCCTCGCCGGCAACACTTCCGAAGACGTCGAAGCCGGACTCGGCGAAGGCCAATTCGGCATGGCCGCCGAAACCGGCCAGTACATCAACGAAATCGCCAAAGTCTCGCACCGCATCCGCATCGGCTACGGCGAAGCCGCCGGACAATTCCTCTCGAGCGGCATCCTCAACGTCAAGTATGCCGATTCCAGCGTCCTCATGGCCGCCTACAAACACCGCATCCCCGTCACGATTCATCTCGCCATTGGCACGGACATTCCCCACATGCATCGCTCCGCCGATGGCGCCGCGCTCGGCGCCGCCACGCATTACGATTTCCGCCTCTTCTGCGCCCTCGTCGAGCAAATGCATCCCGGCGGCGTCTATCTCAACTGGGGCTCTGCCGTCCTGCTCCCCGAAGTCTTTCTCAAAGCTATTTCTGTGGTCCGCAATCTCGGCGTCCCGCTCCGCCCCATCACCACCGCGAACTTCGACTTTATTCAGCACTATCGCCCGTTGCAGAATGTAGTGAAGCGTCCCACCGCGTCCGCGCGCGGCAACCGTGGACCTGAATCGCACGGCTACGCTATTACCGGCCACCACGAGCTGCTCTTGCCGCTCGTCGCCGCCGCGCTGGCCGCTGGCTGGCCAAGGAAATCGCGCCCTGGAAAACGATGATTCTCTTCGACGACAACCCGCTGAAACCGCCCGATGAGAATCTTCCCACGCAGCTTGCACCGGACCAGACTGCCGAATTCGCGCCGCCGGAACCGCTCACGCCTCCGCTCGCCGGCGACCCCATTTCCTATGCCGCGCTTACCCCTGCCACCTACGCAAGCTCTTCTCTTCCCGAAGACCTGCGCATTCCCTGGTCTTGGGTGCATCTCGTGGTCTTTCTCGTTTTCGGCTTCGGTAGCCTGGTGATCGTCCAACTCGGCGGCGTCCTTTTGCTTTCCGCGAACAAGCACCTCTCGCAAAAGCAATTGCAACAACTGATCGAATCCAAACCGCAATTCCTCGTCGGCACCAATATCCTCTGGTTCGCTCTCATATTTCTTTTTCTGTATGTGACGCTCTCCGTGCTCCGCGGTCTTCCTTTTTGGCAAACGTTAGGCTGGAAAAAACTGAACACCGACTCCATTGCCGGCAAAGGAAGTCCGTGGATGTATTTCTTTTCCGGCTGCGGCCTGGCCATCTTTGTCGCCATCGCCAGTTCGCGCATCAAGAATGTGGAACACGTCCCCATCCAGGAACTCTTCAAGAGCCGCACCGGCGCCATGTTGCTGATGGCCATGGCCGTATTCGTCGCGCCGCTCGTCGAAGAAACCGTTTTCCGTGGCTACCTCTATCCCCTTTTCGCGAAATCCCTCGGCGTCCTCCCCGGCATTCTGATCACCGGGTTCCTCTTTGGCTTGATGCACGGAGCGCAGCTCGGCTGGACCTGGGGCCTCGTGGCACTCCTCACTCTTGTCGGCATTATTTTCACGTTCGCGCGCGCCCGCACCGGCACCGTCGTCGCCAGTTTTCTTCTCCATCTTGGCTATAACTCCATGATCGCCGTCACCTCCTTCATCGCCACCAAGGGCTTCACGCAAATGCCGATGGGTAAATGATGGATTCGTCTTGGCCTTCCACCTTCGCTACAATAGGGCTATCTTCAGAACGCTGCCGCTCCTTTTTGTCATTCTGAGCGGAACGACCCGATTTTCTCTTGCGCCCCGGTTTGTGGGGCGTCGGGTCGCGCGGTCCAGGAATCTCGACTTAAACACCGGCTCGACTGCGCAGCACTGAGACCGAGGGTCACTTTAGATGTACGTAGCGCAACCCATTGAATGGACGGACCGCGGCGTGGTCATGCTGGACCAGCGCCGTCTTCCCGCTGAAGAAATTTCCTATACCTACACCGACTATCGCGAAGTTGCCAAAGCCATTCGTGAAATGGTCATTCGCGGCGCGCCCGCCATCGGCGTCGCCGCCGCCATGGGCGCGGCCCTGGGCGTTCTGCGTTCCTCAGCGAATTCTGTCGAAGCGCTTCGCCCGGAATTCCAGGAAATCTGCGACGCGCTTGCCAAAACCCGCCCCACCGCCGTGGATCTCTTCTGGGCCCTCGAGCGCATGAAGCGCCGCTTCGCCGAACTCACCTCGCAAACCTCCGACCTGGTTAAAATCAAGCAAGGCATGGTCGAGGAAGCACAGCAAATTCATCTCGAAAAAAAGGCCACTGACGAAGCCATCGGCCGCTTTGGCGCGGAATTCATGCCCCGCGACGGCCGAGTCATGACTCAGTGCAACGCCGGCGCGCTCGCCACCGGCGGCATCGGCACCGCCCTCGGCGTCATCCGCGTCGCATTCGAACAAGGGAAAAAACTCCATATCCTCGTTCCCGAAACGCGCCCGTATCTCCAGGGCGCGCGCCTCACCGCCTGGGAACTCGACAAGGGCGGCATCCCGCTTACCTTAATCACCGACAACATGGTCGGTCATTTCCTGAAAACAGAAAAAGTCAGCGCCATCGTCACCGGCGCGGACCGCATCGCCGCCAACGGCGACACCGCCAACAAAATTGGCACCTACCAGATCGCCGTCCTCGCCAAAGAAAATAACGTTCCCTTTTACATCGCGGCACCGGTCTCCACGTTCGATCTCTCTATCCCCGACGGCGATCACATTCCCATCGAAGAGCGTTCCGCCGCGGAAGTCACGCATCTCCAGGGCGTCCGAATCGCTCCCGACGTCCACGCTGCCCATCCCGCCTTCGACGTCACCCCCGCCCGCTACATCGCCGCCATCTTCACCGAACGCGGCGTCGCCCGCGCCCCTTACGATGATTCACTCCGTGCTCTTGCCGCGGCGCCTCAATCTGCCGTCACCGCCCGCACGTAGGGGCACGATACCAATTCGCCTGAGCTCATCGAAACGGGTGTGCTCTCTGCGGCGGCGACTCGAGCTGGTAGTTCGAGTCCTATCTTCCACGGCAGCAAGCGAGCTGCGTCGCGCACCGCCGTCCTTATATGTTCTCTAGTTTTGTTTTATGGAGGGTCCGGCCTGCGTGATGCTTCCGGGAAGCAAGTCCGTCTTGATCGTGATTTTCTGCTGCGCCAGCAAGTTGACCTCTGTGTCGAAAGCTTGAAATCCGGGAAGGGCGATCTTGATCCGATGCTTCCCGGGGCTGACGAGCATCCCATGTCCCGCGCCGCTGAATTCACCGACGGTTCCGGCGAAAGCGTCGTCCACAAAAACAGCGGCTCTCTCCGGTGTGACTTGTAGCTTGATCTGAGATGTGACTTTTGGAAACTGCGTCCGTGGATCCTTCAGCATGACGACTTGCAAGACGATTCTCTTGCGTGGTTCCACAACCACCTTCTGCCTGAAATCCGTATACCCGGACTGGCGCACGGCAATCTCATGTTCACCGGGCAGAAGAAGGATCTTGTTGTTATCCTTCAACTCATTGACGTAGCCGACGTACTGTCCATCGACCCAGACTCCGGATGTTTTATCCGCCTTGGTCTTTCCGACCAATTGCACCTCACCCAGGACTTGGCTTTGAGCGTGGGCCGCGAAAGGGATAGTCAGTCCGGACAAAGCAAGGCAGAAAGCTGCTTTGCGCATTACGTGATACATTTTCATCTTCAACCCCCAGGAAAGCTTTGTTTGGAATCCCGAATCGCCTGGGAACGATTCGTTCTCCCCGAATAGGCTGTCTCTCTTATTCTAACCACAACTGGGAGCAACCGCGCGGGTTTCTCTGCATACCGGTGGCCTAAGAAGTCGAGGCTCAGTGCCTCTTCTCTCTGCTTCCCTATTTTCGACTAGGATGATGGCCATGAAACGACTCTTCGCCGTTTTCTTCGCCGCCGCACTCCTTTGCGAGGCACAAACAAAACTCCCGGACACGCCCCCAGCCCATCAATTCTCGGCTTGGCTGGACGCCTTCAACAGTGGCGACCGCGCCGTGCTCCTCGCATACTTGCAGAAAAATAATCCCTCGCGCGCTGCCGACATCGACCAGGAACTTGGGTTTCGCAATCAAACCGGCGGCTTCGACTTCAAGAAAGTCGAAGATTCCGCCCCCACACGGCTAACGGGCATTGTCAAAGAGCGGGCCTCTGACCAATTCGCTCGCTTCACCATCGAAGTCGAGTCCGCCGAACCTCATCGCGTCACGCAGCTGGAACTGCGGGCCATTCCGCCACCCGCGGAATTTCCCATGCCGCGCATGAGTCAAGACGCGGCCCTCGCCGCCCTCCGCGCGGAAGTGGAAAAGGCCGCTGCAGCCGATCGTTTTTCCGGCACCGCCCTCGTCGCCAAGGACGGCAAGCCCGTCTTCACAGCCGCCTACGGTTTGGCCGACCGCGAAAAGAAAATCCCCAATAAACTCGACACTCGTTTTCGCCTCGGCTCGATGAACAAAATGTTCACCGCCGTCTCCGTCCTTCAACTCGTGCAGGCCGGCAAAATCAAGCTCACCGATCCGCTTGGAAAATACCTCACTGACTATCCCAACCGGGACGTCGCTTCCAAAGTCACCATCCACCACCTCCTTACGCATTCCGGCGGCACCGGCGATTTCTTCGGCCCGCAATTCGACGCTCACCGTCTGGAGCTCCGCACCTTGCAGGACTACGTGAAGCTCTACGGCAACCGCGGCCTCGAATTCGAACCAGGCAGTCGCTGGGCGTACAGCAACTATGGATTTTTGCTGCTCGGTGTATTGATCGAAAAAGTCAGCGGCCAGAGTTATTACGATTACGTCCTCGAGCATGTGTACAAACCCGCCGGAGTGACTTCCACGGCTTCGCTTTCTGAAGACCAGGCCGTGCCCGATCGCTCCGTGGGCTACACGAAATCCGGCGGAGGCGATGCTTGGAAGCCGAATACGGACACGCTCCCCTGGCGCGGAACTTCCGCCGGTGGCGGATATTCCACCGTCGAAGACTTGCTGCGTTTCGCCAACGCGCTTCAGAACCACAAACTGCTCGATGCGCGGCACACCGAACTTCTCACCACCGGAAAAATGGACACGCCCATGGGCGGCAAGTACGCCTACGGTTTCATCGACCAAACGTCTGGCGGAGTCCGCTGTTTCGGCCATGGCGGTGGCGCTCCCGGTATGAATGGCGACCTGCGGATCTGCCCGCAATCCGGCTACGTCATCGCCGCTCTGGCCAATCTCGACCCGCCCGCGGCCCAGCGCATCGCCGACTTCGCCGCCAACCGCCTCCCCGAAAAATAGCCGCGCGCTCTCCCACCCCTTGACCTTCCCTCGATTCTCCGATAGCCTCGCGCTCAATTCTCCGGTCGCTCACCCGCTCTTCCAAGGAGGCTGCGCATGGTTTCTCTCACAGCTCTGTGGCTCCCCATCCTGTTGTCGGCCGTAATCGTGTTTGTCGCCAGCTCCATCATCCACATGCTTCTGCCCTACCACCGCAGCGACTACAAGCAGCTCCCCGACGAGGACAAGCTCCTCTCCGTTCTGCGCGCTGCCAGCTTGCAGCCCGGTATCTATCATTTTCCTTTTTGCACTCACAAGGACATGAAGTCGCCCGCCACGCAGGAAAAATTCAAGCAGGGACCGGTCGGGTTTCTGACCATGTATCCTAGTGGCCCGCCGGCCATGCCGAAGTTCCTCGGCCTGTGGTTTGCTTATTGCCTCATCATCGGCGTCTTCGTCGCCTGTCTCACGGGCTACACCGTTGCGTTCGGCGCGCGCTACCCCGTAGTGTTTCGCGTTGCGGGCACCGCCGCCTTTATGTCCTACGGCCTGGGACCCGTGGTCAACAGCATCTGGAAGGGTCAGCCCTGGAGCGTGACCCTCAAAGAAATTTTTGATGGACTCGTCTATAGCATGCTGACCGCCGGCGCCTTCGGTTGGCTCTGGCCCCGCTGACTTTATCGCCTGGCGTCGCGCTTGGACTCAGCGCCGCCCGGCAGCGCAATGGTTGCTAGTGCCTGTCATCATCGAAAAATTTCTCCTTGTTGGTGTGGCTGCAACTATTTAACAACGGCAATTAGGAATGTACTCGCCGCGCCGCATTGGGTAACCTGAGGCTTTTTGGAATCTTACGAGAATTGAGTCACTGCGCCGGTCGCAGTACTGGTACATGAATTCCGATTATTTTTTCCATCAACCCCTGCAAATTTTACCGGTTTCTCTCCATCTGCGCGAAGCCGGGCTTCGAACAAACTGTCTTCACATTCGCTGTATGCCATTGAATTCTCAGCCCACTACCAGATTCAGTGCGAGTTTGGAGCCAAAGTTGCCCTTCCAACGCTGGGACCAAGAACTCTAACCCGACCAGCCCGCTCGAAATGTAAATCCGAAGTTTGCACCGGGGAAAAAATATCCGCATAAGGAGGCGCCGCAAATGACTTACTCAAAGTGTTGCATCGTTTTACTTGCGGGCACATTCGCTCTGGGGCCATTATCGTCCGCAAAAAATCCGGGCGAAGCAAAAACGGAACAGGATCGTCTTCAAAACGCGGGAAAAGTCATGCAGGAAATCCTCAATGTTCCTGACGACATTCCGCAAGACTTGCTCGACAAGGCCCGTTGCGTCGTCGTGATGCCGTCCGTGTTGAAAGCCGCGTTTGTTGTTGGCGGCAGCTACGGCCGCGGCACGATGGTTTGCCGCACTGGCAAGGACTTCACCGGTCCTTGGGGCGCGCCGGCCATGTACGCGCTGGAAGGCGGTAGCATCGGTTTGCAGATTGGAGGAGAAGCCACCGACTTCGTTTTTCTCGTCATGAACGATCGTGGCGCAGGTAGCCTGCTTCATACCAAGGTAAAGCTCGGCGCTGACGCTTCCGCCGCCGCGGGACCGAAGGGCCGTTCAGCTTCCGCCGATACCGACGCGTTCATGCGCGCGGAAATTCTGAGCTACTCCCGCGCAAGAGGTGCGTTTGCCGGTATATCTCTCGAGGGCTCGACGCTCCGTCCCGATGAAGACGCGAATCGCAAGCTCTACGGCAAATCCACAAGCGCTGCAAAGATCATCACGGAATCGGATGTGGAAGCTCCTCCGGCCGCGCATGATCTGATCGCGGCCCTGCAAAAGTCATCTCCTCAGCTCAAGCGGCAATAAATCTCATCGGAACCAGCCCGGCACTATCAGCAACAAGAAAGTTTTGTGCAAGGAGGTGCGGCCGAGGTGGCAATCGGCCGCGCTCCTCAAAACTTAGGAACGCCCAGCGAACGCCAGAAAGGTGAAAATCATGCGTATCGCTCGTTTGATTTGTTCGTTGTTGCTTGCAGTTGGTCTATTGGCGATCCCAGCTCAATCCCGGGCGCAAGTTGCCGTGGGTATCTCCGTTAGGATTGGTCCTCCGCCTCTGCCTGTGTATGTCCAACCCGTCTGCCCTGAACCCGGCTATATCTGGGTTCCTGGCAACTGGGCTTACGGCCCGGACGGTTATTTCTGGGTTCCAGGCACGTGGGTGGAGCCGCCGGAAGTTGGGCTGCTCTGGACTCCGGGATATTGGGGATGGGAAGGCGACTTCTACGTGTGGCACGCCGGCTACTGGGGACCTGAGGTCGGCTTCTATGGCGGAATTAACTACGGGTTCGGCTACACCGGCGTCGGTTTCTTCGGCGGCTACTGGAGAGACCGCACATACTACTACAACCGTGCGGTGACCAACGTAAACGTTACGGTCGTGCGCAACACCTACACCACAACCGTCGTCAACAACAACACTACGATAAGCCGGGCCAGTTTCAACGGTGGCCCCGGAGGCGCGACTGCCCGGCCAACTTCTCGGGAAATCGCCGCGGAACG
>Ga0209588_1000389_pt1 | contig 11405 bp, 10 predicted proteins | sample Rivendell_Oct201_10_FD_188351 | JGI IMG/M metagenome (GOLD analysis project Ga0209588, IMG submission 188351) | Vadose zone soil microbial communities from the Eel River Critical Zone Observatory, Northern California, USA -... | ecosystem: Host-associated > Plants > Roots > Rhizosphere > Soil ...
GTCCGGCTTCCATGAATTGCGCAAGCTGGAGAGCCGGAACACCTCGGTCTTGTAGATGTCCTTGATCGGATTGTAGCCACCATTCATGTCGCCATAGAGCGTGGCGTATCCCACCGACATTTCCGATTTGTTGCCGGTGGTGACCACCATCGCGCCGGTCTTGTTGGAAATCGCCATCAACAGCGTGCCGCGCGTGCGTGCCTGCAGGTTCTCTTCGGTGATATCGCGCGGCAAGCCTGCGAACGTGCCCGACAGGATCTCCTCAAAGCCATTCACCGCCTCTGCGATCGGCAGCACCTCGTAGCGGATGCCGAGCGCGCCAGCGAGCTTTGCCGCGTCATCGAGCGACTCCTGGGCCGTGAAACGGAACGGCAGCATGACGCCACGGACATGGTCGGCGCCGAGCGCATCCACCGCAATCGCCGCGCATAGCGCCGAGTCGATGCCGCCGGATACGCCCAACAGCACGCCGGGAAATCCGTTCTTCCGAACATAGTCGCGCAAGCCCAGCACACAGGCGGCGTAGTCGCCCTTGTCGCCCTCGACCACCGGCGCCATCGGCCCGGTGCAGCGCCAGCCGGCTTCGCCTTTGGTCCAGCGCAGCGTCGTGATGTTTTCTGCGAAAGCCGGCAATTGCGCCGCCAGCGAGAGATCGGCATTCAACGCAAACGATGCGCCGTCGAACACCAGTTCGTCCTGTCCGCCGACCTGATTGAGATAAATCAGGGGCAACCCGCTTTCGGTGACGCGCGCCACCGCGATCGACAGCCGCAGATCGTTTTTGTCGCGCGCATAGGGTGAGCCGTTCGGCACCACAAGAATTTCCGCGCCGGTCTCCGCCAGACATTCGACGACGTTTTCGTAATCCTCCGACTCTTCGAGCCAGATATCCTCGCAAATCGGCACCCCGACCCGGATGCCGCGGACGGTCACGGGGCCTGCGGCGGGACCGCGCGCGAACAGGCGCTTTTCATCGAAGACGCCATAATTCGGCAGGTTGGCCTTGAAGCGGATGGCCGCGATCCGGCCCTCGTCCAGCAAGGCGCAGGCATTGTAGAGCTTGCCGCCCTCGACCCAGGGACTGCCGATCAGCATGGCCGGACCGCCGTCGGCGGTGTCTCGCGCCAATTCCTCGACCGCGGCACGGCACGCCGACTGAAACGCCGGCTTCAGCACCAGGTCTTCCGGCGGATAGCCGGTGATGAACAATTCGGGCAGCACCACGAGATCGGCGCCGTCAGAGCGCGCCTGTTCGCGCGCGGCGCGGGCCTTGGCGGCGTTGCCCGCGACATCGCCCACGGTCGGATTCAACTGGGCCAGCGTGATCGAAAATTGGGCGGCACGTTCGGTCATGGCGCGAACCTACTTATCCTCATAATGAGCAAATGAAATATAGCATGCCCTCTCGGGCTTCGCCAGATGCCAATTGCATGCTTTAGAACGCGCCCATGCGTTCGGCGAGGGCGAACAGCCAGAACAGGCCGGCCATGACAAGTGCTACGCCCACTGCCGCGGAGCCCATGTCCTTGACCCGCCCGATCTGCGGATCATGTTCGGTGGTGAGCCGGTCGGCGAGCTTCTCGATCGCGGTGTTGAGCAATTCGACCACCAGCACCAGAACGACGACGGCGATCAGCTCGACACGGCGCATCGTGGTCGCCCCGACCAGCCACGCCATCGGCAGCGAGAGCGCCAGCGCCGCCAGCTCCTCGCGAACCGCCTGCTCCGAGCGGATGGCAAAGGCGAGGCCGTTGCGCGTATTGATGGTAGCCCGCCAGAACCGCAGCAACTCAAAGTCCCGCCGCGACCGGCATCGGCTGCACCTTGCCGCCGCGTTCCTGCTTGAGCAATTCCGCGATCAGGAAAGCCATGTCGATCGACTGCTCGGCGTTGAGGCGGGGATCGCAGACCGTGTGATAGCGATCGTTGAGATCCTCATCGGTGATGGCGCGCGCGCCGCCGGTGCATTCGGTGACGTTTTGCCCGGTCATTTCCAGGTGCACGCCACCGGGATGCGTTCCCTCCGCCGCGTGGATGGTGAAGAACGACTTCACCTCCGACAATATCCGGTCGAACGGACGGGTCTTGTAACCGCTGTTCGAAGTGATGGTGTTGCCGTGCATCGGATCGCACGACCAGACCACCACATGACCTTCGCGCTTAACGGCGCGGATCAATTGCGGCAGATGATCGCCGACCTTGTCCGACCCGAAGCGGTTGATCAGCGTCAGGCGTCCGGGCTCGTTGTCGGGATTGAGCACCTCGATCAATCGCAACAGTTCGTCCGGCTTGAGCGAGGGCCCGCATTTCAAACCGATCGGATTCCTGATGCCGCGGAAATACTCGACATGGCCGTGATCGAGCTGCCGGGTGCGGTCGCCGATCCAGATCATGTGACCAGATGTCGCGTACCAGTCGCCGGTCGTGGAATCGACCCGCGTGAAAGCCTCCTCGTAGCCGAGCAGCAGCGCCTCGTGGCTGGTGTAGATATCGGTGGCGCGCAGCTCGGGGTGGCTTTCCAGATCGAGACCGCAGGCCCGCATGAAGTTCAGCGCGTCCGAAATGCGGTCCGCCAACTCCTTGTAACGGCGCGACTGCTGGGAATCCTTCAGGAAACCCAGCATCCACTGATGCACGCTGCCAAGGTTGGCGAAGCCGCCGGTCGCAAATGCGCGCAACAGGTTCAGCGTCGCCGCCGACTGGCGATACGCCATCAACTGGCGCTGCGGATCGGGGGTGCGCGACCCCGCCGTGAACGCGATATCGTTGACGATGTCGCCGCGGTAACTCGGCAGTTCGACGTCGCCGACCGTCTCCATCGGCGACGAGCGCGGTTTTGCAAATTGTCCGGCGACGCGGCCGACCTTTACCACCGGCAGCGCGCCGGCATAGGTCAGCACCACAGCCATCTGCAGCAGCACGCGGAAGAAATCCCGGATATTGTTGGCGCCATGCTCCGCAAAGCTTTCGGCGCAATCACCGCCCTGAAGCAGGAAGGCGTCGCCGGCGGCGACGCGCGCCAGCGCCTTTTTCAGGTTGCGGGCCTCGCCTGCAAAAACCAGCGGAGGAAAGGTAGCAAGCTGCGCCTCGACATCGGCCAATGCCTTGGCATCGGGATAATCGGGTACCTGCAATACCGGCTTGGCGCGCCAGCTGTCGGGTGTCCACCGCTCGGACATGACGTTAACTCCTGAGCAAAAACCGCTACTTATGAGAGGTAGCGAAGGGCCGGGTTATACACAGGCTGCTGGCCGACCGCCAGTTGGATTTCAAGCCTTGGCGACAAGCCCTTGCGGCAAAAGCCGAATTCGCGTCTCAAAGAGCCAACCGTCGTTGCGGAGCAAACGGGTCGCTCGAATGGCACCCGATGACAAGCTCCGCGAAGCAATCCATACGCCGTCATTCCGGGATGGTCCGCAGGACCAGACCCGGAATCTCGAGATTCCGGGTTCGATGCTTCGCATCGCCCCGGAATGACGGCGTATGGATTGCGTCGCTTCGCTCACAATGACGTCGCTCCAATTCCAGACGCACGTTCGCGCCCTCGCCGCGCAATGCGCCCGAGCCGTTGATGAATCTCTCGCCCAACAGAGGGCGTGGGGAACGCCGGATGCCCGTGGCACCCGCAGCCTCGCGTGCGCTTTGCATTGGTAAAAAGCACGCGAGTAAACGAGTACCCCGGAATCACCCGGCGTTCCCGCACGCAATGGTTTTAACGGTTTCCTTCGTGCTCTCCCCGGTGACCGGGCTCTTTTGCCACCGTCGCTCAGCGGATATGGTTTTGTCTAAGCCCGGTTGGGCCGACTTAACCTCCGCGAACTTGACGCCAGCGTCGGGGCGTCAGGACCACACGACTTCGCCGTCCACAGCAACATCGTTCGTCAGCTCGCCGTTTGATCGCTCACGGGCCTTTCGCCAACCCGCCCTGCATCACGTTGCGCGCCTGACGCTGCCGCGTCCACCGCATCCCACCCCGCGTCCGTGACGATCGCGATACGCCCCTTGTGTGGGGTGGGATGGCGCGAATTTGTAGAGATGATTTGCCCGACGGGTGAAGCGAAATATTTTTGCAAAGGGGACTCGACACAAAACTGCCCGACGGGCAAATCACCGCGGCGAGAGCCAATTCCTCTCGTGTCCCGGACGCGGTGCAGCGTTCTCCCGGCGATGCCAACGGGTCGCGCGAATGCGCGCCCCTTAGCTCAGGGCTCGGCATTCATTGACCGAGAGCTTAAGAGCGACGTTACAACGCGCGTTGTCTTGCAACCAAAGCGAGTTGGCGGAGTTTACAGGGTATGAGTAGCTCAAATTGGCCGCGCAACCGGCTTTTGCTCGCCCTTCCATCTCGCGATCTCAAACGGCTCATGCCAGAGCTTGAAGAAATTCGCTGCCAACGCGAGCAGATTCTCATGGACGCTGATAGTTCGCTCGACCACGTCTTCTTCCCCGATAGCGGTGTCGTCTCGGTGGTCGCTGTTTATGCGAACGGCAGCGTCATTGAGATGGCAACGATCGGTCGAGAGGGTTGCACGGGTATGCAAGCCTTCTTCGGCGCCAAGACTTCCTCTGTCAGGCTTTTGGTCCAAATCCCGGGGAGTGCAGCCAAGATGTCGCGCGCTACCTTCGCACGGGCGATGGAGTCAATGCCGTCCTTCCGAAATCTTATGTCCGCTTACGTTCACGCCTTTCTGGAGCAGGTCCTGGTGTCGGTGGCGTGCAACGGTGCGCACAGCCTCAAGCAGCGCCTGGCGCGTTGGCTGCTCATGATGCGTGACCGCAGTGACGGGGACGCACTGCCGATCACCCAGAGCCTTCTCGCCGAAATGCTGGGTGTTCAGAGGCCAACCATCACGAATGCTGCCCGTGGGTTGGAACGCGCAGGTCTGATTGAGCGCGGCCTCCGGCAGGTCACGATACTTGATCGGCAGGGCCTCGCCGAAGAATCTTGTGAATGTTATCAGTTGGTCAAAACGCGCGTCGCTTTTCACCTTCCCAAAACATACACGTAATAAAGTCGGCTCTCCGCCGGATCGGTAATGTACATTACCGACAGCACATCCCAACAGGCGCATCATCGGTAAACCGCGGGGCTGAATGCTGGGCTCCTCTGGGGATTGCTTGGAGGCCAACTTGGCCGAAAATCAGTTAACCGAGATCGAAGAAGCGCGCGCGTTTGCGCAGGCGATCATAGATACGGTTCGTGAACCGATTTTGGTGCTCGACCAAGACCTGCGCGTGATCACCGCGAGCCGCTCTTTCTATCGGACATTCAAGGTTGGACCCGAAGATACCGAAGGCAGGCTGCTTTACGAACTGGGCGATGGTCACTGGGACATTCCGAAGCTTCGCTTGCTCCTGGAAAAGATCGTACCCGAGCACGGCGTGATGGAGGACTATGAGGTCGAATATGAGTTTCCTAACGTCGGACCACGCACGATGTGCTTGAACGCCCGCAAGGTGTTCTACGAGAAAGGCTCCCACACGACTATTCTGCTTGGCATAGAGGATGTCACCCGCCAGCGCGTCTTGGAGCGCGAAAAGGACGACCTACTGCGACAGAAGGACGTATTGCTTGAGGAAATTCAGCACCGTGTCGCTAATAGCCTCCAAATTATTGCAAGCATAATCTTGTTGAAAGCGAAGACGGTGGATTCGGAAGAGACGCGCGTTCATCTGCAAGACGCTCACAAGCGGGTCATGTCGGTTGCGTCCGTACAGCAACACCTCCATGCATCTGCGGCCAGCGGGTCCATCGAAATGGGGCCTTATCTCTCAAGGCTATGCGAAACCCTCGCGACCTCGATGATCGGCGAGAACCGGCCAATTTCGCTGAAAGTGTCTGGTGAAGGCGGCAGTGCGACTTCCCGTCAGGCCGAGAGCCTCGGATTGATCGCCACAGAACTTGTAATAAATTCTCTAAAGCACGCATTTAGCGAAAATACAAAAGATGGGCAGATCACCGTTTCGTATGATGTTTCCGGAACAGATTGGAAGCTTTCGATCGCTGACAATGGGGTTGGCAAGCCGGAAGGCGTCTTTGCTCAACCAAGAACAGGGCTCGGCACGGGCATCGTCAAGGCGCTCGCGCAACAGCTCGGTGCCAAGGTTGAAACCTTGGCTGGCCCAGAGGGAACGACCGTGTCGGTCACTCACGCCACTTTTTCGGCAAAGATGCCCCGTGTCGTGTGAAAAGGCGGGGAGCCTCAATCGAGCAACAGACGAAGATGTTGCATGCTCGCGCCGATGAGGTGAGATGACGTTCGTCGAGCCAAAGGAGGGCTCCCGTGGAGAAGCCAGACAAGGACATGTTTGACCCTAAAAACTTTCTCGCCAAAGTGGGCGCGGGAAAGCAGGTATTGGAATTCCATAAAAATCAGCACGTGTTCGAGCAAGGCGATGTCGCCGATACGGTGTTTTACATTCAAAAGGGCAAGGTCAAGGTGACTGTCCAGTCCGAGCAGGGCAAGGAGGCGGTGGTGGGGATATTGGGACCCGGACAGTTCTTTGGTGAGGGCTGCATGAATGGCCACAAGCTACGCATCTCGACGACGACGGCGATGGACGACAGCGTGATCACTTCTATTACCAAAGAGGCGATGTTGGCCGCCCTACATGACGAGCCGAAATTTTCCGAGATGTTCATGGCGTATCTCCTGACCCGCAACAGCCGGATTGAAGAGGACCTGATTGATCAACTATTCAATTCGAGCGAGAGGCGGCTTGCGCGCATGCTGTTGCTACTCGCGAATTTCGGGAAGGCAGGCAGCCCGCAGCTGATCAGTCCGAATATTAGTCAGGAAACATTGGCGGAGATGGTCGGCACTACCCGATCCCGCGTCAGCCATTTCATGAACAAGTTTCGCAAGCTTGGCCTCATCGATTACAATGGACACATCGAGGTTCACAATTCGCTGTTGAGTGCAGTTTTGCACGAGAAGCCCTTGGTAAAAGAGCGTGATTGGAAGTAATCCCGGTCCCAAAGAAACGGCCCCAGCGCGGGGGTAAAGGCCCGACGGGCAAATCACCGGACGGCGTCGAGAGCAAATTCTCTCGTGTCCCGCACGCGGTGCAGCGTTCTCCCGGAGATGCCAACGGGTCGCGCGAATGCGCGCCCGATGACAGGCTCCACATCGTCCGGTCACGCTGCTCCGCGTCGCTGGCGCGCTGGGGCCTGCCTCGTGCGGTTGAAGGTCGTTCGCCGGTTTTACGCCGCGCGCACGTCGGTAAATGTCAGCGGGCGCAGCTTTTCGCCGTCAAAGTAAACGAAACGCAGGCGCCGCCGGTGCGAAACTAGGCTGGCGGGCAGCGGATCGTAGCGGAACGAGCCGCCGCCGAGGTGCGGCGTCAGGCTGCCGACATCGGCAAGGGCGTCGATTTCGACGCGCAGCAGATTGAGTTTGGCGCCGTCGGCGCCGACAATCTCGAACGGGATGCGGCCGAGGCGCAGCACGTAGGATGGGTTGAGCCCGCGAAACCCATCACCTCCATAAGATGCAATTGATGGGTATCGCTTCGCTCCACCCATCCTACGCGCTGATGTCGCTTCGATCACGTTATGCATCCCCGGTAACGCCGGGGCTTCTTCTTGAGGTCGGCCGTCAACTTTACCGACGTCGGGTGTTGGCACTTTTCGGAAGTGGTGGTCCCGATGTGTGATGTCCGCAGTTGGGGGTAGACCGGAAGTGGTCAGCGGTAGGGCGACCCGACGCGATTGACCCAAAGCGGTCCTCGAGCCTCATCGGCGTTTGATAACATTTGTGGGCCATTGCACGCCGCTCGCAAAAATTTTAGGCTTTAGGCATTCGACAAGGCATGTTCTAAGAAAGGCACATGCTTCGACGCGAGTTCATTGCACTTCTGGGATGCGGCTGTTGTTATGCCGCTCGGGGCGCGAGCGCAGCGGTAGTTGAAAGTCTCCATGCTCGGCTGGCTTCTTCGAGGCACAATCCGATAACATTTGTGCAATACTTCGCGAGATAACCGTCGCGATTGATTACTACTGATCGGACCATTTGGGAGTAAGAATATGATGAGCAAGTTCTTTGTTGCGGGCGCCGTTGGCCTCGCATCCATGCAAGCAGCGATTGGTCAGCAGCAATACGGCAACGCGGTTGAGGCTCGCGCCATGTTGGAAAGGGTTATCGCTGGCATCAAGGCAGATCCTGCCGAGACGATCGCCCAAATCAACAAAGGCGACCCAAAGTTCAGCGACAGGGATTTGTACCCCACATGCGCTGGTCCGGATGGCAAAATGGTTGCAAACCCGAATCCGGCGCGCCTGGGCATTGTTCAAAAAGATAGCAAGGACGCTTCAGGAAAGCCCTACGGTGAAGAATTGGCCAAGGCCCAAGAAGGAGTTTTCTCTGAGGTCAGCTATCTGTCGCCGCGTCCCGGAGCGGATAAAACACCCGTCCAGAAAATTGCATTTGTTACAAAAGTCTCGGGCTACATTTGCTTAGTTGGGTATGCCCCCTGATCGCGTTCAAACAGAATATCAAGGCCATGGCCGGCTGCCGGTCCTTTCGTTGCTAAGCTTCGATTAATTTCTGCTTCTGGCACTTTTCGGACCTCAAGCGATGTCCGACTTGAGTCCGGAATTCGCACCTAAGCGGACATCCGCCGACCAGTCTGAATTTATGGGTTCACGCCCTAACTCAGCACCGGTTGCAACGCGTCGGTTCTACGGTGCGCGCACGTCGGTGAATGTCAGCGGGCGCAGCTTTTCGCCGTCAAAGTAAACGAAACGCAGGCGCCGCCGGTGCGAAACCAGGCTGGCGGGCAGCGGATCGTAGCGGAACGAGCCGCCGCCGAGGTGCGGCGTCAGGCTGCCGACATCGGCAAGGGCGTCGATTTCGACGCGCAGCAGATTGAGTTTGGCGCCGTCGGCGGCAACTATCTCGAACGGGATGCGGCCGAGGCGCAGAAAGCTCACCGGGTCGGGCGCGTCGATGAAACCGTCGATGAACGCCGCCTCGACCTTGTCGAGGTCGGGCTCTCTCGGTGCCGGAGGCTGCTCCCCGGGACTGTGCGGCGTCTGCCATTGCGCCACCGGACGCTCGGGCACGCGATTGTGTCCGGGACCGCCGTGGTCGTGATGATGGTCGTGACCGTGATCGTGGCGGTGACCATGATCGTGGTCATGGTCGTGATCGTGGCCATGGTGGGTGTGGCCGTGCTCGCGTCGCCAGTTCATGGCAGGCCTCAATAGGTGACGGGTTTGTTGATGATCGAGCGGTGGCTGCCGAGCTTGCCATGGGCCGCCAGCGAGCCCAGTGCCTCGACCACCACGCGAACCCCCATCAGCGCGGTGATATCAGAGGTATCGTAGGGCGGCGAAACCTCGACCACCTCGAATCCGCAGATCCCTTGTGCGCAGACCAGGCCCAGCAGCTTCAGGGCCTCGCGCGGCAGGAAACCGCCCGGCTCGGGCCAGCCGGTGCCGGGAACAAAGCCGCAATCGATCGAATCGACATCGAAGGAAATATAGACGGCGTCGGCGTCCTTCCAGGCAAGGTCGAGCGCGATTTCCGCCGACTTCTCGATCCCGAATTTTTCGATGTCGGCGATGGTCAGCACGTTGGTGTTGCGCTCGCGCGCGACCTGAACGCCTTCGCGCGGCACCTGCCAGCCGCCGATGCCGAGTTGCACCAGGTTGACCGCCGGTACGTTGGGCAGGTTGGTCGCCCAGAACCATGGCGTCGTATGCATGCGCTCGTCGAGATCCTTTTCCTGGATGTCGATGTGGCGGTCGAAATGGATGATGCCGATCTTCTTGTCGGTGCATTGCGCGATGCCGCGCACGCAGGGAAAACCGATCGAATGATCGCCGCCGAGCATGATCGGCAGCGCGCCGGACGAAAACACATGGGCGACGCCGCGCGTGATCTGATCGAAGCTCTTTTCCAGATTGGCCGGAATCGTGAACACATCGCCGGCGTCGCATAGCGTCATCTGCTCGCGCAGATCGACCCCGAGTTCGTAGTTATAGGGCGTATAGAGCGCCGAAATCCGCCGGATGCCCTGCGGCCCGAACCGTGTGCCGGGGCGGTAGGTGGTGCCGGAATCGAAGGGTATCCCGATGACCGCTGCGTCATACTTGCCGACGTCGCGCACGTTCTCGATGTAGGGCGCCTTCATGAAGGTGTTGATGCCCGCGAAGTGCGGAAGCTCGCCGCGCGCGAAGGTCGGGATGTCCTTGTCCGTGATGCTTTCGGCGCCGGGCAGGCCCATGTCGAGCGCCCATTGCCGCTCCTTGCGCCAGGCCGTGGCCGGCAGCTTGCCTTCGGCCTCGAGCGCTTTCCAGCCCTGCGTCGCCATCCGGTCGAAATCGGGATGATGGCGGCGCGCCAATTGCGGGACAGGGCGAAGTCCGGCATGACGCGACCATCGCGCGCGAGAGGATAAGAACATCGAGAACTCCATCGTTAGCTGGTGCCGGCCGAAGCTTTCAAAAACCCGAGCACCGGTACAGCGCCGTCGCGGGTCAGATCGAGATCGTAGGTGATTTTGGCGCCGTAGCGCTCCTGCGCCTGCGGATCGCGCCTGACACGGTCGAGCGCGATCAGACGCGTCGCCAGCCCGAACGCTTCCCGGATGTCGTGCGTGACCATCACGATGGTCATTTTCAAGTCGCGCCAAAGCGGCTTGATCAAGGCATGCATCTGCGCCCGGGTGCCGGGATCGAGCGCGCCGAACGGCTCGTCCAGCAACAAGACGCGCGGTCGCCGCGCCAGCGCCTGCGCGATCGCAAGCCGCTGCTGCATGCCGCCGGACAACGCGCTCGGATATTTGTCGCGATGCTCAGAAAGCCCGACGCCCTCGATCATGGCGTCGCATTTCTCGATCGCCCGGCGCCTGGCGGCGCCGAACAGTCGCGCCGTAAACGGACGCTGCTCGAACTCGTAGCCGACCAGCACGTTGGCGAGCACGGTTAGATGCGGAAACACCGAATAGCGCTGGAACACGATGCCGCGGTCGGGGCCGGGCTCGGCGGGAAACGGCTCGCCGTCGAGCAGCACGGCGCCCTGCGACGGCCGCTCCTGGCCGAGGATCAGCCGCAGGAACGTACTTTTTCCGGCACCGGAGGGGCCAACCACCGAAAGAAAGGTGCCGGACGCGATCTCGATATTGATGCGCTCCAGCACGATCTGTGAACCGTATTCGACCCAGACATTGCGGAAGGACAAGGCGCTCATCAGCGCGGCTCCTCGACATAGGCCCAGGGGAAAGTCTTGCGCGCGAACAGGCCGAGCAACAGGTCGAGTGCAAAGGCCAGCAGCGTGATCCAGGCGACATAAGGCAGGATCACGTCCATCGACAAATAGCGGCGCACCAGGAAGATGCGATAGCCAAGTCCGACATCGGCGGCGATCGCCTCCGCCGAGATCAGAAACAGGAACGCCGGT
>Ga0209588_1000395_pt1 | contig 11303 bp, 13 predicted proteins | sample Rivendell_Oct201_10_FD_188351 | JGI IMG/M metagenome (GOLD analysis project Ga0209588, IMG submission 188351) | Vadose zone soil microbial communities from the Eel River Critical Zone Observatory, Northern California, USA -... | ecosystem: Host-associated > Plants > Roots > Rhizosphere > Soil ...
TTCCGCTGTACATCGGCCAGCTTTTCCTGCAACCGCCGCTGCTCCGGCGCACAAGGCAGCAAGCGGTTCCCACGCAAATTCAACAGGCCCCGGATCTCACTGAGCTTGAATCCCAGACCCTGTACGCGGCGCACGAAGGCCAGCGTTTCGACATCATTTTCGCCGTACCTCCGGAAGCCTCCCTGTGTCCTCGGCGGTCGCGGAAGCAAACCGTTGCGCTCGTAAAAGCGAATCGCATCCACGCTGAGCCCAATCTTTTTTGCGACGATGCCAATTTGCATGGCCTTGGCTCCTTCTTAGACGCTACACTCTGGAGTATAGTCCAGAGTCAAGCCTTTTTTGGGTCTGCAAACCTATAGTCACGGAAATTCCTCTGCACTTTGGTCCGTCGCTGAAATGGGACTGCCGCCGGGACAAAAAGACTCAAACTCGATCACCGCTCAGGGCTAGAATTCTGAGCATTCGTTGAATCTTTTGCTCCGCAGCACCCGTCTCATGTTTTGACAATGCAGAAAGACGAGCGAGCCAACCACGACGTCCCGGACAAGGACGATTTTCTCCTCGTGGAGAGCGTGTTGGCTGGCGACCGGAGGGCTTTCGAGCCGCTTGTTCGAAGGCACGAGCGGCGCGTCTTTCGTGTGACGCTGGCTATTCTCGGAAACGCCGAGGACGCCGAAGAAGCCATGCAGGACACGTTCGTCAAGGCCTTCCGGCATCTCGATCAGTTCCGGAGGGAGTCGCGCTTCACCACCTGGCTGACGCGAATCGCGATAAACGAGGCCATTCAGAAGAGAAACACGCGAAAGAAGTTTGTGCCGCTAGCGCAAGCGGAAAACGCGGAAAAGAACTTCACGCCGAGGCGGTACGAACCGTGGAAGAGCAATCCCGAACAGCTCTATGGCAAACAGGAAATTCACCGCTTCGTCGAAGAAGCCATTCAGTCGCTGCCGGAGATTTACCGGGAAGCTTTTGTTTTGCGCGATGTCGAGGAGCTGAGTGCGGAAGAAGCAGCGGAAGCTCTTCAGGTCTCGGTCCCAGCTTTGAAGTCACGCCTGCTTCGTGCCCGGCTTATGATGCGTGAAGCGCTGGCGGAAAAGTTCGAAGAGCCGCCAACACTGAAAACGAAGATTGTGCATACGGCTATGGATGCCGGGACCGCGGTAGCTATGCGGCTGATGCGTGCTGCAGGGCGTTGAGGGAAGGTCTATGAAAACGATGGACTGCAAAGATGTGCTTGCCAATCTTTCATGTTACACCGACGGCGAGGGCTCAGACGAATTACGGCAGGCACTTGAAGCGCATATCGCGCGATGCCGGCGCTGCCGAGTGGTGTTCGATACCACCGGAACAATGCTGAAGATCGTGACGGATGCCGAACCCTTTGAGGTCCCTCTCTCTGTCAGCGCGCGGCTGTATGCAAGGTTGGAGAAAGTCCTGTCAGAAGGGTGACCAGCGCAATCGCTACAGCAATGCAAGAGAGCTTTTCGAGAAGTAGATCCTAAGGAGGAAACAAATGAAGAAGTTAGTGTGGAGTTTTGCTGTATGCACATTGCTGATGCCTGGTTTCGCGGCGGCGAAGGATCAAACCTTCAGTGGCGAAATCATGGACAGTCAATGTGCGAAAAATGGCTCGCACGCAATGATGTTGAAGAAAGAAGGCCATGGAGAGATGGATCCAAATGCTCCTATGGCTAGGAAGATGTGTACTGAAAACTGCGTCAAGATGGGCGGGAAGTACGTCTTGTACAACGCCGCGAAGAAGACTGTCTACGAGTTCGACGATCAGCAGAAACCGGCTGAGTTCGCCGGGCAGAAGGTGAAGGTCACGGGAACCTACGATAAGACGACCAAGACCATCCACGTGGCGACCATTCAGGCAGCTTCCTGAAGTTTCCAATCAGGGCCCGCCTGCCCGCTGGCCCTCCTCGGCTCGACACGCATGCATTTCATGGAGCTGGCAAATGAAGCGCCTGGTCTGGATTGCCATCACAGTTGTCACGCTGCTGTTAATCGTTGGCGGCGCGATGGCTTCTCAGTTCAACCTGAGTGCGCTGCCCGAACCGGACAAGATGGAGACGTTCATTGCGTCTAAGGCCAAACATTATCTTGTTCGAAGAGCCAGTCGTGTTGGCATCCCTCCCGCGCTGACTGACATGCAAGCAAGTATCACGGAAGGGGACAAACTCTTCGGCACGGAATGCTCGGAGTGCCACGGCGATAACGGACGAAGGCCGACTGATGCGGGGAGATGGATGTATCCACGCGCAGCGGATCTAAGTTCTGTCGAGGTCCAGAATTATTCGGACCGGGAACTCTTCTGGATTGTGAAGAACGGTGTCCGCCTGAGTGGCATGCCCGCTTTCGGAAGAGTCGAATCCGATGAGCATATCTGGAATTTGGTACATTTCGTCAGGACACTTCCGAACGCAAATCCGAAGGGCAAGGAAACCACGCATTGAAAACAAGATCGATTGAGGTTCTCATGTTTTCCCTGTGCCTGTTGGCGCTTGGTTGCGGGTCCGACAAATCTTCCTCCCCGCGCCCGGCTCGGTTGACTGGGCCGAACGTGGGCCAAAAGATGCCGCCCTTTACGGCCCGCGACCAGTTCGGCGAAGACGTATCCAGCGATACGCTGAAAGGGACAAACGGAACCGTGCTTTTGTTCTTCCGTTCTGCGGATTGGTGACCGTTCTGCAAAGCGCAGCTCGTGCAGCTGCAAAACACGAAACAGAAATTCGAAGCGCAAGGAATTCAGTTGGCTGCTATCAGCTATGACAGCCCGGCAATCCTTAAGGACTTTGCAGACCGCCGCAAGATCGAGTTTCCTTTGCTGGCCGATCCGCAGTCGAAGATTATCGCCAGTTATGGTGTGCTGAACCAGGAGGCCACAGGCATGACGAAGGGCATGGCTCTGCCAGGATACTTCTATATCGACGCGAACGGGATTATTCGAGAAAAGTATTTTGAAGCGAAGTACACCAACCGCTTTACCGCGAACAATGTGATGGCGAAGTTATTTCCAGAGCTTGCCGAAGGGATCAGCCAAAAAGTAGAGGCCCCGCATCTCAACCTAGAGCTCAACGAATCGGATCGCGCTGTCGTTCCAGGCAGCCGGTTCAGCCTGGTGGCACAGATCGAGCTTCCACAGGATGTTCACGTCTATGCACCCGGCGTCAAGGGGTACAAGCCGATCCAACTTGAAATTGCGCCTTCGCCGGACTTCGAACCCATTCCTCCTGTCTATCCTCCTTCAAAGGTTCTTTATCTCGATGCGATAAAGGGGCAGGTCCCCGTCTTCGAAGGAAGATTCCGCATCACATCTGAGGTGAAAATGAGCGCAAATCCCGACTTCATGAAGTCGCTTGGGGCGAACGGGAAGACCACAACCATTGCCGGCCAGTTGCACTATCAGGCCTGCGATAAGACAACCTGCTATCTGCCAACCTCAATTCCGTTGACCTGGCAGCTCCAGATCCTTCCGCTAGATCGTCAGCGGTCGCCGGAGGCGATTCAGCACAAATAGTCTTATTTACTGCGTGGGGACGAACACGGAGAAGAGTGGTGCAATGAAGATCCTGTTGATTCTGGCCGTTGGACTACTAAGCTTCGCGAATGGCGCAAACGACAACTTCAAGGGCGTAGCTACTCTGTGGGGCGCAGGACTGACCAGCTATAGGCGCGCAATTGCTTGGGCTACTGGCTTTACGCTCCTCGGTTCGCTGACTGCTATCTGGCTTGGAAGCGGGCTTGCGGCGAAGTTCAGCGGCGCAAAACTTGTAGACGGCGCGGCTGTCAGGCAACTTCCGTTTCTGACCGCCATCGCGCTTGGTGCTGGTGTTACGGTGCTTCTAGCCGCGAGACTAGGTCTGCCCATATCCACAACCCATTCAATAACAGGTGCGCTCCTCGGAGCCGGTGTGACTGCTGTGGGATTCTCCCATGTGAGGTTCGCTGCGTTAGGCAGGGGCTTCATTTTACCTCTCCTCTTCTCGCCGATCATCGCATTAGTTCTGACCGTTGGCATTCAGCTATTGGTCAATCGACTTGGATGGCGCGCAGGAAAGAGGGATTGCCTTTGTGTCAACGAACCGAGAACCCTTGCGGTTGCGGGAAGCAACTCTCCGATGCCTGTAGTTGTAACTGTCCCACCCTTCGTGCGCTGGGCACCCGCAACTGAATGCGAAACGGGCGCAGAAATCATGCGTTTAAGGCTAGCTGATGGTGTGCACTGGTTTTCAGGCGCTGCCATCAGCTTTGCGCGCGGCCTAAACGACACACCCAAGATTGTTGGAGTGCTGTTGGTAGCCGCTGCGACGTCCATAGGGTTGGATTATTTCTTTGTAGCTCTGGTAATCGCAATCGGAGGAGCGTTGGGCGCTGTTCGCGTAGCACATACGCTGGGCAAGAAGATTACACCAATGGCCGCGCCCGAGGCAGTCACTGCCAATCTGGTATCGGCCGCGCTCGTGACGCTGGCTTCGCCTTTCGCGCTCCCAGTATCTACCACGCACGTTACCTCCGGTGGCATTTTCGGCATTGGCCTGCTTCGCAGCCGTGAGGCCGATTGGAGCAAAGTGCGCGACATCCTGCTCTCGTGGGTGGTCACGCTACCATCAGGTGCGGTCCTAGCGTCGATTATCTATAAATTTGTCCTCGTGTATTGGTCTTAGGCTATCGCGTCATGCCATACACAAGCTCCAAACCGCGCAGCCGTCTTGCATTAGTGATTCTCGGGAATGGTTTCATGAGAATTGCATCGGGCGCGAGCGGTGTTCTTGTCGGTTTGTGCCTCGCTGATCTCGCGAATCGCGGATTCCATGTAAACGCAGCTCTCGTCGGAACGCTTGGCGCAGTCGCCTTTGGCAGCGAACTGATCGCTGGTGTACCGATGGGACTCGCCTCAGATGCAATTGCGCCACGCGCGCTAATGACGGGCGGCGCACTTCTCGGTGCCATCGCGACGCAACTCTTTGGTATGAGCGGCCGGCCAAGCGTTTTCTTCCTGAGCCGAACGGTCGAAGGCTTGAGTGCGGCGGCCGTCACTCCCTCTCTTCTTTCTCACCTCACAGATGTTACGGACCGAAACCATTCGCTGCGCGCCAGAGTCATGAGTTATTTCGAGCTCTCACTGCTCGCTGGACTAGCTCTTGGAGGTCTGATGGGAGCGCAGCTTTGGCATTTTCTCAGGGCACATGCATTCAGCGCGGTGGCTGCGATTTACGTATTGAGCGCGTGCTTGCTGGTTCTTGGTGCGGTAGGTAGTCGGGGACACGGATCGGCAAAGGCGATCTCTGGTTTTTACACGGCACTCAAAGACCCGTCCCTGCAACGCTTGGCTCCCGTATGGCTGTGTGTGAATACGATCGTTGGCCTATGGCTTGGGCCAACGCTGCCGTTCCTTCTCACCCATAGAGCAGGCGGCAACCAATTCTTGGATGGCATCTTCTCGAATCAACCGGAGCGCGTCGGCTGGCTCTTGCTGGGGTACTCGCTGATCTTCGGCGTTGGCGTAACAGCCTGGAGTTTCGTGTTGCCCCGTATGTCGGAACAACGCGCACTGCACATCGCGCTCGTGGCGATGGTGGGCGTGTGCCTCGGTCTGTTTCTGTTAAACCACTCCGGAGCCGAATCGCCTGCCGTTCGGTGGACGATTGGCACATCGACTGCCCTCTGCATTATGGTCGAAAGCGGGTTCACTCCCGCGGCTCTCTCCCTGCTCGCCGGAGCGATAGGAGCCCAAGCCGGACGCGGAGCGGCAATGGGAATTTATTCTGTCCTGTTGAGCGTTGGTGCCATTGTGGGTTCGCTTCTTGCAGCAGCACTCGGGCAGGGATTCGCTGTCGATGGGCTGATCTACAGTACCTTTGCAATGGCCATCATTGCGCTCTTTTTCGTACGGCGGATAAGATCTGACCTGGCTGAATCCAAGGAACGCTTACATGTCGAAACAACAGTATGACCTGGTGATTATCGGGGCTGGTGCTGGCGGCCTGATTGCCGCGGGATTTGCCGTGCAGCTCGGGGCAAAAGTCGCGCTTGTCGAAAAAGATCGCATTGGAGGAGATTGCACCTGGACCGGCTGCGTGCCCAGCAAAGCCCTATTGAAAGCGGCCAAGGTTGCGCACCACGTACGCACAGCTTCGCAGTACGGAATCATGTCTCAGGCGCCTGTAACAGACATGGTCAAGGTTCAGGAGTATCTCGACCGTGCTATTCAGCAGATCTACAAAGCCACCACTCCGGAAGAGCTGCGGCAAAAAGGAATGGACGTTTACCTCGGACCCGCGCGGTTCGTCGACAGAGTGTCGATCTTGGCGGGCGAGAAGACCATCAGCTCGAAGCATTTCCTAATCACAACGGGCGCTCGGCCATATATTCCACCAATCAACGGCCTCGATAGCGTCCCCTATCTTACTTACGAGCACATTTTCGACAACAAGCGGCTGCCCCGCTCGATGATCTCTATCGGAGGCGGCCCCATCGGCGCCGAGATTGCGCAGGCTTATCAACGGCTCGGTTGCCAGGTTACGATCGTTGCAGAACGCCTGCTGCCAAAAGAGGATCCGGAAGTTCGCCAATTGCTGCAACAGGTTTTCGAACGCGAAGGTATCCGTTTTGTATGGGGGCGTGCCACTGCTGCGCGCAAAGATGGAGAAACAATCGTGGTCTCCACAGATGCTGAGGAAGCCCGAGGCGAGTTGCTGCTCGTCGCGTCGGGCCGAAGGCCGAATCTGGAGGGACTCGATCTCGGGAAAGCCGGTGTCCGCTACATCGAGAAAGGCATCAAGATTGACGATCGACTGCGAACGACCGCCAAGCACATTTACGCTGCGGGCGACGTCGTTGGCGGTTACCAGTTCTCCCATTTTGCGGGATGGCAGGCGTTTCAAGCGGTCCGCAACGCCCTTTTGCCGGGAAGCAGTTCTGGACTAACAGACCTCGTTCCTCGGATTACCTTTACCGATCCCGAGGTTGCGCATGTCGGGCCGACCGAGGAACATGCCCGCTCCCAGTTTGGTCAGGAGATAACCGTTTGCCGCTGGAATTTGAGCCGGGTGGATCGCGCCGTTTGTGAAAACGATCGGACTGGGTTCATCAAACTAATCGCGAAGGCAGACGGCACGATTCTCGGATCCACAATCTTTGCTGAACGTGCCGGTGAAACCATCAACGAGGTGGCCGTAGCCATCAAACACAAGTTGAAGATAAACGACATCGCTGGCACGATTCATGCTTATCCGACATATTCGACGGGTCTTCAACTATTGGTTACGGAAATGGCAGTGGAAAAGCTGCTTTCAGGAACATCCGGAAGATTCGTTCGTGCGATTTCCGCACTCGCTCGCTAGAACCGCACAGGGAGGGTAATCACTAATGAAAACTCAAGACACCGCCACTACGTCGCATACGAAAAGCCCTTCGTCGCAAAGGAAAAAAGATGCGGATTACGTTTTCTATGAATTGACTCGCAGCATTTGCCCCGAGTGCCGAAGAGTCATCGACGCTCAAATTCTTCTGCGCGACAACAAGGTTTACATGCGCAAGCGCTGCCCTCAGTGCGGCCCTTTCGAGGTACTTGTTTACGGCGACGCAGAAGCCTACACGACATTCGGCAAATACAACAAACCCGGCACCATTCCGTTGGCCTATGACTCCAAAATTCACGATGGCTGTCCCTACGACTGCGGCCTCTGCCCTGACCACCAGCAACACACTTGCCTCGGCATCATTGAGGTGAACAGTGTCTGCAACATGGATTGCCCGCTGTGTTTTTCCGAGGCGCGACCAGGCTTCAACTTAACCTTAGAAGAAGTCGAACAGATGCTCGATGACCTCGTTCGAACTGAAGGCACCCCTGAAGTCGTTCAATTCTCTGGCGGCGAACCAACGATCCACCCACTGATCATCGATTTCGTTCGTGCGGCAAAGTCTCGTGGTATCGATTCTGTGATGATCAATACAAACGGAAAGCGTATTGCGAAGGACGATCGTTTTCTCGAACAACTGAACGAGGTACGCCCATCGCTTTATTTCCAGTTCGATGGATTCGACCGAGAGACCTACCGAATCCTTCGCGGCGAGCCTGACATCCTGGAGGAGAAGCTCCGAGCCCTCGACCGGCTCGCCGAAATTGGCCTAAACGTAACGCTCGTTCCCGCAATCGAACGCGGCGTCAATGAACATGAAGTCGGGAAGATTATCGACTTTGCGATCAAGCATCCCGCTGTTCGCGGGATCAACTTCCAACCCGCCTTCCACGCCGGCCGCCACATGAAACACGATCCGATGACCCGCATGACGATCCCCGATGTTCTCAAACTCATTGAGTCTCAGACATTGGGCAAATTCCAAGTCAACGACTTTGTTCCAGTTCCCTGCTGCTTTCCGACATGCAACTCCGTTACCTATGCCTTCATCGATGGCGACAACATCACACCCCTGCCTCGCATCGTGAACGTCTACGACTATCTCGACTACATTGCGAATCGTGTTCTGCCGGATTTCAGTCTTGAAATAAAGGGGGCCCTGGAGGGCTTATGGTCCTCATCTTCCGTGGCGGGATCGCCGAAATCCGCTGACCAGCTGGCACTGTCGTGCCAAGCCTGCGGTCTACCTGACCCGCTGACCATCGGAAGTATCTCCCGGCACATGATCATGATTATGTTGCAAGATTTCATGGACCCGTGGACCTTCAATCAGAAGAACCTGATGAAATGTTGCAAGGAGTTTCTGCTTCCGGGAGGGAAGCAAATTCCTTTCTGCGCTTATAACACAATTGGTTACCGCGAACAGGCTCGTACTCAACTCGAAGCCCTGGAACCCGAGCGGATTCGCGCCCGCAAAGAAGGCCGAAAGTTTGTTCCCCGGCCGATTACTTTCGAATTCAACAAGGAACAGACACACAACGGACATACGCTGTTGAAGTTCTCTGGTCAATGACATGAGCGGACAGCGTAGGACGGAGACCAACTCGCCCGGCACTGAAACGCTGAAACAGTGTTGCGCGAAACTGTATGAGAGTGACCTCGCCAAAATCTTGCTGGGTGACTTCTTTCACCCTGGAGGATTGAAGCTCACCGAGCGCCTTGGCTCGCTTCTTCCACTTATACAGGAGAACCGCGTCCTGGATGCAGCTAGCGGCAAGGGCGCCACCGCTCTTTTCCTAGCTGAGCGCTTCGGCTGCCAGGTTGTGGGTATCGATTACAGCGGCCAAAATGTCGCCGACGCCAGCGAACTGGCTTCGGCGAAAGGATTGTCGTCTCTAGTCCGGTTTGAGCGCGGTGACGCCGAAAGCTTGCCTTTCCCTGACAAATCGTTCGACGCAATCATTTGCGAATGCGCCTTCTGCACTTTTCCAAATAAGACGGATGCCGCGCGCGAATTCGCGCGCGTTCTCCGCCCAGGCGGCCGCGTAGGACTGAGCGACCTGACGCGTGGCCCCTCGCTCCCCAATGAGTTGGATGGCCTGCTCGCATGGATCGCTTGCATCGCTGACGCTCAGCCTGTTGATGGTTATGCTGAATACCTGCGTTCTGCAGGGTTCGAGTTGGAAAAAGTCGAGCTTCACGACGAGGCGCTCACCGAAATGGTTCAACAGATCCGCATGAGGCTGCTGAGCGCGGAGGTCCTCGTAGGACTAAAGAAACTCGCCCTGCCAAATGTTGATTTCACATCCGCCAAGCAAATGGCTCAGAATACGCTCTCCGCGATTCAGCAAGGCCAGCTCGGCTACGCTGTTCTGATCGCAGTGCAAACCGGCACGCTAGATTAAGATCACGCCGGCACAAGGGAAGAATCGAACGGAATTTCGTTCAGTGTGCGGCGCTCTTGCTTGCCTCAAGCTGCGATTGGATGGCTTTGTCGATTTCGTCGTAGCTCACTAGACCGTCGACACGCTTGACCACACGGCCGTCCTTGGAGATCAGCACCGAGGTTGGGAACCCAATCAGCCCTCCAAACTTGTCAGCGGTTGCGTCGTTGCCCAATACGATTGGATAATTCATGGATTGAGCCGTCCCGTCGACCTTGAATCGCTCTTTTCGAACGAAAGGAGCGACGGCGCTCTTGCCTTCCTCATCCATGGCCACACCCAACACGGTGAACCCGCGCGCAGCGTACTTGTCTTGCAGTTCCACAAGCCACGGAATCTCGATCTTGCACGGTCCGCACCACGTGGCCCAGAAATTCACCAAGACAACCTTGCCTTTGAACTTGCTAAGGGAAACGTCGTGGTCTTCCAGGTCCTTCAAAGTAAAATCTGGAGAGGCCGTCGGTTTGTTGTCTTGATTTGTGCTCACGGCACGTGTCACGGGAATCCGCGTGGCCCGATTTGCCAACACGGCGAAAGCTACAATCCCTATCAGCGTCCCAAGGACCAATCCAATTCGTTTCATGCAAGACTCCTCAAAACTCTGAACCTCACAGTCCTAGAGAGAAAATCGATTCAGAAACCACAGCATTCCCGAAAGCCACGTCAGCTTGTTCACGAAAATCAGCCCACCGACAAACAAAAGGAGCGCGCCACTAAAGACCTCGACCGCATGCAGGTAACTGCGGAAGCGCTTATAGAAGCTCAGGAACTGGCCGATGCCAAGAGCCGTCAACAGAAATGGGACGGCGAGTCCCGCCGAATAGGCCGCGAGCAGCAGCACCCCACGGGCCACGGTGCCGCTCGCGGCGGCGAGAGCGAGGACGGTCGCCAAGATCGGACCGATGCACGGCGTCCATCCAAAGGCGAACGCGAAGCCAAGCAGGAAACCGCTCCATACGCCGGGCTGTGAACTTTTGCTTCGAAGATGCACGTCGCGATTCAGCCAACGCGCCATCGCGGGCCCGAGAAAACCAACAATAGATAGTGAGAAGAAATGAATGGCGCGAAAACCGGCGAAGAGAGGACCGCTCTGCAATGCGGCAAAGAAGCCAAGGGCGATGAGCACAATTCCGATCCCCGCACCAACGCGAAAACTCAGCTTCGCCAGCCAGCCGATGAGATGAAGGCCGAACAAAAGTATCAACGCGCCCGCGATAGGAGCCAGCAGGCCGCGATTTTGCCTTAGAAACTGTCCGACCGCACTCGCCGATGCACCGAACGTGATGAACACCGTGGAAAAGCCTGCGACGAAAGCGAGGGCCGATCCGAATAGACTCGCCCGAGGTGCTTGTCCCTGGCGCAACTCTTCCATTCCGATTCCCGACAGCATCGAGACGTAGCCGGGCACAAGCGGCAAAACGCACGGCGAGAGAAACGATACCACGCCGGCCAAAAGTGCCCCGAATATGGAAACGTCAGTCATTCAAGCTCC
>Ga0209588_1000397_pt1 | contig 11248 bp, 8 predicted proteins | sample Rivendell_Oct201_10_FD_188351 | JGI IMG/M metagenome (GOLD analysis project Ga0209588, IMG submission 188351) | Vadose zone soil microbial communities from the Eel River Critical Zone Observatory, Northern California, USA -... | ecosystem: Host-associated > Plants > Roots > Rhizosphere > Soil ...
GATGAAGGCTTCCTCCAGCGTGATTTCCATATTGTAGCGCAGATCGGCGCCGCGCTCGCGGCCGCCGCCGCGTCCGCGCTGCCCGGCCATGCCGAACAGGTCTTCGAAAATATCGGAGAAGGATGAGGCAAAGCCCGCGCCGAATCCGGGACCGCCGCCGCCCGCGCCCTGCTCGAAGGCCGCATGGCCGAACCGGTCATAGGCGGCGCGCTTGTCGCCGTCTTTGAGAACTTCGTAGGCTTCGTTGATTTCCTTGAAGCGGATTTCGCTGTTGGCATCGCCCGGATTCTTGTCCGGATGCCATTTCATCGCCAGCTTGCGGAATGCCGCCTTGAGTTTGGACTCGTCCGCGGTCCGGTCGACTTCAAGGGTTTCGTAGTAGCAGCGCTTGGTGGACATCCGTCAAACCCGCCCGAAGTTCGTCCTCATTCCGAAGGAATGCGTTTTCCGAGAATGCAGCCTCCGGCTTAATGAAAAATGACCCCCATCCTTAGGAGACGCGGCTTTCGCGCTCTTCAGAATGAGGGCCATGATGCCAGCCGTTCAAGCAGACTTCTTGTTGTTCTTGTCGTCGTCGACTTCGGTAAACTCCGCGTCGACCACGTCGTCCTTCGCGGCGTCCTTGGCCGCATCGCTCTCGGCCTGTTGCTTGTACATGGCCTCGCCGAGCTTCATCGAAGCCTGCGCCAGCGTGTTGGTCTTGGCCTTGATCGCCTCGGCATCGTCACCCTTCAGCGCTTCCTTCAAATCGCTGACGGCGTCTTCGATGGCGCGGCGCTCGCTTTCCTGGACTTTCGAACCATGTTCGGCCAGCGCCTTCTCGGTCGAGTGCACCAGAGCGTCGGCATGGTTCTTGGCATCGACCGCTTCGCGACGCTTCTTGTCCTCGGCGGCGTTGGCCTCGGCGTCCTTGACCATCTTCTGGATGTCGGCTTCCGACAGACCGCCGGAGGCCTGAATCCGGATCTGCTGCTCCTTGCCGGTCGCCTTGTCCTTTGCCGACACGTTGACGATGCCGTTGGCGTCGATATCGAAGGTGACCTCGATTTGCGGCATGCCGCGCGGCGAGGGCGGAATGCCCATCAGATCGAACTGGCCGAGAACCTTGTTGTCGGCCGCCATTTCGCGTTCGCCCTGGAAGACGCGGATGGTGACGGCGTTCTGGTTATCCTCGGCGGTCGAGAACACCTGGCTCTTCTTGGTCGGGATCGTGGTGTTGCGATCGATGATGCGCGTGAACACGCCACCCAGCGTCTCGATGCCGAGCGACAGCGGCGTCACGTCGAGCAGCAGCACGTCCTTGACGTCGCCCTGCAGCACGCCGGCCTGAATGGCCGCGCCGATGGCGACGACTTCGTCCGGATTGACACCCTTGTGCGGCTCCTTGCCGAACAACTGCTTCACCACTTCCTGGACCTTCGGCATCCGGGTCATGCCGCCGACCAGCACCACTTCGCCGATTTCGCCGGCGGTGAGGCCCGCGTCCTTCAGCGCCTTGCGGCAGGGCTCGATGGTCTTCTGGACGAGATCGTCGACCAGCGCCTCGAACTTGGCGCGCGTCAATTTCATCGTCAGATGCTTCGGCCCGGACTGATCGGCGGTGATGAACGGCAGGTTGATTTCGGTCTGCGTTGTCGACGACAGTTCGATCTTGGCCTTTTCGGCGGCCTCTTTCAGGCGCTGCAAGGCAAGCTTGTCGTTGCGCAGGTTGATGCCCTGCTCCTTCTGGAATTCATCGGCCAGATAGCTGACGAGCCGCATGTCGAAGTCTTCACCGCCGAGGAAGGTATCGCCGTTGGTCGACTTCACCTCGAACACGCCGTCGCCGATCTCGAGGACCGACACGTCGAACGTGCCGCCGCCGAGATCGTACACCGCGATGGTGCCGGCCTTGGTCTTGTCGAGGCCGTAAGCAAGCGCCGCTGCGGTCGGCTCGTTGATGATGCGCAACACTTCAAGACCGGCGATCTTGCCGGCATCCTTGGTGGCCTGACGCTGCGCGTCGTTGAAATAGGCGGGAACGGTAATGACGGCCTGATCGACCTTCTGGCCGAGATGGGCTTCCGCGGTCTCTTTCATCTTCTGCAGAATGAAAGCGGAGACCTGCGAGGGCGAGTAGGTCTTGCCATCGGCCTCGACCCAGGCGTCGCCGTTGGATGCCTTGACGATCTTGTAGGGGACAAGCTTCTTGTCCTTTTCGACCATCGGATCGTCATAGCGGCGGCCGACGAGACGCTTGACCGCAAAGAAGGTCCGTTCGGGATTGGTGACCGCCTGGCGCTTGGCGGGCTGGCCGACGAGGCGCTCTCCATCGTCGCTAAAGGCGACGATGGACGGGGTCGTCCGCATGCCCTCGGCGTTTTCGATGACTTTCGCTGTCTTGCCATCCATTACGGCGACGCACGAATTCGTGGTGCCGAGATCGATCCCAATGACCTTTCCCATGGTCCTCATATCCTTCTTTTTGCGGCAGGTTGGCTGGGCCCTGACGGCGCACCAATCCAAACCCCCAAACGATCAAATGCTCGCGATATTGCGACGGTGAGCCTCATATAGGAGGGGGGGTGGGCCCTGCAAGGACCGAAGCGCAACCTTGGCCCCTGAAAACGCTAACCTTTGAAAGATAGTGTCCCGGTTGGACCGGGCCGGTCGGGGCGAGCCGCGCAGCCTCGTTACCAGCAGACGACGAAGGCTGGGCGACCAGCGCCGGTCCGGGCAAGCGAAAAGGTTAAGGGAACGGAATCGCCGTCTGGTCTGTTGCTGCAGCGGCAAAACGGCTAAAAGTGACCGGACTGAAAACGTGGCCCCCGGTATAGAGGGCCGTGACCGGCCGACCATTGAACGGCCTCAATGCAAACCCAGTAGATTTTTCATGAAGCCCATTCGACTGAAGTTGGCGGTCGCCCTGCTCGTCGCCGCCGCGTGTTCGGCCTTCTATCCTGCCTTGTATCCTGCTTTGGCCGCGGATCCGATTTTTCCGGCGGGCGTCCGCGTCGGCCTGACGCCACTTGTCGGCCTCTCCCGCGCAAAGGGATTCGTCGGATTCGAAACCGAGGACCAGAGCGTCAAGGTCTTGGTTGCAGAGCTTCCGGCCGACGCCTATGGCGAAGTCGCGACCGCCTTCAAGGCCAATCCCGCAGGCGCCGGCGGCATCAAGCCGGAGAGCATCGAGACCGCGGCCGGGCTTGCCTACTACACCGCCGAAAACGCCAGGGATGGCGCGAACAATGTGCGGCGCTATTCGATGATCCTGCCAGGCGGCACCTTTTCCGGCTATGTCGCCGTCCAGGTTCCCGAGAATGCCTCCAAAATCTATACCGACGAGGCCATCCGGCAGATGTTTGCGTCGGCGGCGATCCGCAAGGAGGTTCCGGTCGAGGAGCAGCTTGGGCTGATGCCGTTCAAGATCAGCGAACTCAGCGATTTCAAAAATATCCGCACACTGGCGGTTGGCGCCGCCATTATCCTAGCCGACGGCGATGAAGCAACCGGCTTTGAGGCCGCACCCTTCATGGTCATCGGCGTCATCGGATCATCACCGGCCCAGCCGGAAGATCGCGGCCGCTTTGCCCAGCAGGTCGCAACCACGATCCCCGGGGTACGCGACGCGCGGATCACGATGTCCGAGCCTATCCGCATCGACGGCATGGCCGGATATGAGACGCGTATCGATGCGACCAGCGGCAAGGACAATACCGCCGTCACCGTGGTGCAATGGTTGCGATTCGGCGGCCCGAACGCGTTGCGCATCATTGGAAGCGCCCCGCGCGACCAATGGGCGAAGGCATTCCCACGGTTCCGCGCCGTCCGCGACGGCATCCAGCCGCGCGGATAGCCAAAGCTATTTGACGGATATCAGGCCGCGTTGCTCGGCTCGTTGCCGTTGCCCGGCGCTCCGGCCCTCGCGCCACCTTTGGAGACCGCGACGAGAGCCGGCCGCAGCACGCGATCGCCGATCATGTAACCGGCCTGCACGACCTGCATGACCGTTCCCGCGGGTACCGAGGGATCGGGGACTTCATACATCGCCTGCTGAAAATTCGGATCAAACTTCTCGCCCGCTGGATCGAATTTCTTGACGCCGTTTTTTTCCAGCGTGTTGAGCAGCGAGCGCTCGGTCAGCTCGACGCCTTCGATCAGCGCCTTCAACCCGGGATCGGCGGCCGCCTTGGCCTCGGCCGGAACCGCATCGAGCGCGCGCTGCAGATTGTCGGCGATATCGAGAACGTCGCGCGCGAAACCGGAGATGCCATAAACGCGGGCATCGGCAACTTCGCGCGTCGTGCGCTTGCGCAGGTTTTCCATTTCCGCCAGCGTGCGCAGAACCTTGTCGCGCAATTCCGCGGCTTCCTTGGCAAGCGCTTCCGTCGATCCCTCTTCGGGATCGTCGGGCATGATGTAGGGCTTGGAAACCACGGGCTCGGGGGCCTGCGCCGGGTTCACCGGATCATCCTTCTGCCGGTTGGGATCGGTCATAGACTGCCTTCTTGAAATCGACGGGGGATCGAGGGGGAAGATGCTGGGGCGGGATATCGTGCTTTAAGCGCGGAAAATCAAGCGCAACCGGCCTGGTACAGGTGAGATCACCCGCCCAGCATCCGGCTGACAATGCGCGCGGCATAGTCCACCGTTGGAATGACCCGGGCATAGTTGAGACGCGTTGGCCCGATCACGCCGAGAACGCCGACAATATGACCCGCGGCATCGCTGTAGGGCGCGATAATGGTGGAGGAACCGGACAGCGAGAACAGCTTGTTTTCCGATCCGATGAAAATCCGCACGCCTTCGGCGCGTTCGGCGCGGCCCAACAGATCGATCACGCCGCGCTTGGTCTCGAGATCGTCGAACAGCAATCTGACCCGCTCGAGATCTTCAAGCGCATGCAAATCTTCCAGAAGATTGGCGTGGCCGCGCACGATCAGCTGCCGGTCATCGCTTTCACCACCGGACCAGCTTGCGATCCCGGCGGCGATAACTTTCTGCGTCAGCTGATCGAGTTCGGCGCGATTTTGCGTCAAGGCGGTCTCTAGTTCGAGACGCGCTTCGGCCAGCGTTCGCCCGCGAATCCGCGCATTGAGAAAATTGGTGGCTTCCGTGAGTGCCGATGAGGGGACGCCGGGCGGCAGCGTCAGCACGCGGTTCTCGACCTGGCCGTCTTCGCCGACCAGCACCACCAGCGCCCGCTCCGGCTCCAGCCGCACGAATTCGATATGCTTCAGCCGCGAGTTGGATTTTGCGGTAAGCACCACCGCCGCGGCCCGGGTCAGGCCGGACAACCGGGTCAAGGCTTCGCCAAGTGCCGCCTCAACCGACTGCGCCTTGCCGACCGAAGCAAGCTGGCTCTGGATCGACTGCCGCTCCGGTTCGGTGAGATCGCCAACCTGCATCAAGGCATCGACGAAAAAACGTAAGCCCAATTCGGTCGGCAGCCGGCCAGCCGAGGTGTGCGGCGCGTAAATCAGTCCAAGCTGCTCGAGGTCCGACATCACATTTCGCACCGAAGCCGGCGACAGCGGCACCGCGATCAGGCGTGAAATGTTGCGCGAACCGACGGGGTCGCCGGTCGCGAGATAACTCTCGACGATTTGACGGAAAATATCCCGCGAACGCTCGTTAAGCTGGGCAAGCCCGGCATGCGGCGTGATCAGGCCAATCGGATCGTGGTGGGCCAAGGGATACTCCTCACAACAGACCCTAATTTGTCCATCTCGGGGGCCGGTTACAAGCAGGCATTGGTCCTACGGGTGGCCCCAAGGAACTATCAAGGAACTATCGAGGAACTACCAAGGAGCTGCCAGGGAACTACCATAGGACCGCCACGGGACTACCAAGGGTCTTGCCGCTGCCCGTTCCCCCTCCTACAAGCACCGCGAGCCATCATTATCGTGAATTTTCGGAGGATTTCCCATGCGGCCAAGCCGCCGTGCGCCGGATGAACTGCGCGCCGTGTCGCTGGAACGCGGCGTGGTCAAATACGCCGAGGGTTCCTGCATGGTTAAATTCGGCGACACCCATGTGCTGGTGACGGCGACCCTGGAAGAGCGGCTGCCGCCATGGCTCAAAGGCCAGGGTCGGGGCTGGGTCACGGCCGAATACGGTATGCTGCCGCGGGCAACCCTGGAGCGCACCCGCCGCGAGGCTTCCGCTGGCAAACAAAATGGCCGCACCGTCGAAATCCAGCGCCTGATCGGCCGCTCGTTGCGCGCGACACTCGACCTCGAAGCGCTCGGCGAGCGCCAGATAACCGTGGATTGCGACGTGCTGCAGGCCGATGGTGGCACGCGCACGGCCTCGATTACCGGCGCGTGGGTCGCTTTGGCCGACTGCATCAGCTGGATGAAGGCCCGCAATATGTTAAAGGCCAATGTCCTGCGCGACAATGTGGCCGCGATATCCTGCGGCATCTACAACGGTACGCCGGTGCTCGACCTCGACTACGCCGAGGATTCGGAGGCCGATACCGACGCCAATTTTGTGATGACCGGCGATGGGCGCATCATCGAGGTGCAGGGCACCGCCGAAAAGACGCCCTTTTCGCAGGACGAATTCCTGGCGCTGATGGCGCTGGCGCGCAAGGGCGTGGCTCGGCTGGTGGATCTGCAGAAGATGGCCGTGGCGTGATTCACAAAAGGTCGTCATGCCCGGCCTTGTGCCGGGCATCCACGTCTTGCTTTATGGGTAAGACGTGGATGGCCGGGACAGGCGAGCGGAAGCGACGCCGTCCTTCGGACGGCTATGCCCGGCCATGACGGAAAATAAATGCTCATGACTCAACATCGCCCGCTCACCGGCAAGCTCGTGATCGCGACCCACAATCCCGGCAAGCTCGTCGAGATGCGCGAATTGCTGGCGCCGCACGGCGTCGAGGCGGTGACGGCGGGCGAACTCGGCCTTGGCGAGCCTGACGAGACCGCCGACACATTTCGCGCCAATGCAAAGCTCAAGGCGGTCGCAGCCGCGAAGGCCTCGCAACTGCCGGCGTTTGCCGACGATTCAGGATTGGTGGTCGACGCGCTGGACGGCGCGCCTGGAATTTTCTCGGCGCGCTGGGCCGGTCCAAACAAGGATTTCGCGGTCGCGATGGCCCGGATTGAGCGCCTGCTAAGGGAACGTGGCGCCACCGAACCTTCGCAACGCAAAGCGCATTTCGTTTCCGCCCTATGCGTCGCATGGCCCGACCATCATCTCGAAGAAGTCGAGGCCCACGCGCAGGGGACGCTGGTGTGGCCACCGCGCGGAACCGCCGGCTTCGGCTACGACCCGGTGTTCCTGCCGGATGGGTACACGCGCACTTTTGGCGAAATGACCAGCATCGAGAAACATGGCCTGCCGCCGCTCGGCCTGGGGCTGTCGCATCGGGCCCGCGCATTCGTCAAGCTGGCGGAGATCTGCCTTGACCAGCGCTGAAAACCCCCACCCCGACGCCCCGATCAAGTCGGGGGCAGGCTCTCCCCCGCAAGCGGGAGAGGGACAACAACAAGCCTTTGGCGTCTACGTGCACTGGCCGTTTTGCCTGTCGAAATGCCCGTATTGCGATTTCAACAGTCATGTCCGGCATGCCCCGATCGATGAAGAACGATTCTCACGCGCGTTCGCGCGCGAGATCGAGACCACCGCCGCGCGCACCCCGGGCCGGCGGGTGTCGTCGATTTTTCTGGGCGGCGGCACGCCGTCATTGATGCGGCCGCAAACCGTCGGCTCGATCCTGGATGCGATCGGCAAGCACTGGCGCGTGGCGCCTGATGTGGAAGTCACGCTCGAAGCCAATCCCACCAGCGTCGAGGCGACGCGGTTTCGCGGCTATCGAACCGCCGGCGTCAACCGAGTTTCGCTCGGCGTGCAGGCGCTGGATGACGCCTCGCTGAAAGCGCTGGGTCGTCTGCACACCGCGCGCGAGGCGCTCGACGCGGTCGCGATCGCCCGCACCGCCTTTGATCGTTATTCGTTCGACCTGATTTATGCCCGCCCAGACCAGACGCCCCAGATGTGGGCGGATGAACTGAAACTCGCGATCGCGGAGGCCGCCGAGCATCTGTCGCTCTATCAGCTGACGATCGAACCGGAGACGCCGTTCTTCGGCTTGCATGCCGCGGGTAAACTGAAGACGCCGGATGAGGCGACCGCTCGCGCGCTGTATGATGTGACGCAGGAGGTCTGTGCCCAACACGGGCTGCCGTCTTACGAGATTTCCAATCACGCGCGGGCCGGCGCCGAATGCAAACATAATCTGGTCTACTGGCGCGGCGAGGAATACGCCGGCATCGGCCCGGGCGCACATGGCCGTCTCGATCTCGATGGGGTCAGACATGCCATCGCGACCGAAAAACGCCCCGAGGCGTGGCTGATGCGCGTCGAGGCGAACGGCCATGGTGTCATCACCGACGATCGCCTGAACAGCGAAGAACGCGCCGATGAATTTCTGCTGATGGGCTTGCGGCTCGCCGAAGGCATCGATCCGGAGCGTTACGCTGCGCTATCGGGCCGCGCGCTCGATCCCCGCCGCATTGCCGTGCTGCGCGAAGAAGGCGCCATCGTCGTCGATGCGGACGGACGGCTGCGCGTCACCAAGTCCGGATTTCCGGTGCTTGATGCCGTGGTGGCTGATTTAGCGGCTTAATCTCGCAGGCTAGGCGCCAAAACTCTTCGGCGAACCGGCGACCGGCTGGCTGCCGCCCGATGCCACGCGCATCACCGCAAGGCCGCGCTCGTTGGTGCCGTCGGCGCGGAAACGAAACAGGCCATCGATGCCGGCAAAGCCCGACGGATTGGTCAGCACCTCGGACGAAAAACGTTGTGGCCCTTGCGTTCTCGCCAGCGCCGCGACCAGCGCAACCGCGTCATAGGCCAGCGTCGCGGTGCGCACCGGATCGGCGCCGAATTTGGCGCGGTAGCGACCTGAGAAGCTGCGGAAGCCGGCAGGATCCGGCGCGGCGTAAAGCCCGCCTTGCAGCGCCGGGCTCGCGGACACCCGCGGATTGTCCCACAGGCCGGTGCCGAGAAGCTGGATGTTTTTCAAATTGGCGCCGGCTGCGGTCAGCGCATCGGCCGTCGTCACCACCGACTCGCCGTCGTCGGCCAAAAACAGCGCATCGGCCTGCCCGAGTGACTGCGCCACCGTCCGCGCCGGTGCAGCGCGGTCGGCGCCGTATTTTTCAAACGCCACGATGCGCCCACCCTTGCGGCCGACGGCCTGCTTGAAGGTCGCCTCCACCACATTGCCGTAGGCGTTATCCGGCAAACACGCTGCAAAGGATTTCTTTCCGGTGCCGGCCGCGTATTCGACGATCCGGTTGACGTCGGATTCGGGGAGGAAACTCAGCAGATAGACGCCGCGGCCAGCGACGCTCGAATCGGTCGAAAACGCGATCACCGATACGCCCTTCGCACGTGTCAGCTGGGCCGTCGCGGAAACCGACGACGCGAACAGCGGCCCCAGAATCATTTCCGCGCCTTCGTCGAGCGCCTGCTGCGTTCCCTGCTGGGCGCCCTGCGCGTTGCCGCCGTCGTCCTTGATCAGAAGCTGGATATTGGGATTCTGGAATTCCGCCAGCGCCATCTCGGCGGCGTTCCGCATCGATTGCGCCGCCACGCCGGCATTGCCGCTGGCCGACAGCGGCAGGATCAATCCCACCTTGACCTGCCCGGTTCCGACCGCGGCCGGCTGCTCGGTCGGTCCCGAGGGGCCAGCTTGCGAGTTGAACAACGAGCCCGCGCCGCCGGCGCAAGCCCCGAGCAATGGCGCGCCGAGAATGAGGCCAATCGCCGTCCGCCGGGTCGCCCCCGATGGCTGAGACCCGAAAGCAGACTTCGGCAAAATCTTGGGGTCGCGCGGGCCCACCATCACGTCTCTATCTCTTGACCGGATCGCTTGACCGGCCGAAATGGCCAAGGCTTCACCCCCGAACGATCAGGAGGGTGGATTGAGGCATATTGTCGGCGAATAGTTAAGCAAAACAAAAGGATTATGGCCGTGCGGCGCAACACCGGTTGCAGCGAGCTGCTTCCTCACCGTTTTGGCGTACAGTATACCGCGGCACGCACGGTCATGGTGTAAATGATGTGTCACCTCTAGATTGCCACTATGCGCGCAAAAGCCGTTTCCACAAATACAACTGAAGGTGTGACGGGAACCTTGGCCCGCACATTTTCCCTGGGCGGCCATGTTCTGACCGCGCCGAAGGCGGCTCCGGGCCTTCATCTGGTGGCGACCCCGATCGGCAATCTCGGCGATATCACCTTGCGTGCGCTGGAAACGCTGGCCGGCGTCGACATCATCGCCTGCGAAGATACCCGCATCACCCGCCGGCTGACCGAGCGCTACGCGATCGCGGCACTGCTCAAACCCTACCACGAACACAACGCCGCGCTGGCGCGGCCGAAGATTCTGGAGCGGCTGGCACAGGGCGCCTCCATCGCATTGGTCTCGGATGCCGGCACGCCGCTGATTTCCGATCCGGGCTTCAAGCTGGTGCGCGAGGTCTGCGCGGCGGGTCATCAGGTGATCGCGTTGCCGGGGCCATCCTCGGTGCTGGCGGCGCTGGCGGTGGCGGCGCTGCCCACCGACCGGTTTTACTTCGAGGGGTTTCTGCCGTCCAAGGCGACCGCTCGCCGCGCGCGGCTCGCCGAGCTTGCGCGCATCGACGCGACGCTGGTGATGTTCGAATCCGGAAACCGCGTCCAGGACACGCTTGCCGATCTCGCCGACGTCATGGGCGCGCGCGACGCCGCGATCTGCCGCGAGATGACGAAAATGCATGAAGAGGTCAGGCGCGCGCCGGTCTTTGAATTGGCGCGGGCCGCGGACACGCTGGAGACGCGCGGCGAATTTGTGCTGGTGATCGGCCCGCCCGCGGCGGGCATGCAGATCATGACAGAGCATGAGCTGGACGAACTGTTGCGGTCATCGCTGATGCGCGACAGCGTCAAGGACGCGGTCGCGCATGCGGTCGAACTGTCCGGCCGGCCGCGCCGCGAGATCTACGCCCGCGCGCTTGAACTCGCCAAGGAAGCCGCGGCGGAGGGCGAAGATGGCAAAGACTGACGACGCCCAACCCATTGCAACGCGCGTAAAAACCGCTGCGCCGGCGCGCGTCGCGGCGTTTCGAACCGGGCTCTCCGCCGAGAGCCGCGCCACCGCTTATCTGATGGCGAAGGGCTATCGCATCCTCGCCAAACGTTTTCGCACGCCCTATGGCGAGATCGACATCGTGGCACGCCGGCGCAATCTGATCACCTTTGTCGAGGTCAA
>Ga0209588_1000400_pt1 | contig 11234 bp, 8 predicted proteins | sample Rivendell_Oct201_10_FD_188351 | JGI IMG/M metagenome (GOLD analysis project Ga0209588, IMG submission 188351) | Vadose zone soil microbial communities from the Eel River Critical Zone Observatory, Northern California, USA -... | ecosystem: Host-associated > Plants > Roots > Rhizosphere > Soil ...
GGTATCCAGGTAGCAATTGGGTTCTCCAAAAGCCTAGCAAGCTGAGGTTTACCAGCGAGAGAACTTCGGCCGATGACCTCTGGCTTCGGTCCGACAATCAGTCGATCCGGGTGGCCGGTGCCCTCGAACGCGGTCGGTTGCATGCGCTGGTTGACGTGGTCCAACTCGATTTAGGTCGACTGCCGACCCCCCTGTTCGATCCGACCTTGAAATTGGCGGGGTCGCTAAGCGCCCACATCTCGGCGCGCGGCGCGCTCACTCGTCCCGACGTGGTAGCTCGCATTGATCTGCAGAATGGCCAATTCAACCAATACAAATCGCTTTCGCTGCAGCTTGTCGCGCGCTACCAGAATGATCGGGCAGTGGGCCAATTCGACGCATCCGGATTCGGATCCTCGGCCAAGTCGAACTTCGATTTCTCGCCTCGCGGAGTGGTGCAGCATGACGGCCAGCCCGTGCAGGTCTCGCTGCAGGTCGACAAGGCTGACCTCTCGTCGATTCTGAGCGCTTTGGGGCGCACCGATCCGCTACGCGGAACCATTGCCTCGAAGCTCGAAATCAGTGGGACCGGGGCAGAGCCGCACCTGAAACTCGCCTTGAATGGCGACTCGATCCAGGTCGCCAAATTCCCGGCGCTCAACTTCAACCTCACCGCCGGAACTACTGAGCAGGGCGCGCTGGCCGCGAAGCTCGAGTGGCAAATCCAGGCAAGCAAAGGGACGCTATCCGCTCGAAGCTCCCTGACCCTCGCTCGCCTCTCCAGAGGGATGCCAAAGCAAGCCGAGCTCGTCCATCTCCCGATTAACGTGGATTTGGACGTGCACGAGTTTCCACTGTCTCTCGCCAGTCAGGCCGGCCTGATTGCCCAGGAGACTCAAGGCAAAGTCTCCCTCACCTTGCAAGTCACAGGCACCGCTGCCGCGCCTGAAGGGAAAGCGAACCTGGTCGTGGCTGGCGCAACGGTGGGTGGCTTGACGCCGGCAGATCTGACTCTGGTGGCGACAGCGACGATGAAAGGCATCGAGACAAGCGTGAATGTTCAGCGCGACGGCCGACGACTGGTGGATGCGGTCGGCTGGATTCATGGACCGCTGTCAAAGCTGCAGGATCCCAGTGCACTGGGTTCATTTCCGGTCAGCCTGAAATTGACTGCCGGTACAATTGACTTGAACGAGTTGCGATCGCTATCGGATTCGAGCTCGGACCCGAACGACCTGGCACCCAGGAGTCCGGTGCACGGCTTGCTGATGGCCGACTTATCCCTCACCGGCTCGCTCAACGACCCGCAGCTGACGTTGCGCTCACAACTGGAGCGGGTAGGCGCAGGTACCCAGGCAGCTGGCGAGGTGAAACTCAATTTTGGATACTCCAAGGGGGATTCGAACCTGTCCGTGGTTTTGAGTTCCTCCATAGGCGGTCAGATGCAAATCCAGGGCGGTACCAAGCTGGATTTGTCCCTGCCCGCGATCCGCCAAGGCATCACTCTTCGGACCGCGCCAGTGCGGGCGACATTGCGCGCCCAGGACTTCGATATCTCATTCCTCTCAGGCGTTGTGCCCGAGGTGAGAGTGATTTCCGGTACACTGATCGCCGACGCAGACGTCAGTGGCACATTTGGTGTTCCCACCCTGCACGGAAATCTCGAGTGGAATACTGGGAGGGTTGCGATCCTCGGATACGGCGAGTACCACCACATCCACCTGCTGCTCAATGGAGACACCCAGCACGTGCAGATCAAGGAGCTGGCGGTTTCCAGCGGGAATGGAAACCTTCGGCTGAATGCTCAAGCGACTCGCGCTGGAGCCGGCCTTACGCTGAATGGGCTCGCCGATCTGAATCAATTTCCGATCCTCAGCGATGGTCAGCTGGTGGCGACCGTCACCACCCACGCTCAGTGGGACGGGGAAATTACTCACGACTTGATCAACATTCCTCGACTTTCGATTCCCCACGCGCAAATCGATCTTCCGGAAGCCTCTCCCAAGCCCTTGCAGAAGCTGAGTCGTCCCGACGACATCGTCGTGCTGAAAAAAGGCGAGCCCGTCGACAAGCAAATCGCGCGCGCGAAGAGCACAGGTCGGGAGACAAGTGGGTTTGGAGGAGCTGGAACCGCCACGCGAACCCGCGAAATCCGCATCACATTGGATGCGCCGCGCAACATCTGGGTCAAAGGGAGCGATTTGAATGTCGAGCTAGGGGTAGCCGAGGGGTTTCACGTCAGCGTCGCCCAGCAAACCACGATTTTCGGAGACGTGCGGCTGTTGCGCGGCAGGGTTGATGTATTGGGCAGGCGGTTTGATGTGCAGAAGGACTCCGACATTCGCTTCGTCGGTCCGCCGACGCTCCCCTATTTGAACGTCACCGCCCAATACAACAACGATCGCGAGCAAGTGAAGGTGCTGGTCGCAGTTCGTGGCCAAGGAAAGGACATCACGATCAAGCCCAGCTCGGAACCACCGTTGTCCGAATCCGAGATTTACACTTTGATCGCCACCGGCCGACGAAGCCTCAAACAGGGAAGCACCGCGACCAGCTCTCCCAGCGCGCAAGCGACATCGGTAGTTGGATCCCTGGCTGCGAGCGAGCTGAAGAAGACTCTGTCCTCGAAGCTGCCCCTGGACGTGCTGTCGGTCGAGGCAGGTGAGCAGGGCGGGTTGACCGGAACCAAATTTGAAGCGGGGCGATATTTCGGGGACAAAATCTACATCGGATACGCCGGGCGCCTCGGAGCGGACCCGTACCGTGGCGAAAATAGCAACGCCGTGCGTTTTGAATACCAGTTCACGCCTCGCTGGGAGTTCGATGCGGAATACGGCGATGCCAGGGCAGGTAGCGCAGATATCGTTTGGGCAAAAGATTACTAGGACGACGCTGCGCCGACCCGGTCCGCTCGAGGAACGGCACTGAGGCGGCGCACCTTCTGGCGTCGCTTGTCGAGGTACATCGCTGCATCCGCCGCGGCGACCAATGCCTCCACGGTGGTGCCGGCCCCGGACCAGCTCGCCGATCCGATGCTCAACCCAAGCGATCTCCCGAGCTTTCGATTTGCTCGCGATAGTTTTTCCCGAAGCCGCTGGATCAGCCTGGCGCATCCGTCTTCCCCCGTGGCGGGAAGAATCGCCATGAACTCGTCACCGCCGGTGCGGCAGCAGATGTCATAGCTGCGCGTGGTGGATTCCAGGAATGCAGCGACCCACTTCAAAACCTCATCGCCCGCACGGTGACCCTCGAGATCATTGATCTGCTTGAAGGAATTAATGTCAATCGCAATCACCGAGGGTCCACCGCCGAAATTGCGGTGCGCGCGCTCGACTTCCTCTGCCAGCCGCTCGTCGAAGTAACGGCGATTGCGCAGCCCGGTGAGGGGATCACGATAGGCCATCGCTCGGAATGCCAACAGGCGCGCCAGAGTTCGTCGAAGCGTGGCATTCTTCCGCCGCAATCGGTCGATTGAAGCCCGGGCGGCTTCGGCGCCCAACGGAGCCGCCTTCATCCGACCGATGGAGCGCACCTTAAGCGAATTCAAAGTCTTACGCGCCATTTGCGGTATGTTCCTGCTGCGATGCTAGCAGGCCACCGCTGCCCCATCCATTTTCCCGAATTGAAGGGGGTTGCTTGCATGCACTCGACAGGTGGCGGCCAACGGAAGAGTCCGGCACGAATCGGGGATCTCGGATTGAGGTAGGTGTTGGAGACGCACTGCACCCTGAGTAAGAAATTCAGAGTGTTATGTGAGTGCGTCTTGCCTTTCATTGAACTTTCAGCCACACAACCTTCTTGATGAATCTCTCTCTTCTCGTGGAAATCTCCCCATCCAGTGCTCAAGGCTGGCTCACCACAAGGCTCCTAGGACTTACACTCTCCAGCGCGGACTGGATCCTGTGGCTGCTCATCGGACTATCGGTGCTGTCAGTCGCCGTGATGTTGGAACGCCTCGCCTACTTCTCGACGCGGAGCCTACCTAAGAACGCGGATCTGACCGCCTTGCTCTCAAGGGGAGACTTTGCCGCGGCCGAGAGGATTGTCCAGCGCGGACACGGGATGGAGGCGACTGTTGTCCGCGAGGCTCTTGCGGCTGCGCCCCAGGGCGCCGACACGGTGGAAGAAGTCATCGCGTCGGTTATCGCCAGGGAAAGACCACACTACGAGCGGTCGCTTTCGTTTTTGGGGACTCTGGGGAACAACGCGCCTTTCATTGGGCTATTTGGAACCGTGCTTGGAATCATCAAGGCCTTCCATGATCTTGGGAGGGTCGCCGTCAAAGGTGCTGCCGTGCAGCAAACGGTGATGACCGGGATCTCCGAGGCTCTGGTGGCCACAGCGGTGGGACTGGCCGTGGCAATCCCCGCAGTGGTCAGCTTCAACGCGTTCACTCGGTGGTTGAAGAACATCACAGCCCGAACCAATGCGCTTGGGCACGCACTGGTTGGATACTTACGAGCGGAACGCGAGCGAGCAACCATGAGCCTGCCAAGAAGTGGCGAAAGCCTGCGAGAAGTTCGTTAGAGCGCCATGGCCGTCGCATCACAGGAAGCAGACGACGAAATCACCACCATCAACGTGACTCCACTGGTGGATATCGTCCTGGTGTTGCTGATCATCTTCATGGTGACGGCAACTTTCATCGTGCGGGAAACGATGGAAGTCGACCTGCCGCGCGCCGCGAATGCCGGAGAGACGGTCCAAGGCCTGATCAGTGTCGTGATGGACAAAGAGGGACGGATTTTCCTCGACGGGTCGGAGGTGGGCGAAGCAGAGCTGGTGCGAAAGGTCAAAGAGGCAGTCTCCACCCAGCCGCAGACACGCGCAATCGTCAGCGCAGACCAGAGCGTGAGCTATGGGCGTTTGATCCACTTGATCGATACGATGAAAGGGCAAGGAGTCAACCAGTTCGCTCTGAACATTGAGAAGGAAGCCGCGGCACAACCGCAGCGGTAAACAGCGGGATGGCGAGCTTTGGTGCATCTCAGACCGTAGTCTTTCCAAGGATGACGGGCCGTCGATTCATGCTTTTTTTGGTGGGCTCGATGGCAGCGCATGGAGCAGCGTTGGCCATCTTGAACAAGAAAGTTCAGCAAAGATCGCTTCCTCCTCAGTTGAGGACGCTCGATCTGGTGATGGTGGAGGTGGCAGCTCGACCTTCGGAGCGCAAACAGGAGCCAAAGATCGAGCCGGTGAAGCCCAAGATCCGTCCCCCGCCGCTGCGCGTAGCTGAAATACCGCGCCATCCAGTAAAGCGCGACGAACCACCTCCGCCCAACGAGAGCGCCCGGAAGCCTACTGAAGCGCCGTTGGTTGTTGGGCTTTCGCTCTCCTCGACGACGACCGCCGACGGAACTCCGCTTCCGACGGGCAACACGCTCTACGGAAAACCGGATGAACGCGCGCAAGACCCCGCGGAAGCGAAGCCCTACTCTGGTCCTCGCTATACTCCGTTCGCGCAAGTCGACAGCCGCCCAGAAATACTATTCGAGGTCAAGATTCCCTATCCCGAGCAGGCCAAGCACGCGGCGATTGAGGGTGACGTTGTCCTCTCGATTGATCTGGATGAAACGGGCCACGTGATGGCGGCCAGGGTGCTACGGGGCCCGGGCTACGGGCTGAACGAGGCGGCTCGCGACGCGATCCTCAAATGGAAATTCAAGCCGGCGACGAAGAATGGGGCTCCCACCGCTACCACCGTTCCATTCACCTATCACTTCGTTCTCAACTGAGCGCTTAACCCCTGATCTCGTTTTTGACCTTGTCCAGCGTCGACTCGATCAATGACTGAATCTGCTCGAGCCGTTGCTGGGTCTTCGCCTCAAAGCGGAGAACCAAAATCGGCTGAGTGTTCGAAGCGCGAATCAGCCCCCAGCCATCGGGAAAGATCACCCGCACTCCATCCACATCTACGATCGAGTGCCCCGCGCGACGAAACACCTCAGTGACCCGCTTCACGATCTCGAACTTTGTCTCCTCGGCCGCGTCGATCCGCAGCTCCGGCGTGGCGAAGGTTTTGGGCACGTCCGCCAACAACTGCGACAGCTTGACCGTCTCGCTCGACAGGATCTCCAAAAGCCGCGCAGAAGAGTAGATCGCATCATCGAAGCCAAAGTAGCGGTTCTTGAAAAAGATGTGACCGCTCATTTCACCGGCCAACTGCGCCTTCTCCTCGATCATTTTGGCTTTGATCAAGGAGTGGCCGGCCTTCCACATGATCGGCTTGCCGCCGTGGGCGCGGATGTCGTCAAAGAGTGTCGACGAGCACTTCACCTCACCGACAATCGGGGCTCCCGGCGATTCGCGCAGCACACAACGCGAAAAGAGGATCATCAGCTGATCGCCCCAGAGGATGTTCCCGCGATCGTCGATTACGCCGAGCCGGTCCGCATCTCCGTCGTAGGCAATCCCGACGTCTGCCCTTTCCCTCTTCACCGTGCGGATCAAATCTTCTAGATTTTCGGTTACCGCTGGATCCGGGTGGTGATTGGGGAAGCTGGGATCCATCTCGCAGAACAACGGGATCACTTCGAAGCCCATCGACTCGAAGAGCGGAACAGCGATCTCGCCACCCGTACCATTGCCCGCGTCAACTGCAATCCGCATCCCTTGACGGCCGACTTTCACTGTCTGACGGATAAAGTGCCGATATGGGGTGACGATGTCGAACTGCTGCACGGTCCCGCCCGGTGCAACCTCGAAGTCCCCGCGCTCAATCAGCTGCCGGAGCTGCTGGATCTCCGCGCCATGAAGAGTGGTTTTACCCTTCCCAACCTTGAAGCCGTTGTACTCGGGAGGGTTATGGCTGCCGGTAATCATCGCGAGCCCATCCACCGGAAGGGTATGGGCGGCAAAATAGGTGAGCGGAGTAGGAACAATTCCCAGATCGAGAACGTTGAGCCCGGTGGAAATCAGCCCAGAGCACAATGCTTCCCGGAAGCGAACGGAAGACTCGCGGCAGTCGCGACCGACTGCCACTGCCTGTCCACCGTCGCGCTTGATGAGGGTTCCAAGACCCCTGCCCAGCTTTTCGGCCAAGTCGGTCGTTAAATCCCGATCCACCAGTCCGCGAATGTCGTATTCACGAAAAATCTGCGGGTTCACCTGCGATCCCTTCACTGCTGGCGTCACAACCGCTCTCGAACAAACTCACGCAGTCGATCCGGATCGAAGGGTTTTTCCAGCCTGGAATTAGGAACCGAGTCCAAGAATTTTCGCGCGCCCTGCGTAAAGGCGCCACCCGTCAGGAAGATCATTCGCTCCGCACACTTGGGCCAAATTCGAAGAAGTTCGTTGTATAGCTCGATGCCGCTCATCTCCGGCATCATAACGTCGGAAAGAATGAGATCGAACGCCTCCCCCTTTTCAAGCAGGCTCATGGCCTCCCTCCCGCTGGTGACCACGACCACCTCATGCTCCTTGACCAGCGTTCGCCGGATTGAGCCGCCGACGATTGGCTCGTCATCTACCACCAAGATTCTTCCTTTTCGCAAACCTGGGACCGACTTGGGGAAGGATTTGGCGGCACCGTTTTCCGACGAAGAGGCCGGCAAGACAACGCGGAACACGCTCCCCTTGCCCACCTGACTCTCAACCTTTATTTCCCCCCCCAACCGGGTCACGATTTCATGGCATATCGCCAACCCCATTCCACGCCCGGCTCCTGCCTCGCCCGGGTAAAATGGGTGGAAAATCCTGCTCACCACGTCGGGCGCAATGCCCGGGCCGGTATCGGAAATTTCCACCACCGCCCGGCTGCGTGCGTCGGTATAGGTGGAAACACGGATCTCCCCGGGTGCGCCGGTCTTCAGTACTGCCTGGCCCGCGTTGACGAGCAGATTCACAAAAACCTGGCCGAGCTTGCTGGGGTTGGCATCCACCGGGGGAACATGGTGGAAAGCCCGCGAGACTTGTGCCCGGGCTCCAAACTGATTGGCGGTCACCTTCAAGGCGGCTTCAAGAATTTCTTGCAGATTGACTCGCTTGGACACTTCGTCGCCCGCGCGCGAGAAAGTGCTCAGGTCCTGCATCACTCTCTGAACTCGCTGCGCGCCTTCACGAGACTCGGTCAATGCCTCCAGGGTGGCATCCAGCCTGCCGATCAGCCCGTTTTGCCGAGGGCTCGACTCCGGCGCGCCAAGGCGCGCGATCTCGTTTCGAATGAACTTGAGCTCGTCGATTCCAAATCCGAGGTTTCCGATCAGATAGGTAAGGGGATTGTTCACCTCATGCGCGACCCCTGCCGCCATCGCTCCCACCGAGGCGAGGCGGTCCGCGAGCATCATTCGCCTCTCGTTTCGCTTCCGCTCCGTGATGTCGCGGAACACCACAACCGCTCCAAGCAGGATGCCTTTGGCGTCAATGATCGGCGCAGTGCGGCCATCAATCGAGATTTCCCTTCTCTCCTTATCGACCAGCGCCGCGTGAGTGGAAGAGGTGGCTGAGCGTCCTTGGAGGATCGCCTTGACCGGATGTTCCGCCGGTTGACCTGTTTCCTGATCGATCACCTGAAAGATCTCGGTAATCGGCCGGCCTAACGCGTGTTCCGCCTTCCATCCGATCAACGCCTCCGCGATCGGGTTCATGAAGGTGACTTTTCCATCCGGGTCGGTGGCGATTACCGCATCTCCCACGCACCGCAAAGTGGTGGAGAACCAGCGCTCGCGCTGCATCAGCTGCTGCTCGACTTCATGCTTGTAGAGCGCGATTTCAATCGTGCTGCGCAACTCCTTTTCGTTGAATGGCTTGACGATGTAGCCAAACGGTTCGCTCGCCCGCGCGCGGTTGAGACTGTCCCCATCGGCATAGGCGGTAAGGAAGACCACCGGGATCCGAAAGCGCTGGCGCATCAGTCGGGCGGCCTGCACTCCATCCATCTGTCCGCCCAGCATGATGTCCATCAGAACCAGATCTGGATGCAGCTCGTTGGCACGGCGAATCGCTTCCTCGCCCGAGGAAACCACTCCGGGAACCGAGTAACCCAATCCCTGCAGCGTGCTCGCAATATCGGCCGCTACGATTTTCTCGTCTTCGACGACCAGAATGTTAGCCATGCTGCCCCCTACCCGTTAGCCGATGGCGTCGAAAGTCACATTGAAGGTGGTTCCCGGCGCCCCGATCAACTCGATTGTTCCCGCCAGCTGATCCACCAGCGTGCACACCAGCTGAAGCCCAAGCGATGGCGCGTTACGAAAATCCAGGTCCGCCGGAAATCCGACTCCATCGTCGCTCACCACCAACCGGTAGCGGTCTTGATCGCATCTTCCGAGTTGAACTCGAATTTGCCCACGTCGACCGTCTGGGAATGCGTGTTTGAGTGCATTCGAGATTAGTTCGTTCAGCACCAATCCGAGCGGGATTGCTACATCGACGCCCAAAAGGATGTCTTCTCGCTCCACCTCCAAGCTCACCGCGGTCGGCTTCGCGCCGTAAGCGGCGAGGAGATTGGCGATCAGCGTGTTCAAGTACTCGAACGCCTCTACATGGCCGAGATCCTTCGCCTGGTAAAGTTTTTCGTGAAACAGGGCGATCGATCGAACCCGATTTTGGCTCTCCTTGAACAACTCGAGCGCTCGTGGATCCACCACGTGTCGAGCCTGGAGGTTGAGCAGGCTGGAAATCACTTGCAGGTTGTTCTTCACCCGGTGGTGCACTTCCTTGAGCAGCAACTCCTTTTCGCGCAGCGAGGCTTTTAGGCGTTCGGCGATCTTGCCGTCGGTGATGTCCCGTGCAACTGCGACCACCCCGATGATTCCGGACCGAGAATCGCGAATCGGTCGAAGGGATAGTGAAACCTCCACCACCGCTCCGTCCTTTCTCAGCTGCCGCATCTGCCGGCGCTCAACCGCCAAGCCCTTTCCAACCTGCTCGAGGACCCGACGTAGCTCGGGTAGGTCCTCCGGGGCAGTGAGCAGCGAATGATTTCGTCCTCGGATCTCGTCCAGCGAGTACCCGTAAAGACGCTCAGCGCCAGGATTCCAATTGTCGATCTCGCCGTCGAGACTTTCGCTGATGATCGCGTCCTCGGAACACTCCGCGACCGCCGCGAGTAAAAATCGCGCTTGACGGGCTCGTTCTAGTTCTTCGGAGAGGCGAACCTCAATCGGCTCGGAAGTCCACTCCTCGCTCGACGCGTGCATCGATACCTCAGGAGCGTGGGATAGCACGAAACGACAGGCGCTGTTGAGCCACTTCTCGGAGCCAGAATGCATCTGGGAGAGGGGTAGCTGATCCTCCTACACCGGATGCCTACAGATAATTCTTCAACCCATGCCGTCGCACTGCTTCGACGATCCGGCGTACGTCCTGTACCTTGTCCTTCGCGACAATCATCAGGGCATCCTTGGAGTCGACCACCACGCAGTCAGAAATGGCTGCCAAAGTCAGCAACCGCGGACCCGAGATCACCACGCAATTGTGGCAATCAACCAGTACCGCTCTGTTTCCAACCACAATATTTCCGTCAGCGTCTGCGGTCTTGACTTCCCCGAGCGCACCAAAAGAGCCCACATCGGACCATCCAAAGGACCCGGGGACGACTGCCAAATTGTCCGCTTTTTCCATCACCCCATAATCGATCGATACGGCAGGCGCGCTGCGGAAGATTCGGCGAACTTGCGCATCGTAAGCCGGTTTGGTTTCTGTACGCCGTAGCGCATCGAAGCCTTTGGACAGCTCCGGTAGATGCTGGTGAAAAGCCTGCAAGATGGCGCTGGCTCGAAATAAGAAGATGCCGCTGTTCCACAGGTACTCACCCGACTCCGCATAAATCCGTGCTCGCTCGAGAGTGGGTTTCTCGACGAATGCAAGGACCTTGCGCCCGTGGCGAGGCAGCGGATCTCCAATCCGAATGTAGCCGAACCCAGTTTCCGGCCGGCTCGGTTGGATGCCGAGGGTGACCAGGTAACCCTCGTCCGCCAGCGCAGCGGCTTGGCGAATGCAGTCTCGGAACTGCTCCGGCTCGGCAACGTGATGATCCGAGGGCAGCACCGCGAGAATTCCATCTGGATCTTCCTTGAAGATCCGCACCGCAGCCAGACCGATTGCGGCCGCAGTATTTCTAGCAATCGGCTCGATCAGAATGTTGCCGGGGGGAAGCTGCTTGAGAACGCGGCGAACGATCGGAGCGTGGGTCTTGCCGCAAACAACTAGAATCCGCTTGGGGCGAGCGAGGGTTCGAATCCGCTGGAAGGTCTCCACGATCAGCGGCCGATCCGACGCGAGTGGGAGAAACTGCTTGGGTAACGCGGAAC
>Ga0209588_1000404_pt1 | contig 11211 bp, 8 predicted proteins | sample Rivendell_Oct201_10_FD_188351 | JGI IMG/M metagenome (GOLD analysis project Ga0209588, IMG submission 188351) | Vadose zone soil microbial communities from the Eel River Critical Zone Observatory, Northern California, USA -... | ecosystem: Host-associated > Plants > Roots > Rhizosphere > Soil ...
CCATACTCGCCCATGGGGTCGTCCAGTATATGGACGCTCATTTGATGAATTGGACCGACGTCGTCGACGTCCTTGCCACTCCCGTCGCTGGGCTGGGCGTGCTCATCGAGGGGATCGGCGTCCCGTTTCCGGGCGCGGTGTCGCTGTTTGGCGCCGCTGCATGGGCGGCCGCGCGGCACCAATCGGTCTTGGTCGTCGTCCTGTTTGGCTTCGTCGCCACCACAGCCGGGGCGGATCTCGGGTACTACCTCGGATTCAAAGGCGGCAGGCCGTTCGTCGAACGGTTCGGCCACTCCTTCCATATCCGGCCGGAGCACATCGCGCTGTCCGAGCTACTCTTTGCCCGCCACGGCGACAGGGCCATCCTGGCCGCGAGATTCGTTCCCGGCTTGCGTACCTGGGGCTCGATGCTGGCAGGCATGGCCCGCATGCCGTTCTGGCGATTCCAGCTCTTGAGCGCGGCCGGTGGCCTGACGTGGGCAGCCGTCGCCGGCGTCGCGGGCTACGTCGTGGGAGGCAACTTGCCTCAGCTCGAGGCGATGTTCCGGGGATTCGGCATCGGAGGCTTCATTTTTCTGATGATGCTGGTGATCCTCCTGGGCCTGATTCTGCAACGCGCTAAGGGCGCGTCCGGGAAACGCCGCGACTGATCTTCGGCGCCCATGCGGCCTGTCTGCGGGTTCAGCTCCTGCGCTGCTCGCTTACGAATGCACGATGCGCTCGCTGCGCTGCTCGTCGCTTCACCCGCATCCAGGCCACCTGGATCGCCGAATCTCTAGCCGCGGGTTTCCGGCCGTGCCCTCACGCTTGCGATGATCGCCACACCACCACCGATCAGCAGGATCCCCAGGCCCCCGATCACGCGGGCGATGCCGATGGTATCGGCGAGCGCCGCGGCGACGAGCACCGGCACCGCCGTGACGCCGTTGATCACCATGTAGAGCAACGCGAAGACGCGGCCGCGGATCTCGTCGCTCGTCGACTCCATCAGGTACGTGATCGCGGGGATCATGATCGCCCCGAACTCGATGCCCAGAAGGAAGCTGAAGGCCGCCGCCGTGATGCGGTTCTGGGCCTGCAGGTTGGGGAAATGCGCAATGGCCGACGGCACGGCGGCCAACAACAGCAGCGTGAATCCATTCGCCAAGAGCGAACCGGCCAGAAGTCTGGAGCGGTCGATGTTGCGCACGAACTGGCCGAGCAGCACCGCGCTGAGGATCGCGCCGCCAGTCGCCGGGCCGAGGATGAGGTACGTGTCCTGGGCGGCGATGCCGATAACTCTGCTTACGAACGCGGGCGCCAGCGCGAAGAGCATGAAGAGCACCAAGACGGCGATGCTCACCTGGCCGAAAGCGAGCATAAGTCCCCGGGATGCCCGCAATGCATCGATGCCTTCCTTGAGTTCGACCCACATTTGATGGAATCGATTGCGGCTTTCAGCCACCGGAGGTTCGGTCGTCCGCTGCAGGTGGGGAATCTCCGAAGCGAAGATCAGCGTTCCTCCGATGATGAGCAGCACCACCGCGCACCAGTACGGTGCGTAAAGGTCGATTCTCGAAACGATTGGAGCCAGCGCGCCGCCCGCGACAAGAGTCAGGACCATCGTCAAGAGCGCCATCGAGTTGGCGGTGATCAACGCCGATCGCGGCAGGATCGTCGGGATGACCGCTGCTTCCGCGGGACCGAAGAGCTGGCCCACGGCGGAAAAGACGAGTGTGATCAAGAGCAGGTGTCCGAACTCGCCCCGCAGGCTGGGCACGAGAGCGGCGAGCGGTATCAGGGCGACAGCCGCGGCCCTGCCGAAGTTGCACCACATCATGATTTGCTTGCGGTTGTAGCGATCCGCGATGACGCCCGCAATCGGGGCGAACAGAACGGCCGGGACCGTGTACGTGAGCAGCGTGATGGCCACCGGCGTGCTGCCGCCAGAGATGTTGTACGCGAGGATGATCAGAGAGAAGAGCAGGAACTTGTCCGCGAGCTGCGCGGCGAGCTGAGCGAACCAGATGTTCCTGAACGCCGTGTGTCGCAGAACGGCCCGAAAGCCCCCCGGGCCCTCGAGCGGAAAACGGATCGGCTCTTCCATGCGGCGCTAGAGCTTAGCCGCCGACGCTCTGAAACTCCTTATATAGGGTCTCCCACTCGCCCAGGCTGAGTGTCTGCGGACGCCGCTCCGGCTCGATCCCCAGATCGCGAAGGCGCGTCCGGGCCTCTGTGCTGCCAGTGCCACTGATCCGGCCCAACGTTCCGCCGAGCTGCTTCCGGCGGCCCTGAAAGACCGCCTCGACGAAGCGGAAGAACGATTGCAGGTCGTCGACTTCGACCGCGGGCCGTTCGCGCACGTCGAGCCGCACCAACGCCGAGTCCACGCGCGGCGGCGGGGTGAAGGCTGCGGCCGGGATGGTGAACAACGTTCGTGCTTGAGCGAATACCTGCACCGCAACAGTCGACAGGCTCGCGCCGCTCGAGGCAGTCCAGCGTTCGGCCACTTCCTTCTGCACCACGAGCGACAGCACGCGCGGCCGCGGCGGATCGTCCAACAACTTGCGGATCAATGCGCCGGTCAGGTTGTAAGGGATGTTTCCCACGACGATCTCTTTTCCGTTGGGGAAGGCGGAGCGAATGTTGAAACGCAGGATGTCCGTCCGCACGACCTCGACGTTCTCGTGGCCGGCGAGCGACTCGCGAAGCGCCGGTATCAGCCGGCCGTCCAGCTCGACCGCGACGAGGCGGCGACACCTGGGAGCAAGCGCCACCGTGAGGGTTCCGACGCCCGCACCAACCTCGAGCACCTCGTCGTCTGGTGTTAGTCCCGCGGCCTCGGCGACCGCGTCGCGGACGGCCGCGTCGGTCAAGAAGTTCTGGCCCAGGCCGTGCTGCAGCTCGATGCGATGGCGGCGGATCAGCGTGTCAAGGTCATGCGCGTTCGCCGGGTCGATCGGCTTCGCGCTCACCGCATGCGCCTGAATAGGGCGAGCGCGTTTGCGGTCTCTTGTGCGCCAAGCTCATCCAGGCTGACGCCGCGCTGCTCCGCGACGAGCTCTGCGGTGTCGATCAGATAGGCAGGGCGGTTCTGCACGCCCATTCGTTTTTGCGCATTCCCGTACGGCGAATCCGTTTCGAGCAGAAGTCGATGGGCCGGGCAGCGTTTGGCGACCTCGCGCAGCTCATGTCTGCTCGGCCGGGTGACGAGTCCGGCGAAAGAAATGTAGAAGCCAAGCTCGAGGAATCTCTCGGCCCAGTTCCAATCGAGCGCGAAGTAATGCATGACGCCCTGCAAGCCGGGGTGGCCTGCGATCGCCGCAACCAGCTCGGTGGCGGCGCTGCGGTTGTGGATCGAGACGGGCAGTTCGAGTTCCACGGCCAGGTCGAAGAGCTCGTGGAGGCGTGGGATCTGGACCTCCCGCGGTGGGCTGCCCGCCTCCTCGAAGTCGAGCCCCACCTCACCGACCGCTACTACTCGTTCTTGCAACGCAAGAGTGCGAAGAGCGTCCATGTCCGGCGTGAACGGATCGGTCGGATGGTGCCCGACACCGGCCCAGACGGGCGGGAATCGATGGGCCAGCGCGAAGGCGTTTCGGCTGGTCTCGACGTCGACCCCCATCGCGATCATGCGCGTGACTCCCGCGTCGACCGCCGCCTTCACCACCTCGCCCGGGTCGCCGAGCGTCTCGAGGTGGAGATGCGTGTCTACGAAGATGTTTCCGTTTCCTCTTCGACTACGGGATCAAGCCGTTTGAAGAGCGCCTCCGGTTGCGGCAGTGCTCGGCCCGGGGGGAGATCTGATACTCGCCAGCGGTCATCGCTTGGGTAATCGCCCGTGATGACGAGGTGCGTCGAACCGTCCTCGGCGAACTCACGCACCTCCGGCTGAGGAGCGATCACGTCGTCGTAGCCCAGCATCCGGTGGAGCTTCTGCGAGGTGAAAGGGAGGAAAGGCGTGAACATCAGCTTCAGGTTGTCGACGCAGCGGAGAGCGACGTACAGAACGGTTCCAGCGCGTGCGCGGTCGGTCTTGATCACATGCCATGGCTGCTCGGTCCCCAGGTACACGTTGACCTTCGCCGCCATCGTCAGCAGATATTTCAGAGCCACCTGGAAGCGAGCCTGAGCGAGCTGCGCGCCGACATAGTCCAACGCACCTTCGACCTCTTTGATCAGTGCCTTGTCGCCGTCATTGAGCTGCTCTGGTTCGGGCACTGCGCCGAAGTTGCGATGCGCGTTGACGAGTGTTCGGTGGACCAGGTTGCCCCAGGTCGCGACCAGCTCGTCATTGTTGCGGCGGATGAACTCGGGCCACGTGAAGTCCGTGTCCTGGTTCTCCGGCCCGGCGATCATCAGGTAGTAGCGCAGAGCGTCGGGGTCATAGCGTCCGAGGAAGTCGCGCACATAGACGACATTGCCTCGACTGGTCGACAACTTCTTGCCGACCATGTTCAGGTACTCGCTGGCGACGATCTCGTCCGGCAGCTCCAGGTCGCCGACGCCCATCAGGATCGAGGGCCACATCACGGTGTGGAAGGTGATGTTGTCCTTGCCCATCGTGTAGTAGTGCCATGCGTCGGGGTTCTGCCACCAGTCCTTCCATGAGTCGGGCTCGCCGCGCTGCGCCGCCCATTCGATGGACGCGGACAGGTAACCGATAACGGCGTCGAACCAGACGTAGATCTTCTTGTGCGGGTTGTCCTCCCATCCCGGCAGGGGCACGGGGACGCCCCAATCGAGGTCGCGTGTGATGGCTCGCGGCTTGAGGTTGCGGACGAATTCGAGCGAGTACTTGCGTACGTTCGGCCGCCAGTCGTCGTGCTGTTCGATCCACTGCTTGAGCTGGTCGCCGAACTGCGGCAGGTCAAAGAAGAAATGCTCCGTCTCGCGAAATTCGACCGGCGCGTTGCTGCCGCGCTGATGCGGGTTGATCAGGTCGATGGGGTCGAGCTGGTTGCCGCAGTTGTCGCATTGGTCTCCGCGCGCTTCGTGATAACCGCATATGGGGCAGGTGCCCTCGATGTAGCGGTCCGGGAGCGTGCGGCCGCTTGCTGGATCGAAAGCGCCCATCTGTGTCTTCTTGACGAGGTAGCCCTTCTCGTACAGCTTGAGGAAGAGGTCCTGCGTGACGCGGGAGTGATTTTTCGTCGTCGTGCGCGTGAAGATGTCGTACGTCATCCCCAGGCGGCGAAGGTCTTCCACGATCACGGCGTTGTTGCGGTCGACGAACTCGCGGGGCGGCACGCCAAGCTTGTCGGCCTCGTAAGTGATCGGCGTCCCGTGCTCGTCGGTGCCGCTCGCCATCAGGACGCGGGAGCCGCGCAAGCGCTCGAAGCGCGCAATCACGTCACCGGGCACGGCAAAGCCCGCCACGTGGCCGATGTGGCGAGGGCCGTTGGCGTAAGGCCATGCGGGCGCGACCAGGACCGTTCTTCTCTTTTCAGACACCGTGTGGACAGTATCGGCCAGCGCGTGACCTGATCTCATCGGCTCGGGACGCCGATGCGTGCGTTAGGGGGCCCGGCGTTTGTCGCTGCCCCCGCGACCACGACGCGGGGACCCCAAAGGAATGCGCTCCTCCTCACGCCACCCCTGCCTTCGCCTCGGCGTCCCGACCGGCGACCTGCGGTCGCCTCCCGCGAGCTCAGGCCACAGGTGGACGATCCTGCCCACTGATCACAAGCGTAAACTCGCCGCGCGGCGGGTCGCCCAGCACAGCCAGCACCTCGGTCGCGGTGCCGCGCATCAGCTGATCGTGGAGCTTCGTGATCTCGCGCGCAACTGTGAGCTGACGCTCAGGCATGACCTCCGCGATGATCACGAGCGATTTCCTGACGCGGTACGGCGACTCGAACGCGACAGCGGCACGCGGATCGGCAGCGAGCGTCGCGAGCAGCCGGCGCATCTCGCCGGGCTTGCGGGGCAAGTAGCCGAGGAAGGTGAAGCCCGGGCCGCCGTACCCCGCGACGGAGAGTGCCGCGGTGACCGAGCTGGGCCCCGGTATCGGAACGACGGTGTGGCCTGCCGCCCACGCAGCTGTGACGAGGGCCTGGCCCGGATCTGAAACGGTCGGTGTCCCGGCGTCACTGACCAGTGCCACGTCGTGCTGGTCGAGCTCCGCCAACACTCGCGGCAGGCCGCGCCGCTCGACTGGCGCGCGATAGCTGATCAGGGGCTTGCGGATGCCGTGGCGGGCGAGAAGCTTCGCTGTAATACGAGTGTCCTCGGCCGCGATCGCTCCCACCTCGCCGAGCACACGAAGCGCGCGCGCGGTCACGTCCTCGAGGTTTCCGATCGGTGTTGCGACCACGTACAGGCGGCTCAATCGCGATCCAGCCAGTCACCCACCGTGCCGGCGATCTCCGCCGCCGGCCCGACGAAGCGTGAGGCGGGCGGCAGGACTTCCAGGAATGCCTTTCCGTAGTCACGCCCGAGGATGCGGTTGTCGAGGATGACCACGGCGCCGCGATCGGTGGAGCGCCGTATCAAGCGGCCGAAGCCCTGCTTCAGCCTCAGTGCGGCCTGGGGCAGCGCGAGCTGGGCGAAGCCGTCGCGCACCTGCTCCGCGCGAGCCGCGTACACGGGCTCGGTCGGTACCGGGAAAGGAAGGCGGACCATGATCACGCAGCTCAGTTTTTCTCCCGGCACGTCGATGCCTTCCCAAAAGCTCGCGGTGCCGAGGAGCAGCGGACGCTCCGCCTCTTCGAATGACTTGAGAAGCTGGCGCCGCTGGCCGTCGATACCCTGGCCGAGGATCAGGACCTCATCCAGGTCGGTGCGGTGCTTCAGCGCGGCATGCACGTCGCGCAGCTGGCGGTGCGAGGTGAACAGGACGAGTGTCCGGCCTCCGACCCGGCGAGCCACAGAGGCGACGATGTCCTCCACCGCCAGATCGAACGTTTCGTGTTCAGGTGCGGGAAGGTCTGTGGGCAGGCAGACCAGCGCCTGGTGGAGGAAGTCGAACGGCGAGGGCAGGATGAGCTCCTCGATCGCTTGGCTGAGACCGACTCTTGATCTGAAGTAGTCGAAATTTCCACCGACGGCGAGCGTCGCCGACGTGAAGACGGTCGAGCGCCTGTCCGAGTACACGCGCTCGCGCAGCAAGGTGCCGACATTGATCGGCGCCGCGCGCAGGACCAGGTTCTCTGTCCGCGTCAGCAGCGTGAACCAGTAGACGCGGTTGGAATCCGGCGTGAGCAGCGCCTCGTCGAGGACGCGTGACGCACCTTCGAGGCGGCCGCGGATGATCTCCAGCTCACGGATGCCCTGGTCGGGCTCGGTACCGCCCAACCATTCGCGCACACCGGCGACCGCGCGGCGCAGCCCCGCGTCCAGCGCTGAGAGAGCCGTCACCGCGTTCTCTCCCGCGAGGCTCACTGCCGGCCACCCTTCGTCTTCGCGCAGGGCCGGCGTGAGGCGGACGGAGTCGTCCCTTCGCTCGGAGTCTCCGAGCCTGGCTCCCACCCATTGCGCGGCCAGGTCGAAAAGCTCTCGCACGCGTTCACCGGCGGCCACGCTTATCGGAATCGCCTGCGCAAAAGCCTCGCTTGACGAACCGAGGTGCGGCTGCCGCTGCAGCTCGCTCAGCAAACCAGCAGGCGGCGAGGCAAGGCGCTCCAACAGTGCCAGCAGGCCAGGGCCGTCGACCTCTTGCCGCAGCCCGCGTGTCGCCGCTTCTTCCAGGTGGTGCGCCTCGTCGATCACCAGGTGGTCGAAATCGGGCAGCAGCCCACCCCCCACCTCGGCATCCGCGAGCAAGAGAGCGTGGTTGATGACGACGAGGTTCGCGGACTCGGCCTCGGCGCGAGCGCGATGGACGTAGCAGTCCTCTTTGGTGCAGTGAATTCCCACACAGTCGAGCGGGTCCGAAGCGATCTGCGCCCACAGCACTTCCTCGCGGCCGTACAGACGGAGCTCCGAGCGGTCCCCGCTCTCGGTCGTGTGCAGCCAGATCAGGACCTTGAGCTTGAACTTGAGCTCGTCGGGATCCTTGCAAGGTTCCGCGAGGAACCGGCGCCAACGCCGCAGAGAGACGTAGTTGGACCTCCCCTTGAGAAGAACCGCCTTGAAGTCCCACGGCAGCCACTCGCGCAGCCCCGGCAGGTCCTTGCTCATCAGCTGCTCTTGCAGCGTGTGGGTGTTGGTCGAAACGACCACGCGCTCCTCATGGCGAACCGCGCGAGCGATCGAAGGCACTAGATAGGCGAGGCTCTTGCCCGTGCCAGTCCCAGCCTCGACGACCAGCGTGCCGCCTCGAGCCTGGATCTGGGCCACCGCAAGGAGCATCTGGAGCTGCGGCTCGCGGTGCTCGTAACCGGGAAGGAGTCCGGCGAGCGGTCCGTCGGGGCCAAGGAGGGCGGCTACCACCGCGGGGTCGTCGGGAGGCGGGTCGGCCGATCTGCCCCTGGCCGAGTCGACAACCTCGGCCGACACGGGCCCGGGATCGGGGTTGGGCGCCGTGAGCGCCTCGGCGAAGAATCGCGCGATCGACCACTCGTACGGCGCGACGAGCGCCAGCATCGACTCCTTCAAAGGTTCGTCAAGGCCGGCCGCCTCGTCTCGCAGCCGCAGAAGCAGCTGGCGCGTGGCGTCGGCATCGTCCAGGGCGCGGTGGGGCCTCGGCTGCGTGAAACCCATCTCCAAAGCGAGCAGCGGAAGGCTGTGGCTGGGCGCCGACGGCAGGAGGATGCGCGCCACGTCCAGGGTGTCCAGGATCTCAGTCGAGGGGTCCCACAGGCCCGCCGCCGCCAGGAAGTCGACGTCGAGCCGGGCGCCGTGTCCAACCGCCTGGCGGCCGTGCAGGAAGTCGGCCAGCTCGCGAAGGGCGGACTCGGCGCTTGCGGCGCCCCTGAGCTCCTCCTGCTTGATGCCGGTGAGCCGTAGGACTATCTCGGGGACCGAGCGCCCGGGATCGACCAGGCGCTCGAGCGTCGTGGTGATGCGATCCGGCGTGAAGGCGACCGCACCGACCTCGATCACTCGATCACGGGCCGGATCGAGACCGGTGGTCTCGAGGTCGAGGGCAGCGTATTCCGGCACCGGTAAGCGCGATTCTACGTAAGGGCGTCCAAACCGGGCCGTTAAGCAAGCGGCGGTTGCTATATTTGCGCCCGTGCAAACCGGGGCCATCGAAGCACCCAAGCAGCTTGAGGACCTCCACGTCCGCCGCGACCTCGTCGCGAGCCTGCTTCTCCGGACGCTCGCCTTCGCCGATCAGCTGAGCGGAGCGGCGATCGAGCAGCGCCTCGGTCTGCCATTCGAAACCCTCGAGCCGATCATCAACGAGTTCGAGAAGAACCAGCTCATGGACACCAAGGGCGTGTCCAACGAGGCCGGCCTCGAGGGGCGTCCGTACGCGGTCAAGATGAACTACTCGGTTTCCGCTCTCGGCCGCCAGCGTGCAGCGGAGATGTCAGCCGTCCAGACGCGATACCTCGGACCCTGCCCCATCAACTTCGAGGACTATCTCCAGCTCGCGCGCTCGCAGGTCGTCGGCAAGGCGAACGTCACCGACGCGCTGTTGAAGAAGGCCCTCGGCACGCTCGAGCTCGAGCAGCATGTGATCGACCAGATCGGCGGCGCCATGGTCTCGCGTGCGTCGCTGTTCATATTCGGAGCACCTGGCAACGGCAAGAGCACGATCACCGAGCGCATGGCGCTCCTGATGGGCGCCCCGATCGAGATCCCGCACGCGGTCGCCGTGGGTGACGAGATCATCCGCGTGATCGACCCGGTCTACCACAAGGTCGCCGAAGGCGACCAGCCGATCGACCGCCGGCTGGTGAAGGTCGAGCGCCCGGTCGTGGTGGCCGGCGGTGAGCTCAAGCTCCAGCAGCTGGACCTCACGTACGACCCGTCCAACCGCTACTACGAAGCCCCGCTTCAGTGGAAGGCCAACGCGGGTGTGTTCGTCATCGACGACTTCGGCCGCCAAGAAGTGCCGCCGATGCGGCTTCTGAACCGGTTCATCGTGCCGATGGAAAAGAAGATCGACTACCTCGACCTTTCGGCTTCCGGTCGCAAGATCGAGCTTCCGTTCCTCTGTCAGGTCGTGTTCTCGACCAACCTCTCACCCACCGAACTCGTCGACGAAGCCTTCCTGCGCCGCATGGCGTACAAGATCGGCGTCGGCAACCCTTCGCCTGAGGCCTTCGGCCGCATCCTGCGCTACGAGTGCGACCGCCAGGGTGTCTCGTTCGACGAGAAGGCGATCGGGTACCTCCTCAACAACCTGTATGGCAAAAAGCCGCTGCGCGGCTCGCACCCCAGGGCGCTGATCGCGCGCCTCGTCGACCTGGCCAACTATCGGCAGGAGCCGCCGCGCCTGACGCCGCAGACCTTGAAGGAGGCGTTCGACGCCTGCTTCAACCCCGCGCTGGGCAGCCTCACCGAGGACGACTGGGCCCGACCCGCGATCGGCTAGTCGCGCCGCCTGACGGGAATCCACGAATTTGGTGCCAAATTCGTCAGTGGCCGGGCGGGATTTCACGATTTTCGCGCCAAAAGCGAGTTATCAAGCCTCAGGCCGGGACTGTTACTCCCGCCAGGCGCAAGCGGTGTGACTCCAGGTCGCTGAACGCCCCACGGTCCTCTGGCGGGAGCAGCTCGGCGATCGCGACCATGATCGCGTCGGATGCCTCCTCGTGCGAGATGCGCGTGCCGTCCGCGCGCTTCTGCAGCACAAGGAATGGCTTGCCGAACGTAAGCGTGACTCTCACGCGCCGCGGCCACCACGCACCCTTGGGCAGGCACTCGCGCGTCCCCGTCAGGCCAACCGGAACGACCGGGCACTCTGCTTTCTGAGCGATGAAGCCCGCCCCGGGTTCAGGCTTTGCGAGCCCGCCCGACTCGACGCGCGTTCCCTCCGGATACATGACCAGGACGTGGCCCGCCTTCAGCAGGTCGAAGGCAATTCGCAAGGCGGTCCGATCCGCGGAATGGCGCACCACCGGAAACGCGTGGTAGCTGCGATAGATGAAGGCGAGGATCGGATTTCGGAAGAACTCTGACTTCGCCATGTTCCACGTGTCGCCACGCGGAACGAAGGCGGGCACCAGCGGCGGGTCGATCGTCCCCTGGTGGTTCGGACAGATGATCAGCGGGCCGGTGCGCGGGACGTTCTCCATCCCGCGAAGCTCGAACAACCCGACGAGAAAGGTGTGGACTATGAAGCGCATGAGTCCGCGCAGGAACGCGTAAATCATTTCGGATGCTCGGCGATGTACT
>Ga0209588_1000405_pt1 | contig 11190 bp, 10 predicted proteins | sample Rivendell_Oct201_10_FD_188351 | JGI IMG/M metagenome (GOLD analysis project Ga0209588, IMG submission 188351) | Vadose zone soil microbial communities from the Eel River Critical Zone Observatory, Northern California, USA -... | ecosystem: Host-associated > Plants > Roots > Rhizosphere > Soil ...
CGGGCTGGACAGCCCCCCCCCCGCTCCCCCCGCCCACGCGGCTGAAATGAGCGAAGTCCCCCTGACCCACCAGGAAGGCCAGCAGCACGAGCAGCACCAGCGCACCGTACTTCGCCCCGGTGGTAAGGTTGAGGACGAGTGAGCTCCAGCGCACGCCGACGTAGTTGAGCGTCGCGGTGAGGATGATGGCGGCGGCCGCGACGTAGTGGACGTAGGTGGCGTTGGGCGCGACTTTAGGATCGTAGCCAAGCGAGCGCAGCAAGTATTCCGCGAACGGCGTGGCGATCGCCCCCAGCGCCGACGCGCGGATCAGCAAGAGCTCGGTCCAGCCGAACAGGAACGCCGGCAGCCGCCCGAAGCCTTCGCGAACGTAGACGTAGACGCCGCCGGAGCGCGGGTACAGTGCCGCGAGCTCGGCGTAGGTAAGCGCCCCGCATAGCGCAAGCAGCCCGCCCAGTACCCAGACGCCGAACATCGGAACCGGAACGGGCACGTATGCGGCGATGCGCGCCGGCGTGCGGAAGATGCCACTGCCGATCGTCGAGCCCACGAGCACGGCGACCGCGCTCCACAGGCCGAGCCGGCGGATCAGCCGCTCGCCCCAGCGGTCGCCGGGCATCAAAGGCGCGGACATGGAAGCCCAATATATGACGCGCCCTAAGAGGGCGCGCTCGGCTCTGCGTGCGCCCTTACAGGGCGCACATGCGCCGAGCCCGGGCTCTCAGCCCGGCTATCCTTCATCCGCCGATTCCTCGATGGCGAGTTCGGGGTGGCGTCGCGCTTGATCGCGCACATATGTGATCGCGCGTTGCAAATCCCGCACACCCAAAGAGCGAAAGTCGTATCCAGAGGCCCATTGCAGCCGTGCCCGCGGCATATATCCGTCGCGATTCGCAATGCGGGCGCTCGCCCCCTTCAACCCTTGCACGACACGGGGGATATCCGGACGGGGCGACAGCTCCACGATGAGATGAACGTGGTTACGCACGATCCCGATTTCCACGATTCTCGTGTCGTGACGGCGTGCGATTTTCGGAAGAACCCGGCGGAGAAACTCGGCCAGCTTGTTGTGGATGAGGGGCAGTCGCCGCAATGTCGTCCACGTCAAGAGACCATAGAGTCGAACGGGCATGAACCGCACGCTGCAGTGTCGTGATCCGAGGGACCAACCAGATCATTGCAAGACGGATCCGATTATACGCGCCCTGAGAGGGCGCGCTCGGCTCGGAGTGCGCCCTTACAGGGCGCACACACTGCCGAGCCCGGGCTCTCAGCCCGGGTATACATAAGGTTCGCAAATTATAGCTTGACACTGCCTGCCCGCGGGCCATACTCCGGAAAGGGTCGAATTCGGCTCACCTGGAGGTACCGCCCATGCCGCACTTCCGTTCGGTCCCGCGACTCATTGCGCTCTCCGTCCTCGCCCTAGCCTGCAAAACAGGCAAGTCCTTCGACCGAACGACGCAGCCCGGCGGCAGGCCATTGTCCACGACAACGACCGGCAGCCTGATCATCTCGGGGCGGGCGCTCTCGGCGGACCCGGGCCGGACTGTCCTGGACGTCATCAGACACGCGATGCCGCAGCTGCACATTGCCGGGTGGTCGCAGTACACGCATTGCCCGATGATCGAGCTGCGCGGCAAGGACAGCGTCGAGGGCAATAACGAGCCTGACGTCTACGTGGATGGCACCCGGACCACGGATACCTGCCCGCTTGTCACGATCCAGGCGGTGCAGACGGAGCGGATCGAGGTGTATGCGATGGGGATGACTTCACGGCCCGGGTACCCGAGCAGCGGGCACGGCCTGATCCTCATCTTCCTCTCGCGCGCAGATACGGGCGCCGACAGTACCTGAAGCAGAAAGCCCCCGGAGAATATCTCTCCGGGGGCTTCCTCCAGCGACGAGACGAACGCGACGACTCCTAGCGCCCTGTGAACCAGAGCGCCTTGGTGATGTCGTTGCCCGCGCTGAACCCTTGCGCCGCCACTGCGGCATCAAGGTTGGCCTTGTTCAGCACCGCCTCGTTGTCATCGTACGGCAGGCGCTCCGGTATGCGGCCCGGTACGCCGGCACCGAACGCAGCACGCAGACCCGGGATGAGTAACGGAACCCTCGTCCGGCGCACCTCAGTCCACGATTCCATCCCCTGCATGAAGAGGGACACCCACTTCTGATACGCGATCTGTTGCAGATGCCCGCGCTGCACCGTGGGCGGCGGGGGACCGACCGGTTGAACGGCAGAGTCGTATTGCACCTTCTGCTGCGCCAGGTAGGCGGCAGCACCCCCACCCACGCCATACTGCTGCATGGATGCGGTGATCGCATTGTTGTAGAACGTCGCCGCAGCCGCGCTTCCCCCGGGGATCCAGCCACGCTCGGCGGCCTCGGCCTGGAGGAATAGCACCTCCGAATACGTCAGGAGGTCCATGGGGGCAGCGGCCGTCGAACGCCAAAAAGCTCCGAAGCGCGAAATGTTCACGATCGGGGTCCCTTCGCCGTCATTGAGCCCGTTGGGAAGCCCCTGATACCCGGTCCCGGCGGGGTTCGGTTGCGCGAACACCGGCAGCCGCGGATCGGCCCAGCTGGTCAGCGAGTCGACGTACGTCTTGCTCAGGCCGTAGTCATCCCGGCCCTGCGCGTCGTTGTAAATCGGGTTCCGATTCGGCGACGTCGAGAGATACAGTAGCGTCGCGTTGTCGGCATTGCTCGTGAACACACCAGCGGTAACGGCTGCCGCAGCCTCGGTCGCCGCCTTGGCCGGATCCTTGATCGACAGATGGATCGCGAGCCGCAGCCGCAGGGAGTTGGCGAACTTCCGCCACTTGGTCATGTCACCGTTGTACATCAGGTCGCCGCTGGCGAACCCGATCCCCGCGGGATTGATGTCCGTGTTCGCCTGCGCCAAATCGGCGAGCATGCCGGTGTAGATCTGTTGCTGGGTATCGTACACCGGCGCCAGAACCGTGTCGCCTTTCAGCGCCTGGGAATACGGCAGGTCGCCCATGGCGTCAGTCATGACGCTGTAGGTGTACGATTTCAGGATGCGGCCCACGGCTGACCAGTTCGGCGTATTCGACGCTACGCCTTTTCTGATAATCCGCTGGATGTCTTCGAGGGCGCTGTTGTAAAAGAACCAGCCGCCGCTCGTGCCGGACCGCACGATGTACTTGTCCTCGTCCCGGTATTGGATCTCCGAGTAGTACTGCACCCAGAGCCCGCCGCCCCGGATGTTCAGGGCATCTACGCCATTGACCCCGCCGACCACGTTCTGAATGACGCTCGGCAAGATCGACGGCGGCGGGACGTCGACCGGTCCATTCGGGTTTTGGTTGATAGACGTCAGATCGCCGCAGGCCGTGATCGCAGCCAGCGCGGCGAAGACGCTCAGGATCTTGTATCGCATATGGTCTCTCTCCTAAGCGGCTACGGCCGCACGGACATGGTGAAGCCAATGCTGCGCGCGGTCGGCAGCTGGCCGTTCTCGACACCCTGGCGATTGCTCGTGTCGAACGCGGTCTCGGGATCGATGGTCGGTTGCTTGGCGAACAAGAGCAGGTTGCGCCCGACGATGGCGAAGGTCGCATCCGAGAAACCCATGAAGCGCGCCACCGATGTCGGGAGCGAGTACGCCAAGCGTGCTTCACGGAGCTTGAAGTACGTCGCGTCGAAGATCCCAGGCTCCTGTGCGTAGAACGTGTTGTGCCAGTAGTCCTGCGCCAACACGTGGGTGGTGTCGGGCTGACCGTTCGCGTACACAGCGTTCGGCACGATGTAGCCCGGGTTGTTCCAGTCGAGCTCCCTCCCGACGAGCGTGTTCGCGAGCACGCCGGAGTACTGGCCGAACCACTTCGTGACCGAGTACACCTGGCCGCCCACCTGCCCGTCGAACGAGAACGAGAAGCTCATGCGCTTGTAGGTGATCGTATTGCTGATGCCGCCCACCCAGTCGGGGTTGTAATTGCCAAGCACCTTCTGGGACGGATCGCGGATCGGCAGCCCGTCCGAGCCGACGACGATGTGGCCCTGGGCGTCGCGCTGCCACCTGTAGCCGACCAGGTTGCCGTACGGCTGACCGGTGTCGGCTGTCACGTTGACGTTCCAGTACGACCCGACGACGATGCGCCGCACGCCGCTGTAGAGCGACAGCACTTTGTTGCGGTTCTTCGACCAGTTCACGACCACGTTCCAGCGGAAGTCCGGCCGCTCGATCGGGGTTGTCGTCAACGCCAGTTCGATACCGCGGTTGCGGACCTCCCCGGAGTTCACCACCGCGCTGCTGTAGCCCGTCGCGCGCGAGATGGAGACTGGCAGAATCTGATTGGTCGTGGACTTCTGATAGACCGTCGCGTTGACGATCAGTTTGTCACGGAAGAAGCCGAGATCGGCCCCGATCTCTTCACCGGTCGTCTGCTCGGGCTTCAAGCTCGCGTTGGGAAGACGGCCCGGCGCGGTGAAACTGGGCGAGCCGGCCCATGCAGTACCCGAACTGTAGACAGCCGCGAGCTGGTAGGGATCGGTGTCGTTACCCACGCGCGTCCAACTCGCCCGCAGCTTGCCGTACGACAGCCAGCGGCTCTGGAGCCTCAGGGCGTCGGTGAAGACGAAGGCCGCGCCGATCGAGGGATAGAAGAGCGAGTTGGCGTTCTTCGGGAGCGTCGACGACCAGTCGTTGCGGCCGGTGATGTCGACGTTGAGCCAGTCCTTGAAGTTGAAGCTGGCCGAGCCGTACAGCGAATTCACCTTCTTGTGGCTCACGCCGAGAAACGTGAACGGCAGGCCTGCGGAGTTTCCCAGCGTGTACACGCCGGGGATCACCAGCTGATCGACCAGCCCGATGTTGGTGCTGAAATCGTTGATCCGTTGGTTGCCGCCCGCGTTCACCGTGAGGCTCAGGTTGGGCGTCAGCGTCCGGTTCGCGGTAACGAGGAAGTCGTTGTTCGTCTCGCTGCGGGTCTGACCCACGTCCAGGAACCCGCCCTGCCCAAACGGCGAGATGTCGTTCACCGGATAGTTCGCGCGGAACTGGTTCTGATACCAGTCGCGCCCCGTCCGGCCGGTCACACTGATCCAATCGTTCACCTTGTACGTGACCGACGCATGGCCGAGCCCGCGGTTGCGCCCGTAGTCGGTGGTCTTGACGTTCGTCATCCAGTACGGGCTGGGGTGGTAGCTGTAGTTCCAGCTGTAAGGAATGGGCGCATCGGTCCGCAGCAGCGCATTCCCGGCCAGGATCTGCTGCGTCAACGGATCGTTCGGATTACGGTAGATGTTGTTCTTCAACAGACTCACGTCCACCTGCCGGCCGAACCAGATGAAGCCCTGCATCGGGTCGATCTCTTCGTACGCCTGGGCCGGCTGGTTCTGCATGCCGTCCCGGACGTAGTTGACCGACGCCTCGGCGCTCCAGTGATCGGAGACCTGCGTCCCGCCCGAGAGCGCGATATCCGTGCGGTTGTTGGTGTTGTTCGGGTACATGCCGCTCTCATTCGTGCGGCCGACCGATAAGCGCACGTTGCTGCGGTCGCTGCTGCGCGCCACGGCGACGTTCGCGTTGATGATGAGACCGGTGTTCCAGAAATCACGCACGTTGTTCGGGTGCGCCGTCCACGGACCCGCGCCGAAGAACTGATTGCACGCGTGCGTGGCATCATAGTTGTTCGCCGCGCCGATGGCGGGCAGTGGGCCGACCACCCTGATGCACCCGGTCGAGCGACCATCCATCTTCGGGCCCCAGCTCTCGTCAGCGCCGTCGTTGACGCCACCGAAGTTGCCGTCGACGAAATCGAACTCGCCGTAAAAGCCCTGGCCGTAGCGGTTTTGATAGTTCGGCAGCCGTAGCGGCGTCTCCATATTCGCGCCGAACGTGGCGGTGACGCCGTAGCCACCCTGCGGAGCGCCCTTCCCGCTCTTCGTCGTGTACACGATCGCGCCGTTGGCTGCGCGTGAGCCATATAGCGCCGCCGCGTTCGGACCCTTCAGCACGGTCACCGACGCGATGTTGTCGGCGCTGAGGTCCGCAGCCGCGTTGCCGACGTCGTAGCCGCCAAACTCGCCGCTGCCGTACCCGCTGTTCGAGACCGCCGAGTTGTCGATGGGGATGCCGTCGACGATGATCAGCGGCTGGTTCTGGCCCAGGATCGAGCTCGCGCCGCGGACGACGATGCGCGCGGAGCCGAACGGGTTCGCCGAGTTCGTCACCTGCACGCCGGCCACGTTGCCTTGCAGCGCCGACACGACGTTCTGCGTCGGCACGGCGGACAAGGCATCGCCGTTAAGCGACTGCGCGGCATACGGTAGACTGCGCTGCTCGCGCTCGATGCCGAGCGCCGTGACGACTTTCGACTCGAGCTCAATCGCGCCTTCCTCGAGCGCGAGGTCCTGCTGAACAGATCCGCCAGTGGCGTTGATCTGAACAGACTGGTTCTTGAAGCCAATGAGTCGGGCGCTGAGCGTCACTGAACCCGAGGTACCCGCCGGAATCACGAGTTGATACCGGCCCTGGGCGTCCGTGGCGGCGCTCAGACGTAGCGAGGGGATGCTCACAATCGCGCCGTACAGCGGCGTCCCTCCCACGCTGGTTTTCACCTGTCCGGACACCGTCGTCGCTTGCTGCGCATTCGCGACGGCGGGGATCAGTCCGAGCAGGACGAGCCCGATTGTTAGGATGGAACGAACGAACCAACGATTGTCGGTCATACCCTTCCTCCTTCAGCTGCGGTTTTCAGAACCCACGACGGGGCTGCGCGAGCGAGGTGACGGCCTTCCTGCGCGCGGCCGGCGGGACCACCAGTTCTGCAACATCAACGGGATTTTGCCCCAATACGCAGGGTCTCGCAAGGGGGCCGCGTGTTAGAGTCTTTCCCGCACATATTCCAAGACCCATATGCCGCGACGCTTCGTCACACTCGCCTGGATTGCCGCCGCCTGTACCTACCTGCTCATCGTGCTCGGGGCAGTCGTTCGCATCACCCGATCCGGACTGGGCTGCGGCGATCATTGGCCATTATGCAACGGCCAGCTCTTCCCTCCCCTCGATGACACCCGGGCGGTGATCGAGTGGAGCCACCGCTTGGTCGCGGGGCTCTTATCGATCTTGGTACTCGCGTTGACTCTGCTTGACTGGCGCCGAGCGTCCGTCGCCGCCGGCGTGTTGCTCCTCCAAATCCTCCTCGGCGCGGTGACTGTGAAGACCGGCCTGACGCCGGTGATGGTCATCCTTCACCTCGCGACCGCCATGCTCCTGCTGGCAGCGCTGATTATCGCGGCGCGTCCCGGTTGGAGATCTCCGGTCCCGCTGGCTCTCACGTTCCTTACTGTCCTGTTCGGTGCGCTGACGGCGAACCTGGGCGCCATGGCGTCGTGCGGCGGGTTTCCATTGTGCAACGGACAGGTCATCCCACAGGCCGGCCCACTCGCGGCGATTCACTGGACGCACCGCGTGCTCGCCTACACGCTCGTCGGCTATCTCGTCTGGTGGGCCGTCCGGTCCCGGGAGCGGCGCGTGTGGGGACTGCTCGCCATCGTCGCCGTGCAGATCGCGATCGCGGCAACGATGATTCAGCTCGGCTTCCCCGGCGCTCTTCAGGCCGCGCACGCAGCCGTCGGAGCGGGGGTGTGGGCGACGATGGTGCTCGCGGCGTTCAGACCAGCAACAAATCCTGCTGCGGCTCTCGCGGTGTCACCTCCGGACCCGACTCTCCCAAAAACACGTTGATCTCGCTCCGAATACCGAAGCGCCCTGGAAGGTAGACGCCCGGCTCGACCGAGAATCCAACGCCGGGGATGAGCGTCCGCTCGTCGGCGGTCTCGAAGTTGTCGAGATGGGGACCGGATCCGTGCAGGTCACGGTCGATCGAGTGGCCAGTACGATGCACGAAGTAGTCACCGAGCCCCGCCGCGCGAATCACCCCGCGCGCCGCGTCGTCGAGTGCCGCGCCGGTCACCGCTTCCCCCTTCTTCCATCGATCCCGGAGCAACGCGACGGCGGCCTCACGAGCGCCACGCACCGCGTCCCAGACGCGCCGCACCTCCGCGCTCGGCTCGCGTCCACCCCCCGCGAACCCCATCCACGTCTGATCTGCGAAGACGCTGCCGGTCGCCACGCCTGCCCATAGATCGAGCAGCAGCACGTCGCCGGCGGCGAGACGGCGATCGCTGCCGGCCCGCGGCTCGTAATGCGGATTCGCCGCGTTCGCCTGGAAACCGACGATCGGCGGATGGTCGGTGATGAGTCCGGCGCGCCCGAACGCCTCCATGACGCGCGCCTGCAGCGTCGTCTCGCGGACTTCAGCTCCACGCGCCAGCTCACTACCGGCCCAACGCAGCGTGGTCACCGCGATCTCCGCGATCGCCTCGGCTGCGCGGCGATGCCCCGCAAGCTCGCTCGCCGACCAGCGCGCCGCGAAGCGGGTGATGAGCGTCCCCGACGACACGACCTTTGCGCCGAAGCCCTCGATCAGCTCGATGACGCCATGGGGCACGCGATCGAGATAGGGCACCGCGTCGCCCGGCGAGATCTCCATCGCGACCGTCTTGCCGGCGACGAGCGCCCGCAGCTTGTCGTGCAGCTCGCGCCAGGCCGCATACGGCCGCACCTCGCCGGGAAATCCGTCGAAGGACCCGAGCTCGATCCGATGCGCGATCGCGACAGGCGTGCCCACACGCGGCAGCAACACGAAAAAGCGCCGCGTCCCCATCCCGTTGATGCCGAGGACCCGGGTCGCCGCGGGATTGATGCCGTGGAAGTCGTACAAGAGCCAGCCGTCGGCACCGAGTTTGTCGAGCAGCTCGCGCAGGGCGGGAAAATCGAACCCGTCGAGCAGTGTCACTGGTGCCGCGGATCGGGGCCTGCTGCCCGCCATTCACACTCCGTGCCGCCACGCGCCCGGCAGGCGACGTGCACCATCGCGCCCTCGTATCCCACGAGCAGGCGGAGCAGCTCTACCAGCCCGGCGCCGTAAAACCCGCAGGCCGCGCCATCGGGCGTCGCCTGAATAGCAATCGGATCGCTCACGCGAGCGACCGGCAGCCGGTGCTCCCGCCCCAGCTCCGCGCCCAACACCGCGCGCGCCGCGCGCCGAGCGGCGCCGTGACCGAACAGCCGCGGCGCCGCATGCACCGCCAGGCGGGACACCCCCGATAGCCGCCGCACGGCGCGGCGCGCGGCGCGCCGGCCGGCGTCGGCGAACACCAGGTCGGCGTCGGGCCGGCGGCCCACCAGCCGCAGCAGCGCTTCCACGTGCGCCGGCTCGACTCGCGCGTCTTTGCGCACGAGCTGCTCGAATTCGGCCAGCTGCATTTGTACCGTGGGGGAGAGGCCCAGACGCTTGACCAGCAATTCGTCAGCGAACTCGGTGAGCCCATCTTCGACGGGAGTATCGAGATTCCTGACCGCCTCGAGGACGGCGAGCGGGACGATGCTGTGCACCACGGAGCGCGAAACCTACCACGGGGCGCCCTATTGCGAAACTCGCTTTGCTTCACGAGCCTTCTATTGAGAGCTATGACGAACGCACCCCCTGACCTAAAGCGTGAGAGCTTCGAGCGTGAGGCGCTGGTTCACCTCGACGTCTTGTACCGTGTGGCGCTCCGCCTCACCGCGAACCCGTCCGATGCCGACGACCTCGTGCAAGAGACGATGCTCAAGGCCTACCGCGCCTGGGACCAGTACGAGAAGGGAACCAATGCGAAGGCCTGGCTGCTCACCATTCTGAGGCACGCGTTCATCAATGAATACCGGCGCCGGACGCGGCACCCGGAAACGGTGGACGTCGACACCATCGAGCCGTATGCGGTGTTCTCGGAGGTGCAGGACGAGGACCCACAGGGCGCATTCTTCGACCGCATCGTGGATGACGAGGTGCTGCGTGCCATCGATCAGCTCCCCGAGGTGTTCCGCGAGACGCTGGTGCTGAGTGACGTCGAGGGGATGTCGTACCAGGAGATCGCGGGCATTCTCGAAGTGCCTGTGGGGACGGTAAAGTCGCGGCTGTTCCGTGCCCGCCAGCTGCTGCAAGGCAAGCTCTACGATTACGCCGTCGAGATGGGATACATCAAAGGAAGTCCCGCATGAACTGTCGCGAATGCGTCGAACATCTTTACGAATTCCTGGACCGCGAGCTCACGCCCGAGCTCGAACGGGAGATCCGGGATCATCTGGAGGACTGCCCGCCCTGCGGCGAGCAGTACGATTTCGAGGAGCTGTACCTGAAGTTCCTGCGCGCCCGCTGCCGCACGCAGGGAGCGCCGACGGAGCTCAAGAAGCGCGTTCTGCGTCAGCTGTTCGGAGAGTGAGATGGCTGACCCGGCTAGGCGTGGCGGCGGCGGTCGGGGTCGGTCTCGCGACAGGATACGGTTTGGGATGGCGCGGCCTGCTGCTGCTGTTCGCGTTTTTTATCTCCTCGAGTCTGTTATCGAAACGCACTACCAGAAATCATAGACAGGTCTTCGCCAATGGCGGCGTCGCCGCACTCGCCGCCCTCGCTGGAAACTGGGCCGCATTCGCAGGCGCACTCGCCGCGGCGACCGCCGATACGTGGGCGAGTGAAATCGGCCGTCACGCGCGCACGCCGCCCCGGCTCATCACGAGCGGCAGGCCCGTCCCCGCAGGGACCGACGGGGGTATCACGGTCCTGGGAACGGTGGGCGGAATCGCGGGCGCGGGATTCATAGCCGGGTTGGCGGGTTTGTTGCCCCGGGCCGGCGGCCCGGGGTTAACACACCCTGGTTGGTTCGCCGCGAGCGTTGCAGCAGCAGGAATCATCGGCATGTTGCTCGACTCGGTGCTCGGCGCGACGGTACAAGGAGCAGTCAAGTGGTTGGACAACGACGCAGTGAACCTGGCAGCGACGCTGAGCGGAGCCGCATGCGCAGGCCTCGTTTCGCACTTCTGCTGCTAGCACTCGTCGCGTGAGCTCCGCCCCCGGTCCAAGGCGCTGGGATGTGGTCGTCGTCGGCGCCGGCCCAGCGGGGTCGGCGACGGCGCTGTTGCTCGCGCGGGCGGGCGCACACGTCCTGCTGCTCGATCGAGCCCGTTTTCCGCGCGAGAAGCCCTGTTCTGAGTATCTGAGTCCGGAATCGACGCGGGTGCTCGAGCGCCTGGGCTCGGATGTTCTCGCCGCCGTCGCTGCCGCATCACCGGCCCAGCTTACCGGCATGAAAGTGGTCGCTCCGAGCGGCACGGGCGTC
>Ga0209588_1000406_pt1 | contig 11170 bp, 8 predicted proteins | sample Rivendell_Oct201_10_FD_188351 | JGI IMG/M metagenome (GOLD analysis project Ga0209588, IMG submission 188351) | Vadose zone soil microbial communities from the Eel River Critical Zone Observatory, Northern California, USA -... | ecosystem: Host-associated > Plants > Roots > Rhizosphere > Soil ...
AGAACCCGGCTTATAGTCCGTTCTCGACCCACCTTCTGTTATTCCCGGACCGCAGTTTGCGGGCCCCAGATCGCAGTAGTTTCTGTGTGCACGCGAACCTCGACAGCCGAAGGTCGTCGGGGGTAAGCCTGGCGTAGGCCTTAGGATTGGTTGTCGTCATGGATCGCCGGTTCGAACCGACAGTGGTCTCATCGTCTGAAAGGCACGCTCCGTGGGCTGCCAACGCCCGTACGTCGGGCGAGCCCGCCGCCTAGGAGTAGTCCCGGTTTCGCCAGCTTCCTGCCCGGCGAATCCCGGGAGGAATAGCTGAAGTGCTTCTCACCATCACCACGACGCACCGCCCTGCCACGGATCTGGGCTACCTGCTGCACAAGAATCCAATGAAGGCACAAACCTTCGACCTGTCGGTCGGAAAGGCACACGTCTTCTATCCCGAGGCGACAGAAGAGCGCTGCACAGTCGCACTGCTCATCGACATCAATCCGGTGACTCTCGCTCGAACCAGTCGCCGCGCCAGCCTGCGCCAGTACGTGAACGACCGACCCTACGTCGCATCTTCTTTCATGAGCACGGCGCTTCTGAAAGTGTTTGGTTCGGCGATGTCGGGATCGAGCAAGGATCGTCCGGAGCTCGCAGTGACCCCGATGCCTTTGACCGCCCGATTGGCCATGTTGCCTTCCAAGGGCGGCGAGCCGCTTCTGCGACGCCTTTTCGAGCCCCTCGGCTACGAGGTCATGGCCAAGTCGCACCCACTCGACGAGCGATTCCCAGCGTGGGGTTCCAGTGAATATCTGACCGTTGAGCTCACTGGCCAGCAGACTCTTGCCAACCTCCTGCAGCACCTCTACGTCCTGATTCCGACCCTGGACGACGACAAGCACTACTGGGTTGATCGAGCCGAGGTCGACAAACTCATGCTTCGCGGAGGTGATTGGTTGGCGCGCCACCCCGATCGCGACCTGATCGTCAGGCGGTACCTCAAGGGTCTTCGGTCTTTCACGACTGAGGCCTTCGAGCGGCTCCTGCAGGAGGAGCCTCAGTTGGCCGATGCCGAGGGGTCCGAATCACCCGAAGAGGCGATCGAAAAGCCGCTAGGTCTTGCTGACCAGCGAATGGAGGCAGTCGTGCGAGTCCTGAAGGCGGCCGGCGCCAAACGGATTCTCGACCTTGGTTGCGGCGAGGGTCGGCTCCTGCGCAGGCTATCTACAGACTCCTTCTTTGAGGAGTTGGTCGGTATCGACGCATCCATGTCGGTGCTCACACGGGCCAAGGAACGTTTGGGGCTTGAGCGTCTGCCTGAAAGCCAGCGATCACGCTTCAAACTCCTGCACAGTTCGTTGACGTATCGAGACAGCCGTCTGGCCGGCTTCGACGGAGCGGCCGTGATCGAGGTCGTCGAACACCTGCATCCTGAGCGGCTGCTCGCCTTCGAACGTTCGGTCTTCGAGTTTGCGGCTCCGGCAGTCGTCGCGCTGACCACACCGAACGTCGAATACAACGTGCGTTTCCGCAGTCTTCGAGCTGGTCAACTCCGCCACCCGGACCACCGATTCGAGTGGAGCCGCCGTGATTTCCAGAGCTGGTCTGAGGCGGTGGCGACCCGATTCGGTTACCAAGTCACCTTTGAGGGCGTCGGGCCCGATGACCCGGAAGTTGGGGCGCCAACTCAAATGGCGGTTTTCAAACGATGAACTTGACCATCCCAGAGCTTTCTCTAGTCGTACTGATCGGACCCTCTGGCTCAGGCAAGTCGACTTTCGCGGCCAAGCACTTTCTCCCCACGGAGGTGATCTCGTCTGACTTCTGTCGCGCCATGGTCTCCGACGACGAAAACGACCTCGCTGCCACGGCTGCCGCGTTCCGCGTCCTGCATTCAATTGCCGGCGAGCGCCTGAGATCTGGCCGAATCGTTGTAGTCGACGCCACGAGCGTCCAACCCGAATCCCGCAAATCACTCGTTGCCCTCGGCCGTGAACACGACTGCCTGGTCGTAGCGATCGTTTTCGATATTCCCGAGAAGGTATGCGTGGAGAGGAACCGAGGCCGGGCCAACCGAAACTTGCCGCCAGGCGTGATTCACCGCCATCGAGACCAGATGAAGCGTTCGATGCGAGGTCTCCAGCGGGAGGGATTCCGCTACGTCTACGTCCTTGATTCGGTGGAGGCCGTGGAGGCAGCCACGATCGTTCGCCAGCCTCTGTGGGTTAACCGTCGGGCTGACCACGGACCCTTCGACGTCATCGGAGATGTTCATGGTTGCCACGATGAGCTCGTCGCGCTGCTCGACAAGCTCGGCTACGCGACAGCGGTTGATAGCGACGGACTTCCCCATGTCACTCATCCGCAGGGTCGCCGGGTTGTCTTTGTTGGAGATCTAGTTGATCGAGGTCCGGACTCACCCGGCGTTCTTCGCCTGGTCATGCCGATGGTCCGCGACGGCCTTGCCCTCTGCGTGGCTGGTAACCACGACCAAAAGCTGTCCCGCGCGCTGCGTGGCCGTGATGTCAAGGTCAGCCATGGGCTCGAGCGGTCGCTCCAGCAGCTCGAAGGAGATCCAGGGCTCGAGGCTGAGGCGGCTGAGTTCCTGGATGGTCTGATCAGCCACTACGTTCTGGACGACGGCAAGCTGGTCGTGGCGCACGCCGGACTTAAGGAAGACATGCAAGGTCGCGCCTCGGGTCGCGTCCGTGACTTCGCGCTCTACGGCGAAACCACCGGGGAAACCGACGAATTTGGCTTTCCGATCCGCCTCGATTGGGCGCAGAGCTATCGGGGCCGCGCGCTGGTCATTTACGGCCACGTCGCCGTGTCTGAGCCTCGTTGGGTTAACAACACCGTGAACATCGACACGGGGTGTGCCTTCGGAGGACACCTCACTGCATTGCGGTACCCGGAGAAGGAGCTGGTCTCGGTGGCGGCGGCCCGCACGTACTACGAGCCAACGCGCCCGGTCGCGGTTCCGACACCGCAGCGCGACGACCTGCTCGACGTGAGCGATGTGCTCGGCAAGCGTCTTGTCGAGACCCCGCTTGCAGGCAAGGTGACCATTCGGGAAGAGAATGCGACGGCTGCTCTGGAAGTTATGAGCCGCTTTGCGATCGATCCGCATTGGTTGATCTACCTTCCGCCGACGATGTCTCCTACAGAGTCGACGTCACGGTCCGGCCTACTCGAGCATCCGGACGAGGCTTTCGCCTATTACCGCAAGCACGGTGTCGAGCGAGTTGTGTGCGAGGAGAAGCACATGGGCTCGCGAGCGGTCGTGATCGTGTGTCGGGATGAGGAATCAGCGATCGAGCGGTTCGGGCTCGCGCCTCGAAGCGGCATAGGAGTCTGCTACACACGCACCGGCCGGCCCATGTTCCCCGATGGCGACTTGGAGAGAAAACTCCTGGATGTGATGGGGGAGGCCCTCTCGGCTGCGGGATTCTGGGAGACGTTCAACACAAACTGGGTCTGCCTCGATTGCGAGTTGATGCCTTGGTCAGCGAAAGCTCAGGAGCTCCTGGTCGATCAGTACGCGCCGGTCGGCATTGCGGCCACAGCGTCGCTTGAGCTTGCGACTGCGGTGGTCGGTCAAGCGATCGAACGAGGAGTTGAGCTCCGACCGCTGTTCGACGACCTCGAGCGGCGCCGGAGAGCGGCCGCAAAATATGTCGAGGCCTACGGTCGTTATTGCTGGCCGGTGATCGGTGTCGACGACTTGCGGGTCGCCCCTTTCCAAATTCTCGCGACCGAGGGAGCTACCTATGTCGACCAAACGCACCAATGGCATATGCAGCAGACGGCCCTTCTGGCGGGAGCTGGAGCCCCGATCATCTCGGCGACCCCTTTCAAGGTTGTGGACCTCGACGACGAAGCTAATCAGCGCGACGCAATTGAGTGGTGGACTGAGCTCACGGCGGCCGGCGGAGAGGGCATGGTGGTCAAGCCGCTCGAATTCATCGCGGAATCAGGACGTGGCATCCAGCCGGGGATCAAGTGTCGTGGACCTGAGTACCTGCGCATCATCTACGGGCCTGAATACGACCTGCCGGGAAACCTTGAGCGGCTCCGTGACCGCGGCACCTTGGCGCTCAAGCGATCGCTTGCCGTACGGGAATTCGCGCTAGGGATCGAAGCGCTGAATCGCTTTATCTCGCGTGAGCCGCTCTATCGCGTACATGAGTGCGTATTTGGAGTGCTGGCTCTGGAAAGCGAGCCTGTAGACCCGGCTCTCTAGATGGTCATGCACCCTGTGCTGATTCTCTGGAGCTACCCCCGGCGCCGGAAAGTCCTACTTCGCCCGATGGCTCGTAGAGCACAAGGACTTCGACCACATCGACACCGACCAACTTGGCAACAGACTAAGGTCCCCACTTGAAGAGGCGTGGTGGAAAGCCATCAATGGCTATGCCCCGATCCAGACGTTTCTCGATGTGGCCGAGCGCCATGGTCGACCGATCGTCACCGAGTACGGGGTGTGGGGAACAGCAGACACAGTTGGGCGCTTGAAGGAGCTTCAACGCTTAGGAGCGATGGTTTGGTGGTTCGACGCTGACCGTGATAGTGCGCTAGAAGCATGGAGGGCCGAGAACATACGGTTGTCGCGGCCATTCGAAGATGGGCTGTGGGCGAGCGTTGTCGCGTCGATTGATAAGCACTGGGCATTGCTGGCCCCGGCATTCGGGTCCCGGATCGTTCGGACGCTAGATGCCGGTGCGGTCAAGAAAAGGCCCGATGAGATTTACGAGTCGATCTTCGGCGGTGGTGAGCTCCGCTCCAAGCCGACGCCGTAGGAAGGCGGACTATAGCTTTTGGGTACCACCCGGTGCATCCTTGCGCACCTGCTCAAGATTCCTGCGGACGACATCAGCCCTTGTAGCGTTCTACTTCTGCCCAGAGGCGGATATGGCGGAGTCCCGGGCGATTTCATGGTAGCGGAGGGTCCCCACCGTTTCGGCGTCTGCCATCCAAATCGGTCGTTTCTAACCCAGGCCCGCCTCGCGAGCCCTGACGATCGCCTGCGATCGGTCCGCCAGTTGAAGCTTGTCGAAGATGCTCGTTACGTAGTTGCGCACTGTCTTCGGGCTGAGGTGCAGACGCTCCGCGATGACCGCGTTCTTGTGTCCCTGCGCCATCAGGTCAAGTGTCTGCCGCTCACGTTTGGTCAACTCTGGAAACACCGCTGGCCCTACGGCCTGCCTCGCCTCTGCGAGCATGCTCACGAGACGACCGGCAATGGCCGGGCCGAAGATGGCCTCACCCTCAGCCACTGCCCGAATGGCCCGAATCGCGTCGGCTGATCGCATTCCTTTCACCACGTAGCCACGCGCACCCGCTCTCATTGCCGCCAGGACCGAGTCGTCGTTCTCGAACATGGTCACCACGAGCACCTTGGTATTGGGAGACTCTGCTATCACTCTCCGGGTCGCCTCGATACCGTCGAGGTCCGGCATCTGGATATCCATGAGGGCTACGTCGGGTAGAAGCCGGCCGGCAAGTGCGACAGCCTCTAGGCCGGTGGCAGCCTCTCCAACCAGCTCGATGTCTGGTTCCGATTCGAACATGGCGCGCAGTCCGTCACGGAAGAGTGGATGGTCGTCCGCGATGATGACTCGAATCCTGGTGGGCTTCATGCTCGCGCCAGAATAGGCAGTTGAACGAAGACTCGAGTACCGCCAGAACGCCCGGGCCCGATGCTGCTGGTCCCGCCAAGCTCTGCGGCCCGCTCACGTATGGAGATCATGCCGACGCCAGGCTGCCCGGCTTTCCCGAGGCCGATTCCGTTGTCGATCACCTCGAGCTGGAGATCATCGTTGACTGTCAATCGAAGACGGCAGTGGCCGGCGCGCGCATGCCGTGTCACATTGGTCAGAGCCTCCTGGGCGATCCGGTACGCGGCCAGCTCGACGGCTGCCGGCAGCGGTGGCAGCTCGTCCGGCAGATCGACGGTCATCCGCATGGCGCCCGCGTGGGTCGCCGCAGTCTGACGGATCGCCCCGGCGAGGCCAAGCTCGTCGAGGGCCGGTGGCCGCAAGTTGTAGACAAGCCGCCGCACGTCAGCCATCGCCGTTTGGGCGTCAACCTCCATTTCCTCCAGCAGCGCCTGCGCACGTTCGGGATCGCGCGTGAACAAAGCGCGAGCCGAGCCCGCCTTCAACGTCTGGGCGGCGAGAGCCGGGCCGAGGCCATCGTGAAGGTCCCGCCGAAGCCGCCTGCGCTCCTCTTCGATAACAGACACCAGACGCTCGCGCGAGCGCTGAAGCTGTGCAGTAACGACCACTGAATGGACTGCGGCGGCCGCCTGGCGCGTCAGGTCTCCAAGCAGACGCTGATCTTCGGGTGACAGCTCGGCGCGGTGCGGGCCCAGCGCTAGGACAAGCTCCCCGGTTGGCTTACCCTGGTGGACGAGCGGGATCACGATCGACTCGCCGACCTTCGATCCATGCTCGGCATGAATCGAATCGCTGCTGTCAGCTGGACCTCGCAGCGCTACATAAGGCAGTCGAAGGGCTCGGGCGACGGTGCCGGCCACAGCCTCGAGGAGGGGCGTGTCAGCGCTCGTCGCTTCCATCTGTCGGCCAAGGTCCGCAAGGACCTCGTATGGATCGCGTCGCGCACCGAATAGCAAGCGGTTCACGGCTGCCTGAACGCGCATCCGGAGTGGCGCGAACGCGACGGCGATGACCCCTGTGGCGAGCAAGGAGATCACAAGGCTGCCCCGCCGCTGAAACAGCAAGCCGAGCGAACCAACAACGCCAACGTAGAAGCCGACCACGATGATCGTCAGGACGCCGTAGACCAGCGTCCGGTTGATGATGACGTCGATGTCATAGAGGCGGTATCTCAGGATCGCGATGGCCGTGGCCGCCGGTATTCCGAGGACGAGCAGCGCGTGAAACACGACCGACCCGAAATCGAGAAGTGAGCCTCCCGTTACCGCCTGGATAACGAAGTGGACGGCGAACGCCGCCACGGTCATCACGGCAACAAGACCCAGCCACTTCAGCTGCTGTCTCTCCTCAGAGCGCGACCTGACCAGCCTCGTTAGCAACACCGCCGCAGCGCCTGCTTCCGCAGCCAGTGAAAGTAGCCACGTCCCTACGTAGATCGCCCTGCCGGGCGCACTGTTCTCAAAGCTGACGGGGATAAGACCAGCCGGATTGGCGCCTAGAAGTGCTGTTGCCGAGAAATGGCCGCTGATCGGGCCGCCCGCGAAGAGTTCTACGGCCACCCGAGAGGCCGCGGCCAAAACAGCGAGTCCCAGCAGTGGGCGCCACCGCCGCGAGGGTAGGCGTCCACTCGGAAAGAGCATCAGTAGGAGTGAGAATCCAACCGGGTAGCTCAGGTAGCTGGACCATGTCTGCAACCAGGCAGCCGCCGCCCAACCCGGAAGGTGATGGCCGGCGTAGGCGTCTGCCAGCGCGGTCAGGCCGGTGTCAGATGAGATGAACAGAAACAGCCACCCGATCGGGTTGCGCGGTTGGCGGCCGGCGATCAGCCCGCCTGCAATCGCATAGGCGACCGTCAGGGGAATGACCTCAAGGAACGCAGGCCACTCCGGAGCGTTGTCAAGGTTCGTCGCGATCAGCACGGCCGTGACGGCGGCGACCGCCAAACAGCCGCTGGCGATTCCCCCGGCAAGCCTTGCAGCATCCCGCCGGTGCGCTGCCATCAGCGGTTTGATGAATCTCACATCGGTCTCGCGGCAACACTAGACCGTCGTGCAGCGAACGTATTGGGACCCAGGTCCCGAATCGAGTCCCGAGCGGCTGGGACTTGATTGCTGACTCCTGCCCCTTACGAGAGGACTGAGCCGGCCACTAGCGTCAGCCGCGATGAAGACCTCCCCTTACTCAACGGAGCGATAGAAATGGATGCAGCGAGCGTAGTCGACCCAAAGCAGGATGGCTGGCGCGGTGCCGGGCGCCTCAGGCGCTTCACGTTTCACGGCCTCGCGGGACTCTTCGCCGCCGTTCTCGGCCTGGACTTCTTGCATCACCTGTTCGACTTTTCAAGCGACGGGGGCGTCCATCACATTCACGTCGCGATGCACGCAGTCATAACCGGGTCTTTGCTCCTTGGCATTGCGCTGCAGCTGCGTTCGCCGGCTCGGCGTGTAGCGCCCATGCAGATGGCTTTCGTCGTCTCCGTGGTGACGGCGACAGTCGGCGCCCTTACTGGTGGCTTCGCGGTGCTTCCAATCGCGTTCATCGTGGTTGGCGGGGTCCTTTCTCTGCTCCATCCCTCGAGAGGGCAGATCCTGCGCCCTGGTCGCGTAAACCGAGTCCTGCTCGTCGTGGTGGCACTGGCGGCGACACCGGTGGTTGGATATGCATTTGGCCAGTTCCGCCTGCAGATCAGTCGGGCCGACCCGATCCACTCCTCAAGCGGCCACTACGCTGTCATGGCCGCGGCCGCAATCTCGCTTCTCCTGCTGGTCGTGGTGTCAGCTTTGAGTGCTCGAGGCGCCAGGGTGCCAGGTTGGACAGCAGGAATCGGAGTCATCGTGCTTGGCGCTCTCTCAATCGCGGGGCCGGCCGACTCTTCGAGCCTTGGAATCGGCTGGGGCATAGCGGCCATCGCTGGCGGAATCGTCGTGGTTGGCCTGACCGAATGGCATATCCGCGGCGCCGCGGCTCTAATTGGTGGTATCTCGCACCCAGCCTTGCATCCGGAGGTACCGGAACTGGACATTTCGCGGTAGGCGCCGCTGGCGCACTTTCTTGGTGACCGATTGCGAAGGCGGGCGGAGCGTAAGTTTTGGGTACCAGTACCCCTTTAGTACCCAACCGCATTGTGTCGGGTGGTGTCGTTAGATGTCGTCCCGTATTCGGTAGGTCGCTGCTGAATTGGCCGTAAACGAACGCGGCTTACAGTCCGCTCTCGACCCACCCCAGGTTCCCGCTGGAGATTGGTCCTGTTCGAGTGTTATCGTTGCCGCGAATTCTGGCGCGGTACTCGGGGAAAAGCGATGAAATTTGTTGTCAGCAGCTGTGCGACCAGTGGTCGAGCTGCGGACTCGGGAGCCGGTCGCCATCAGCGCACTGGCCCTGGTGTTCCCGATCTACTCGGTCATTCACCCGAAGGACACCGATGGCAACAAGTTGGTCCCTTTCGCGCCTTGGCAGCGTGTCAAAGCTGAGACGTAGCCGAGCGTTTCTGAGCCAGCGCTGACCGGCATGCAGGTCATCGGCTCGTTGCTGCCACTACTGATCCTGATAATCCCCGCGGCTTTGGCGCTCGCCGGCATCTTTGGTATCCCTGCCCTAATCGATCGCAGTCGCCGAAACGCATACGCGGCGTTTTGTTCAATCCGCGGCTACGAGTATCAACCGAGTCGCCCTGGCGCGCAGGCCGCCTATGCCGACGTCGTATCGATGTTCAAGATTGGTGACGGCCACCAGTGGCGGCATGAGATCTCGGGTCAGTTCAACGAAAGATCGTTCACCGCGTTCGAGTATCGATACGGTGAGGGCGCCGGAAGAATGCGCACCGCGTACACCGAGGCGATGATGCATTGGCGGTTGACGGGGTTCTCTCTGCCGAAGTTCACGATGGTTCCCGCACAGTCGTATCTCTTTCGGATCGGAAAGACGCCGGGGGATGTTGCTTTTCCGGACGACGCGTCGTTCTCCAAGGAGTACATCGTCACGGGTCAGGACGAGGCGGCAATCCGAGCCCTCTTTACGCAGCCCCTGCGCGCAGCAATCGCTGGTGCGCCTGGTCAATACGTGGCAGGCGGTGGCCAGGACCTGTTCTGGTGGAAGCAGGGAAGGTTGGCTGCACCGGACCAGTTCGATAGGTTCCTCAACATGGGCGGATGGATCGTCAGCGTCTTCGCCCATGCCTGAACGCAACAGTCGCGAGCGGCGAGCAGTACGGTACACAGATAAGCGGGCGTAATTGGAGGTATGAGGTCATGACATTTTCGAGGCGATGGCAGGACTACGCCACAATGGTGTTCGGCGTTCTTCTCTTCATCTCACCCTTTGTCTTCGGTGAGACTTCGCACCATCTCTCCACGATCGGCGCCTACGTGTTGGGCGTCTTGCTGCTCGTGTCCGGGATCGTCGCCGCGGCGACGCGCGAGCCACGGCGTTCGCTAATCGTCAATGCGCCGGGCATCGCGGCCGTGATCACGTTCATCGCAGCCGTTGTGCTTGTGTTCGGCCGGGCGCCCGGGATCGCCTGGACCGCCGGCGTGCTGGCCATCCTGACCGTGCTCGTCGGCGCCACATTGCGCATGAGCCGCCGCCCAAATTGAAGACAGCACCCGAGAAGCACGAGTGATGGAGACTAGGATGGCGAAGGGCTGGAGGCCTATGGGTTTCGGGTACTAGTAACCTTTTAGTACCCAACCTCTCCGCGTCGCGCGGTGTCGTTGGGTGTCGTCTGGACCGGCCGGCTCATGTCCGGGCGTTCTGGGCCAGCGGCGCCAGGTGCTTGAGGTGTGCCTCGTAGTGACGGGAGGTGTCCCACAGCAGCGTCTCCACCAGCGCCTCTCCGCCCAGCCACGGCCACCGGTCCGCACCGAACAGGTCGTCGTCGTCGGTAATGGGCTTGATCGCCGTCAGGAGCCGCTCGAACGATTGCTTGAACGCAACCCGCGTCACGTACGGGGGATCGTCGAGGTGCTCGCGGTGGACGCGCTCGTTGAAGCCATCGGTGGTGTTCGCGGGATCGGCCTCGTCGTACGGTTGGCGGCCGGCGCGCAGGCCCTCGATCACGAGCACCGAGTGGTCGTGCCACCAGGCCAGGTGCGCGAGCACATCCTTGCCCTTCCAGTCGTCCATTGCGGGATCCCTCAGCCGGTCGTCGCTGATCCGCTCCACCAGCTCCGCCAGCTCTCGGTGGGCCGTGGTGATCGTGTGCATGAGCTCGTCCCTGTCCACGCTCCGAGCATAGTCCGGCCGGCGGGGTGCTCCGTCGACCTCGCAGCGGACCTGACGCCTACTACACTCGCGTCGATGTCCAGTCTCCGGCCCGGGCGCCGAACCGCCGCGATCCTGACGATCCTACTGCTGCTTTCCGTAGCCGCCTCCGACTTCCTCATCGCGGGGTTCTGGCTGAACCACCCGATGCTTACCGCGATCGTCTCCGCTCTCGTGGTAGTCCTTCTCTCGGTAGCCGTGATCGAGGTCGTTCTCAGCCGCCGCGCTGAGCGGCGCTGGCGAATCCTTCGCCC
>Ga0209588_1000407_pt1 | contig 11149 bp, 20 predicted proteins | sample Rivendell_Oct201_10_FD_188351 | JGI IMG/M metagenome (GOLD analysis project Ga0209588, IMG submission 188351) | Vadose zone soil microbial communities from the Eel River Critical Zone Observatory, Northern California, USA -... | ecosystem: Host-associated > Plants > Roots > Rhizosphere > Soil ...
AGTGAGCTCGATAATCTTCGCGTTTTCTTGAATGATTTGCAGAATCAGGTTCAAGCGCGCATTGGACGATCCGATCCAACGAAGCCTTGAGGATGCCTCCACTGGGGCAGGCGGCCTAACAAGCGCCTGAAGCTGACGGCGCCCCTCGTCTGTGGTAAACTCTTGTTTGTGATTATTCCAGTCGGGCGCCGCAGCTTAGGCGCACCCCGTTAGGCTGCGTGGCGATTGCATGAACCCGATCACCGAAGTCGAGCAAATCGTCGAGCAGGTGGACCGTACTGCGCCCGGCGCCACAACTCTGGAGCTCTGGGTTCCCAGTCAGCTGCGACTACGTGGGATACCCGTTCCGCTCGACATTGCGATGGCCGTCATTCTCGATCGGGTGTGGTCATTTGACCTAGTGCCTGACGGATTCGTGGAGGGAAATGGTGGCCGCACCTACCGCTACAAGCGCCGCTGATTATCGGCCACGCAGCCTAACCAGCGCTTGAAGCTGACGGCGCGCGTAGATTGTGGAATGAATCTTTCTTCAGCGCGCCGCAGCTTAAGCGCGATCCGTTAGACAGCCACCATGAATCGGTTCTTGCTCATAGCGGCCCTGACCCTTGAGTGCCGTCCGGCGCCTCGGCCCCGATTGGCGGCAATGTCCCCGCCTTACCGCGTGCACACGTCAATAACGTTCGAACTCCCGGATAGTGGTGGCCTCTTAGCCAACGGTGAGCCCGTCGACACCTCGAAGGTCGAAGGTCTTCTGCGAGAGGTCTTTGCCGCGAGACAGCCAGAGCAACGCGCCGTTTTTGTGATTGATAATCCCAGACGCGCCTGGACAGAAATCGAATCGATTAGATCAAACGCTCGCAGAGCAGGGGGCGAGGCATTTGATGCGGAACTTAGCGGCCGTCTTCCACTTCAAGGTTTTCGGGTCATCAAGGTTGATAGCGTTCGCTAGGTGGCTGTCTAACAAGCGCCTGAAGCTGCCGGCGCCCGTCGTCTGCGGTAGAATTGTGTTTGTGAACCTTACAGTGTGGCGCCGCAGCTTAGGCGCACCCCGTTAGGCAGCGCGCATGGCCCTATCTGATATCGCTCTCGTCGTGATGATTGTAGTCGCGGCGATCGTCGTAGTCCCGATTCTCAAGCGAGAAATCGCGCGTCCGTCCTCTCACGGTTTGGGTGATCTGGCCGGGAGTCCTGAGGACAGAGCCGTGTTAGAGCAAGCCGATGCTCTACTAGAATCCGATCCCGCGACGGCGCAGAGAATCCTTAATGATCACTTCGCAAAGGAAGATCCTCGGGAAGAGGAGGAGCGTGCCGCACTGTGTGCCCGAGCGAATACAGATCGAACAGCGGCAGAAGAACTCCGCCGCCGACTGCACGAAGACCTTGCAGTTTGGGAGACTCTTCTCAAGAGTTCGAGGAAGAAGGCACGCAAGGATGTGACCGCGCAACAAGCGGTGGCCAATCTCGAGCAATGGGATCAGGAAACGCGTGCCGAACTCGTCCGAGTCGATGAACTCATCAAGAAGCTCCGGGCCTAACGCGATCAGCGCGCTGCCTAACAAGCGCCTGAAGCTGTCGGCGCCCGTCGTCTGTGGTAGAATTGCGTTTGTGAATGTGAAGGCGTGGCGCCGCAGCTTAGGCGCATCCCGTTAGGCAGCACCGCCTATGACCAAGCTAGAGCCGGGTCTCGATCAAGAGGCGTCCACCTGGAATGAGCGGAGTATTGGTGTCGTCCTCGCACTCTTCACGGTTGCCGCGCTTGTGATGGTCTTCCCCGAGACGCTCGCGATCATGCGACACCAAGTCGACCGCAGTGCAACGCCTGTGCTTGATCTGGCATTTCTGCTCGCGACACCATGGCTCTTCCGAACGAGTTACCAATTGACGAGGGGGCGCTTCCGAGGACGCCCCTTGGCGCCGCCTGGAGTCCTGATGGTTCTGGGCATGGTGACTCTGGCAATCTTCATGGTCTTCCTAATAGCAGGGATGAGCCTCCGGGTCCTTTGGCTCCCAGCCGCCGGTATCGGCGCGATTCACTTAGCGTACCGCCGCTGGTGGCTTGCTCGGCATGCTGTCGGTTCTCGCGGTGCTGCCTAACAAGCGCCTGAAGCTGACGGCGCCCGTCACCTAGGGTAGAATTCCATTTGTGATTATTCACGTCAGGCGCCGCAGCTTAGGCGCACGCCGTTAGGCGGCTCCGCTCAAGGAGGCTGCCACAGTGGCCATGATCCTACCCCCGTCTCTGGTTGCCTATCTGAACTCGGAGGCCACCACCGACGTGGAGAGCCTAGCGAATTGCTTTGCCGCAGACGCGGTGGTGCACGATGAGGGTCGCACAATTCGGGGTCTGGACGCGATAAAGGCCTGGAAGAAGGACGCGAAGACCAAGTACCAGTACACGGTAAAGCCTTTAGACGCTGTCCAAGACCAAGCCACCGTGACAATGCGAGCACGACTCAGCGGCAAGTTCCCTGGTAGCCCAATTGAGGTCACGTACCGGTTCGTCCTGGCCAATGACAAGATTGCGCTGCTGGAGATACGGTGACAGGGACCGATCGTTCGCAAGACTCGCAATGCAGCCGCCTAACAAGCGCTTGAAGCTGGCGGCGCGCGTAGGATATTGAATGACACCTTTTTCTTCAGCGCGCCGCAGCTTAAGCGCGATCCGTTAGGCCGCGTCCCTTAATGACTGCGATCCGCATCGTTGCCTGCCCGCCTGGCGAGGCTCCGCAAGCAATTCGGGAAGCCTGGATCGGGCTCGAGCTCCCGTTCCGAGGCACGCCATGGAGTCACCGTCGCTTGTTTCTTACGGCGGGCGTTGTCACAGGGCCGCGCACACTCTGGCAAAGGCTTCTGTACGCCTTGAGTGGCAGGTTGGCGATCCAATGGGGTTACGCGGTAAATGCACTCGAGGCTGTCAACATTCTCGCAACCAAGGATGCCGCGGCGGCGAGATGGTGGCGAGAGCATTGTGCCCATTTACTCGACGGGAAACGGAACTTCCTTTTCATTGCCAACGTGTGCGAGGAGTGCCGATGACCAGCGCTGTGCGCTTGGGACGCGGCCTAACAAGCGCCTGAAGCTGACGGCGCCCGTCGTCTGTTGTAGAATTGCGTTTGTGAACATGAAAGCTCGGCGCCGCAGCTTAGGCGCAATCCGTTAGGCGGCCCCAAAGCTCGTATGAACGACTCGATTCTTAACCAGGATCAACTCGACAGCCTCTTGATGCGCGGAGTCCTCTTCTCGATCGTATGGCTCATGGGTTTCGGATCGCTCTACGCTTTCTGGTGCGGCATACGCGCTCGACGGATGATCAGAGCTTCCAACGGCGCGCTGACGGGCTCGGGCAAGACATGGTGGTGTCTCGTCGTGGGTGGCATCGGGATGGCGGTCTGGTTCCCCATCATCATCGTCGGAGTCGCCAACAACCTTCGTTAGCCGGCCGCCTAACAAGCGCTTGAAGCTGGCGGCGCGCGTAGGATATTGAATGACACCTTTTTCTTCAGCGCGCCGCAGCTTAAGCGCACCCCGTTAGGCGGCTGTGGTAGTTCCTCTGCACCTTCATCCCAAGAAATGATTGAGGAGCCATGCGCATCATCGGGTCAGGTCTTCATCGGACGCTAGACTTCGTCACGGTCGTGGGTTTCGCCGTCGCCCCTCTGGCGCTGGGACTCACGGGCTTCGCCGCGACGCTATCCTACTCGCTCGCCCTCATCCATCTCATCTTGACCCTGCTCACCACCTTTCCGGGCAGCCCTGCACGTCCGGTCCCGTTCGCGGTCCACGGAGTGATTGAGGGCGTGGTAGGGGTTGCGTTGATCGTGCTGCCCTGGCTAGCGGCGTGGAGCGGAACACCCCGCACATTCTACATCGCTGCTGGGGTCGTCATCTTGCTTGTGTGGGCAACGTCCAAGTACCGTGCTGGGGGTCCCGACCCAGCCGCCTAACAAGCGCTTGAAGCTGGCGGCGCGCGTAGATTAAGGAATGAGTCTTTCTTCAGCGCGCCGCAGCTTAAGCGCGATCCGTTAGGCCGCAGCCCACCCCCTTGTGCAAGTCTTCCTCAGTAGTTCGTCTCATCGTCTGGAACCAATCGCTGCGAGGGGTCGATGATTGCGTTGAAGCGCTTCTGGTGGGTGGTTATCGTAGCGGCTTGTCGCTCCCCGGCGCAGCCTCAGAAACAAGTGATAGAGGGAACCGTGTCTAATTTCGTCGTCGCTGTCGCGAAGTCGGATACGGCCACGATTCGGCAATTAGCCGCCACGGACTCGATCGCCAGCCAGTACGGCACGGCGCCGCTTGACGGGCGCGCCGAGTGGACTCGGTATTCCGCGACACAACTCACGTTGGCGGGTGGCCCCTACATGAGAGGTGACTCCGCACTCGTGTACCTCGCCACGCGTCCAGAACGCCTACGCTGTGTTAATGCGCCAGGTCCGAACAGCGGCGTCTCTGCCCGGCTGGTTCTGATCGATGGCACGTGGCGCGTCCAATGGGCGCAGTTGGAACCCGTGATCTGTTGAGCGTGCGGCCTAACAAGCGCTTGAAGCTGGCGGCGCGCGTAGATTATGGAATGAGTTTTTCTTCAGCGCGCCGCAGCTTTAAGCGCGATCCGTTAGACGGCCATAACTACCTGATGCGCCAGACAGAACCAGCACCACTCGCAGTGGTCCCCGCCGAGGTCGAAGTGGCCCTGTCTCGGTTCCTTTCCGAGTTCGATCCCGATCCGTTGGACGTGAAAGGAATTGCGCGCCGACACCACGCCTTGCCGCTCCTATTGGACATGGGCGGTTGTGTGGCTCTTCGACCAAACGGCGAACTTATTCAGTTCCTTTGGGATACGCCGGATCAGATAACGATCGAAGCCGATCCCAAGATACGCCACGTGGCACGTGCAGTTGGAAGCCGGCGCTACCCGGCAATTTCCCGCCTCGCGCCGACTCGGACCTCGACATCCGAGGTGTGTCCGACATGTAAGGGCACCGGTGTGATTCGGCCGGGTCTACCGAATATTGTCTGCAGTTGTGGTGGGCTCGGGTGGGTCCCGAGCGCGGCCGTCTAACAAGCGCTTGAAGCTGGCGGCGCGCGTAGATTAAGGAATGAATTCTTCTTCAGCGCGCCGCAGCTTAAGCGCGATTCGTTAGGCGCCCCGCGGCATTATCCGATGCATGTCTTGATCAGAATCGCCTCGGTGGGACTCCTGGCGCTGGTGGCGTGTTCTAAGGCGCATCCGGTCCCGCCGCCAACATTCTGGTATAACGATCTTATGAGGCAGGCTGGCATCCAAGGGCCTGTTCGCTTTCGTGTGCGCCTCGACTCAGTGGGGAGTCCTGAGCTGACAACATTCCAGATTGTAGCGACTCCGAATACAGCGTTCACAATTGCGGTTCGTAACGAGCTCGGAGAATGGCGCGATCCGACTAGGGCTGGCCGGATGTTGGAGCAAACAGTCTTGTTCATCCTGATGGACACGGCCGCGACCGATTCAATCGCTCGTTGTCGAACCAGCGGCGGTGAGTGGGCGGTCTGCGGTCGTGGTCCGAGAACGACCACCCTCTACTAACGGCTTCGTGGGCGCGGGCGCCTAACAAGCGCTTGAAGCTGACGGCGCGCGTAGATTGTGGAATGAATCTTTCTTCAGCGCGCCGCAGCTTAAGCGCGATCCGTTAGGCGCCGTCGACGATTATCATGACTCACCGGATTGTATGCCTATCTATCCTTCACGTTGTCTGCGTCGGTTGTGCCACCAGGCCTCAGTTCAACCCAGTAGCGCCTGGCCCGCTCGTGCACTGTTTTGCAATCGCGCCAGATTCTGGCCATCCAAGTTTCATGGTCTCAAAAATCCTGCTCGGGACCAGGCCCTTGTTTGACACTTGGCGCGCTGGTACGGTCCGGCCAGAACGCCATAGCTCCGGTCGCAAGATGGAAGTTCGATGGCGTTCGATGGAAGGCGACTCGACCCTAATTGAGTGGTGGCTCCCCGCAACCGCTTTTGGCCCCGTCGGGATTCTGATTGCCAAACTCACTAGTGATTCACTGTCTGGCCGAGCGACGGCCGGCAGTGACGTTATTCCGCTCGGGCCATGGATTCTGGTTCATGGACATCGTGAGCCCTGTGCGCCCGGCGCCTAACAAGCGCTTGAAGCTGACGGCGCGCGTAGATTGTGGAATGAATCGTTTTTCAGCGCGCCGCAGCTTAAGCGCGATCCGTTAGGCGGCGACATGAGCACGATTGTTGATCGTAGCCATGCCGAGTCAGTTCGATCATTGGCGAGGCGCGTCAACAGCTTGCGGCCAACATCAGATGCTCAAATTGCAAACGTGGGTTTCATGACGGGAGCACTTTACGCACTTGAGCGCGCCATAGACCTCGGATACGACGACGCACGCTTGTCACCCAATCCTGCCACAATGGCTACGGAATTTGCGGCAACACTGACAGCAATCAGTGCCACGAGAGAACCGCCGGCATCTTGGTTGGCGGGTTTCTTCTTCCACTCAGCAACTATGCGGCTCGCCGCGCTCAATGAGCGGTTAGACCGATCTAAAGACGTCGCCGCTGCGGTTCGGAAGTCCGTGAACTCCCTCAAGCATGAGGCCGACGCTCACATATCCGGCAGGCGAACGGTTCGCTTTGACCAGGTGTTGAAGGCGGCTGAGGATCTGTGCGCCCTCTTGGAAACCTCTGTTCATTGATCGGTTTGTCGCCGCCTAACACGCGCCTGAAGCTGCCGGCGCCCGTCATCTATTGTAGAATTGCATTTGTGAATATTCTCGTTCGGCGCCGCAGCTTAGGCGCACCTCGTTAGGCAGCACTGCTCCCGAACAAAGGTCATTCCAATGTCCTCCGCCGCCGTTTTTAACATCATCTCTGCAGCGGTCGGCATTCTCGGACTCACCAGCATCGTGATCGCATGGCTCCAACTCCGAGACAGCACACGGTGGAACAGGCGCAACGCGGCGTTTACCTACTTCCCAAGTGCTCCTGAACTCAGTGATGTGGAAAAGGGCTTGGAGGACGTCGTTCGATTCTTTACGCGCCCTCAAACGCAACCGCTTACTGATCTCGAGGCGAAGGCGCTACATGGCGCCGAGCTCACGGCCGAAGAGATCCAACTACTCAAACGGGCAAGCGATCTTCATGTTCCGGATTCGGAGCTGGCTTTTCGATTCCGGGATGCAGGACGCCACCTGAAGCATTATCTCAGCGTACTGGAGAGGTATAGCCTCGCTATTAATTCTGGGGTGGTTGATCGCGGCGTCGCGAACCGTCTCTTTCATTCGAAGTTCCTTACCCACTTTACCAAGGCCGAGGCATACATTCGGTATGCCCAACGGAAAGCTGATGGTGCATACCGTGAGCTCGAAGAAGTCGTCAATACGTGGTCTCGTCGCCGTCTCTCCAACGGTGCTGCCTAACAAGCGCTTGAAGCTGACGGCGCGCGTAGACTAAGGAATGAATCTTTCTTCAGCGCGCCGCAGCTTAAGCGCGATCCGTTAGGCGGCTGCGTGCGACCTCCGCTCTCCCTCCGTAGTTCCGCTGTCTTGCTCGTTCTCGTCGCATGTTCGCGGGGCCATCCGATTGCTGCGGCTCCTGAGTGTCCTTCCTCGTGGCGCGCAGCGTGGAGCGCTGATTCGGCGATTGCTCTATGTGTGCCAGCAGACTTTGTCAGAGCTGGTTCGAGCGCGTGGGGACGGCCTGGCGTTGGGACAGGCTTTCTCGACTTCCTCAGCGTTGAGCTATTGTCATGGCCGGGGGATTCGGCGAGCCTGAGTCAGTGGCCGCCGCACGTCGCATCACCTACCAACTGCTTAGCAGATTGCGCGACCGCCGATAGCCTCACGGTCCACATAGACACCATCGCCGGTGAAGAAGTCCGAACGGAGGTTGGTCTTGCTTCCGGTGGCATGCCCGGCTTTCGCCGCAAGCCGGTCTTGGAGGCTGGCTGGATCATTAATGGCAGCGTCCGCGGTTTCGCTCAAGGCTGGACTAGGCAGGCACCTGCGCTCGACACTCTTCGCACCATACTCAGGACGGTTCGTCTTTTTCAGAGAAAGATCTAATGCAGCCGCCTAACAAGCGCTTGAAGCTGACGGCGCGCGTAGATTAGGGAATGAATTCTTCTTCAGCGCGCCGCAGCTTAAGCGCGATTCGTTAGGCAGCGCGGTCAATGTTTGCTGAGAATTCCGGTCTTGCAATCTTAGTTCAGGTCTGCTGGCCAGCCTCCATCGCCATCTACCTCACGTTTGCGTTTAGCCGGGGTGGACCACGACGGCTGTGGAGAGACGCGGCCGCGCTGACGATTGTAATCGCTCTCATCGCGCTGTGGGGACAAAGGATCACCTATTGGCGCCACGAACCTCTAGACGCAGGCGTTGCTAGGTGGTCAGACGCATCAGGCGTTGACATGTGGCCATTCTTCCCCCTCGCTGTGCCCCCGAGCGCCCTCGTGATTCAAGCCCTCGGTTTTCGCCGCATTCCCAGTGCCGTACGGGCCGTAGCTGGGGCGGTCGTTGGCATCTGTTCGATGCTGATGGGCGTGTGGATCACCTAGGCGCGCTGCCTAACAAGCGCTTGAAGCTGACGGCGCGCGTAGATTAGGGAATGAATTCTTCTTCAGCGCGCCGCAGCTTAAGCGCGATTCGTTAGGCGGCGCCGACCGACGTTCGCGTACATCAGATATCATGACTGCTGACCGTCCATTCGAATTGAGCGATGAGGATCGGGCCAAACTTCGCCCTTCCGTCAACGCTCTGGCTCTGGCGAGAGTGCTAGCCGCTGCTCCTGAAGAAACTCGGCGGGTGTTGCTGGTCTCCTGCTTCCGGAATCCGAGTGATGCTGACCTCCTTTCTATCGGAATCAAAGTCCCACCCCTGCCCGAGGCACCCGAGCCGTCTCCGCCCGTGAGGGTCATTTTGCCAGACGGGCGGGAAGGTAGGCGTTTACCATTTCTTCCTGCGCGCAACATTCACCTGAAGATCCAGCATCTTGAGGATCCGAAGCTCGATGCTCTTTGGCAGCAGGTGGAGGTTTCTGATGGCGCCGCCTAACAAGCGCTTGAAGCTGGCGGCGCGCGTAGGATATTGAATGACGACTTTTTCTTCAGCGCGCCGCAGCTTAAGCGCATTCCGTTAGGCGGCTCCCAAGTTATGAAAATGAACCGGCCTGTCGCGCTCCTTATCGCCCTTCTCACGCTCGCGCCGTGGGCATACATGGTCTTCTTCTTCTCCCATGTCATGTCACAATTCGCCACCTTGCCGAACGCTGCGGCGCCGCCTGAGCAGTTCTTTCAAGAGTTCAATACCATCCTCCGAATTCACTTGCTTGTGATGGCGCTGATGCTGGGGCTGACAGTCTTCTATATCGTCCACGTGTTTCGCACGGACCGAGTCCCTGCCGACAAGAAGGCGCTCTGGGCCGTCGTGCTCTTCCTCGGCAATCTGCTTGCGATGCCTTTCTATTGGTACTTCTACATGTGGCCGAAGGCGGAGGATGGGAGCCGCCTAACAAGCGCTTGAAGCTGGCGGCGCGCGTAAATTAAGGAATGAATCTTTCTGCAGCGCGCCGCAGCTTAAGCGCGATCCGTTAGGCAGCCACCTCGATGCACAAGCTCCCTCTTGTGTCAGTCCCGACCATCCTTTGCCTGGTCGCTTCATCGGGATGCGGGGGCGACCTGTGCGCCAACACGATCACAAGTCGAGTTACGGCACCAGGCAGTGCGCGCGACGCCGTGGTATTCTCGCGGGATTGTGGTGCAACTACGGATTTCAGCACGCAAGTCGCCTTGGTACGCAGCGGCGGCGAACTGCCAAACGTCGCTGGCGATGTCTTCATTGCGCCGCACTCTGCGCAGGTACGTGTCGAATGGCTTGGGCCTGATACGCTACTCGTCCACCATGCCGTTCCGAATCCGAATCTCAAGGCCGGTCAAGTCGACGGGGTCCTAATTCGCTATGCCACGCCGTAGAAGGTGGCTGCCTAACACGCGCCTGAAGCTGCCGGCGCCACGTTTTCTGAGGTAATCTTTTATTTGTGATCATTCCAGTTAGGCGCCGCAGCTTAGGCGCACCCCGTTAGGCGGCGTCACTGGTCTATGAAGAGAATAGTCGTATCAGGAACTGTTCTGTTGGCGATCACAGCGTGTACGCGCGCGAGCCCTCCCACCGCTACGCAAGGTCACGAGCAGCATTCGACTCTCACGGCCGCGATCGCCGACACCGGCAAAGAATGGTTTTGGTATGCCCCTTGTCAGGATCAGCAGTCACTGACTCTATCCGTCCTCCTCGACCAGCGCGTCCTCTACGCTGAAACCATTCCCATCTGTTACATCCTTCGTGCTCAAATTGTCGACAGCATCCATGACCGCAGTAAGAGCGCCTTTTCCTTCCGGGCGCCACGACCGCTTGTATGGTGGGGATATCGGGCGGAAGACGAACACGCTGAAACGACAGCTACACGGACGGCCTTCGAGACGAGTATTTGGCAGGCCGGTGCCGACTCAGATCTCCTACTTATCGGTCTCGCAGTCATAGCGAAAGACGGCAGTCACATGAACACCGTTCACATTGCTCGCCCTCAAGCAGCGGATACAGGCGAGCTGGCGGATGGTCTTATCGTGATCACGGCGACAGCCGCGAATGTTCGTCGATGACGCCGCCTAACAAGCGCCTGAAGCTGCCGGCGCCCGTCATTAGCCGTAAACTTGCGTTCGTGAACGGTACAGAAAGGCGCCGCAGCTTAGGCGCACCCCGTTAGGCCGCACGTTTTGATCATTCCGGACGGAGGTCGTGAGAACACCGAGGAACTATGTGGCTTCTTATTGCTCTAGGCCTTGCCGCTGCATTCCGAATCTTCTATCCAGTTCTTAAGGCACGCCGAGATCCCATCAGCAAGGCGCTGGTCCTTGAGTTCGGCGTTCATCCTACGGGGCCGGGCGGTACCTGGACTCGCCGCGATCGAGCGCTGAGTGGGCTCTTGTCTTTGCTGACCGGTGCCGGCTGCGTCGGAGTGGCGATCGTAGCCGAACGTATCGAAGAGCACGCGATGAATCTCAGCACAGCGAGTTACGTGGCCACGGGTGTTATGGTTGTTTTCGTTGTGCTCGCTCTCCTTGCCGTTATTCGCGGCCTTGCTGACCTCGTGCGCGTTCCGTTT
>Ga0209588_1000408_pt1 | contig 11135 bp, 4 predicted proteins | sample Rivendell_Oct201_10_FD_188351 | JGI IMG/M metagenome (GOLD analysis project Ga0209588, IMG submission 188351) | Vadose zone soil microbial communities from the Eel River Critical Zone Observatory, Northern California, USA -... | ecosystem: Host-associated > Plants > Roots > Rhizosphere > Soil ...
GGAAGCGTAAACTGGAAAACCGCTCCGCGAGGCACGTTCGGCGTCGCCCACAGCCTTCCCTTGTGGGCGGAGATGATCGAACGGCAGATGGCGAGCCCCATACCCATGCCATTTGACTTAGTGGTGTAGAAGGGCTCGAACAACCGGTCGACATTCGCTTCCTGCAATCCTCGGCCAGAATCGACAACCGAGACCACCACCCCGTTTGTGTCATCTTTGCCGGACTTGACCGTCAACTGGGCTGGAGTCAATCCGCTCGTCGCTTCCATTGCGTTGATAATCAAATTGAAAATGACCTGTTGCAGCTGAATTCTATCGCCCCAGATCAGCGGCAGCTCAGTCGAGAGGCGAGTCACCAAGGAAATGTCATGTCTTTGTATCTCGCTACGCGTGAGCTCGATGACTTCCTCGACCGTCTTGTTGACGTCCACCCTGTCCTTCCGAGACGGAGACTTTGCCACCAGCCCACGAATTCGCTTGATGATTTCGCCGGCCCGAACGCCTTGTTCGATGGTTCGCTTTAGGCCTGCCCTTGCCCTCTCGACGTCAGGCGGCTGTTTATCGAGCCAGCGCAAGCTCGCGCCCGCATCGCTGACGACGGCGGCGAGCGGCTGATTTAACTCGTGAGCGATCGACCCGGTCAACTCTCCCAGGTTGGTCGCCCGGGTGACGCGCTCCAACTCCGCTCGGGCATCCTGTGCGGACTTCTCCGCCAGCTTGGCTGCGGTCACGTCCATGACTGCGCCGATGTACCCCCCGCTGTGCGCGGGGCGCGTCACCACACGCAGGTGCTTGATCGAGCCGCCCGGCATCACCAGGCGGTACTCGCGGTGCTCGATCTGCCAGTCCTCGCCCTCGGGCATGACGCGCTCGATAAGCTGCTGGAGTCGCTCGCGGTCCTTCGGATGGACGCGCGCCATCACCAGCTCGAGCGTCGGCTTCGTTCCCCGGTCGTACCCGAAGATCTCGCAGGTCTCGTCCGACCACCAGATGATCTCGCTTCTCGCCGGGATCCAGTGGAAGCTGCCGGTATGGCTGAGCTGCTGCGCCTCAGCGAGGTACAAGCCAGCCAGCTGCAACTCGGCATACAGGCGCGCATTCTCGAGCGAGATCGCCGCTTGTGAGGCAACCAACCGGAGCACCTCGCTGCGCTCCGCCGAGAACACGTGAGAAGTCAGTTTGTTCTCGAGATAGAGTGCCGCGGCCAGGTGCGTCCCCTTGACCAGCGGGAGGCACAGCACTGAACGGACCCCTGCCTGCCTTAAGTATTCGTCGGCGGTGAATGGGCTGGGCTGCAGCGCGTCTTGCAGGATCACACTCTCTCGTGTCCGCACTACGTAGTTGAGAATCGACTCTGGAGCCTCAGCGGCGCTCAGTGGCTTCTGATGCAAACTCACCATTGCCCCGCGCTGCCTCGCCACGGCCTCGGCCACGATCCGCATTTCACCAGCGATCGGGCTGATCAAAAGTCCTCGTCCGGCGCCCGCGTACTCGACCGCGAGAGTCAACAGCCTCTCCAAAAGCTTCTCCAAGACGATCTCGCCGGAGACGGCCTGCGACGCCTGGACGACGGTCGCAAGGTCGATCTCGCCGAGCGGAACGTCGCCGGTCGCGGTTGCTTTGGTCAGACGGAATTCGTGCAGCTCCGGACGGGCGTGGTCGAGCGCTCTCACCAGGCCATCAGCTCCCCAACGAACGTAGCAGCTGCGCGCGTTGCGCAGATACGCAGTCGCAGCCGTGTGGAGACCGCGTCCCGCGTAAAAGCGCGCCGCTAGCTCGGACGCAAGCCCCTCGTGATGGACGAATTGGTACTGGCGGGAGAGCTCAACAGCTTGCTCATACGCGCGCTCTGCGTCGAACCAGCGCTGCTCGAGCCGGGCCAGCTCCGCATCGACGATCGCCAGGCGGTTGGCGAACGTCTCTGGATTGCGCTCGGCCCAGGTAGCGAGCTGTGCGCGATGCGGGGCGACGGCCGACGCATCGCCCGCGGCGGCATGAGCAAGGGCCGCGTAAAAGCGGTACTCAACTATTTCGAAATACGTCGAAGTCGTCCAGAGCAACTCCCGCGCGCGCCGTGCTGCTTCAACCGCCGCTTCGGCGTTATTGGCGAAGACCAAAGCCTGCAGTTTGCGGATCCAGTACCAGCACGCAGCGATCGCGCGCGTGCGGTCCTCCGCGAAGTGCTGCTCCAGACTCGCCTCGTCGCTCTGCCCGAACGATTCGTACTGCGGGGCTTGGCCGCGCAATGCGGAGATCATCGAGAGTTGACCCGCATAGCAATCGATCAGCAGCCCAAACCGCATCTGACGGACGCGCGCGAGAAAGCAGTTAGCCTCGCGTTCCACGTCCGCGAGCGAATGCCCGAGAGCAAGCCTGGTCGAGATGATGTGACTATCGTTGTAGGTGCTGAACAGCAGGTCGCCCGACTCCCGGGCCGCATCCGAGGTCCGGCGCAGCAGGAGCAGACTCTCCTGGATGTGACCTGTATAAGGAAGGACGTGATAGCCGAGCAGCAGATAGACCTGCGCTCTCCACTCGAGCAGCCGGTCGCGTTCGACGATCTCGAATGCGGTCCGGCACAGGCGGAAGCCGGCCTCGTAGTTCTTGAAGGTGGGACCTAACACCAACGACAGCTGCGCGTAAGCGCTGCAAGACGGCCCGCAATACCCGTGCTCGAGGCTCAAGTTGGCCATTCGGAACAGGCAGAGCTGGTGCAGCCGCGGGCTGAGGTGGGCCGCGACGTGGATCATGCTGCAGAGCACATCCATCACGCCCTTCCAGAGGACGTCCTTGATCGAGGGCAGATCGGCGATTGCTTCAACCGGTCGTGGACCCAGGAGGGACCACATGCGATCGTGTTCCGCGATCACTTCCTCCTCCGACGGAACGATCTGCCACTCGAAGCCGACGCGACGCAGGTACTCGATCCCGATCTCGAGCGCGCGCTCGCCTTTGTTGAGCATGAGTTCGAGCGAGATGCACAGCGAGGTGACGGAGGCCAGATCGACCAGCCCGATTGCGCGACTCGAGAGCGATGTGAGCCGCTGCTCGGCGGCAGGAGCCGAGGTGAGGAACTCGCACTCGGCGATGTTACGCTCGATCGCGAAGGTGAGCGAGTAGTGCTGCTCCCAGGCGTCATTGCCGAGCAACGCGCGGGCTGCGGCGAGATACTTGAGGGCAGAGGCGTAAGCTGTCGCTGCGCGCGCACGGCGACCCGCTGCGAGCTGCAGCTCTGCCACCCGGACTTGCTCCTCGCGTTCCTTGATCAGTGACGCGCCGCGGGCAAGCTGGTCAGCGATATCGAAGATCTTCTGGTCGAACTCCCGGGCCGCGGTTCGCGACCAGAGGAGGCGTCCGATCCGGAGGTGAACAGCGGCGCGCTCCGGCTCCGGCACCAGGGCGTAAGCGGCTTCGTGGACGCGGTCATGCACGAAGGCGTAGGTTTCGGTGCGGTGGAGCACGAGCCCGGCAGTGAGCGCGTCGGCAAGGAGCTCAGCCAGCTGCGGCACGCTGACGCCGCATACCGCAGCGAGAGTCTCGACCTCCACCACGTTGCCGACACAGGCCATCTGCTCGAGCACCTCCACCGTCGCGGAGGCGAGCCGGTCAATGCGTTTGGTGACCAGGTCGACGACATTGTCGGTGACGCCTTTCTCACGAACACGATCCAAATCCCAGACCCACGCGTTGGCCGCTCGATCGAACGTCAGCAGGCCTTCGTCGACGAGCGAGCGCAGGAACTGAACCGTGAAGAAAGGATTGTCGGCGGTCTTTGAGTGCAGCACCTCCGCGAGCGCACCTACCCGCGCCGTCTCGCTGTGGAGCGCATCCGAGACCAACCTGGCGACGTCAGAGATCGAGAGTGGCGACAGCCTGAGCTCCTTCACGAGGCCACCCGCACTGCGAATCGCCTCGGCGGCGCGGGTGAGGGAATCCGCGCCTGGGCCATCTTCCCGGTATGCGCCCACCACCAGGAGGTTGGTGACCTCCTGCGAGGTCAGGAAATCGACGAGCAGATCGATGTTCCCCGGTCCGGCCCATTGCAAATCGTCGAGGAAAAGAACCAGCGGATGCTCGCGCCCTGCGAAAACCGCGAGCAGGCTGCGGAATAAGCTCTGGAACCGGTTCCGGGCCTCTTGAGGTTGCAGGTCTGGAACCGGGGCCTGCTTGCCAACGATCAATTCCATCTCGGGAGCCAAGTTGATGATCAGCTGGCCGTTGGGCCCCATCGCGTCCTTGAGCGCCGCCCGCCAGTGCGCGACGACCTCCTCGCTCCTGGCGAGAATGTCGCGCACCAGCATCTTGAGCGCCTGCGCCATCGCGGGGTATGGAACCTCCAGGTGGTACTGTTGCAGCTTGCCCGCTGCGAACAGTGCGCGAGACGCTGCCATCGCCTGGAACTGTCTGCCGAGCGCCGACTTGCCGATGCCGGGCTGACCGGAGATCAGGATCAGCTGTGGCGTTGCCCCCGCGACGGCGTGATCGACTGCGGCCCGCAACGCTTCCAGCTCGGTTTCACGGCCGTATACCGCCTCGCGGATCCGCAGACGATCCGCGAGATCAGAGTTCCCGAGAGGGAACTGTTCGATTAACCCGTGCGCTTCCCACTCGAACAGGCAGCGTCTTAGATCGGCCTCGACGCCCGCGGCAGACTGGTACCGATCCTCGGGCGCCTTTGCGAGCAGCTTGGCGATGATTGCAGCGACCACGGCCGGAACGCCTTCGACCGGGCGCGGCTCCTTCGCCAGGTGCGCGTGGATCCACTCCCTCGCGTCCGCGGCTGCGAACGGCAGCGCTCCGGTCGCGAGCTCGTATAGAGTGACGCCGAGCGCGTACAGATCGCTGCGAGCGTCGACGCCGCGGTCCATGGCGCCGGTCTGCTCGGGAGCCATATACGCCAGTGTTCCAACTGCAGTGCCTACTGGCGCGCGGATGCTACCTTCGGCGGGCAGGCGCGCCGCGATGCCGAAGCCGAACAAGTGAAGCTCGCCGGATGGTGTGACGATGAGGTTCGCTGGCTTGACGTCTCGGTGGACGATGCCGCGCCCATGAAGCTCACGCAGGGCGGCCGCCGCCCCGACTGCAATGGGCAGGAAGACCGTCAACTCGCCTGGTCCGCGGATGTGCCGCGAAAGAAGGTGGCCACCGGGATCGTCTACGAGCAGCGCCGGCTTGCCGTGGTGCTGTTCGAGAGCGCGAGGACGGGCGGCCCACGCTGGTGCGAGTTGGCCGCGCAGCCGCACGGCATTTTCGAATTGCGCTATCGATGCCGCGACTTCCGTTGCGGCTGGCTCGACGACAAGCAGCGGCTCGCCAGCGCGCATGCTGCGGAAGACGAAAAGCTCAGCGTCGTGCTGGAGCGTCTCCAGGTTTGGCAGTGCTTCCGGCATCCCCTAGCCTTTAGCGATTCCCGTCCCAGCCGTGTTATTACCGGCGTTTTCGCGAGGGCGCACCTATTTCGCATCGACGACGACGCCCCGCGGCCACGAGACTGCACCATCGTCGGAGAAGACCAATACCAAAAGGCCTAATCGAACCCGACCTCCTCAGTCGCGCGGCTCGGCTCGGATGTTGGACGAGTCTCAGCAGATCGAATTCGACTCGGCGAGGGCTTGTGAATTTTCGCCAAAAGTGGAGTCAACCGATACCAATGACACCTAGGCGGAAGCACCGCCTTCGTTTAGAGCACCATGGATCTCTAAGGAGCGACCATGGCACGCGTTTTAATCGTCGATGATGAGCCCTCGATGCGAGTTGCGTTGAAAAGCTTGTTCCAGTCGAACGGCCACGAAACGGTGGAGGCTACCTCGGGCAGCGAGGCGCTTGCGCATCTGGACGGGGTTGACGCCGTCATCACTGACTATTCGATGCAGCACATGAATGGCGTTCAGTTGCTCCAGGCCATTCACGAGCGCGACCCATCATTGCCGGTGATGCTGCTTACCGCGCACGGCTCCGAGCGGGTGGCGGTCCAGGCGATGAAGGCCGGCGCTTGTGAATATCTCACCAAGCCACCGGACAGCGATGAGTTATCGCTAGTCGTCGAGAGGGCTCTCGAAGCGCGGACGGTGCGACAGCAGAGACATCGGCAGGCCGCTGCGAAAACACTCAGCCAATCGATCATCGGCGCCTCGAAAGCAATGCGAGAATTGCTCGACGCCGTCGCGCGGGTTGGTCCGAAAGACATCACCGTGTTGGTGCGCGGCGAAACGGGCACTGGCAAGGAATTGATCGCTTCGCTCATTCATGCGCACAGCAAGCGCGCCGCGGCTCCATTGGTGAGGTTCAACTGCGCGGCAATCCCCGGGGAGCTCGCTGAAGCGGAATTGTTTGGCCATACCCGCGGCGCGTTCACCGGTGCTTCGCAAGCGCGTCGCGGATTTGTTTCTCAAGCAGATGGGGGAACGCTGGTGCTCGACGAAGTGGGCGAGCTTCCCTTTGGGGTGCAGCCGAAGTTGTTGCGCACCTTACAGGAAGGCGAGATTCAGCCAGTCGGCGCGGGCCGGGTGGAAAAGGTGGATGTGCGGATCGTCGCCTGCACCAACCGCGATCTCGAGGCAGAGGCGGGCGCCGGGCGTTTCCGGCTGGACCTCTACTATCGACTGGCAGTGCTCGAACTTCTGGTGCCCCCGCTGCGCGAACGCCGGGAGGACATCCCAGAGCTCGCCCGTGAATTTGCGCGTCGATACGGCGCCCGCTTTGGCAATCAAGAGACTCGGCTTTCGCCAGCTCTGATTGATGCGCTGTGCAGCGCGAACTGGCCAGGAAACGTGAGACAACTGGAGAATGCAGTGGCGCGGATGGTGGCGCTCTCTACTGGCGACGAAGTCGGCGTGGAAGCGTTTGTCGGGACGTCCAACCGGCCCGACACGGAGCCCTTCCGGGAAGGCGCGCGCTCATTGACCGAGCAAGTCGAAGCGCTCGAGCGAAGCGCGATCACGGCGGCAATCAAAGCGGTTTCCGGCAATCAGTCCGAAGCCGCCCGGCGGCTGGGGCTGAGCCGGGGAGCGTTGATCGATCGACTGAAAAAGTACGAACTCAGTTATGGAAATTGAGACGTTGATCAACCATAGACAGGATCGTCGGAGAAACGGCATCCCGACGCCCTCGGGCAACGAACTCAGGCACTTTTTGCGTGTTCGTTCTTGGCGCGGCCCCTGCATTGTCGACGGCTAGCCGAACGAGAAAGGATGTCGTCACATGAGTACGAGTACCGCGGTAGCACGCGAAACGGATTCTGATCTGTCCTTGCTCGAGCGCCTTCACACCGGCGATCAGCTCGCTCTCGCGGAGCTGGTGGAGCGCCATCACCACTCCCTTTTGCGCCTTGCGTCGGTCTTCCTTCGCAATCGAGCCTCGGCGGAAGAAGTGGTTCAAGAAACTTGGATGGCGGTGCTCAAAGCAACCGCAAGCTTCGAAGGCCGCTCCAGGATCAAGACCTGGATTTTCCGAATTCTGATCCGGCGAGCCCGGACCCGCCTGATTCGCGAGGCTCGCTCGATACCATTTTCAGCACTAAGGCGCTCACGGTTGGAAACCGAAGAGATTTCGCCGCCTTGCGACGAGAAGACCCCTGAGAAACAAGTGATCGAGCGCGAGACGATGCGCTGTCTGAAATTGGCCTTGGAGCGACTGCCAATCCATTTACGTGCGGTGGTAACCTTGCGAGATATTGAAGGCCACGATTCCGGCGCGGTCTGCAACCTTTTGGGCATCAGCGACGCCACCCAAAGGGTTCGACTCCACCGGGCGCGTTCTAGGCTCAGGGCAGCGTTGAAAAGACACCTGGCCGAGGGAGCGGCCTACCCCCGAGCTTTCGCGATGGCCGTCGCGTAACAAGGAGACAAGGGTGCAACTGGTCGAGCGCAGCGAAACAGTCGAGTTAACGGCGGTCCAGGGCAACCGTTCCCATGCAGCAAAACGTCTTGGACTTAGCCGCGCTACGCTAATCAACAGACTGAATAAATACGGTCTCGCTTCGCGAGCCGAGATTCCTGGCCCGTGAATTTCGCGATCACAGAGTGCAAGCGTTCTCGAGACTCTTCCACTAATCCGTTGTCGGTGTTCATGAATTTCACGGAGCTCACCAAGCCGCGGATCACGACCCTGGTCATTTTCACCACCGCAACTGGACTTTGGCTCGCACCCGTTCGGCCGCAGGCGTATACGGTTTTTTTAACGCTGATTGGCACGGCGCTGGTGGTGGCGGCAGCGAACGTGCTGAATATGTACCTTGAGCGAGACACCGATGCGTTGATGCCCCGCACCATGTATCGGCCGCTTCCTTCGGGTCGGATCCATCCTAAGCTTGCTCTGGTGTTTGGCCTGCTACTCGCCGCGACTTCGGTGCCACTCCTCGCCTTTGCAGTCGGCCGGCTTCCGGGCCTGCTCGCCGCGATTGCGCTTGTCAGTTACGTCCTCATCTACACGCCGATGAAGCGTTACACGCCCGCTGCCCTACTGGTTGGCTCCGTCGCTGGCGCAATTCCACCGTTGATCGGTTGGGCCGCCGCGACTGGTAGTCTCGACTTGCCTGGCATCTTGCTCTTCGCCGTTCTCTACCTATGGCAGGTACCTCACTTTCTCGCCATCAGCCTAGTTCGCTCTAAGGAGTTCGCTCGCGCCGGGCTGCAGGTCCAAGCCAATCAGCCGGACGGCCAACGCAAGACGCGTCGTAACATCGTCTGGTACACAGCAATGCTGGTTGCGGTATCGCTCCTCTTCGTTCCCCTGAGTATCGCGGGAGTTGGGTATTTGGCAGCGGCTCTCATTTCAGGAGCGCTGTTCCTTTGGTATGGGTTGCGAGGGTTGCGTCCCGAGTCAGGTTCTCGATGGGCACGCACTGAGTTTCTCGCTTCGCTCGCTTACATCACTATCTTGCTGGCGGGGCTGGTCGTCGATCGCTGATCAGCTAGACCCGCGCCTCTCACAACTCGAATTGACGTATGTTGTTGCAAGCCCGACGTGGGCGTCGGACTCTAGTCAAACGATAGGCAAACGCGACTGTGATTGTATGTGACAAACAGAGACAGTCCGAGATCTGCGTCGCGAAATGGAATTGTCAGCTGCCGCGAGGTCTCGCTGCATCCCTGAGCACGAAGTCAGCTTGGGCACACAAGATTGAGAAAAGTTGTAGGACGACCGCTTAGGAGTGCGATCAAGCAACGCAGATACGTACCCAGGCCGAAGCTCCGGACAATCGTCAGCGCGTTGAGCAGCAAATGTTTGTTTGTAATTGTTCCTCGTATCATGTTCAGCTCACCGGCTTGCAAAGCAGATGCCATGCCGACGGGGTTGCACGCTGATGAGCTGCGGCCTGCGTTTTGCTTTGCAGCACGCGAGCGACACTTCATTTCGTTAGGAGCAGTCGGGCACTATGGGTGTACATCGCTTTGCTGTCGTCACTGCGTTCGCTACGTTCTGCCTACTCATCGCCGGTGGTCTCGTCAGCACCACGGAGTCGGGTCTAGCTTGCCCGGACTGGCCTCTTTGCGAGGGCAAGCTGATCCCCAAGATGGTGAACGGAAAGCAGTTTGAGCACACGCATCGGCTGGTCGCTTCGGCAGTAGCCACGATGACCTTCGTGCTCTGCGCGATGATCTTCAGGCGGCGGCGAGCAGATCGGGTTCTCACCAGGCTTGGAGCCGCAGCCGCTGTCCTGGTTGTGGTGCAGGCGCTCCTCGGGGCTTTGACGGTGAAGCTGGCCCTTCCGGCCTGGGTCTCGTCGTTGCACCTGGCGACGGCAATGGGATTTTTCTGCACGACAGTGACGCTGGCATTCCTTACTCGACAACGGATGCCCGGGTCCTCTCCGGAGCCGGTAGACGCCGAAAACCGGGCTCGCTTGCGTCGCTGGATCCTGCCGGCGATTGCCATCACCTACCTTCAAGTGTGCGTCGGCGCGGTGATGCGGCACACCAGAAGCGGACTTGCTTGCGGATTCGATTTCCCGCTGTGCTTGGGAAAAGTCTGGCCCGTGGATGCGCATCTGGGCGTGCAACTGCACATGTTTCACCGCGCAGGAGGTTGCTTGACGGCAGCGGCGGTGATTGCGCTCGCTGTGGCGATCCTGCAGCGAGAGACAGCTAAACCCGCGCTTCGGATCCTCGCGACGCTTGGCGCGGTGGCGGTGCTCGCTCAAATCGCCCTTGGGATCGCCACCATCTTGACGTCGCGGGAGCTGGTCACGATGACGCTGCATTCCTCGCTCGGTGCTGCGCTGCTGGCTTGCCTTGTCGCGGTTTACTGGATCGCTTGCCCGTCAGCGCCGCCACCGCGAACGCATCGCTACCACCAGCTTGCCGAGCGGCTTGACTGCAGCGTCGTAGCAGCGCCATCGAAGGGCTGAAGCCTCACCCGTTCGAACACCGGTGAGAAGGACGAACGCGTAGTAGATGAAGTCTTTGGTACGTGCACAACCGGTGTGTTCGCTCCGTCATCGCCGGAGACAAGAGCTTAAACTCTCCGATCAGCGCTCGCCTGTCCATGTCGAGCTTTGATCACATCTAGATCCGGCTGTCGCTTTTCGATCGATTAATTCCACCGCGAGCCCCGAGGCGCTGATCGTCGCCATCAGCCAGCCGCCCTCTTACGAGGAGTGGTCCACTGGCACGGCCGGTGCAGAGCGTCCGATCGCAACGCACAAAGGAGAGAACATGCCTTCGAACTCATCAACGCCTCGAGAACCCGTGCGACGGATCGCGATCGTCGGCACTGGAGTGATCGGTGCAAGCTGGGCCGCGTACTACCTTTCACGTGGATTCGACGTCGTCGCCACTGATCCGGCGCCCAGCGCGGAGTCGAGCCTCCGCAAGTACGTCGACGACGCCTGGTCCGAGCTCGCCAAGGCCGGGCTCGTGGTGGCCGACGCTTCTCGCGATCGGCTGACCTTCACGCCGAGCATGAGCCGGGCGCTCGCCGACGCCGACTTCGTCCAGGAGAATGCCCCGGAGCGGCCCGAATTCAAGGTCAAGCTGTTCGCCGAGATGGACGAGGCTGCTCCGCCCGGCGCGATCCTCGCGTCGAGCTCGTCCGGCATTCCCATGGACGTCATCCAGACCGGCGCCAAGCGTCCCGAGCGCTGCGTCATCGGCCACCCGTTCAATCCGCCCCACATCGTTCCCCTCGTCGAAGTG
>Ga0209588_1000409_pt1 | contig 11133 bp, 10 predicted proteins | sample Rivendell_Oct201_10_FD_188351 | JGI IMG/M metagenome (GOLD analysis project Ga0209588, IMG submission 188351) | Vadose zone soil microbial communities from the Eel River Critical Zone Observatory, Northern California, USA -... | ecosystem: Host-associated > Plants > Roots > Rhizosphere > Soil ...
GATTCAAAGCCGTACCCATACGGGACGGGTTCCGCGCGCCGACATCGGTCACGCGCGCAGGTTCGACCGCCTGGGTCAGCGAAGGCCAGCTGTCGTTCTTCTTCGACCGCGCGCGGAAGGACCAGTCACCTTCCCTGCCATTTCGAATCTACGCCGTCCCCTTAAGCAAGGGACAGACCCAATGAAGCTTGATCGCACGTCATACTTCCGAGTCTTAAGGATCGCGAATGGCGCCGAGTTCAAAGATGCGCGGGCGCGGGTCGTCGTCTCGCCCGACGCGTTCGCTTCCGGCGAGTTGATCTACTCGTACGCGGACGCGAAGAGGGCGCGATGAGGATCGCCGGCGTCTCTGTGCCCGTGCTGACTGCGGACATCGAATCGGCGATCGCGCGCTACGAGGCGCTCTTGCGCGAGAAGGTCAAGGCCCGGTTCGTCGTGCCGGAGCGCGGACTGACGCTCGCGCTCTTCCGGAACGTGACGCTCATCGGCGGGGCCGAGCGAGACCTCGCTCCTCTGAAAGAGGTGCGGGCCACGTTCACGGTCGACTCCCTCGCGGAGTTCGAGGCCTATCTTCGAGCCTCGGGCGCAACGATCTGCAGCCTCCGGCCCCCACGCCCGCGGGCAGGAACATGGTCGTCAGGGACGTCGAGGGTCTGGTGTTCGAGCTCGTTGAGCCCCGGTCGCCGGACTGAGTCGGAGGATGTCGTGGTGAACCGAACCGTTGTCCTGTTGGCGCTGACTGCGATGGCGTGCGGCGCAATTCAAGCGTCGGCTCCGCAATCGAAGCCTTCGACCTCGGTCAGTCCCAATCGCTCAGACCTTCCGTCGGCGCCTTACGCAACAGTGACGGACGAACGGCTTCAGCATCCGGAAGCCGGCGATTGGCTGATGTACCGGCGGACTTACGATGGCTCAGGCTTCAGCCCTTTGAGCCAAATCACGGCGAAGAACATCGCGAACCTGTCCCTCGCCTGGTCGCTCAATACGGATCTGGTCGACGCCCACGAAACGACGCCGATCGTAAACCACGGACGCATGTTCATCACCACGCCCGGCAATAACGTCATCGCACTCGACGCCCGGACCGGCAGTCAGCTTTGGCGGTACGTGAAGAAATATCCCGAGGGCCTCTTTCAGCTGCATCCGACCAATCGGGGCGTCGCTCTGTACGGCGATCGGGTCTACATGGCCACCACGGATTGCCAGCTCGTAGCGCTGGATGCCGCCACGGGCAAGGAAGCCTGGTCGATTCCGATCGATGATTACAAGACCGGCTGTTACGCAACGCTCGCGCCGCTGGCCGTGCGAGGCAAGATCCTCGTCGGTTACTCCGGCGGGGAATTTGGCGTCCGGGGTTCGGTGAGCGCCTACGACGCCGAGAGCGGCAAGCGAATCTGGCGCACGTACACAGTGCCCGCTCCTGATGAGCCAGGCGGGAACACCTGGAAGGGCGATGCGTACAAGCGTGGAGGCGGCGCCATCTGGATCACCGGCGTCTTCGATCCCGCATTGAACATCACTTACTGGGGCACCGGAAATCCAGCGCCATGGGTTGCTGACAATCGTCCCGGCGACAACCTGTACACGGACTCAACGCTGGCGCTCGACGTCGAGACCGGCCAATTGAAGAGCTATCACCAATACACGCCTCACGATTCGTTTGACTGGGACGAAGTATCGGCCCCCCTGCTGATCGACACCGAGATCGACGGAAAGCCGGTCAAGACGGCCACTCATGCCGGCCGCAATGGATACCTCTGGATCCTGGATCGCGATCGGGGACAGCTGAAGTTTGTCCACGCCTTCCCGTTCTCCAACAACAACGTGTTCACGTCGATTGACGCGCAGACGGGAAGACCGGCCGTCGATGAATCGAAGCGTCCTGGCGCCGGGCAAGGCGCTGGATTCTGCCCAAGCATCGGCGGCGGGAAGGACTGGCCGCCTGAGGCGTGGAGTCCACAGACGAAGCTCCTGTACGTCCCTGCGAACAACAACATCTGCAGCTTTCTGCCGAAGGGTGGTGTGCCGAAGCAGGACGCCGGCGGGTTCTATGTTGGATACGAAGTGGAGAGCATCTTCGGGTCCGTTCGCACCGCCACGGGCGCCGCCGATCATCTCGGTGAGCTTCAAGCCTGGGATTTGAATACCGGCAAGCGCGTCTGGCAGCACAACTTCAAGACCATCCTCTGGGCGCCGCTTCTGGTGACGGGAGGAGACCTGCTATTCGCGGGTGGAACGCCCGATCGGGAGTTCAGGGCGTTCGACGCGCGCACGGGGGATGAGCTGTGGAGCTTCCCGGCTCCCGCGGGCGTGATTGGTGTACCGACCTCCTTTGAAGTCGACGGCGAGCAGTACGTAGCCGTCACGGCTGGTTGGGGACTCGATGCGCAGGGCGTTCAAAACGGCATCGACACGATTCGAGGAACCAAAACGGCGGTTCCAAAGGCTGGTACGGTGCTGGTCTTCAAGCTTCGCAAAGGCTGAGCGGAAGTGAGGTTCCGGAGCAACTCATGGATGACAGGGACTTGGACAGCCGAACGGAAATGTCGCACTCGCGCTCGCGCCGTGAGTTTTTATATGCGGTTGGTGGTGCCGGAATCGTATCAGCTGCGGGGCTGGCATTGATGGGCGCCCAGAGGAATGCGACCAAGATCGACCACAGGAGGAGCCAGATGGAGAGCCCGATCGAGGTAGTGCGCAGGTTCTGCGCGGCGTGGTCCGACAATATCGGGGCCGCCGAGCTGGCCGCATTTTTCACCGACGACGCCGTCTACCACAATATCCCGCTGGCGCCAGTCACCGGCAGGGAGGCCATCGCGAACAACATCGCCTCGTTCATCCGCCCTGGCGCGCCAGGCATCGAGGGCATCCAGTTCCGCGTCATCAACATCGCGGCCAATGGTCCGGTCGTGATGACCGAGCGGGTGGACGTCTTCAAGCTCCCTCACAAGTCGTTCGAGCTGCCGGTCATGGGGACCTTCGAGGTCAGGGACGGCAAGATCAGCGCCTGGCGCGACTATTTCGACATGAACCAGTTCACCAGTCGGATGGGATGAGGCTGGACGTCGATCGGGCGGTGCAGGGCTACTTCCGCGGGCGCGTCACCCGCGGGAGGGGGGCGGAGCAAATCGGTGCGAAAGAGCTTTGCTCGGTTTCGTTGACCATACCTGGTCGATGCGATCCGCGAAGACGCGTCACCCCTACTCATGCCCGGTTCGGCATAGGAAAGCCTCATGGACAGTGACCGTCATACCGGTTTTGTCATTGCCGTCGCCTTTCCGGCGCGAGTCCCCTTCCGACAATCAGCGGCAGCGCGAGGTGGCCAGTGCTAGGACGCTTCGGGTCAAATACCGTCTTGCTCCTGCTCGCGCCGTTCCTGGCCGCGGCCGATCGCCTCTACGTCAGTAACGAGGGCTCCGGCGACGTCTCGGTCATCGAGGGGTCCATCGAGATCGGGAACAGATCGAGGCGGCGCTGGCGGCAACGAAGGGCCGGGTATCCGGGCCTCACGGAGCGGCGACGATGCTCGGCATTCCGCGTCAGACCCTGGAGTCCCGGATCCGCGCGCTCCGCATCAACAAGCACCAGTTCAAGTCGTTCTAGCGGCTCAGCAAATGCCGAGCATTTGCAGGCCTGCGCGGGCAATCGCTGGCCGCCACCGCTGCGTGCGGCAATGGCTCGCGGATTGCTCGGCAACTGTGCATGCCGATGATCGATCTCTACGCCGTCGCCGATCTCTTTCCTGCCCATGCGGACCGTCAGCTCGCGGAAGAGCTGACCCTCGCATTGCTGAAGGCGGAGGGCGTCGAGAAGCCCGGGGCGACGCACTTGAACAACACGGGTGCGTACATCCATCGGATGCCGCCGAGCGCGGTGAACACCGCCGCGGCCGGTGCTGCCCGAACCGTCCGCGTGCAGGTGCTGACGCCGCCCGGCGTGCTCCAGCGCGCGGGGCAGAAGCAGCTCGTCGCCGAGATCACCCGGATCGTCTCGAAGATCTCCGGCGACCCGACGCAGGCGGGCCGCACCTGGGTGCTGCTTACCGAAGCGGCCGAGGGCGGCTGGGGCCTCGCCGGCACCGCGTTCGGGAAGGAGGAGTTCGCCGCGCTGGCCGCGCGCGCGAAAGCCAAGCCGTGACCCTCGGACTCCTTCCCGGCGCCGGCGGCACGCAAAGGCTGCCACGCACCATCGGAACGCGAGCCGCGCTCATGCACATCCTCATTGCAAGGAGAGCGAATCATGACTGAGATAGCGGCGCACGTGCGGGTCATCGAGGAAACGTCTGCGTACTGGAGGGTTCTGTTCGAAAATCCGCCTTTCAACATTGTAGACGCCACCATATTCGAAGGTCTCCAGGATCTGCTCGCTCGGATGGACACCAGCCCGAGCCTGCGGGTCGTAGTATTCGAAAGCGCGAATCCTGGGTTCTACCTTGCCCACTTTGACTTGACCGGCAAGATAGGAAACATCATGACAGCTGTCGGGGCTTCCGGCCTCCCGGTCCTGACGGATACGTTCGTGCGTCTCACCAAGTCCCCGGTGGTCAGCATCGCGAAGATCCGAGGCTGCGTCCGGGGCGTGAGCAGCGAGTTCGTCCTCGCCTGCGACATGCGCTTCGCGTCGCGCGAGAACACGCGACTCGGCCAGCCCGAAGTCGGTGTCGGACTGCATCCCGGTGGCGGCGGTACCGAGCGCCTCCCCCATCTGGTCGGCCGCGGTCGCGCGCTGGAAATCGTTCTCGGAGCGAACGACTTCGATGGTGACACCGCGGAACGATACGGATACGTCAACCGGGCACTTCCAGACGCCGAGCTGGACGGCTTCGTGGACGCGCTCGCGCGCCGGATCGCCTCCTTCGACCGGCGTGCCATCGCGGCAGCGAAGGGTCTCGTCAACCAGGTCTCGTTGCCCCCAACCGATCGGCTCCTGGACGCCTTCACTTCGTTTGGAGCAGCGCTGACGTGGCCCGAAGCCCAGCACCGCATCGGAGGCGTGCTGGAGCGTGGACTGCAGCGTGACGCCAACTTCGAGAAAACCTGGCCCGATATCCTCGGCGATCTCGGCGAGGCAGGAAAAAGAGGCTCGCCGCGATGATAAGCAAGATCGAGATTGAGCGACGCCCTGAACTGGATCGCGAACTTCCCGGCATAGACGCATCCCGAAAGGAACACCGTCATGCCAATGATTGATGTTTACGCCGCCGCAGGCACATTCGCCGATAGGCACGCGTCCAGGTCCTCACTCCCATCAACGTGCTGAACCGCGAAAAGCAACTCGACGTGGTTCGCGAACTGACCGACATCGTTGGCGCCGCAGCTGGTGATCCGACTCTGGTGAACAGAACCTGGATGCTCATCACCGAAGCTGCAGAAGGCGGTTGGGGAATCAATCGTCATGCAAACACGGGCGCGGAAATTGTCGTCGCAGCCCGTGCAGAGTCAGGAAATTCAGAGCGAACTAAAGATTCTTGAAACATTATTCGTCATCTGTCCTGAGGAGAAGTCATGACCAGCCGATTGCAGTGGGAAGTTTTTGTCAGCGCCCAGATTCCCGTGGTCACTAACGACTTTCCGCCCGGCGCGAGCGACATGAAATGGTCACCCATTTCTTCAACGCTCATCTCGGGTAAGCGCGATGCCGTGCTGGTAGATACCGCCATCACGGTCGATCAAAACCAGAAACTTGTCGACTGGATGGCAGCCAGCGGCAAAAATCTGACGACGATCTACGCGACCCATGGCCATGGCGATCATTTCTTCGGCGTAAACACAATTCAGAAGAAATTTCCCAAAGCGCGGTTCGTCGCGACGCGAGAAGTCATCGCTGTCATGCAAAAGCAGGCGTCGGCTCCCGTGGTCAACACATATTGGAAACCACGGTTTCCCGGACAAATCGATTCAACACTCGTGGTCGCGGACGCACTCAAGGGAGGCGTTATCGAACTGGAAGGGGAGCAACTTGTGGGCGTTCCCCTCGGGCATACCGATACGGACAACACGACCTGTCTCCACGCCCCTTCGATCGGGCTGGTCGTTGCCGGCGACGCCGTCTACAACGATGTTCATCTTCATCTGGGCGAGTCGAACGCCGAAACCCGGAACGATTGGATCGCGGCGCTCGACAAGATCGAGTCGCTCAAGCCCGTGGCCGTTATTGCGGGACACAAGAGGCCAGGGGCGCCCGATACGCCGAATAATATCGAAGAAACACGAAAATACATTCGCGACTTCGACAGGATCGCTACCAATACCAAGACCGCGTCGGAGCTGTACAACCAGATGCTCGCGATTTATCCCGAGCGCGTGAACCCGGCAGTCTTGTGGTTGTCGGCACGGGCAATGAAGCCGGGCACCTGAACCCGGTGGCGTTCAGCCACGCCAGCGCGAAATTCTGGCACGTCACAGTCTGCGCAACGCCGAATGAAAGAGAGGTCAGCTGGACATGGCAAAGGACCTACTTCAGAAAGCTCTTGCGGTGCGGCGGGTTGGACCGCTGGAACTCGTTTGAGACAGTGCAGGCGACGATCGTTACTGGAGGGCAACTATACGGGCCACAATGCGTATGCGACGTCGTGTTTCTACCTGCCCCTAGACGGAGGACGCGTCAGCCGTCATGCCGAGCTTCTTGAGCAGCGCAATTAGCGTCTCCCGCTCGGCGCGCGTCAAGCCGTCGGCGGCGTCGTCGAGGTCGGCCTTGTGCTTGTCGAAGATGCGCGTGATGAGCGCGCGGCCGCTGCGCGTCAGGGCCACCTTCTTGACGCGCCGATCACCGGCGTCGGCAGAGCGCTCGACGAGGCCGCGCGCTTCGAGCCGGTCGATGGCGGTGGTGATGCTGCCGCTCGTGAGCTGGATGCGCCGGCCGATCTCGTTGACCAGCATCGGCCCCTTGTGCAGCAGCGCCTCGAGGATGGCAAAGTCCGAGAGGCCGATGTCGTGCGCGGCGATGCTGCGCTGCGCGTGCCGCGCCATCGATCGGTACGCCTTCATCAGCACCAGCCACAGATGCGTCCCGGAGCTATCGGCCATCGTCACCTCGTCGCGGCCAGCGCGCGGTCAGCCGGCGAGCAGCTTCTTCCAGTCCTGCGCGCGCGCCCAGGCCTCGAACGGGAGCCACGGCACCTCGGGGAAGTCGCGGCGCAGCGCCGCGCGATCGGCGGAGTAGCCCGTCGTCTCGAACCACTCGTACATTTTGACACCTTCCTCGCCCATCGCGCCGCGAATCATCGCCATCGGCACCTGGAAGTAGGAGAGTGGACGGCCCGTCACCTTCGACAGGATGGCGACCACCTCTTCGCCGCTGAGCTCGTCGCCGGCGAGGTCAAAGCGCTTGCCGGCGTAGCGCGCGCGGTTCTCCAGCGCCGCGACCACGGCGCCGGCAATGTCGCTGACGGCCACCTGCATCAGGCGGCGCGTCGGCGCCAGCGGCGAACCGTAGACGCCCTGGCGCAGCTGGGCGAGGCCGAAGAACGCGTTCTCCATGAAGTAGACCGGGGCGACGATCGCGGCTTCGATGCCCTGCGCGCGGATGTGCTCCTCGACGGCGAACTTGCTGTCGAAGTGCGGGACGCCGGTGTGGCGGTCGGCGTTGGCGACGGACGAGTAGACGAGGTAGGCGCCGGCGGCGGCCGCGGCGTCGGTGGCGAGGATGCTCTGGCGCGTCTCGGCCTCGGGACCGTGCTCGTAGGGCGTGGCGACGGAGAACATCGCCTCCATGCCGGTGAGCGCGCGGTCGACCGAGGCGCGGTCCTCCAGGTTGCCTTGCGCGAGCTCGACGCCGAGGGCAGCGAGCGCCTGCGCGGCAGGCGAGGCGACGTTGCGCGTGAGGGCGCGAATGCGATGCCCCTTTTTGATGAGCTGCCGGGCGACGGCTCCTCCCTGGGTTCCGGTCGCGCCGGTCACGAGTATGTCGAGTGGCTTGGCCATGAGGCCTCCTGGTATGAACTTGACATCAAGATGCTTGACGTCAAGAAACGGATTCGGTACCGGTGCATCCACATCCATGGTCTCGAAAGCAGCGCATCCGGCGCGGCGGCAACGCACACTTTCGCATACGGAGGAACGACATGAAGACCATGCAGATCGATCGATTCGGCGGCCCCGAGGTGCTCCACGCGGCCGAGACGCCCGAGCCGCACGCCGGCCGCGGCCAGGTGCGCGTGCGCGTGCGCGCGATCGGCGTGAATCTGTTCGACGCCAAGGTGCGCTCCGGCGCCATGGAGGCGGTGTTTCGCACGCCGCTGCCGGCGCTGCTCGGCATCGAGCTCGCCGGCGTGGTCGACGAGGTCGGCGCCGGCGTGACCGAGCTCGCCGCCGGCGACGAGATCTTCGGCTTGTCCGAGGGCGGCGCCTACGCCGAGCTGGCGGTGGCCTCGGTCGTGGCCAAGAAGCCCAAGGGGCTCTCGTGGGAGCTGGCCGCCTCGCTGGCGGTCGCCGGCGAGACCGCCACCCGCGTGCTCGACGCGCTGGCCGTGCAGCGCGGCGAGATGCTGCTGGTCCACGGCGGCGCTGGCGTCGTGGGCAGCGTCGCCGTGCAATTGGCGCGCTTGCGCGGCGCCCGGGTGATCGCCACCGGCAGCGCGGCCAACCAGGCGCTCTTGGCGTCGCTCGGCGCCACGCCGGTGGTGTACGGCGACGGCCTGGTGGCGCGGGTGCGCGCGCTCGGCGCGCCCGTCGACGCCGTCTTCGACGCCGCGGGCAAGGGCGCGCTGCCCGACTCGATCGAGCTGCGCGGCGGCAAGACGCGCATCGTCACCATCGCCGATCCGTCCGCGCACCAGCTGGGGATCCCGTTCTCGGCGGGCACCGCCGCGATGCGCAACGTCGCCGTCTTGCGGACCATGGCCGAGCTGGCGGCGAGCGGCAAGGTGACGGTGGCGGTCGCCGAGGTATTGCCGCTGGCGGAGGCGCCGCGGGCGCATGCGCTCATCGAGAAGAGCCACGCGCCCGGCAAGATCGTGCTCACCGTCTAGCTCGCGACGGTTTTGAAACCGCTTTACACTCCGCCGCGCAGGGCGATGACAGTGCACCAGGCCATCCGGCTGGCTCGAGCAGCGGCCGCCGCTGCGGGGAGAGAACGGGGAGAGCTGGCACCCCTCCCCAGGAAAACACGAATAATTCCCACTAGAAAGGTGCGTCCCCACAGAGATTCGAACTCTGGTTACCGCCGTGAAAGGGCGGTGTCCTGGGCCTCTAGACGATGGGGACTTTTCCGAGCCGGGCCGGATACCACGGAGGCGGCGAAGCGTCCAGACCTGCTAGCTTCGGGCGATGCGGCGGAGCTTCTGGGGGTGGGGATGGGAGGAGCGGCTGCCCGACGAGGCGGCGCGCGAGGCGCTCGGCACGCAGATCGCGGCCATGCTGGGCAGCCCACCGCCCGACCCGAGGCCGCAACCGACGCTGCAGCAGGCCATCGCGGGAGTCCGACCACCGGCGGTGGTCCCGCCGCCCGCCATCGCGGACCTGTGCGATGCATCGCCCGAGGCCCGGCTGCGCCACGCCTACGGCCGCGCCTACCGCGATCTCGTCCGGGGCTTCGCCTGCGACTTCTCCTCCGCGCCGGACTTCGTCTGCCTGCCGCGATCGGAGAAGGACGTCGCCCGCGCGCTGGAAGCCTGCGCGAAGGCGGGCATCGCGGTCGCCCCCTACGGCGGCGGCACCAGCGTCGTCGGCGGAGTCGAGGCCGGCGGGCGGGGGCGGCCGGCATGCTCCCTCGACCTCGGCCGCCTCTCGCGCGTGCTGGAGGTCGACGCGGTCTCGCGCGCCGCGCGCGTCCAGGCCGGCGCGCTCGGCCCCGATCTCGAAGGACAGCTCCGCCCGCACGGGCTGACGCTCCGGCACTTTCCGCAATCGTTCGAGTTCTCCACGCTCGGAGGGTGGATCGCGACCCGCGCAGGCGGCCACTTCGCGACGCTCTACACGCGCATCGACGATCTGGTCGAGTCGGTGCGCCTGATCACGCCCGCCGGCGTTTGGGCCTCGCGGCGCCTGCCGGCCTCGGGCGCCGGGCCGAGCCCCGATCGGCTGGCGCTCGGTTCCGAGGGCATCCTCGGCGTCGTCACCGAGGCGTGGGTTCGCGTGCACCCCACGCCCCGCTACCGCGCGAGCGCCGGCGTGACGTTCCCGGATCTGTTCGCCGGCGCGCGCGCCGCGCGGGCCATCGCGCAGGCGGGCCTCTATCCGGCGAACTGCCGCCTCCTCGATCCCACCGAAGCGCTCCTCAACGGCGTCGCCGAAAGCGGCGCGGTGCTGCTGCTCGCGTTCGAGTCGGCCGACCACCCGCTCGAGGCGTGGATGTCGCGCGCGCTGGCCCTCGCCGCGGACGCGGGCGGCGCCTGCCCGCGGGGCCCGTCGTACCGCGACTCCGGCGAGAAAGCGCGCGAAGGCGACTCCGCGCGGTGGCGCGAGGCGTTCTTCGCCGCGCCTTACCTCCAGACCGCGCTCGTTTCGCTCGGCATCATCGCCGACACGTTCGAGACCGCCTGCACCTGGGACCTCTTCGAGGAGCTGCACGCCAGCGTCTCGTCGGCGATGAGCGATGCGTTGCGGCGCATCTGCGGCGGGGGGAACCTCACCTGCCGCCTCACCCACGTCTATCCGGACGGACCTGCGCCGTACTTCACCTTCCTGGGCCCGGCGCGCCGCGGCAGCGAGCTCTCCCAGTGGGCCGAGCTGAAAGCGGCCTCGTCCGAGGCGGTCCTCGCGGCAGGCGGCACCATCACGCACCATCACGCGGTCGGCCGGACGCACCGTCCCTGGTACGACCGCGAGCGTCCCGAGCCCTTCGCCGCCGCGCTGCGTGCGGCGAAGCGCGCCCTGGACCCCGCCGGCATCCTGAACCCCGGCGTGCTGATCGATTGAACAGGTGGTTCAACCGGTTGAACCACGCGATCCGGCGGTCTCCGCAGAGGACATGACGCCTCGAGTGTCGGAGGTCCTTGCTAGCGTCGACGCATGAGCAAAGCCTTCCTGGAAGACTCGATCTCGCTCGACGCGCTCCTTCGCGCATCGCATTCGAACCGCGCCGGGGATGAGGCGCGCGCAATCCACGAACAGCTGCGGCAGCTCGTCAGGCTACGCGAACGCTACGACCTCACGATCGGGCGTCTCGCGATCGCGATTCGATTGACGGAGGGTT
>Ga0209588_1000412_pt1 | contig 11112 bp, 9 predicted proteins | sample Rivendell_Oct201_10_FD_188351 | JGI IMG/M metagenome (GOLD analysis project Ga0209588, IMG submission 188351) | Vadose zone soil microbial communities from the Eel River Critical Zone Observatory, Northern California, USA -... | ecosystem: Host-associated > Plants > Roots > Rhizosphere > Soil ...
GACGTGGTCTTCGCGTGCAGCGACGTGGGAACGCTCGCCCGGCCATACGTTGTCGGCGATCGCCTGGCCGACGACCTCGCCGATTTGCCAGCCCAGCATGTCCGCGCCTGCCTGATTCGCCGCCAGAACCCGCCGATCTGTGCCCGTAATGACGACGGCGTCCGGCAGCGCAGCCACGATGTCGGTTGCCGCCTGCAACAGGTCCAGCCGCGGACCCTTGCCTGCCGCGGTGGTTCCCCGAGTCCCTCGGGTGGGCGAGATGCGACGAACTTTACTCACGCGTGATAAGACGCCTCCATGGAGACCTTCATCAAGCTCAGACTTTCCAGTGCTGCCTGTGTGACCTTCTCGGGGCTCTCACCGTTGCCCCGCTTGACGCAATCCTTGATGATCTCCAGCGCATGAATTGGATGCTCATCGTCGTACTTGGCATGCTCCTCGAGCCACCAGCGACCGCGGGGCCCGATTTTCTCGTTCTTCGCGAGCCCCCGCAACGCTTTCTCTGAGATCTTCTGGGCGACCCCTTCGACCGCGTAGTTCGTTGCCGAGACTGCCTGACCGAACTCGGCATTGCGGCACATCTCCGTCAAATAGGCGTGGAACTTCTTGACTGTCGGAATCATCGGCTCCGGTTCTTGGAACCGCTTCTTGTGGACGTTGAAGCCGTCCCCCATGGCGCGCCACATCGCGTCGTGGCGGCGCTCAACGCGGATGTTGTCCGTGAAGAATTCCCGCCCCATCGCCGGTGAGCGATCCAGCAGCATCTGCAGCCACTGCGGGAAGTCACGGATGATGGGATAGAAACCGACCAGGAAGTTCTGGATTTGCCCATCCACCAGTTGGTTCTCGGATGCGTCGATAATGACCGGCGTATCGAGGATCGCCTGACGGCTGGGTTCTAGGGTGGCATCGAGATCCGCGACCCAAGGCGGGTGCGGCGTGACTTGAACTGCCATTCCAGCTCCTCTCCCGGGCGCGGGCGGATTACAAGGGGTGCAGTGTGGCTGCAATGTACAGGTGGGCACCGAACATGCAAGCTTAAGTCGGATAGTGACTTGGCGCACAGCGCCGAAATGACCGCTTGACAAGATATATCTTGTGAGAATATCGTCACGTAACATCTCACATGAGGAAAAGATGGGCGGGAAGTTCGGCTGGGAAGCGTTCGGTTTTGGGTTTGGTCCCCGGGCGTGGGGTTTTCGTGGTCGCGGTCCACGGGGAGCGCGGCGCCAATGGTTCGGCGCCGGCGACATGAAGTACGTGATTCTGAAGCTGCTGCGCGATAAGCCACGTCATGGATACGAGGTCATGAAGGAGCTGGAAGAGCGCATGCACGGCTGCTACTCGCCGTCGCCTGGCACTGTGTATCCGACCTTGCAGTGGCTCGAGGACGAAGGACTCGTCGTCGCGCGCGATGTGGAAGGCAAGAAGGTCTACGAAATCACCGACACAGGACGGACTTTTTTGGACGAGCACAAGGACATCGTCGAAGACATCTTCGATCGCGTGACCGAAACCGTCGAGCGCACCGTGGGTGGCTCGATGGTCGAAGTCAACCGGGCGTTGGGCCAGCTCGTGAAGGCGGTGTACCGGACCGGCTGGAAAGCCGAGTCCGATGCCGCGCGCAAGCGCGTCGCCGAGGCGCTGGCGACGGCTACGAAGGAGATTGAGGAACTGGCAAAGACACCCGCAGGCAACGCCTAGCTCTTCGCTTCAATGACGGGCCCTCAGCTCATCGAGGGCCCGTTTCGCGTACACCCGCGTCATCTGCTTGCGCCAGGACAGGTCGAAATCGGTGTTGTCCATCGGCTTCGACGGTCGGTATGCCGCCTCCGAGGCCGCAGCGATGGATTCCTCCGAAAGGGGCGCGCCCTTCAGGGCGGCAGCCGCCTCGGGGACCTCCTGCGGATAGCTCGCGACTCCGCCCAGCACGATACGGGCGTCCGAGATTGTCTTGCCCTTCCATCGCACCCAGACTGCCACGCCAAGTACGGGGAAATCGAACGAGCCACGTCGCCGCAGCTTGTGGTAGACGGCATCCCAGCCGTTCGGAGCCGGGAGTCGTACATCCACCAGAATCTCATCGGGCTGCTTGGTGAGGTAATTGATCCCGTCGTTATGGTAGAACCGGCCGGCCGGGACCATGCGTTCACCGTTCGGTCCCAGCAGCCGGTATTCCGCACCAATCGCCACCATCACCGGAGCGACGTCGGACGAGCTGACCGCCCAGCATCGCGGCGACGACGGCGCCACCCAGCAGATCTTGCCGTCTTTTTTCATGCAAAAGTCGATCGATTTCCGCCACTCGTAGCTCTGATTGTAGTAATTGCAGCGCGTGTCGAGACACAGGTTACCGCCCAGCGTGCCCATGTTGCGGAGCAGGGGCGTCGAGACGAGGCGGGCGGCGGTGCCAACGACGGTCGGACGGTCGGACGGCCGGACGGTCAGCTCCGTGAGTGTGACTGCCGCACCGATTACAGCATCCCCGGCACGCCGCAACTCAGGAATTGCCATGAGCGAGATGACCGTCTTCGGTTCCTGGTGTCGCCGCTTCATGTTGGGATAGAGATCAGTCCCTCCCGCGACGTACATGGCGCCAGGGCCGGAGTCCTGCTTCATCCGCAACGCCTCAGCGAGTGTGCGCGGTTGCAGGTACACGAAAGACGGAAGCCTAAGCATGAACGCGCTCGACGGCTTTGCCGTCGCCTCCCTCCTCGGGAGTTGGAACGCGAGTGGGTTCAGGCCACGGAATGTCGGGGAAGCTTTTCGGCCCCACCCGTCCTTCTTCCCCCTTCCCCTTTCCCCGCAGAGCCTTGAGCACCTTCTCTGGTGTAATCGGCACTTCGTCAACGCGAACCCCGACGGCGTCGTAGACGGCATTCGCCACCGCCGGCATCACCGGTAACAGCGGTCCCTGGCCGACTTCCTTTGCTCCGAATGGACCATTCGGATCAGGATCCTCGACCAGATACGTGATGACGTCGCACATCTCCAGCGTCGTGGGGCTCTTGTACTCGAGCAGGGAAGGAATCTTGTGCACCACCTTGAGGTCGCCGCGGTACGCCATCTCCTCCATCAGCGCCTCGCCGAGGCCCATGTAGATCGAGCCTTCGACCTGTCCGATTACGGACGCGGAGTTGATCGACCGTCCCACGTCATGCGCGATCCAGATGGTGGGCACACGCACGATGCCCGTTTCCGGGTCTACCTCCACCTCCGCGACGCACGCGCTGTACGAATAAGCGGGCGACGGCCCGACACCGGCTCCCCGATACTTTCCCGGGCCCGGGGGCGGCGTATATGACCCCACCGTGCCGATCGTCCCCTCCGCCGCCTCCGCTAATTGCACCGCTTCGGCGAATGACAGGCCGCGCTTCCGATCCCTGGTGTCGAACACGCGCCCCGCGGCGAATGTCAGGTGCTCCACCGGAACCTGGAGCTTCTCGGCGGCATGGACAGCGAGGATTTGTCGCGCCCGCTCCGCCGCCTGCAACGCTGCGTTGCCACTCATCAGCGTGACACGGCTCGAATAGCTGCCTAGGTCGACCGGCGTGAGATCGGTGTCGGCGGTGACGACGGCGATGTCGAACGGATCGATGCCGAGCACTTCGGCGACGATATAGGCGAGGATCGAATCCGATCCCTGCCCGATCTCCGTCGAGCCGCAGAACACCGTGACGCCGCCGCCACGGTCGCATTTCAGCTGCACGCCCGAATGCGGCATGTTGTTCCAGTAGATCGGGAGACCCGCGCCCGAGATGTAGCTTGAGCAGGCGAGTCCGACACCGCGCCCCAGGGGCAGCTTGCGGAATTTCCGCTTCCATGCCGATCCGTCGACGACTTTCGCGATGCATGTGCCGAGCCCCATCGAGCCCACGCGCAGATAGTTCGCGGTGAGTGAGTTGGGCGGCACGAGCGTCTTAAGACGCAGCTCTGCGGGATCGATGCCTAACTGCTCGGCGATCTTGTCGAGGTGCACTTCGAGCGCGAAGCGGGGCTGTGGCGTACCGTGCCCGCGCTTCGGGCCGCAGGGCGCTTTGTTGGTGAATGCGCGCGCGCCCTGGAAGTGGTAGCTCGGGACGTTGTAGGTGACCGTCTGGAGCGCCCCCGTGTAGTACGTGCTCGCGACGCCGTACGAGCCGTAGGCGCCGCCGTCGAGCAGCGAGCGGAAGTGCATTCCTGTGATCGCACCGTCACGCTTCACGCCGGTCCGCACCCACATCAGCGTTGGATGACGTCCGCGATGACAGTAGAAGACCTCTTCGCGTGTCAGTGTGATCTTCACGGGACGGCCCGTGATCATCGCGAGCCTGGCGACCGCAATCTCGTGATTGAACGGATCGCTCTTGCCGCCGAAGCCTCCACCGTTCGGCGTCGCGATCACGCGCACTCGCGCGGCCGGCAACTCCAGCACCTTGGCGAGCGCACGATGGACGTAGTGCGGCGTCTGGGTGGAGGTCCACAGTGTCAGCTTGCCATCCGGGGGGGGAGACCACATCGCCACGGCGGCGTGCTGCTCCATCGGCAGGTGGGTGTTCCCCTCGAAGAAGAACAAGTCCTCCCGTACCAGATCAGCCTCGCCAATGCGGGCCTCGACGTCGCCGAACTCGAGATTGATCAGCTTGTGCAGATTCCCGCCGTCGCCGTAGTCGTGAATCCGGGGCTCGGGATGCGCGATGGCCTCTTCGGGCGAGTCGAAGGACTTGAGTGGCTCGTAGACAACCTTGATGAGATCGAGCGCGGCCGTCGCCGTCTCTTCGCTCGTCGCGGCCACCGCCGCGACTGGATCGCCGATAAAGCGGACCTTGTCGAGGCACAGGGCATGCTCGTCCTGGGAGACGGGCAGAATCCCGAACGGAATCGGCAGGTCCCGACCCGTGAGAACAGCCTGCACGCCGTCCAGTCGTTGCGCCGCCGCTGTGTCGATCGAGGTGATGCGTGCGTGCGGCTCGGTGCTGCGCAGCAGCTTGCAGTACAGCATACGAGGAAAGGCGAGATCGTCGGCGAACCGCGTTGCTCCCGTCACTTTCGCAACGGCGTCGACTTTCCGCAGCGCCTTACCGATGACGCGAGACGGTTTACGTGTGCCCATACAACGACTCTCGCGCGGGCTCCGCGATTTCCCCCCGCATCCGCGCCGCGGCGAGCTCGACCGCCTCATAGATCTTGATGTAGCCGGTGCAGCGGCAGAGGTTGCCGGCGAGCGCGTCCTTGATCTCGTCCCGCGTCGGCTGCGGATTGTCGCGCAGCAGCGCCTCGGCAGCGAGGAGGAACGCGGGCGTGCAGTAGCCGCACTGCGCGGCGCCCAGGTCGGCGAACGTCTCTTGCAGCGGGTGGAGCTTTCCACCCTGCGCCATTCCCTCGACTGTGCGTACGGCGTGACCGGCGCACGCGAGGCCCAGCACCAGGCACGACAGCACCGGCGTTCCATCCAGCAGCACCGTGCAGGTGCCGCACTCGCCCAGCTCGCAGCCGTGCTTTGTTCCGGTGAGTCCCAGGTCCTCGCGCAGGACTTCGAGCAGCGTCTTGTGCGGCATGAACGCCACTTCCGCCGGCTCGCCATTCACCGACAACGAGATCGTGACCTTCGATTCGTTGCTCATGGGCACGAGGTAATCTAGCTTTTGGGCCGGAAAGAGAGGGAACGATGGAAGGTTGGAAGGTGGGAAGGTGGGTCGGACGGGGAACGTCCGCGATGATGGTGATCCTTGCCATCATTCCAACAGTCCAACTATCCGCCCAGGATTATAGAGCTCAAGCCATTCGCATTCTCAAGACGGTTCCCCTCATCGACGGCCACAACGACATCCCCGACGCGATCCGAGAACGGGGCGGTCTCGACTCCGTCGATCTGGGGGTCAGCCAACCAAAGCTGATGACCGATGTTCCGCGCCTTCAGGCCGGCCACGTGGGCGCGCAGTTCTGGGCCGCGTACGTCCCAGTGACAACGATGGATTCGGGACCGCACCCGGCGGTTTACGCGCTCGAGCAGATCGATCTGGTCTACCGCCTCTGCTCGCGGTACCCGACTGCCATGGCGATGGCCACAACGGCCGCCCAAGTCGAGCGCAACTTCGCGGCGGGAAAGATCTCGTGTTTGATCGGGATCGAAGGCGGCCACGCGATCGAGAACTCGCTCGGCGCGTTGCGGATGTTCTCTCGCCTCGGCACGCGCTATATGACGCTGACGCACTGGCGCAGCCTCGATTGGGCGACCGCGTCCACCGACACCGCCCGGCGCGGCCTGTCGCCCTTCGGCAAGCAGGTCGTGCTCGAGATGAATCGTCTCGGCATGCTGGTGGATTTGTCGCACGTGAACGACCAGACGATGTCTGACGCGCTGCATACCTCGCGTGCGCCGGTCATCTTCTCGCACTCTTCGGCACGCGCGCTCGCGAATCACGCGCGCAACGTTCCCGACTCGATTCTCAAGCTGGTGGCGGCAAACCGGGGCGTGGTGATGGTCAACTTCAATCCGGGCTTCGTGTCGGAGGCGGTGCGCGCCTGGGACGACAGCGTCACTGCGCGCATGGCAAGACTGCGGGCGGCCGGCGCCGATTCGGCGACGCGCGCCGACTCGCTCAAAGCGTGGGAAGCCGCGGCGCCACATGCGACGCTGGCGCAAGTTGCCGATCACATCGAGCACATCCGCCAGGTCGCAGGGATCGATTGTTTAGGACTGGGCTCCGACTTCGACGGCATCACGGAAGTGCCGGTCGGTCTGGAGGATGTGTCGAAGTTCCCCGACTTGATCGCCGAGCTACTGAGGCGCGGCTGGACCGAAGCCGATGTGAAGAAGGTCGCCGGGCTGAATACGCTTCGAGTGTTGCGGGAGGCAGAGCGAGTCGCGGTCGAGATGCGGCGGACGCACCGGTAGACACGCGCGGCCCTGGTCGCCATGTTGTGAGAAGCCTTCTTCGCGAGGTCGGGACGATGAGGCGACCCGCACAAGCAGTGATCGTCAACGGCGTGACGGGTGGACTCCTCGCTGGACTCGTAGTCGCGCTCTGGTTCCTCGTTGCGGATACGGTGGCAGGACATCCCTTCCGTACGCCCACACTGCTGGCCGGCATTCTGCTGAACCGCGAGTTCTCGGCAGTCACCTTCCGACTTGTTGCCGTGTACACGGTGCTGCACTTCGCGGTCTTCGCGATCCTGGGAGTGGGGATGGCGTGGGTCAGCGCGGCGTTCACCGCGCCTCCTCGATTACTCCTCAGCTTAGGGTTCGGAGTGCTGCTTCAGGAAGTGACGTTCTACGTCGGGTTGCTCCTCCTGCATGCGCCGCACCTCGGCATTGTCCCGTGGCCGCACATCGTCGGCGCCAACATCGCCGCCGGCCTGGTGCTCATGGGCTACTTGCACTACGCCGAGCGCGATCCCCGCCCGTTGAGGCTTACTACGCTCCGAGATCATCCCGTGCTGGCTCGGGGCGCGGTTAACGGGCTCATCGGAGCGGGCGTGGTGGCGGTCTGGTTCTTCGTCCTGGATCTCGCGAGTGGCAATCCGTTCCGGACGCCCGCGGCGCTCGGCTCAGGCCTGTTACTTGGCGCCTCGGGCCCGGGCGAGATTGTCGTGACCTTCGGCTTGGTCGCGGTCTACACCGTCGTCCACGTCGCCGGATTTGTCGTCGCCGGGATCGTGTTCGTTGCGCTGGCGGAGCAAGTGGAGCGCGTCCCCGCGATGGCGCTGCTAGTGCTACTTGCCGCGATCCTGCTCGAGGGACTCGTCTTGGCGACGATTGGCGTCGGAGCCCAATGGGTCTTGGGAACGGTCGGTTGGTGGTCGGTGGCCGTTGCGAATGTCCTCGCCGTGCTGGCGATGGGGTGGCAGGTGTGGCGGACGCATCCGATGCTGCAGCGTCGGTTGCTGGAGCATCCACAGCTTCGCGTTTAAAAAAGTAGGGGCGCAGCATGCTGCGCCCCTACTCCTATGTCATCTACTCAGCTACGGCTGTTTGGTTGTCGAACTGGTGCTGTCGTGACGGTCGCGGCGCAGGTCGCGGCGATCGTGACGTACGTCCCGCCGATCCCCACGGCGATCGCGACGGTCCCTGCGTATATCCCGGCGATCCTGACGGATGTCCCGCGTTTCCTGGCGCGCGGCGGTCGTATCACCCTCCCGTAAGTCCTGACGCCGCTCGCGGACGTCCTGACGAACATCACGGCGGTCGCTGCGTGCGTCGCGGCGGTCGTGGCGCAGCTCGCGCCGATCCCGGCGCACTTCATGACGATCTCTGTTGGTGTCGCTGGGTTGCTGCGCAGTCGCGACGGCGGGCATGCCGAGCGCCAGCGTGAGCAACGCCGCGATGATGGTCCGGTTTCTCATGGCCTGTTCCTGGAAAAGGGTTGTGGGTCCTGGTTGAGACGCCCGCTGCACCAAGGTGTTAAGACACCTGACGCTGGTGTGACGGTCGTCACTGGGGGAGCGTCACAGTCCCTGCTGGATCCTCAGGCTGATGGTCCCGTATCGGAAGCCAGTGGCCGTCGCCGTTCCGGACCGGCTCGCCGCGCTGTTCGTCAATGAGCCGGCGAGCGTGAGCTCATTGTTAGCGCTCCAACCACGCGTTACGCCGAGTCCCGCGTGCCATTCGACCTGCGCCGGGGTGCCCGTCCCTACGTGCTGGGTGCCAACGGCGGCGTCCGCCCGAATCCCCCAACGCTCGCGGCGCCAGGTACCGGTCCCTCGGACCTCGAGCACCCAGAAGCGATCGGGCGCAAAATAGCCCGCTCCGGGATTGGGGATTCGATATCCCATCATGCGGCCGAGTACTCCCATCTCGATGCCGCGCCATGGCGTCGCCATCACGGCAAGCACTCCCCCCGCGCGACGGTTCGACACCGCATCGGAGAGCCACGCGAGCCCTCCGCCTCCCGAGATCGAGAGTCCGGGTCGCGGCGTCGCATCGAAGCTCAGATCGACGCCGTCCATGACGTAACCGGAATCGATCAACAGGGCCGTCTCGTCGAACGGAGTACGGCTATATGCGAGGCTCAGCGCCGCGAATCGGGCCGGGCGAAGCCCGATGCCCAGCTGGGCGGTAAGCGGGCTGCGTGCGGTGCCTCCGTCAGGCGCGAGCCGGCGGATGCCCAGCCCCGCGCGCAGGACCGCGCCCCGGCCGAGCGGCGCGATGACGTAGCCGCCCGCGCCGTAACTGAGACCGGTGCGAGCGGGATCGGTCGCGCGTCGCCACCCAGCCTGAAGCGTGCCGCGCAGGTCACGGCCCAGCGCCCCCGTGATCGATCCATCCTGAGCGAAGAACGCGTTGTGGTCCGAATCGTGCGCGTAGCTGCCTGCGGTCGCGATCGCGGGCCGGCGCGCCGCGCGCACCAGGCTCAACAGATCGCGTGCCTCGCGCTCGTCAGGGGCGAGCTGACGCGCGCGGCTGACGTAACTCTCCGCGAGCTCAGGCTTGCCGCGCCAGAACAGCGTCTGCGCCAGTCCGACGAGGATTTCCGCGTCGTCCGGATGCAGCTCGAGTGCGCTGCGCCACAAGCGCTCCGCCCGGTCCAAGTCGCCCGCCCAGGCAACAGCGCGCGCGCGCCCGGCGAGGGCGTCGCTCCGATCCGGACGCGTCGCGAGAACGGAATCGTACAGCCGCTCGGCGGCGCCGGTATTCCCGGCCCACGCGAGCACACGAGCATGCGCCACCATGAAGTCGGGATCGGCCGGCTCGAGCTGGCGCAGGCGACCAAACCGTTCGAGCGAGCGTTGCAGCTTGCCGTCCCAGCTGTCGAGCACCGCGAGCCTGTAGAGAGCCCGGACGTTCGCGGCGTCCCGACGGAGCACGGCCTCGTAGGCGGCCCGGGCGGCGCGCTGGTCACCGCGCCGGAACGCTTCTTCTGCCTCGGGGAGCTGGGCCGCGAGGCCGCGGCCCACCAACGTCACCGCCACGAGTGACCAGATACGCGCCGTCACCACGCTCCCCAGAGCGCTTGCATGGCATAGTATGCGGGTTTGAGCCGCTCGTGCCAAACCGGCGTGCTCCATGTGGGCCAGGCGTACGGGCGAACGGAAGTTGCGCGGCCACGGACGGTCCGATCCCGAGCTACCGCGTTCACGATGAATCGCAGTCCCTCGGTCACCTCCGTGCGGAATGGGCCGGGGTCGCGCACGCGCGCGAGCACGGTTCGGGATGACGGGTCCGTCACGTTCAATAGGGCCCACGGCAGGCGTACTTCTACGAGTTCACCCCCCCGGTCGATGAACCAGTCCGCGAGCGTCGACTCGGCGGCGCGGCCGTAACGCAGGCGACCGCGGTTCACACCGCGCGCGGCGTATGTCTTACCCGTGCGTGACACGCGGAAGCGGTTCGTCGCCACGAACAGCGAATCGAAGCGGCCATCCGAGAGCCGCGCGTCTATGGTCGCGCGGGTATTGTAGAAGGCATCGAGATCGGTGGATCGCATTCCCGACCGCGGGCCGAGATACGGATTGTAGGTCGGCGTGACGAGGAGCTGCGCGTCCGCCGTGTCGCTCAGCACCAGGGCGAATTCGACGCCTGTCGGGGTGAGACCGTTCACGCCAGGGAGCGCGAACTGACCGCGGTCCGGGCGATCGGTATCGATGCCGACGACCCAGCGTACTGAATCGATCCCGACCGAGCTCTCAAGCGTCAGATAGAGGAACGCGGCGTCGGACCCGGCGCGCAGCCGGGTTCCTGCACTCTCGGCCACGACGGTGAGCGCACGCCATGGGGTCAGGTTGCCACCAGGCTCGGGCCGCGCCGCGTCGCCGGCACACAGGCCAAGCAGCCCGTAGTGTTGCTCCGCGTCCATGAGGTTGTGCCACAGCGGGGTGCGCTCGGCGGGCGCTTCGAGATCGATCACGACCCAATTGTGCTTGAACCACTCGTCGAGCCAGGCGAACAGGATGCCGCCGGCGAGTCCCGCCTCGTGGATTTCCCGCGTTAGCTTCACATCCCACTCCGCCATAGCGCGCTCGTCATGCCCTCCGTGATGCGTCCCCTCCGGGTCGAGGTGAGCGAGGCCACGCGATGAGGGCACGCCGTATTCCGCGATGAGCAGCGCTCTGCCCGCGTGATGCCGTTTGAGATCGAGCAGATACCCGAAGTAGTGGGACGGGCCGACGGACGATCGGACAGTCCCGTACGCG
>Ga0209588_1000413_pt1 | contig 11096 bp, 9 predicted proteins | sample Rivendell_Oct201_10_FD_188351 | JGI IMG/M metagenome (GOLD analysis project Ga0209588, IMG submission 188351) | Vadose zone soil microbial communities from the Eel River Critical Zone Observatory, Northern California, USA -... | ecosystem: Host-associated > Plants > Roots > Rhizosphere > Soil ...
ACACGACTCGTCGAAGACAATTCAGTGTGCTGCGGCAGCGGCCACACCGAGACCGATCTCAACACCTGGCACGACTACCTGCCCGGCTGGCGCTGGGAAGCGCACGACCAGCAGATCAGCGACAGTACGTTCCCCGGCTCGACCTGGAACTTTCGGTCGCCGTGGCGCCAGGCGGGCCAGCCGATGTGCAACTCGGAGTTCGGCAACGTGTGGGGCTACGAGGGCAGCACGGGCGACGTGGACTGGAGCTGGGACTACCACCGCGCCATCGATGCGTTTCGCCGCCACCCCAAGATCTGCGGCTGGCTGTACACCGAGCACCACGACGTGATCAACGAGTGGAACGGCTACTGGCGCTACGACCGCTCGTGGAAGGAGACGGGGTTCGGCGACATCGTGCCCGGGATGTCGCTGCGCGATCTGCACGCGCCACTCTACATCGCGGTGGGCGATCCCGAGCTGAGCCGAACGGTTCGTCCGGGCGAGCACGTAGCCGTGCCGTTATATGCCTCGTTCCTGACCGGCAGTACGACTTTTGGTGACTCGGTCACGCTGCGGGCCGTCCTGTACGGGTGGAACGCGCTGGGTGAGCGGCGCGTGTGGGATTCGTCCGTGACTCGCATCCCCTATCGCCCCTGGATGTCGCAGGCGTTGGCGCCACTCGCCCTCACGATGCCGAAGGAGCCGGCCACTCTCGTGCTGGCGACGCGCCTGGTGGATGCGAAGGACTCTGTGCTGCAGCGCAACTTCACGACCTTCGTCGTCGAGGGCGATGCGCCCGCGCTGGCAACCCTGGCCGACGGCCGCAGAGTGCGCGTCGCCCGCGTGCCGGCTACCGCGGTACGCGATGCGCACTGGACGCTCAAACAGTGGACGGTATTGGGCGATCGCAAACTGAATGGGGCGGGCAGCGGCTTTTTCGAGTACCAGATCCCCTGGCCGGCAGGGCTCGACGTGAACGACGTCGCCAGCGCGACATTTCTGGTCGAGGCATCCGCCAAGCGCCTGAACGGCAAGGATCGCGACTCGACCGCGGCTGAGAACGGCGATTACATGCGCGGCGGTGGCTTCCACGATCCGAGTCGCAACCCGAACAGCTATCCGATGACCGGTGCCACGCCGTTTCGCAGTGCGGTTACCGTCCGCGTGAACGGTGAATTGGCGGGCCGCTGGGACCTTCCGGACGACCCCGCCGACTCCCGCGGCATCCTCAGCTGGCACGCGCAGCCGCACGACGGGCATCTCTACGAAGCCGGATCGTACGGGGAGCGGCTGCGCGTGCCGATTTCCGCCGCGGCGCTCCGCGACGGGGCACGCAGTGGAGCGATCCTCGTCAGATTGGAGGTCGATGCGGCGCTACCCGGAGGACTCGCGATCTATGGCGCACGATTCGGGCGCTATCCGATCGATCCGTCGGTGGTCTTTGTCCTTCGTGACACGATGAGGACCCGCACGCCATTTGGTCAACTGCCTGACGGGCGCGCCGTTGAGCAGTTCACGCTCACGAATGCGCACGGCATCGAAGTGCGGGTGATCACGTATGGCGGGATCATCACCACCATCCGCACCCCCGATCGCTCCGGACAGCTCGACGACATCGTCCTCGGCTTCGACAGTCTCGCCGGTTATCTCAAGGACTCGCCCTACTTCGGTGCGATCGTCGGCCGCTACGCCAATCGCATCGCCAATGGCCAGTTCACGCTCGACGGCACGACGTATCGTCTGGCCAAAAACAACGGCCCGAACACGCTGCACGGCGGGCTGCGTGGGTTCGACAAGGTCCTCTGGACCGGCGAGCCGTTCCGGAACGACAGCGGCGTCGGAGTGACGCTGCGCTACACCAGCAAGGACGGTGAAGAGGGTTTCCCGGGAACGCTCACCACGCACGTGACGTACACGCTGACGCCGAGTGATGAGCTGGTCGTGGACTACGAGGCGACGAGTGACAAGGCCACGCCGGTGAATCTCTCACAGCACACGTACTGGAACCTGCACGGTGCGGGGAACGGCGACATCCTCGGCCACGTGCTGACGCTCGACGCGGCGGCATTCACGCCCGTTGACTCGACCCTGATTCCGACGGGCGAGTTCGCGCCCGTTGCGGGGACGCCGTTCGATTTTCGCGTCGCGACCCGGGTCGGCGCGCGCATCGGGCAGGACAAGACGCAGCTGCGCTTTGGCCGAGGGTACGACCACAACTGGGTGCTCGACCGCCCGAGCGGATCCGGCCTGATGCACGCCGCGCGCCTGGTGGAGCCGAGTAGCGGGCGCACGCTCGATATCAGCACGAGCGAGCCGGCCGTGCAGTTCTACTCAGGCAACTTCCTGGACGGCACTATGAAAGGAAAGAGCGGGCGCGTGTACGCGCACCGCTCCGCGCTGTGCCTCGAGACGCAGCATTTTCCCGACTCACCGAATCACGCCAACTTCCCATCGACGATCCTGCGTCCCGGCGCGACGTATCGCTCGCGCACGGTGTTCCGATTCAGCGTGACCAACTGAGCTTCAGGCCGAGCGCCCCGTTCAGCCATCGAACCAGCGGCAGCATGAGCCGGAAGTCTTTCTCGAGGGCGTCTGCCAGACGTGGCGATAGCACATCCCGATCGCTCAGCTGTCGGCCGATTGTAAACGATTGATAGCGCAGCCATCGCGCCGCCGGATGGTCTTCGCTGAACCCCCGCGGCATCCGCTTCAGCATCGCTTCGTCATCGAGGCCCTCCCCGAAGCGGCGGCGCGCGGTGGGATTCTCGACGATCCGGCCGAACCCTTTGGGATCGCCGGCGATCGCATCGCGGATCTTGTCCAACGCCCGCCGCGGCGGCATCCAGATCCCGGCCCCGACGAACGATGTCTTGGGCTCGAGGTGGAAATACAATCCCGCGCTGCCGCCCTCGGCGTCGCCACCCACTCGATGATCGGCCGCGGTGTGCCGGAACCAGCACGCCGCGTGCGTCTTGTACGGCGACTTGTCCTTCGAGAAGCGGATGTCGCGATGGATCCGGAACATCGAACGCTTCGGATCCCCCGTCAGCTCGGGTGCAAAGCGAGCGAAGCGGACGTCCATCTCCTCGATCAGCGCACGCATCGGAGCGCGTATGTGCATTTCGTAATCGTCACGGTGTGCCTCGAACCACGGCTTCTTGTTGTTGCGGGCGAGGTGGCGCAGAAAGCCAAGCGAGCTGGCGGTGAACGGCATGGTGAACGGAATCCTCAACGCGACCGCGCTACTTCATACAGATATTCGACGTACGAGCGCGTGCCGCCATCGATGCCCTGCACCTTGGGATTCGTGGACTCGATGACGTAGTACTCATCCGGGGCATGCGCGCCGCTCCCATGGCCGAGGCCGAAATGTCCCGCCGCGAGCTTCAACGGCTCGCCCGTAAACACGTAGCCCGGCCAGGAGCCCGCGTTGCGCGGCAGCAGAATCGGCTCGATGCGTGAGCGCCGGTACACCGTTTCCTGCGCGCGAATCACCATCGCGTCGCGCGGCGTGCTCGTGGGATCGTAGCCTCCGGTCATGTTGACCTCGATGTCGCCAAAGCCGCGCTTGGCGAGATGCGCCTTGAGCGCGGCGAGCGCGTCGGCGGCCGTCATGTCAGGCACGAGTCGCAGGTCGAGCTTCGCAGTGGCCCGGTGCGGCAGAATCGTCTTGCCGCCGGGGCCCGTGTACCCGCCGACCAGTCCCTCGATGTTGACTGTCGGCCGGGACATCAACAGCTCGAGGGCTTCGGTCCAGCTTACATCGCGCACCCAGTGATCGACGCCCAGCAACCGCTTCGCGGCGTTCTCGTCCAGTCGAGCGGCGGCTGCGGCGATCATCGCCTTCTCGTCGGCCGAGAGGGGCCGCGCCTTGTCGGCGAAGTTGTCGATCGCTGGGTCGTTGCCGTCGGGTGACACGAGGGTCGCGAGCGCCTGTACCAGGCGCCACGCGGGGCTGTCGACTCTGGCCTTATTGCTCGAGTGAATGTCGGCGCGCGGACCGCGTCCCCACCGCTCCCCGCTCGAGACCAGCTCACACTCGATCACGCCTTTGGCGCCGAGCGTGATGGTGACCTGGCCATCGAGCCCCTGGGCCGCCGTTGGCATGAACATGCCGGCGACGTGCTGCAGCGCGGCGAGGACCTCTGGCCGCCGCACGATCTGCGGGAAGTGCGGCGAGCCGATCTCCTCTTCGCCCTCGGCGACCAGCACGAGGTTCACCGGCAGCTTGCGGCCGGCGCCGCGGATCGCGTGCAGCGCGGCGAGAAAGGTCGCTTCGGGACCCTTCTGATTCACGGCGCCGCGCCCCATCACGACCTTGCCCAGGCCCTGTTTATCCACGAGCGCAGCGTCCCAGGGTGGCGACGACCATTCCGCGGGATCCACCTGCTTGACGTCGTACATGAAGTACAGGCCGAGCGTCTTGGGCGCGCCCGCGTCGAGCGTCGCGAAGATGCCGGGCTGTCCATCGCTGGGCACTTTCGTCACTTGCTGGAAACCGGCGTCGCGGAGCATGCGCATCGTCAGCTCACAGCCTTCATTCATACCACGGTTCTCGGCGGCAATCGACGGCTGCCGGATCCACTCCTGAAGGCGTTGCACCGATTCCTCGTGGCGGCGTTCGACTTGTGCGAAGACGGGGCCGAGATCGGATTGCTGGGTCCACAGCTGGCGCGGGAACGTGAGTGCGGCGGCGGCGGCCGTCGCGTTCTGGACAAAGGCTCGGCGATCGATCATAAGGGCGCACTCGTTAAAGGGTTGTCAGTGCTGACGACGGTTTTCGAACTTGCACGCGGGGATGCGAGTCCGCCAGCGACGTGGGAAACGATCGTTCTCCACCGGGGTACCACGAGCTATGGAAATCAGTTTCCGCCACGACGTGGACCAGGTCCTCAAGGACGCCAAGGCGCAGCAGCAGCCCGTGCTGCTGGATTTCAGCGCCGCGCCGATGTGAAGTGGTTGTGCTCGGCTGGATGCCGAGGTGTGGCCCGACCAACGCATCGTGCGCTTTGTCAACGAGAATTTTCTTCCCGCCCGTGTGCATGTGAAGAACGATGCGCCGGCGTTCAAGCGATATAGCGAACGCTACCAGTCGCCGTGGACCCCGACAATTCTCGTCCTCGATCCCGACGGAGTCGAGCAACACCGGATCGAAGGCTTTCTGCCCGCGGATGACCTGCTCGCGCAAGTGATGCTGGGCCGCGCGCGCATGGCGTTTCAACGGCAGCACTGGGCGGAAGCGGAGCGCCGGTTTCGAGAGATCGCCGACAAGCTGCCCGAGACCGACGCGGCACCGGAGGCGCTCTACTGGGCGGGCGTCGCTCCGTACAAGGCGACCGGGGATCCCAAGTCGCTCAAAGAGACTGCCCAGGCGTTCACTACGCGGTTTCAGAACAGCCCGTGGGCAAAGAAGGCGTCGGTCTGGCGGTAAGAGCGTAATCGGGGCAAAATCCACGCCTCCTCTCACTGGAGCCGAAGATGCAGCCCCGAGCCTGTTTCGTGATGATCGCCATCGCCGTTCTGCCCCAGGCGCTGGCCGCACAAGGGACCGCCGCCGCGGCGGCCCCCGCCCCCGCCGCGTCGGCCAGTCCCGTGGCTGACGCGTTGCGCGCCATGGAGCAACGCTTCTCGCGGATCTTGATTGCCGCCGCCGAGGCGATGCCGGCGGACAAGTACAGCTACCGGCCCACGACGGCGCAGATGAGCTTCGCCGCGATTCAGGTTCACCTCGCGAACGAAGGCAACGACATCCTCTGCAGTAAGGTCGCGGGAGTCGCGGTGCCGCCGCGCGCGGCGGTGGACACCACGGCCACCAAGGAGCAGCTCATCGCCAGGCTCAAAGAGACGTTCGCGTTCTGCGAGTCGGCGTTTGCGAAGCTGGACGACTCGAAGCTGAGCGAGCCGACCCCGATGTTCGGCATGAGCCCATCGCGCGCAGCCGCGATCATGATCACCGTGGGAGACTGGGCGGATCACTACAGCCAGGAAGCGAATTACCTGCGTCTGAACGGTGTGCTGCCGCCCACCGCGCAGCGCCGCGGGATGTAGTCCGAACCCCCGTTCTTGCCGTTCCCCCTCTCCAGAATGGAGAGGGGGTCTGGGGGTGAGGATCTATGGAAGTCATTGTTCAGCGAGACTACGCGCAGATGAGCAAAGTCGCGGCGCAGATCGTCGCGGAATTGCTCAACACCAAGCCGAACGCGGTGCTCGGCATGGCGACCGGCTCCACGCCGCTCGGGCTCTATCAGGAGCTCGTGCGGCTGCATAAGAAGGAGCAGCTCGACTTCTCGCGCGTGACGACGTTCAACCTCGACGAATACGTCGGCCTGCCCGTGAACCACCCGCAGAGCTATCACTATTTCATGCACGAGCACTTCTTTCAGCACGTCAACATCCCGCCGCACAACATCAACATTCCGTCAGGCACGACGAGCAACTATCCAGCCTTTTGCGAATGGTACGAGACGCGCATCACGGAATACGGCGGGATCGATCTGCAGATCCTCGGCATCGGCACAGACGGACACATCGCCTTCAACGAGCCGACGAGCTCGCTGAGCTCGCGCACGCGTCTCAAGACGCTGTCTAAACAGACCATCGATGACAACGCGCGGTTCTTCGATCGCCGGGCCGATGTGCCGGTGTATGCCATCACCATGGGCGTCGGCACGATCCTCGATGCACGCAAGCTGCTGCTGGTGGCGAGCGGAAAGCCCAAGGCCAAGGCGGTGGCGCAAGCGGTCGAGGGGCCGGTGACCAGCCTGGTGACGGCCAGCGCGCTGCAGCTGCACCGGGACGCAATCGTGATCGTGGACGAGGAGGCGGCGACGGATCTGACGATGCGGGACTATTACGAGTTCATCTACGCGGCCAAGCCCGCCGCGCCTCGATCGTGAGCAACCATCCAATCATCCGGGTCCAACACGCCGTCAAATCGTTCGGCTCCATCACCGCCGTCAACGACGTTTCGTTCGACGTCCGAGCCGGCGAGATCTTCGCGTTCCTCGGGCCGAACGGCGCCGGGAAGACCACCACCATCAAAATGCTCACGACCTTGCTGCGCCCCACGAGCGGCTCTCTCGAGCTCGACGGACTCGATCCCGCCACGCATCAGACGGAGGTGCGGCGGCGCTTCGGTGTCGTGTTCCAGGACCCGAGTCTCGACAGCGAGCTCACGGCGTGGGAGAACATGGACATCCACGGCGTCCTGTACCACGTGCCGCGCCAGATCCGGCGCGAACGGTGCGAGACTCTGCTCAAGATGTTCGAGCTGTGGGAGCGGCGCGATGACTTGGTCAAGACGTTCTCCGGCGGGATGAAACGCCGCCTCGAGATCGCGCGCGGGCTGCTGCACACGCCGAAAGTGTTGTTTCTCGACGAGCCGACGCTCGGCCTCGATCCGCAGAGCCGCAATCAGATGTGGACGCTCGTGCGAAACCTCAGTAAGGTCGAGGGGGTCACGGTGTTCCTCACGACGCACTACATGGACGAAGCCGACCGCGTGGCGGACCGCATCGCGGTGATCGACCACGGGCGCATCGTGGCTATCGGTTCGTCCTCCGAGCTCAAACAGCAAACCGGCACCGATTCGCTCGAGGCGGCGTTCCTCGCGCTCACCGGGACGACGATCCGCGACGAGAGCGCTACGGCCGCGGACCAGATGCGTCAGGTCGCCCGCGTGTGGAGGCGATAGCCGCATGACCGTCGTCTTCATTCTCTGGCTCCGGGAAGTGAAGAAATACCTGCGCTCGCGCGTCCAGATCGTGGCCTCGCTGGGCGGCCCGCTCATGTACCTGGGCGTGCTCGGGTTCGGCTTGGGGCCGGTGTTCCGCCGCGCCGGCGAAGGCAGCTATATCCAGTTCATGGCGCCCGGGGTGATCGGCATGACCGTGCTGTTCACCGCCATGTTCTCGGGGATCGCCATGCTGTGGGACCGCCAGTTCGGGTTCCTCAAAGAGACCCTGGTCGCGCCGGTGCCGCGCCTGGCGATCATGATCGGCCGCACGCTCGGCGGCGCCACGGTCGCGGTGTTGCAGGGCACGCTGATTTTCGTCGTCACCCTCATCGCCGGATTCCGCCCCGTGAGCGTCGTCGCCGTGCCGCTCGCGTTCCTCCTCATCGCGCTGATCGCCGTGATCTTCTCGGCGCTCGCGACCGCGATCGGGTCGAGCCTCAAGGAAATGCAGGGCTTTCAGATGGTGATGAACTTCCTCGTGATGCCGACCTTCTTTCTCTCGGGGGCGATCTATCCGCTCGAGGGGCTCCCCCGAGTCCTGGGGGCGCTCACGCGGGTCGATCCGCTCACCTACGGCGTCGACGGGGTGCGCGGCGTGCTGATCGGGAGGACGCACTTCGGCGTCGCGTTGGACGTGGCCGTGCTGCTCGGGGTTGGCGTCCTGTTCGTGCTCTTCGGCGCGTGGCGGTTCTCAAAAATCGAGGCTTAAAATGGTGCGCTCTCTCGTCCTCTTGCTCCTCCTCTCGAGGAGTGCGGCATCGCAGACTCGCGCGATCGTCTATACGACGGCCGAGAGCACCAGCTTCCGGCTCACGCTCACCGACACCCTGGTGTTCAAACCGTCGGAGCCAACCTCGGAAGGGAAAGTGTATGTCTTCGTCGACCCGCGGAGGACGTTCCAGGCAATGATTGGAGTCGGTGGCGCGCTGACGGATGCCGCGGCCGAGACCTTCGCCAAGCTGCCCGCAGCCCGGCAGGACGAAGTCCTCACGGCGTATTACAGCAGCGACCGCGGGATCGGCTACACGTTGGGCCGGACCAACATCAACAGCTGCGACTTTTCGAGCGCGAGCTATACCTACGTGACAGAAGGCGATTCGGCGCTGACCTCCTTCTCCATCGCGCCCGATCGGCGCTACAAGATCCCCCTGCTCAAGCGCGCCATGGCCGCGAGCGGCAACAAGCTCAAACTCTTTGCCAGTCCCTGGAGCCCGCCCGCGTTCATGAAGGACAACAACGACATGCTGCACGGCGGGCACCTGCGTCCCGAATACGCTCACGCCTGGGCTCGCTATTACACGAAGTTCATCGAGCACTACCGGAAGGAAGGCGTGCCCGTGTGGGGCATCACGATTCAGAACGAGCCGATGGCGACGCAGACGTGGGAATCGTGCGTCTATCAGGCGTCGGACGAGCGGGACTTTCTGAAGAACCACCTCGGCCCGGCGATGACGCGGGCGGGACTTCGCGATGTCAACATCATGGTCTGGGACCATAACCGCGACCTCATTATCGAGCGGGCGCTCACCATCTTCGGCGATTCCGCGGCCGCGAAGTATGCCTGGGGAATGGGCTTCCACTGGTATGAAGACTGGTCAGGTGGGACCCAGATGTACGGCAACGTCGCGCTCGTGAACCGCCTCTACCCCAACAAGCACCTCCTGTTTACCGAGGGCACCCCCGCGAACTTCGACTCCACGGCGTACGGTCGCTGGAGCCTCGGAGAGGCCTACGGGCGGTCGATGATCAACGATTTCAATTCCGGGGCCGAGGGATGGACGGACTGGAATATTCTGCTCGATGAACGGGGCGGTCCCAACCACGTCGGCAACTTCTGCTTTGCGCCGATCCACGCCGATACGCGTACAGGCGGGCTCATCTACACCAATTCGTACTACTACATCGGCCATTTCTCGAAATTCATCCGTCCCGGCGCGAGAAGGATCTTGGCGGCCCCGAGCCGCAGCATGCTGCTCACCACCGCGTTCGTCAACCCGGATGGCAGGGTCGTGGTGGTCGTCATGAACCCGACGTCAAAGGGGGGAGACTACAACGTCGTCGTCGGCTCCGGGTCAGTGCAGATCAGCTTGCGGCCACACTCGATTCAGACGGTGGTGTTCTCGAGGTAATCGTCTGATTTGCATTCACGGCCTCCATGCAAGGCCGTTGCTTTTTCGCGAGGCCAGCTCCCTCGTTGCTGCCTCGCCGCTTGGCTAGCGATGGGCGTCCGCTTTAATGTACTGCCACGCGGCGTCGAGGAAGGTGCGCGCGTGGAACGTGACCGTCCCCGCAACGGCATAGCACGCGATTCCAACAGTTCCCTCCTTCAGGCCAAAGCCTATCTTACTGCTCACTTGGGCGATGGTTTCCCACTGGCCGGTCTTGCGATTCCATTTCTCCACCAATGTGATTTCCGCTTTCCCAGCGAGGCCTTCGGCGTCGCTGATCGTCGCCGTCGGTCCAATGGACACGCCTTGGGGCCTCTCGTAATCGAAGTAGGCCTTCGCCTTGACGTCGAAGGACCCGCCCCACTGCCACTTTCCGACGTTGTACTTCGCTGAGGGATTGAGTTGACCACGTGAATCGATCGAGAGGCTGAACCCTGCGATACTCACTTCACATTGCGGGTTAAACCCGACCTGGGGGTCATCGAAAGCCTGCCCCATTTGCTGCATCAACTGCTGGCGATAGGCTTCCCACTGCGCCTGCGACAACTCATCGAAATTGCCTTTCGCCTCCGCAAGGCACGATGCCGCGACCCGTTGTGGCCAATCCGCAAGGTCCTCCCGCACCTTCGCGCGCGACTCGGCGAAACGACTTGCCCGCTCATGAAGTTGCGCGGCGATAACCTGGACACTGTTTTGTACAGAAAAGCGGTAGCTGTTATTGATTAGACTGAAGATGTACTGGTAAGAGTGGACTACGAAGTCCGACCGCGACGACGCTCTCGGACTGCGAGGTGGCCGCAATTGGCGGCTGTATCGCCGCGCGTAGGTCCATGCGTCCTGTGCCTCGTTCCCCGCCCAGCCCATTACTCTCGTGGCAACGGGGTCGAAACTCTTGGCGGCCACATTGTAGCGATATTCCCCTTGAGTTGCGTATCGCTGGTACGCCTGCTGGAGTGTCGCGCAACCTGGATTCGGCTGATTGGCTTGGTAGAAAAGGTCTGCCCAGGCTCCGTGTGCCAAGCCGCCTTGGGGTTGGATGCTTCCAACCACCAAATCGAGTGCGGTCGCATCCCGACCTCCGTTGCCATTCAGCCTTTCCTCGTCGGCCAAGCTTTTGGGCGAGATGTGCAACACCTCCGCCCAGAAGATCATCTCGTCCGGCCGTGCATAGAGCAACAGGGCGAAGGTAATGGTCTGGTAGCTCGTAATAT